>JAABUM010003917.1_pt1 | contig 17523 bp, 19 predicted proteins | sample 5559161 | NCBI WGS metagenome assembly JAABUM01 (sample SAMN10711868, study PRJNA513369) | rock metagenome | isolation source: Antarctica rocks | place: Antarctica: Victoria Land, Siegfried Peak nord | reverse complement strand
GTACTAGTTCAGAATCGCGGAAGAGCGTACCGGGTTAGCGGCAGAGCGGGCGACCCTTGTAGGTCCACTTGAAGGGCGCGGCGGTCTGGTTGTAGTGGGCGATGAAGGCCAGGATGCGCTCGCGGAGGGCATCGAGCGAGGCGAAGTCGCCGCGTTTGAGGACGCGGCGGGCGAGGATACTGAACCAGCGCTCGATCTGGTTGAGCCAGGAGGTGTGCTTGGGGGTGTAGAGGAACCGGATGCGGTGGGCGGGATCGGCGAGGAAGGCGGCGCGGGTCGCCTGGCTGGCGAGGATGCCGACCTGGCCCTTGGTGCCCAGGTCTCCGGTACACCCGCAGCGCGCGGCGACCAGCCGGACCAGCGCCTCGGATTGGTGGGTGTTGAGGTTGTCGGCCAGGAAGAGCCAGGGCGCGTCCGGGTCGGTGGCGAGCACCTGGGCGATGTGGGCGGCGAAGTCCGCCTCGGTGCGCGTCGGCCCGAGCGCGGGGGCCAGCAGGTCCCCCGTGGCGACGTTCCGCGTGGCGATGAGACTGCGGGTGCCGTGGCGGAGGTACTCGTGCTCACGGCGCTCGGGGCAGCCGGGGCGCATCGGCTTGGTCGGGGCGGCACGCTCCAGGGCCTGGATACCGGTCATCTCGTCGGTGCTGGCGACATGGCAGCCCAGCGCCTCCAACATCGGCGCGTCGGCGTAGACGGTGCAGATCGTCTCCACCTGCTGCGCGAAGGCGACCGGGTCCTCAGCCTTCGCCTTGGCGTTGAGCCAGTAGCGGCTGCGATGGGGCTGGAGATCGGCCTCCATTTAAGAAACGCTCGACCGAGCGGGCCGAGATGGTGGCGACGAGGCCCTGCTTGACCGCTTCGTCCGCCAGCTCGCGCGGCGTCCAGGCGGCGACAGGCCGCTGGAGTTGCTCCGGCGAGCGGCAGGCGAGGTCGATGATGCGGACGATCTGCTCAGCGGTGAAGGTCGCAGGCGTGCCCGCACGCGGCGCGTCGGCCAGCGCCGCCGCGATGGCCCGCTCCAGGTCCGGGCGGTCGTCGTCGCTAGCGGTCAGGTGCGCCGCAGCGGCGGCCCAGCGGGACCGCCACTTGCGGACGGTCTTCGCGGTACAGCCCACCTGCCGGGCGAGCGGCTCGGTGCGCTGGTCGCCCGCCGCACCGAGGACGATCCGGACCCGCAAGGCGAGGGCTTGCGGGCAGGAGGACCGCCGCAGCAGGGCGGTGAGCACCACGTGCTGGGTCGGGGAGACCGTGAGCGGAGCCGGAGTGGGGCCAGGGGGCATCGGACCTCCTAATGGTGGGTGGGCCGCCAGCGCAGCAACGGCGCGTCATCGCCCCATGCTATCACATCCCGGTACGAACTTCCGCAGCCCTGTACTAGGATCTAGCAAGTGTCACCTGGAAGGTCGACGCCATCGTAGCGACCGGCGAGGGCGAGCGCGGCTGGTGGCGTGGCGACCTTGAACGCGGAGAGCTGCGCAGTTACATCCTCGTCACGATCACGATCGGCGACATCTTCCCAATCTTCGGCCCGACGATGCGTCGGGGTAAGGATGAGAGCTTTCTCTCCGGCGATGATCGTCTTCGCTGTGTCTATATCCTCCTCCTGCCTGCCACGCGTGCCGGGAAGGAGGATCAAGCGCTCGCACTCGCCCGCGCTCGTCCTCGGGGCGACAATCGCGTCGGGCTCGCGCCCGAAGGTGCGCAAGAAACCATCCCGGGCGGTGAGGGTGGCGGAGAGGTAGATCCGGCGGGTATCCGCCCCGAAATAGGGTAACGACGCCGTCGGGAGATAGGGTGGGGTCAGGGTAACAGCGCGGCCGGAGATGAACAGCGCACATTGCTCGATATGATCGCGCAGATATGCCCAGGCGAAGAGCGTTTCCGTGTCCTCGCCGAGACCCGCCGCCGCGAGGAGCCGCTGTAACTCGCCGAGGCCTTCGCGCACGGCGAACGGGGGCACGAACCAGCTCGCCGGCGAAGCATCGGCTTGCTGCGTCTCCAAATAGCCCATGTCCTGGCCAGTACGGGTGTGGTAGGACCGATAGAGCGCGACAATAGCCTGGAATAGCGCCTCGTGCCGCTCACGGCGGATTCGCAGGGTGAATCGGTCCCGCAGAATGTGCTCGGCCGTGTGGGCGTCGTCAAAGACAATCGCGGCAGGCCGATCGGCGAAGAAGCGCGAGCGTCCATTGAAGAGCGCCTGATACGTGGTGATGCACGGTGCCTGCCCCTGGCGGTACAGATCGTTGCTGAAAGTGCCGCGCGTATAGGTGGTCACGTCCAAGCCATAGCCGTGGGCCTTCTCGACGGTCTGATCAACGAGGTTCAGGGTGCTGCACGCGTACAGCACATGCGCGTCAGTCTCATTAGCGAGCGACTGCGCGGCGAGCAAGCCCACCAGCGTCTTGCCGGCACCCGTGTTGAGTACAATGGCTATGTCGCGCTTGGCCCGTTCTTGGTGCCACTCGCTCAGGGCAGTACCTTGCGCGTGCCAGAGATCGTTCACTGCCGCGTCAGTCACCCGCAGGGAACCGAACAGCTCCAGCGGCTCGACCAGCCGTTTGCGCGGGCGCGGCCGAGCGAGCGTGCCGAAATCGATCGGCATTTGACCTCCTTATACCTCTAAGCGTTCGCTTTCGGAATGAACGTTTCGGGGATGCGATAGCGTGTCATATCGCGATAATAGTCAGGCGGTACAGCTTCCCGAATTACCCGACTGCGATCTCCCACAAGCATACAGATTATACGCATATGCATAGAATACGCACCACGACAGCGGCGCGGGGCTCAGAAGAAGGCTGAAGGCCACAGGTCGGGCGCCTCCTTCCTCACTCCACACTTCCTCCACGATGCTGAGGGAGCGCACCACGCAGTAGATTGACCGCGGCAGAGGTGCGCACGCCGCCAGGGCGCGGATCGGTGGGGCGAGCACGCCGACCACCCGCCAGCATCGCGATCCACTCGATCCCGGCAATGAGCCGCCCCCACAGAGGGGGTCGCATATTTGAGCGCGGCAGGCACCGGCTAGGGCGAACATTTTTTAATGTTGTGTCAGATGTTACTCTCGCGCTGCAAGTGATCGGTAAAGCCGTGGGCACCGTCGGGGATGCCTCGGTCGTCAGGTCGCGGTCTTGCACAGCGTCAATCGGCTCAGGCGCTGAGGAGAGACGTGCGACCGAGCCAGCGATGAAGCAAGTTGACAGCGCATACGTTCGCGGCTATCATTCTCATCCTGACCTGGGATAACAATCATTATCCCAGGTCTGAGAATGAGACTATTAGGAACGGTATAGGAGGCGGGCGGTGGGCCAGGGGCGGGGAGCGGAAGGTGGGGCAGCGGGACCGCCCGCCTTGGCAACGCTGACGATCCAGGGCTATCGCGGCTTCGGCCCCGCGCAGGTATTGCGCCCGGCGCAGCCGACGGGCGTGCCGGGGAGTGGCTTGACCACGCTGGTCGGCGCGAATAACGCGGGTAATCGGCAGATCATTTACACCACGCAGTCGACTGGGCGCATCTCTTCAGTGGCGGCACGATCGTCCATGTCCACAAGGAGGGCACGGACATTGCCGTGTCGGCGCTCCAGCCCGACACGGTCGCGCGCGTCGCCCCTGCCTACAACAATCGCAACAACCCGCACGTCTTCGGCCTCGACGCGCGCGAGGTCTTCTTCCAGGTCGATCCGCTCATCCTCGTCGAGGGGCAGGATGACGTGGTGCATTACCCGCAGATCGCCGAGCAGTTCGGCGTCACGCTCCCCGGCAGCTTCTACGGCTGGGGCGTCGGCGGAGCGGGCAGCATGGCACTGATCGCCCAAGTCGTTGCGGAGTTAGGTTTCCGGCGTGTCGCGGGACTCCTCGACAGCGACAAGGTGCCCGAGGTCGCGCGGCTGACCGACGCCTTCCCAAACTATCGGTTCCGCGCGATCCCCGCGATCGATGTGCGCGACAAAGACGCACGCTGGGCAACCCTGGCGGTCGATGGGCTCGTCGACCGCCGGGGCCGGTTGAAGGAGGAGCACACGAGCGCACTCCTCAGCCTCTTGGGCGATGTCGTCAGCCACCTGCGCCCAACCGGCAATTCGTCGGCCGGTTAGTCGGTCGGAAGGATCGCGTTGCATGGCAAACTCGACACAAGAGAAAAGGGATATGTCGCTATCCGCCCCTTCCCTCGCGGAGCTGGACGCCGCGCTGCGCGCCGAGGCCGGGCCGCCCCATGCCGCCAACACCCGCCGCGCCTACGCCAGCGACTGGGCCGACTTCCTCTCGTGGTGCGATCGCTATGAACTGGTCGCCCTCCCGGCCGACGCGCTGACCGTCCGCCGCTATCTCGTCGCGCTCGCCCGGGAGGGCCGGAAGGTCGCCACCATCCAGCGCCGCCTCGCCGCGATTGCCGACGCCCACGCGCGGCAGGGATACCCGTCGCCCACCGCCGACCCCGCCGTGCGCCACGAGCTGGCCGCCCTGCGCCGAGAACTCGGCGTCGCCCCGCAGGGCAAGGAGCCGGTCCTCGCCGACGACCTGCGCGCGATGGTCGCCGCGCTCCCCGACGACCCGCGCGGCCTGCGCGACCGCGCCATGCTCCTCCTCGGCTTCGCCGCCGCCCTGCGCCGCTCGGAGCTGGTGGGGCTGGATGTCGGCGATGTGGCGTTCGCCAAGCGCGGGCTGGTGGTGACGATCCGCCGCTCGAAGTCGGACCAGGAGGGCGCGGGGGCGAAGGTCGCGGTCGCCCCCGGCGGCGACCCGGCGGCCTGCCCGGTGCGCGCCACCCGCCGCTGGCTCCAGGCGGCGCGCCTGGGGGCGACCGGCCCGCTCTTCCGCCCGGTCCACCGCGCGGGTAAGATCCTCGACCGCCGCCTCAACCCCGAGCACGTTGCCCAGCTCGTCAAGCGCGCCGCCGCCGCCGCGGGCGTCGCCCCGACCGACCTCGACGGGGTCGCCGACACGCACGGCCTCGCGGGCCACTCGCTGCGCGCCGGGCTCGTCACCCAGGCCGCCCTCGACGGCGTGTCCGACGCCGACATCGCCGCCACCACCCGCCACAAGAGCCGCGACATGGTCGCCCGCTACACCCGCATCGCCGACCCCTTCCGCGCCGGCGTCGCCGGCAAGGTCAAGCTGTGAGCCCGGGTCATTCATCATCGAAGCGGGCGATCCGGTGATCCGGGGTGCGCTCCGGCATGTCCCTCTCCCGCCCCCCGCAGTGCCCGCCACCCGCGCGCCAGCGCCCCCCCGCCCCCCCCGACGAGCGCGGCGATGAGCGGCGCCAGCAGCAGGTACGAGAACCCGGCGTCGAGGGTATTGGCGATGGCGAAGGCGCGCAGATCCCCCCAGCCGCTGCGCAGGAAGTCCGGGTCGGCCACCAGGTTCCGCTCCAGTTGGGGCAAGGCGGCGTACAGCAGCAGGAACCCGTAGGTGACCGTGCCGAGCACACAGAGCAGCGCCGCCAGGACCGCCGCGAGGATGCCGAGGCGGAGGGAGCCGGTCCGCCAGGCACCGACGGCGCCCCCCACCCCCCAGAGCGCGAACGCCCCGAGGAGGAACGGGGCGGTGGCGAGGAGGCCCAGCCGCCCGCCGAGACCGGTGAACGTCTCGAGGGTGAGGTTGACGAGCCACAGCGCGCCGGTGAGCAGCCCTACCACGATCCCGACGCGCAGGGCCGCCCGGCGGGGCGGGCCGCCGGCGGTGCCGACCCACGCGCCGAAGCCCGCGTACAGGTACTGTCACGTTAAGTTTTTACTGAACGAAACCTCCCCACGCCGGGCCAGTTCTGGCCATCGCTAGCGCTCGTAGAGGCCGGATCCGGCCACGCAGAAGCCGCGTGTTCCCCACTTTTGGACCGCCGTCACCGCCCAAAAGGCTTAACTTGACAGTGCCCCTGTCGGCACCGCGCACCCGCGAGATGGCAGGGGCTTGCGCCGCGTGCCGGTACGGAGTATGCTCGCGGGGGTGACCATAAACCCGCCGCCGGGCCTATTGGAGCAAGCACATGACTGCACCACCTTTCGCCACCACCAGGACCAGCCAGGAGCAGCTCGATGAACTGGTGCTCGAGTTGCTCGCCGCACAGGGGCAGTGGGAGGAAGAGGCGTACATCTGGCTCGCCGACAAGGCAAACCGCCTGATCGAGTTCACCGATGGCTACATCGAGGTGCTCCCGATGCCGACGGACGATCACCAGCTGCTCTCGCAGTACCTCTTGCTCGACTTTCTCGCGGTCCTGCGGCCGCGCGGTGGCGTCATCCAGTATGCGCCCTTGAAGCTCCGGATACGGGCACGCAAGTACCGCGAGCCAGATCTGCTGCTGCTGCTCGACGCGAGCGACCGGCGGCGCGGCAAGCAGCACTGGACCGGCGCCGATCTCGTCGTCGAGATCGTCAGCCCCGACAACCCCGCGCGCGACCTTGTCGAGAAGCGCCGCGACTATGCCGAGGCCAAGATCCGCGAGTACTGGATTGTCAACCCGCTCGATGAGACGGTCGTCGTCCTGCAACTACAAGGTGGTACCTATCGAGAATACGGCGTCTTCGGGCGCGGCACGCGCGCGACCTCGGCACTCCTGCCCACGCTCGGCGTGGAGGTCACCGCGCTTTTCGACGCGGCCTGATCCCGACATTGGCCTGTTGCGCTGGCGGAGGGTACGTCGGTATTGTCAACTTGAGCCTGCGGTGCAGTGCGGGGATCGTTCGTCGGCGTGCTCGGCCCGAGCCACCCGGTGGATCGGGCGGCACCGGCCACGCCGGCAACCTCGCGCCACGTGGCGAAAGCGTCGTGGCGATGTTGGCGGTAGGCGGTGACGGTCAGGCGGTGGCGGCGCGGGCGGCAATGGCCGATGATCCGGCCATAGGCGGCGAGGAAGCGTTGCGCGTGCCCGGGCGATTTGAACCGCCGCATCTGCCGCTTGCGCTCGCGCGTGGGTTGGTGCGCATTCTCCGCACGGTTGTTCAGCCCTTGTGGCGCCGGGGCTCCACGCTCGGCAAGCTCGCGCGCCTCGCGGCGTCGTCGCTCGCCAGCTTGTCGGTGATCGGCACGCGGGGGACGTACTGGAGCCGCTTGAGCAGCCGACGGAAGAACTTCCGCGCGGCGCGCTTGTCGCGGCGGCTTCGGACGAGGATGGCGAGCATGGTGCCGTCTTGATCGACCACGCGCCACAGATAGCGCACCTGGCCGTTGATCGTGATGAAGACCTCATCACGGTGCCACGTGTCGCCGGGTCGGGGACGACGACGCCGGAGTGCATTCGCGTAGCGCTGGCCGAACTTCCGGCACCACTGGCGAACCGTCTCGTCGGTCACGAACATCCCGCGCTCGGCCAGCAGCTCCTCCACGTCGCGGTAGCGCAGCGCGAACCGGAAGATACCGCCAGGCGGCGTAGCCGATGATCGCCGGCGGGAAGCGGCAACCGACGTAGTGTGGGGACGCAACTTCATCTTTCGTGCCGGCAGTATCGCACCCCAAGAGGCTTGTGCCCAAGTTGACAGTACCCTGGGGTACACATAGGGGTAAGGTCGTTGGCCGGTGAATACGGGCGACTCGCGCCCATCATCGGCGCCACGACGCACTATTCGACTGCACCGAGGACGAGAGCATCGGCCGGTAACGCCACCCACATGCGTATCGGAGGTCATGGCCGAGCATGGCTGCGGAATGGAACCTGCGCGGCGTATTCCGTCGGGTCGAGCATGTCGTGTGCCCGGAGATCGAGGAGCGCCTGAATGTCGGCACGCGCGGCCGTCATCCGCACGACCGTGACCGAGGAGGAGCGAATCGCGCCCGTGACGCGGACCAACAAGGAGGTTCGCGTCGAGGGGGCGGGCTTCCCGGAGCGCCCGCCGCATCCGGAGGGCGACGCGTTCAGCTTCGGGGAGATCCGTATACGGCGATGCGGCGAGGAGGCGGTCGCCGAGGAGCGCCGGATCACGGGCACCGCGACACGGCATAGTCTTTCGTCTTTATACCCCGCGCGACCATTGTCCTGCCCGACGGCGGGGAGTATACTTGCCGTACCCAGATGTGCCGCAGACTACCCGACTCGGAGGCTCCTGCCCATGGACCGGTCACCGAATACCCTCGTCGTGGTGTGCGTCATCGTCGTGGCGATGCTCGCCTGGGCCTACTTCGACACCCCCCACAGCGACACGCCCTAAGTCGCGCGCTTCTCCTACCCCCTCGCCCTCCACGCCCGTATGTATCGTCGCCCGCTTCGTCCCTGTGCGGGTGATGCGGGGTGTGCGGCGCTGTTCACGCCATCGCGCAGGAAGAAAAGAGGGACGTCTATGGTTCGTAGCGCCTGGCAGGACACGATCGACCAGACCCAGCGTGAGCTGCATTCCTGCCCGGATCGCTGCTTCGTCTGTGGGCAGGCAGTCGCGGTTGGCCGCGATGGGTCCACGGTCGAGGCCTTCGCCGACATGGGCCACACCCGGCGGCTCGCCGTCGTCTGCGACCGGGCGGGTTGTGTGCGCGCGCTGACCGCTGCCCATACCGGCACCTGGCTCCGGCTCTTCCAGGCCCTGGCGCAATGGCCGGACCCGGCGCTCTACCCGCTCGGCCCCTATTGGCGTATCCGGCGCGCCCAGCGCTTCGCTTTCCGCACCGCACAACGGCGCACAACCTACGTGGACTGAGGAGGACCGCCGCTGCCTGGGGCTTCGGCGGAGCGCCGGTGTGGCGTGTCCTTGGCTGGTAGAGGGCGGCGCCCGCGTCGCGCAGCATACCCTCCGGGCGCTGTGGGCCGGGCCGCAGAGGGCGATGCCGACGCTCGCCTTGACCGCATGTCCTGGTCCGTCGCGAGCGCTGGGCGCGGCGAGCGTCGCCGTCGGCTGTTCCGCCACCGCTGCCGCCGCACACCTCGCCGCATGATGTCGGGTCTGAGATTGTCCCGTTTTCACGGACAGTGTGACGCTAAGCGGCGTGATCGTACAACAACAACATGTCCTCGAACCGCGTGGGTGAGTGGTAGGCGAGCGCGGAGTGGTGGCGCTGCCGGTTGTACCAGACCGCGATCCATTCGAAGATCGCCTGCCTCGCCGCAGCGCGCGTCGGCCAGGTTCTGGTGTCGACGAGCTCAGCCTTCAGCGTGACGAAGAAGCTTTCGGCCATGGCGTTATCGAGACATCATGCCCCCGCCCGGCTCATCGCAACGGTCACGCCGCGCGCGGCGAGGGCGGCGCGATAGGCGGCGACGGTGTACTGGCCGCCGCGGTCGATGTGCTGCACGAGCCCTGCGGCGGGCACTGTCAAGCTGGGCACATTTGACGGCAATGACGGCAGCAAAGTGGGGCACACCCTCTGCTGGCGGGCGATGATCGGCCCGCAAGCACACTGTTTGGAGCGATAATCGGGCCTCGGTGGGGAGATTTGTTCAGCCAAAGCTTAACGTGACAGTACCCAGCGAGGTGATCGTCGCCGAGCTGGCTCGTGGCCGGCGCGCGACGAGAGACGCGCGCCGGCCACGAGGGCTGGCCATTCGAGGATCGTCGCGCTCGGCACGTCGTCGTGCGGCAGGGGATGGCGGGGCCAGCGGTTCGCCCCCCGGGGCAGGCCGACCTGGCCATGCCGCGCTCCCTGCTCTCGCCCCGCTACGAACGGCGCGCGCGCCGCCACAGGAGCGGCGGGACGAGGGCGAGCAGCACGGCGGCCAGCCCGAATACCGGCGGCGGGGCGGGTGTCGCCGCCGCCCCGCCGCCGGTGTTGGGTAGTCCGGGGATGGTCCCGAAGTCGAAGGCGTTCGTCAGGTCGTTGGCCGCCGCGTCGCGCGTCCCGAGCGGGGCCAGCCCCCAGCGGTTCTCGATGAACTTCAGCACCGCGGTCGTGTCGTACCGGGTGTGGTCGACATACCCGCGCCTGGCGTAGGGCGAGATGATGATCGTCGGGACGCGCGTCCCCGGCCCCCAGCGGTCGCCCTGCGGCGGCGCGACGTGGTCCCAGCGGCCGCCGTTCTCGTCGTAGGTGATGATGATCGCGGTGTCGGCCCAGTAGGGGCTCTGCTGGACCGCGCCCACCAGGTCCGCGACGTGCTGCTGCCCCTGCACGAGCGAGGCATAGCCCGGATGCTCGTTGTCCGCCCCGAGCGGCTTGACGAACGAGACCGCCGGCAGCGTGCCATTGCCAAGAGCGGCGGAGAAATCCTGCTCATCCTTCAGGTGGGCCGCCTTCGCCGCCGTGCCGTCCGCGTAGTTGGCGAAGTAGGCGAACGGCTGGTGGTGGTACTGGAAGAGCGGGTCCGCATGCCCGGCGAGCGCGTCGTCCCAGCCACCGGAATACCAGGCCCAGCTGACATTCTTCTCGCTCAGGCGATCGCCGATCGTCGGCTGCGTCTGCTGCGGCACCAGGTTCGCCGGGTCGGTGACGCTGGCCGGGTGCGGCGTGTTGACCGTGTACGACGTGTTGACCGCGTAGCCATCGGGCGTCACCGCGCCGTCCTTCACCAGCCCGCCGTTCGCGTCGAGCTGGGCGATGGCGGCGGCGGGGGCATTCGGCCACTGCGGCGAGCAGGCGCAGATCAGCCAGAAGTGATTGAGGAACGAGCCGCCGAACGCGGCGTGGAAGAAGTTATCGGCCATCGTGTACTGCCGGGCGAGCCTGCCCTCCGGCATGTTCGCCGCGTCGAAGTAGCTCAGCACCAGCCCGGCGGCGTCGCTCCAGGCGACGAACTTGTCCATCTTGCCGCCGTCGATCTGGAGCTGCTCCTGGTAGAAGCGGTGGACCAGATCGCCGGTCTTCTGATCGGCGGCGACGTACGGTGCGGCGTCATACGGCGCGACCGGGAGATTGGCCGGGAAACGCGGGTCCGGGGCCGGGGGCTTCTGGGAATTGTCGATCGGCTGCGGCAGGGCGGCGTACGGTTTGCCGCTCTTGTCCACCTGCGTCACCGGCCCCGCACCGGCGAGCCCATTCGCGCCCGGGAAATTGCCGTAGAGGCCGTCGAAGCTCCAGTTCTCCTGATAGATCACGATGACATGGTTGATCTTGTCGGTCGGCCCGGCTGCGGCGACGTTGGACACGGCGATCGTCGGTATGAGGGACGCGAGGATCGCCAGTACCAGCACGAGCGATGCGCCATGACGCCATTGCATCAGTTCCTCTCCTCCGTGGAATGCTCCACGGCGCGACCCGTATCGCGCCGGGCGGCCTCGCTCAGGCAGCCGCACCCTATCCTAGAGCCGGGGCGTCGACGCGGAGATTAAGCGATCGTTAATTTCTGGTTAACACTCGGTAAAAGGCGCCCGCGAAGGCCGGGTGTGCCACGCGCGGGTCGCGGCGCAACGAGCCCAGTGACAAAGTAGCGGGCGAGTCACCTAGACGGTGGATCGCTGCCCCCCCACCGCCTCGAAGGCGGTGGGGGGGCAGTAGGCCAGTGCCAGATGGATGTGCTGCCGACTGTGGAAGATTGCAATCTATTCGGGGCTGCGCCGCGTAGCCGCAAGCGTGCGGGCGCTCGCCAGTGAGGTCGGCTTTCAGTGCGACGCAGAAGCGTTTGGCCATGGCGTTATCGAGGTATTATGCGCCGGAGGCAGGTCTGCTGTGTCGGGCGGTGTTTTCAGGCATCATTGGCAGGAGAGACCGCGAAGTCTGGGTGTGCTACTCTCTCGGCGCTGAGCGTAGGATGGTGTGCGAGAGGGCGAGTCTGCCGTCGTGTCCGCGCTGTGCGGGTGTCGGAGTGAAGCAGGACGGGCGAGCCGACGAGACGCGGCGGTATCGCTGTCGACCCTGCCGGCGCACCTTCACCATACGTACGGGTACCCCGTTCGCCGGACACCGCTGGCCGCAGGAGATCATCGTCGCCGCCGTGCGCGACCTGCTGGCCGAGCGCGGCGTCGACATCTCCGCCCGGACAGTCTTGTATCGGTCCAGGAGTCCGCGCCGTTGCTGGCGCGAGCGGGCCGCCACGCGCCCCGGCGTGCGCTGGTGGTGCGACGCGACGTATGTGCGGGCCGGCGGGAAGTGGGCCTCCCTGTACCGGGCGATCGACGAGCGGGGGCAGGTGGCGGACGTGCTGCTGCGCACGCACCGCAGTCTGGCCAGCGCGCGGGCGTGCCTCGTCCTCGCGGTCTGCCGACGTCGGGCCACACCCGAGGGAGTCATCACCGACAAGCACCCGGCCTCCGTCCGCGCCGTCCGCGATGCCGTGCCCGGGGCGGTACACACGCAGCGCGGGCGGCACCGGGCGAACGGGCCGGAGACGAAGCCGATCGAGCGGTCCCACGTCCCGACGAAGGACCGACCGCGCCCGACGCGTCACCGGACAGCGCCGCCGGGCACCGGGCGCAGGCGCGCGCCGCCGCGATGGCCCTCCTGTGGGCCTGGTACTTGCTCCAGGTGTCCACCGCCTGCGTCTGGCGCAGCACCCCGCGTTCGCCGCGAACAGCGCCTCGTTGGCGTAGTTGCCCGCCTCCAGCGCGGCGATCGCGGCGAGGACCGCGCAGAGGGCGGTGCTGACGGCCAGCGCGTCGAGCCAGCGCGGCCGCCTCGCGCCGCCGCTCCGCGATGTCGCCCTGCAGGCGGTCGGTCCCCACGTCGAGGTCGTCCATCCGTTCGTCCTCTCGTGTGCGATTGCGCCACGACTCGTCGGTGGCGCCAACCGGGGGCGCGTCGTCTCCGCCCGGCCCCGCGCGCCACGACCGTCGTGGGCCTCAGCCGCGCGGCGCGTCGCCGGGGGCGGGCGGCGCGGCCGCGCCGGGGAGCGCCCCGAGCTGGAGCCCGTGGCCGTTCAGGCCCGCGGGTGGTGCCGCGCCCGCCGCCCCCCCGACCCGGGGGCCGGTGGGGAAGGTGTAGAACTCGTCGAGGAGGGTCTGGAGGACCACCGCGACCGGGATGGCCAGCAGCGCCCCGACGATGCCCAGCGCCTCCGCGCCGAGGAAGAGGGCGAGGACCACCACGAGCGGCCGGAGCCCGACGATCTCGCCGACGAGCTTGGGGTAGACGACGTGCGCCTCGACGTTGGTGACGACGAGGTACCAGACGAGCACCGCCCCGAGGAGCCAGAGCTTGCCGGTCGTCGCCGCCATCAGCAGCGCCAGCGCGATCGTGACGACCCCCCCGACGTAGGGGACGATCTCCAGCACCGCCCCGACCGTGCCGATCGTCGCCGCATACGGGACCTGCAGCACGGCCAGCCCCACCCCGAAGGTCGCGCCGAAGAAGAGCCCGACCAGGAGCTGGGCCCTGACCCAGGCCCCGAGACTCGTGCCGAGTCGCCCCATCAGACGGGTCGCGCGCGCGCGCATGGCCGGGGGCAGGAAACGCGCCACCAGGCGCTGGGCGAAGCGCTCGTCGACCGCGAGGAAGAAGGCGAAGACGAGGATCAGCAGCCCGGTCACGAGCAGCGCCCCGACGTCGCGCACGCCGCGGCCGACGTCGCCCGCGGCGGCCTGCGCGTAGGCCGTGAGCGGAGCGACCAGGTCGTTGATACGCGGGGCGGCCCCGCCGCGGCCGGGGAGGCGCGCGAGCAGGGCGTTGGCCTGGTCCTCGTAGCGCGGGAAGTTGTCGCGCAGCAGGACGACCTCGCCGCCGAGGAGCGGCACGATCAGGCCGACGAGCCCGGCCAGGATCGCCAGGAGGGCCAGGTAGGTCAGCAGGATCGCGACCGCGCGCGGGACGCGATAGCGGGCGAGGCGGTTGGCCACGGTGGACGCCGCCGCCGCGACGAGGACCGCCAGGAAGAGCACCACCAGGATGCGCGTGGCGTGGCCGAGGAGCCAGACGCCGCCGAGGGCGGCCAGCACCAGCAGGAGCGCCCGATTCGTCAGCCGCAGTTGCAGTTCGCCGCCCATCGATACCCCTTGCCCTTCTCCTATCGGTCGCCAATACGGCGGCAGATACGCCGTTAGTAGCGTGTGTTGCGGGGCCGTTGTATGGTCGCTCGAGCGTCTTCAGGGCCGGCGCCCGCGCCACCGGTTTCGGCGGTGGCGCGGGCCCTGCACCGCCGACGAGCAGCCCCCTCATGGCGTGCCCGCCGACGCGTCGAGGGCGATGGGCTGCGGCTGAAGGCACCCCGCCTGCCGCAATGTCCACCGCGTGTGTCGCGCGTCTCAGGACCGGGCCTCCCCAGCGCGCTCCGCAGGGCCGCAGGGAGCGCGTCGGTCGCCACCTGTCCACCGGGGCGAGCAGCCCGTGCGGGTCCGGGTAGCCGGAACCCGCCGTGCACGCCGTGGGCGTCGGGCTCCCGACAACGCCCCTTGCGATCGCTATCGCCTCCCTCCCGATGCTGCCACGCGCCGTGCCGGGCGACCCGACCGCTCAGCGTCCCTCATGCACGATCCCTGCCAGCCGGGGCATGTGTGGCCGCAACGTGGTGTGCAGGCGCGTGGTGTGCGGATGAGTTGAGGCGGCGAACCGCCGCATGGCGCGCAGCTGGTCACGCAAGTGGCTCTTCCGCGCATTCCTTGCAGCAGGATTTGGATAGGGCTGCGAGGCGCACGAATCGGCGAAAGCCGTCAACGAAGGGGGGCGGACGCGGCGGTTTCCGGTCGTGCCCCCCCACTTTTCGCACCGATCCGGCAAACTGCGCGGCATGAGCGGAAGCGCCCGTTGCGGGCCAACCCCAGGTCGGCGGCCCGGCGGCACGGTATGGCCGCCCGCACTGCGGCCCGGGGTCCGACGCGCGGCACGCGGCGCGGCGCGGGGAAGCCGATGAAGGAGTCGGCATGGGCGGGGTGGGGGCGGCGCTCGGGTCGGGCGTGCGCGCCTTGCTGGCGGCGCACCCGCTCTGGGCGATCGCGGCGATCATCTTCGTGGAGGAGTTCGGCGTCCCCAGCCCGGTGCCGAGCGACCTGCTGATGCTCCTCGCCGGGGTCGGGGTCCGCGCGGGGACCTACCCCGCCCTGGCGCGTGCTCCCGCTCCGGGAGGGGGCGACCCTCCCCGGCACCACCGGGCTCTACCGGTTCACCCGGCGCGTGGGGCGGGCGGGGGTCGCGCGCTCCGGCTGGCGGGGCATCCTGCTCGGGCGGCTGCTCCCGGGCCTGCGGATCGCCACCCCGATCGCGGCGGGGGTTTTCGGGGTCCCGTTCCGGGAGTTCCTCCCGGCCGTGGCGGTCGGCGGATTCATCTATATCGGGGCCTTCGACCTCGTCGGGTATGCCGTCGGCCCGGCCGCGCTGGCGCTGTTCGAGCGGGTGGCGCTGCCGCTGGGCGCGCTCGTGTCGCCGGTGACCGTGGCGCGGAGCGCGGCGCTGGCCCTCCTCCCGCTCGCGCTCACCCTGCTGCTCGCCCTGCCCCTCGCCGGGCGCGGCCTGCTCCCGCTCGCGACGCGCCACGGGGAGGCGCTGGTCGCGGTCGAGGTGGTGCGCTGGCTCGCGTTCGGGGTGGCCCTCGGCGAGTCCTCCCGCTCGCCGCGCGCCTGGCGCCCGGGGCCGGGGGCTGAACGGCGGGGGATGCGCCCGTCTCGTCACCCGGCCGCGCCGTCGTGCGGGCGGCAGCGGAGGGCGACGCCCCGATCGCGTCGGTCGCGGCGTCCCCTTGCACCTGTCCCGGGAGGGGTATACCATGTGCGGGCATCGGGACGGGGCGCGCCGTGACGCCGCGTGACCACTCCCCGCCGACGGACAGGGCCTTGTGGGCTGCCCCGGGCACGTGCGAGTGGGCCAGGCGCGGCGTGCGGCGTACCCGAATGCCGCCGTGGCGGCGAGGGAGCGCGGGGCAGGCATGGGGCGCGGGGCGATCGTCGGCGGGGTGCTCGTGCTGGTGCTGCTGGTCGTCGCCGTCGCCGTGGTCCTGCCGCGCGCCGCCGCCCGGCCGCCCGGCACCGCGCCGTCCGCGGCGACCCAGACCGCCGCGGCGCAGCCCGAGGAGGCGCAGGCCTACCCCACCGTCCCCACGCCGCCGACCGGGCCGACCGCGCAGGCCGCGCAAGCCGCGGTCCCCGCGGGCGCGCACCCCGCCCCGCAGGAGGAGACCTACAAGGGCTGCCCCCCGGGCGGGGACGGGACCGACCCCGAGCTGAACACGCTGAAGAACCGGGTCGACCCGGTCGCCGCGCCCGCCGCCATGCCGTTCGCCACGCTGCTCAACCTGCCCTGGCCGACCGCGGTGAATCAGCGGCACATGGCGCAGTGGGCACCGGGCGACCGGGCGCAGGTCGCCAAGAGCAACGGGCTGGGGGTGGCCGTCGAGGCGTACTTCATCCGCGTGCAGGCCGAGGGGCCGGAGTCGCCCAATTGCCACTCGACGACCGACGTCGACTTCCACGAGTGGGTCGTCGCCGACCCGGCCGACGACCGCACGAAGGCGGTGGTGGTCGAGGTCGGGCCGCGCCAGCGCGACAAGCACGCGGGCTGGACCCTCGCCCGTTTCCAGCAGCTGGCGAAGGACAAGGCCCGCGTGCGCGTGACCGGGTGGCTGATGCTCGACCCGGAGCACCCGGACCAGGTGGCCAAGACCCGGGGGACGATCTGGGAGATCCACCCGGCCACCAAGATCGAGGCCTTCCAGAATGGTCAGTGGGTCGACATCGATACGGTACGCTAGCGGCAGGGGATGGGCCATGACGAAAGAAGGGCGCGACCGCCTGCGCGGCGCCATCGGCCGCGTCGAGCGGGCGCTGGGTCACGATGCCTCGACACCCGCGCCGACGGCCCCGCCCGACGCGTCCCCGGCCACGATGCACAAGGGGGCGGTCGTCGTGGTGACGCTGCGCGTCGAGGGCGAGGACGCGCCCGCCCACGACTTCGCCGCGACCGCGGTCGCGGCGGCGCGCGCGATTGTCCAGGCGGGCATCGCCGCCGGGGCCACGCCGCTGACCGTCACGGCCACGGGCGTGGCGGTCGACGACGACCGCCCGGACCGTGACGCGTGACCGGGGAGGACGTGCCGGGCGCGCTGCCCCGCCCGCGGCGGGGCCCGCTCGCGGGGCTGACGCGCAACGTCTACGTGCTCGGGGCGGCGAGCTGCTGCACCGACGTGGCCAGCGAGATAATCGCCCCGGTGCGTATCCTCTTCCTGGTACTGGTGCTCGGGACGCCCCTGCCGCTCGCCGGCCTGATCGAGGGGCTTGCGGAGAGCACCGCTAGCCTGCTGAGGATCCTCGCGGGGCGGCTCGCCGACCGGGTGGCATGGCGGGGGCCGCTGATCCTCGGCGGCTACGGCCTCTCGGCGGCCGCGAAGCCGCTCCTCGCGCTGGCGGGGGCCTGGCCGGCCGTCCTCGGCCTCGTCTTCGTGGACCGCGTCGGCAAGGGCCTGCGCGGGAGCCCGCGCGATGCCCTGCTCGCGGACGCCACCGCGCCCGCGTACCGCGGCAAGGCCTTCGGCCTCCACCGGGGGCATTGTCAGGTTAACTGGGTGGCGCTCCGGACGGCGCCACATGCGATACTCAACGCATGAACGAGATGAGCATAGCGCCCGCCTGTACACGTCACCGCTTCCCGCCCGCGATCATCGCCCACGCGGTGTGGCGGTACTGCCGCTTCGCCCTGCGCTATCGCGACATGGAGGAGTTGCGCGCCGAGCGTGGGGTGATCGTGACGTAGGAGACGGTCCGGCGGTGGTGCCGGAGATTCGGCCAGCCCGACGCCGACGACCTGCGCCGC
>JAABUM010003916.1_pt1 | contig 17523 bp, 13 predicted proteins | sample 5559161 | NCBI WGS metagenome assembly JAABUM01 (sample SAMN10711868, study PRJNA513369) | rock metagenome | isolation source: Antarctica rocks | place: Antarctica: Victoria Land, Siegfried Peak nord | reverse complement strand
CGAACTCGTCCTCGTCGTCGGCCAGCACCGTCCCGTCCAGGGCCCGGACGACGTCGAGGTCGAGATCGATCACCCGCATCGTGGCGCCCTCCCAGACCGGGATGGTGCACATGTCGACGTAGATGTCCGTGGTGCCGTGCCCGGGTCCGTTGAACGAGGCAACGAACGGCTCGTCACGGGGGACGAGGACGGCGACGTCGACGACGCTGTCCATGCTCTCCCCGGACGGCTCAGGTGAAAGCCCCTGGGTTCACCGGCTTGGCGAACCGCACCGCGACGACGTCGCCGACCCGCAGGTCCGGGCCGCCGCGTCTCGTCACGCCGTCCAACGTATCGGTAACGGTTGACACCCAACGCTCAGGACGCCAGAGACCGACCCAGCGCACGCCGTACCCTGAAAGACATGAGCCCCGAGCTGTCCGTTGTCATACCGATGTACAACGAGGAGGACGTGCTCCCCCTGCTCGTCGAGCGGCTACGCCCCATCCTCGACGGTCTGGGCACGAGCTACGAGGTCGTCGCGGTCGATGACGGCAGCACCGATCTCACCGCCGCGCTGCTCCAGCGGGTCAACCGGGAGTGGGATGAGTTCCGGGTCGTCCGGCTGCGCGCGAACGCCGGCCACCAGGCGGCCATCTCGGCTGGGCTGCTCTGCGCCCTCGGTGGCTACGTCGTGACGATCGATGCCGACCTCCAGGACCCTCCGGAGGTGATCGCCGAGATGCTCGCCAAGGCCAAGTCCGAGGGCGTCGACGTCGTCTACGGCGTGCGCAACGACCGGTCGACGGACTCCGTCTTCAAGCGGGCCTCGGCGCGGGGCTTCTACACCCTCATCCGGACCATCTCCGGCACCAGCGCCCAGACCGACGCGGGCGACTTCCGCCTCATGTCACGAGCCACCGTGGACGCCGTCAACGAGCTGCCCGATCACAACCGGGTGCTGAGGTTCATCGTCCCCGCCCTCGGCTTCCCCTCCGACACGGTGGAGTACCGCCGCGAGGAACGGGCTGCGGGCGACTCGAAGTACCCCTTCCTCAAGATGCTCAAGCTGTCGCTCGACTCGGTGACCGGCTTCTCCATGGCGCCGCTGCGTCTGGCAACCGTGCTGGGCATCGGCGGCGGTCTGCTCGCTGTGCTCCTCGGGATCTACGCCATCGTGGTGGGGGTCACCGGCCACACCGTTGCCGGCTGGACCTCCACCGTCCTCATCGTCTCCGCCGTCGGGGCCGCCCAGCTGCTCTGTCTGGGGCTGCTCGGTGAGTACATCGGGCGGATGTACACCCAGATGCAGGGGCGCCCGACCTACTTCATCGCCTACGACTCCCTCACGGCCTCCGTGGGCAAGCATGGTCCGACCGACACCCCGCTGCCCCCGAGCCCCCGGGCCCGCAACGGCGGGTCAGGCCCCGTTGGTCGAACCCACGCCTTCAGACCGGCCACCGAAGCGGAGCCAGCAGGCGCCGCTCAGCTCGCCGTCGGGAAGGCGTCGGGCGCTCAGCCGCCGACTGCCCGGGTGGCCGCCGTCGGCGAGCCGGTGCCGGCGATGCCTCGGGTCAGCGACGTGGCCGGGCGGTGACGAGCAGGCTCACTCCCGGCAGCTGTTTGACCGGCAGGTAGCGCTCGGCGGCGATGATCGCCCGCAGGCCGGCGTTAACCGCCGGGTGGAGGTCGTCGAGGTCGCTCCCGGACGCCTTCTTGCGACGCATCGCGACGACGGGTCGGAGCAGCACGTTCCAGGACGCCATGTCCACGACGTCGAAGCCCCCGCGGTGCAGCACGCTGGACAGCGTCTCGCGGGTGTAGCGACGGACGTGGTCGACGGCCTCGTCGTGGGCCGACCAGAGCTTCGGGTCGGCGGGCACCGCGACGAGGAAGGTGCCGTCGGGACGCAGCACGCGAGCGACCTCGCCCACCGCGGAGTCGTCGTCCTCGATGTGCTCGAGGATGTCGAAGGCGACGACGAGATCCAGTGACGTGTCGTGGATCGGCAGTCTCGTGGCGTCGGCGCGCAGGGTGAGCAGCCCGCGCTCGTGGGCCACGTCCGCCCCGTCCGCGCCGTACTCCAGCGCGACGGGCCGCCAGCCGAGGTCACGAAGGACCCGGGTGTTGCCACCGCCGGCGGCGCCGACGTCGAGCGCGTCGCCCGGTCTGATCCCGTCCAGGGCCCGGGCAAGGAGATGCCGGCGCTCGCGGTACCACCAATGGGTGTCCTCGAGTGCCGCCAGCTTGCGTACTTCGATGCCTTCCACGGTCGGTCATCCTGCCAGTGCGGAGGACCGGTGGTGAAACCGGCGCCGGCCGCGTGTCGAGTCATGACCGGGAACGCACTCCCACGGAGCTCGTCAGGCGCGGACCTGACCGTCACCCTCGACGACCCACTTCGTCGTCGTCAGCTCAGGCAGCGCCATGGGGCCGCGGGCGTGCAGCTTCTGGGTCGAGATGCCGATCTCGGCACCGAAGCCGAACTGACCACCGTCGGTGAACCGGCTCGACGCGTTGACCACGACGACGGCGGCGTCGACCTCGGCCGTGAACCGGCGGGCGGCTGCGCGGTCCTCGGTGACGATGACCTCGGTGTGCTGGGTCCCAAAGGTGCGGATGTGCTCGAGCGCCGTGTCGAGGTCCGGCACCGTCCGGACGTTCATGTCGAGGGAGTACCACTCGGTGCCGAAGTCGGTGTCGGAGGCGAGGCGGTATGCCGCACCGGCGGCGTCCGCGTGCTGGCTGAGGTCCGGGGCGACGTGAAGCACGACCCCCGCCGCCCCGAGCCCGGCGAGGATCTTGGGGAGGAATGCCTCGGCCACCGACTCGTGGACGAGGAGGGACTCCGCGGCGTTGCAGACGCTGGGCCGCTGGGTCTTGGAGTTGAGGACGATGGTGAGGGCTCTGTCGAGGTCTGCGGCGCCGTCGACGTAGACGTGGTTGACGCCGATGCCGGTCTCGATGACCGGCACGGTCGACTCGGTGACGACGGTCTGGATGAGGTCAGCGCCTCCGCGCGGGATGACGAGGTCCACGAGGCCCCGAGCGGTGATCAGCGCGCGCACAGCATCGTGGCCGCCCTGGTCGACCAGCGTGACCGCGTCCGGCGAGATCCCTTGGTGCTCAAGGGAGTCGCGAAGGGTCGTCACCAGCGCGCGGTTGCTCGCTCCGGCCGCGGACCCGCCCCGGAGGAGGACGGCGTTGCCGCTCTTGAGGGCCAGCGCTGCGGCGTCCACGGTGACGTTGGGCCGCGCCTCGTAGATCATGCCGACGACGCCCATGGGGACCCGGACCTGGCGGATTTGCAGGCCGTTGGGGAGGGTCGACCCCCGGACGACCTCCCCGACGGGGTCGGGCAGCGCGGCAATGTCACGCATGGCCTGGGCGATCTCGGCCAGGCGCCGTTCGTCGAGCATGAGCCGGTCGAGCAGTCCTTCGGCCAGGCCCCCGTCGCGCCCCCGCTGCAGGTCCTCGGCGTTGGCCTCGAGGATGCGGGGGCTGGCGGCGTAGAGCGCGTCGGCGAGGGCAAGCAGGGCCTCATCCTTGGCTCCCCGAGACATCAGCGCCAGCTGCCGTGACGCAACGCGCGCCCGCCGGGCGTGGTCGGCGACCTGCGCGGCGACGGTGGAATCGATTCCGGTGGCCATGCGTCAAGGGTACGCCGAGCACCCGCTCGGCTCGCAGAGGACTCCAGCTCGCGAACCGCGATGTCGGGCTAGCCGTCCCACCGCAGGTGTCTCTGAGCGCACTGGGCATCTGTCAGACAGCCTGTCTCGTTTGGTGCGTGAGTCCCCGCACACGTGCTCGCGTCAAGCCAGCACCTGTTGAGACAGCGTGTCCGACGAACGCCCAGTGCTCGGCGAGGGTGACCGTGCTACTGGCCAGGCAGTCGGCAGCCGGTCCACGGGCCGTTGTCCACAGCGCCGGGTCGATGCGTCCGCGACTCTGCCCCCGGTCGCTACGATCGCGGTTTGGGGGCGGACCATGGTGGCGGGTGGGCTCGTGCGACCGGGCGGGCGAAACGGTCGGATTCGCGGAAGAGTGGTCTGGGCGATGGTCGCCGAGCTCACCGAACGACCGTTCGACGCGGTCACCATGACGCGGCTGGCAACACGGTCCGGCATCGCCCGTTCGACCCTCAACCGGCGCTGGGGCAGCCCGGATGCCGTCCTCGCTGACGCCGTGGACGACCTCCTCCAACGCCGGATCGGCCGGGGCATCGGAACGACATCACGGGTCGCCCCTGAACGGCAACCGCGGAGCACGGATCTGCTGGTGATCCAGCTTCGTGGCCTCATGAGATGGCTCTCCGACCGTGAGACCAGTGGCGTGCTTCTCGCTGCCCTGGCTCGGGTTCGGCACGATGAGGTGCTCGACGAGCGGCTTGCCCGGATCTGGGCTCACGAGCTGGAGGACCTCCGTCGGGTGCTGGCCCTGACAGTCCCGGCGGCAGGCGTGGCCGACATCAACGCTACGGCCGAGAGGACCCTGGGTGTCGTCATCGTACGGACCCTCATGACCCATCAGGGCACTACCGGCCGGGACATCGACAGGCTCGGGTCCGACGTCGTCCAAGAACTCTTGTGCGTATGCCGTCGCCATCTCTAGCGTCCTTCGCCGGCGGCGGCGTCAGCCACCACATCAATCCCTTGCATGCCAACCAGCTCGTGGAGCTCGCCCCCGAGCTGGCCCGCGACACCCGCGAGAGCCCCTCAGACGCCCGGTCAGAGCAGGACGAGGTCGTCACGGTGGACGACCTCACGTTCGTACTGAGGGCCGAGCTCGCGCGCGAGGTCCTTCGTCGAGCGACCCAGCAGACCGGGCAGCTCGTCCGAGGAGTAGTTGACCAGACCGCGCGCGACCGGTCGCCCGTCGCGCCCGCAGAGGTCTATGGGGTCGCCGTCGTCGAACCGGCCTTCGACCGCGGTGATCCCGGCTGGGAGCAACGACGTACGCCGGCCCACAACGGCGGCGACCGCCCCGTCGTCGAGGATCAACCGGCCGCGGGGCGTCGTCGCATGGGCGAGCCAGAGTAGCCGTGACGTTCGACGCGAGCCGGTCGGGAGGAAGACCGTCCCGACGTCCTGCCCGGCGAGTGCCGCCTCGGCCTGCTCCGCCGAGGTGAGCAGCGTGGTGATCCCGGCGGCGTTGGCGATGGCGGCCGCCTCGATCTTCGTCGCCATCCCTCCGGTGCCGATCGACGAGCCGGATCCCTTGAGAACGATGCCCTGCAGGTCAGCGGGTCCCGAGACGACAGGGATGCGCGTCGACCCCGCGCGCGAGGGCGGAGCGTCGTAGAGGGAGTCGACGTCGGAGAGCAGGACGAGCGCGTCGGCGTGGACCAGGTGGGCGACCAGCGCCGCCAGCCGGTCGTTGTCGCCGAACCGGATCTCGTGGGTCGCCACGGTGTCGTTCTCGTTGACGACCGGCACGACCCCGAGCTCGAGCAGCCGGTCGAGGGTGCGCCGGGCGTTGGCGTAGTGGCTGCGCCGCGTCACGTCGTCCGCCGTGAGGAGCACCTGCCCGACGGTGAGCCCGTGCACGGAGAACGCCTGCTGATATGCCGCGACGAGGGCTCCCTGCCCGACGCTCGCCGCCGCCTGCTGGGTCGCGAGGTCACGAGGCCGGCGGACGAGGGCGAGCGGGCCGAGGCCGGCCGCGATCGCGCCAGAGGAGACGAGGACGACCGCATCACCCCGGCGGTGCCGGGCCGCGACGACGTCGACGAGGGCCACGATGCGGGCCGCGTCGATGCCACCACCTGGACCGGTCAGCGACGAGGAGCCGACCTTGACGACGAGCCGTCGGGCGGTGGCGACGACGGACCGGGGGGACACGCCCGCGAGTCTAGGAGCGACGGCCGCCGGACCATCGCGCGGTCCACGGCTCAGAGCTCGTCGTCCTTCGGGGCGGCGGTGGCCCAGTGCCCGGCACGGCGCTCGGCCTCCAGCTCGGCCTGGGTCGCCTGGCGTGCAACGTAGCGGTCACGCGCGGCCTCGCGCTTCTCGTCCCGGCTGAGGCGGTTCGGCTGGTCGAGCCGCAGGTCGGTTCCGCGCTGGCCGAGGAGCTCTGCGCCGCTCGACATCGTCGGCTCCCAGTCGAAGACCACCGCGTCGTCCGCGGCACCGATGAGCACCGTGTCGCCGGAGACGGCGCCTGCCTTGAACAGCGCTTCCTCGACCCCGAGCCGGCCCAGGCGGTCGGCGAGGTAGCCGACGGCCTCGTCGTTGCTGAAGTCGGTCTGCCGGATCCACCGGGTCGGGCGCTCGCCGACCACGCGGTAGACGAACCCATCGGTCGTGTTCTCCTTGCGGATCACGAAGCCGGAGTCGTCGACGGATCGCGGACGCAGCACGACCCGGGACGGCACGTTGCTCTCGACCAGGGCGCGCGCCTCGTTGACGTGGCGCGCGAGGGCGAAGCCCAGCTCCTTGAGCCCGCTGCGGGCGACCGCCGAGACGATGAACACCTCGAGCCCACGCGCCTCCAGGTCGGTCTTGACCAGCTCGGCCAGCTCGAGGGCCTCGGGGATGTCGGCTTTGTTGAGCACGACGATGCGGGTGCGCTCGGAGAGCGGACGTCCACCGAGGTCGGCATCGGGGACGTAGCGGGCCAGCTCCTCCTCGATGACGTCGAGGTCGGTCACCGGGTCGCGGCCCGGCTCCAGGGTCGCGCAGTCGATGACGTGGACGAGGACGGAGCACCGCTCGACGTGGCGGAGGAACTCCAGGCCGAGGCCCTTGCCCTCGTGGGCGCCCGGGATGAGCCCGGGCACGTCCGCGATCGTGTAACGGGTGTCCCCGGCGCTGACCACTCCGAGGTTGGGGACTAGGGTCGTGAACGGGTAGTCGGCGATCTTGGGCCTGGCAGCGGACAGGACCGAGACGAGGGAGGACTTCCCCGCGGACGGGAAACCAATCAGGGCCACATCGGCGAGCGACTTCAGCTCGAGCACGACGTCGAGCGACTCCCCGGGCTCGCCCAGCAGCGCGAACCCTGGAGCCTTGCGGCGCGCGGAGGCCAGCGCCTTGTTGCCGAGGCCGCCCCGCCCGCCCTGGGCGACGACGTGCTCGGTGCCCTGGCCGACGAGGTCGATGACAATCCGACCGTCGGGTCCCTTGACAACGGTGCCCTCGGGCACCGGCAGGACGAGGTCGGCGCCGTCGGCGCCGTTGCGCTCGTCGCCCGCACCGGGCTTGCCGTTTCCGGCGCTGCGGTGGGGGTGGTTGTGGTAGTCGAGCAGCGTCGTCACCTGGGGGTCGACGCGGACGATCACGGAGCCTCCGCGCCCGCCGTTGCCCCCGTCAGGCCCGCCGAGCGGCTTGAACTTCTCCCGCTTGACCGACGCGACGCCGTGGCCACCGGCGCCGCCGGAGACGTGCAGGAACACCCGGTCGACGAAGTTCGTCGCCATGGTTTCCTCCCGTTCTCATCTCTGTCGTCGCTCCACCACGCGGCCGGTATGCCGCCAGCTGGGGTGCGCACCCGGCATACGCGCGCTGGTGGAAATTGTCCTCGAACCACACAAGAAGGGACGGGCCGAGCGGCCCGTCCCTTCCGGAGAAATGTGGTCAGGCCCCGACGCGCTCGGACTGCTCCGACTGCTGGACCCGCTCGGACGGCTGGACCTGCTCGATGTTGACCGTCTTGCGTCCGCGCTTGGTGCCGAACTTGACCGCACCGGCGACCAGCGCGAAAAGAGTGTCGTCGCCGCCGCGGCCGACGCCGTCACCGGGGTGGAAGTGCGTGCCGCGCTGGCGGACGAGGATCTCACCCGCGCTGACGACCTGACCGCCGAAGCGCTTCACGCCGAGGAACTGGGCGCTGGAGTCGCGACCGTTGCGGGTGGAGGATGCACCCTTCTTGTGTGCCATGTCAGTGCCTGCCTTTGTGTCTGGTTCGAAGTCTGACGCGAGGTCTCAGCTGCTGAGGCCGTCGATGCCCGTGACCTTGATCTGGGTCAGGTGCTGACGGTGACCCTGGCGCTTGCGGTAGCCGGTCTTGTTCTTGAACTTCATGATCGTGATCTTGGGGCCCTTGGCGGGCTTCACTACCTCGGCGGTGACCGTGACCTTGGCGAGCTTGCCGGCGTCGCTGGTCACCGTCGACCCGTCAACGACGAGCAGGGGCGTGAGGTCGACGCTGTCGCCGATTCCACCCTTGACCTTGTCGATGATGAGGACGTCCCCCACGGACACCTTCTCCTGGCGACCGCCAGCGCGAACAATCGCGTACACGTCGAGCTCACTCTCTGCTGTCATTCGTGGTTGATGCGCACTCTCAGTGACCGTCACGTAGCCCCTGCGGCAGGGTCCGACGCGGCATCACTGCTGCAGTCAGGGCCCCGGGGCACAGATCGGTGGGCGCACCGAGGATCAAGAGTACCGGTCGGTGGCCGACCGGACCAAACTGGACGGCTCACTCGGTGGGGGAGGCTAGACCGGGGGCCCGCGGCGGGCCCGCCGGCGCGATGACGCGTCCTCGGCGGCGTCGGCCCCTGCTGGGCGGTGCGGTGTCGCGGCCGACAGCTGGCTCTGCAACGGGCTGGACCTCTGGCTCGGCAGCCCGCTGAACCGTCTCCTCGCCCGGGTGCTCCAGGGTCTGCTCGCCCGCGTGTTCGACCGTCACGAGGACGGGCACCAGCTGCGGAGGCCGGCCAGGTCCGTCCGCGTGTGGCAGACCGTCCTCGGCAACGAGGATCTCCGACACGAGGTCGAGGTCGCCGTGCTGGTCGTCGACCGGCGCACCGACGAGCGTCAGCTCGTCCTGCTCGGGGACGTCCCGCTCCACAGGAGTGGCCGCAGGCCCGGGTGAGGTGCTCGCCGTCTCGCCGCTCTTGACCGCAGCGGCGTGGGCGGCCGCGGCGATCTGGGCGGGCGTCGGGCCCGTGGACCTCGGGGGGATGAGCGGCTCGACCGTGGCCCTGCCGCGCCGGCCTCGGGTGCCACCGCGACCGGTGCTCGGGTCGCCGGCGGCACCAGACCCGTTGGCTCCGGTGGCTCCGGTGGACCCCGTGGCCCCGCCGGCGCGGCCGGACCCGGTCGACCCACCGGGGCCGTTCTGCTCGCCGTGTCCGTTGCCGCCCTTGTCGACGGGGTCCGCGTGGACGATGATCCCGCGGCCGTTGCAGTGCTCGCAGGTCTCCCCGAAGACCTCGATGAGGCCGGAGCCGACGCGTTTGCGGGTCATCTGCACCAGCCCCAGCGAGGTCACCTCGGCGACCTGGTGCTTGGTGCGGTCCCGACCGAGGCACTCGAGGAGGCGCCGCACGACGAGGTCACGGTTGGACTCGAGGACCATGTCGATGAAGTCGACGACGATGATGCCGCCGATGTCGCGCAGCCGGAGCTGGCGGACGATCTCCTCGGCCGCTTCGATGTTGTTCTTCGTCACCGTCTCCTCGAGGTTGCCCCCCGAGCCGATGAACTTCCCGGTGTTGACGTCGACCACCGTCATCGCCTCGGTGCGGTCGAGAACGAGGGAGCCACCGGAGGGCAGCCAGACCTTGCGGTCCATCGCCTTGGCGATCTGCTCGTCGATCCGGTAGTGGGTGAAGAGGTCCTCCTCACTGGTCCACCGGGTGACGCGCTCGGCGAGGTCCGGTGCGACGGTGCTGACGTAGTCCGCGACCTCGTCCCATGCCTGCTGGCCGGCGACGACGAGCGAGGTGAAGTCCTCGTTGAAGACATCGCGGATGACCCGGACCGTCAGGTCCGGCTCGCCGTGGAGGAGCAGCGGTGCGCTGCCGCTCTTGCCCTTGCCCTTGCCCGAGCCCGAGGAGTCGGCCTTGGCCGTGATCTGCTCCCAGGTGCCCGTGAGGCGCTCGACGTCCGCGCGCAGCTCCTCCTCGGTGGCGCCTTCGGCAGCGGTCCGGACGATGACGCCGGCCGACTCCGGGACGACCTCCTTGAGGATCTTCTTGAGCCGGGCCCGCTCGGTTTCGGGCAGCTTGCGGGAGATGCCGGTCATCGAGCTGTCGGGCACGTAGACCAGGTAGCGACCCGGCAGGGAGATCTGCGAGGTCAGCCGCGCCCCCTTGTGCCCGATCGGGTCCTTGGTGACCTGGACGAGGACGCTCTCGCCGGACGAGAGCGCGTTCTCGATCCGCTTCGGCTGGTTGTTCTCCATGCCGGCCGCGTCCCAGTTGACCTCACCGGCGTAGAGGACGGCGTTGCGGCCCTTGCCGATGTCGACGAACGCGGCCTCCATCGACGGAAGGACGTTCTGGACCCGGCCGAGGTAGATGTTGCCGGCCATCGAGACATTGGTCTCGCGGGAGATGTAATGCTCCACGAGGACGCCGTCCTCGAGGACGCCGATCTGGGTGCGGTCGCCCTTGGTCCGCACGACCATGACCCGTTCGACGCTCTCGCGTCGGGCGAGGAACTCCGCCTCGGTGATGACGGTCCGACGGCGGCCGGCCTCCCGGCCCTCGCGGCGGCGCTGTTTCTTGGCCTCGAGCCGGGTCGAGCCTTTCAGGCCGGTGACCTCGTCGCTCCGCTCACGCTCGCGCCGCGGCTCGCGCACGCGGGTGACGACACCAGGGGCGTCGTCGCTGTCGCCGGACGAGCCGCTACGACGACGGCGGCGAGTGCGGCGGCGGGTGCCTCCCTCAGCGTCGTTGTCCTCCGCGGTCTCCGGGTCATCCCCGCTGTCCGAGTCAGGGTCCGGCTCGTCGACGTCCTGGTCCACTGCCGTGCCCGAGCCCCTACGGCCACCTCGACCACCCGACTGGGCGCCGCTGGTGTCCTCGTCGGCCGAGTCGGAGTCACCGGCCCGGCCGCGACGTCCCTTGCCTCCGCGGCGACGACGCCGACGGGGACCGTCCGGCTCCTCGCTCTCCGAGGAGTCGTCCTCCGGCACCTCATCGGTGTCGCGGGAGTCGTCGGGCTTGTCCGTGTCGTCGGTGCCCGTTTCGCCGGTGTCGGCGCGGTCTGCGGCGCGGTCGTCCACAACGGCAGCACGGTTGCCACCGCGCCGGCGCCGGGAACGGCCCGGGGACCGGTCGTCGTCCGGCTCGCTCCGGGCGTCGCCTGCGGCCACCTCAACCAGCTCATCCTCGTCGGGCTCACCCTCGACCTCCGCGCCCGTTCCCGCGACCTCAGGGGCGGCAGCGGGCGCGACGGCGCGTCGCGAGATGGTGGGAGCGGGAGCCTGGAACACCACGCCGAAGGCAGGAGCGAGGGTGCCGTCGGTGCTCTCGGTGGGGATCGTCGCCTGACCCTGGGGATGGGTGAGGTCGTCCCTCGGGTCGTCCGGGGAACCAGTCGCCGGACCAGCAGGCGAAGCGGTCGGGGCAGGAGCCGATGCGGCAGCGGGAGCGGAAGCCGCCCGCGTGGAGGCCCGGCTGCGCCTCGCCCGCCCGGCGGGCGCGGGCGCGTCTGGGGCGGCGTCACTCTGTGGGGCGGCGGCGGCGGCGACGCCGGTGTCGTTGTCGGCGGCCGCCTGGAAGCGGGTCGAGGGGTCGTCCTCGCCAGCAGTCGAGGGGTCATCAGCGCCAGCGGTTGGCTGGGCGAGGTCTGCCGATCCCGCGGCAGGTGCCGCCTCGGGAGCCGCCACGGGTGCGGTCGCCTTGCGGCTTGCCCGCTTGCGGGCGGCCTTCTTGGCGGGGACCGGACCGGACTCCTCGGCGGGGGCTCCGACGTCCGGGTCGCCGGCATACGGGGCAGTGCCACCCGGTGCGGCGGCGGCCGCCGACTCGTCCGTCGAAGCTGCAGCCGCCGACTCGTCCGTCGAAGCTGCGGCCGTCGACTCGTCGGCCGAAGCCGCAGCGGCCGACTTCCGGGTGACCCGCTTGCGGGCCGTCTTCTGAGCCGTCTTGCGGGGGGCTCGCGTCCCGGGTCCGGCCGCCCCGGCGGCCCCCGCGACCTCGATGCTCGGCGCGCTCTCGACGGGGCTCGTGGTCATGCCCTCGACCGACTCGCCGGTCATGGTGGGGGTGGGGTCATCTGTGGACGCCATCTGGCGTTCCTCTCCGTCCACGCGTTGATGACCCACACCCGGCCCTTCGGCCATCGTCCCCGCGCTGGCGGTCACGTCGTCACCTCCGCGGACGCGGCGGGACGGAAGTCGTCTTGCTACAGCGGAGTCGGCTCGCGGTGTGCGCGGCACCGGCTCAGCTGCCGTCGGCGCTCTGGTCGGCAGCCAGTGGATCAGCCACCCTCGCGGTTGCGTCCTGCAGCGGACCTTGGGCCAGCCGGGTCACCAGGGGAGGTGTCGGCGGCTCCAGATCGGCGACCGCACGCAGCGCGGTCAGAATGTCGTCGGGGCGTACGGCCGGTGTGGTGTGCCGTACGACCGCTCGCAGTATCACACACCTGCCTGTGCCCGCCGGCACGGCCTGCGGCACGGCGGTCGTGACCGTCTCGGCTCGGGCGGCCTCCAGTGACACCACGGCCGAGCGCACGTCGAACGTCCTCGGCCCCGTCTTGAACGTCCTCGTCACCTCGACCCGATCCGCGGCGAGGAAGCGCGCCGCCACCTCCTCGAGCCGCTCGAGCGCCACGTCACGAAAGGCGAGTACCCAGTCACTGGCCTGGAGCCGGTCCGCGAGCGCGCCGGCCCGGGCCTCGACGACCTCGATGATGTCCAGCCCGTCGGGCAGGGCCTCGTCGAGGGCCGCGCGGACGGCGTCGGGGTCGACCCGTTCGGTCACCGAGATCTCGAAGTACTCGCTCTCGCTCGCCGTGCCGGTCGGCGCCGCGTTGGCGTAGGAGATCTTCGGGTGTGGATGGAAGCCTGCGCTGAACGCCATGGGCACGTCGGCCCGGCGCAGGGCCCGCTCGAGCGCACGCTGGAAGTCCCGCGTCGAGGAGAACCGCAGCCGCCCGCGCTTGGCGTACCGCACCCGCAGCTTCTGCACCGCAGGGTCCGGGGTCGGTCCCTCGGGAACGCGTCGGGCCATGGCCGGCAAGGTTACGCGAGGCGCAGGCCGGCCCGCTCAGGCCGACGGAGGTCGCGCCGCCCTGCGCTGCGCGCTGGCCTTGCGGATCATCTCCCGGCGCTCCTCGTCCTCGACCCTCGTCGCCTCCTCGAGGGTCGGTGCGGTGCCGCCGAGGCGAGCCGGAAGGTACGTGAGGTCCGGGCCGGTCAGCGCTTCGTAGCCGTCCTGCAGCGTGTGCAGCATCGCCTCCATCACGTCGTGGATCCGCGTGGTCGCCTCGTCGACGCTCTCGCCGGGGGCGATGTGGATCGGCTCGCCGATGCTGATGTGGATCGGCACGTTGGTTCGGCCCAGGTGCCTCGGGTGGCCCTTGGTCCAGACCCGCTGTGAGCCCCAGATCACCGTGGGAACCATGGGGACGCCTGCCTCCTTCGCCATCCGGGCGGCGCCGTTCTTGAACTGCTTGAGCTCGAACGAGCGCGAGATCGTCGCCTCCGGGAAGACGCCGACGATCTGCCCCCCGCGCAGGTCGCGCACCGCATGCGCGTAGGAGGTGGCGCCCGCCGACCGGTCGACGGGGATGTGCCGCATGCCCCGCATGAGCGGCCCGCTGATCCGATGGGTGAAGACCGAGTCCTTGGCCATGAAGCGGACCAGGCGCTTCGACGGTGCCGCCGCCAGCCCGGCATACGTGAAGTCCAGATATCCCGTGTGGTTGATGACCATGACCGCACCGCCCCTGCCCGGGACGTTCTCCGTGCCGGTCATCGTGAACTTCAGGCCCTGGAGGGCGAAGACGCCGCGGGCTGCGGCGACGACGGACGAGTACACCGGCTCCATGGGCGACAACCTACGGGACTGCAGCAGTCGGGCGCGACGACCGCGACACCGCTCGATGGAGCTGGTCGTCGGCCACCGCCGTGACCTTGCACGTCGACGACGCATGAAGGGACTGGAGCCGACAGCCGGCAGACGAATCCGGTTGGAGGGCGCTGCCACCGGTCTGGGAGGATCACCCGCATGACCACCGACTCCCCCGTCCGCGCCACACGCATCCCGGAGAGACCGTCCGTCGACGGCCTCGAGGAGAAGTGGGCGCGGGTATGGAGGGAGCAGGGCACCTACACCTTCGACCGCGAGGGCGCTCTCGCCCGCGGTCGCGAGGGGATCTGGGCGATCGACACGCCGCCGCCCACCGCGAGCGGCTCGCTGCACATCGGCCATGTCTTCGGCTATGCGCAGGCCGACTGCATCGCCCGCTACAAGCGGATGGCCGGCCTCGAGGTGTTCTACCCCATCGGGTGGGACGACAACGGCCTGCCGACGGAGAAGCGGGTCCAGAACTACTACGGCGTGCGCGGCGACGCGACCCTCCCCTACGTCGAGGGCTTCACGCCGTCGCAGAACGGTGGCGAGGGCAGGTCCACCAAGGCGGGTGACCAGCAGCCGGTCAGCCGCCGCAACTTCATCGAGCTGTGCGACGTCCTCACCGTCAAGGACGAGGTGACCTTCGAGGAGACCTTCCGACATCTCGGCCTCTCCGTCGACTGGGACATCACCTACCGCACCATCGACGACCGCTCCCGGGCGGTCTCCCAGGCGTTCTTCCTGCGCAACCTCGCCCGCGGTGAGGCATACCAGGCCGAGGCCCCCGGCCTCTGGGACGTCACCTTCCAGACGGCGGTGGCCCAGGCCGAGCTCGAGGCCCGCGACTACCCAGGTGCCTACCACCGGGTTCGGTTCCATCTCCCCGGCAACGCCGAAGGCGCCAACGCCGCAGGCGTCGTCATCGAGACGACCCGCCCAGAGCTCCTGCCGGCGTGCGTCGCGCTCATCGCCCACCCCGACGACGAGCGGTATGCCGGGCTGTTCGGCACCACGGTCACCTCGCCCGTGTTCGGGGTTGAGCTGCCGGTCGTCGCCCACCCTCTCGCGGAGATGGACAAGGGCACGGGCATCGCCATGTGCTGCACCTTCGGTGACCTCACCGACGTCCAGTGGTGGCGTGAGCTCCAGCTGCCGACCCGCTCGGTCATCACCCGCGACGGGCGGATCCAGGCCGAGACGCCGCAGTGGGTCGGCTCCGACAGCGGGCGCCTACTCTTCGACGAGATGGCGGGGAAGACGACGTTCGCGGCGCGGACGGCGGTCGTCGACGCCCTGCGGGAGTCCGGTGACCTGGACGGCGAGCCGACGCCGACGCAGCGCAAGGCGAACTTCTACGAGCGGGGTGAGAAGCCGCTCGAGATCGTCACGTCGCGGCAGTGGTACATCCGCAACGGTGGCCGCGACGAGACCATCCGTGCCGCGATGATCGAGCGGGGGCGCGAGCTCGCCTTCTATCCCGCCTTCATGCGATCGCGCTACGAGAACTGGGTCGGCGGCCTGAACGGCGACTGGCTGATCAGCCGCCAGCGGTTCTTCGGGGTGCCCATCCCGGTCTGGTACCCCGTCACCGACCATGGCGAGGTGAACCACGACCACCCCATCGTCCCGCAGGAGTCCGCGCTCCCGGTCGACCCCGTCGCCGAGGCTCCGGAGGGCTTCGAGGAGTCGCAGCGCGACCAGCCGGGCGGGTTCACCGGCGACCCGGACGTCATGGACACCTGGGCGACGTCCTCGGTATCGCCGCAGATCGCCGCCGGGTGGCTCGACGACCCGGAGCTGTTTGCCGCCGTCTTCCCCATGGACCAGCGGCCACAAGGCCACGACATCATCCGGACCTGGCTCTTCGCGACCGTGGTCCGCGCGCACTACGAGCACGGGTCGCTGCCGTGGCGCAACGCGACGCTCAACGGCTGGATTCTCGACCCTGACCGCAAGAAGATGAGCAAGTCCAGGGGCAACGCCACGACGCCGATGGGCATGCTCGTCGAGCACGGCACCGACGCGGTGCGGTACTGGGCCGCCTCGGCGCGGCTCGGCCTTGACGCCGCGCTCGACACCGCACAGATGAAGGTCGGCCGGCGCCTCGCGATCAAGGTGCTCAACGCCAGCAAGTTCGCCCTGTCCTTCGGGGAGGTCGAGGCGCCCCGGGACCTGACGTCCTTGGTCACTCACCCTCTCGACCGGGCCATGCTCGCTGCGCTCGGAAACGTGGTCGCCCAGGCGACGAAGGCCTACGAGTCGATGGACTACGCCAAGGCGCTCGAGGTCACCGAGGCGTTCTTCTGGACCTTCTGCGACGACTATCTGGAGCTGGTCAAGGACCGCGCGTACGGCGGGCGCGAGGTGCCGGTCAGCCAGGAGTCGGCGACGTCAGCACGGGCCGCTCTGCGGCTGGCCCTCAGCACCCTCCTGCGGCTGCTTGCCCCGGTCGTCGTCTTCGCGACGGAAGAGGTGTGGTCCTGGTTCAACGAGGGCTCGATCCACCGCGCGCCGTGGCCGGACCGCTCCGAGCTGACGGGTGCCGGTGAGGCCGACCCCGCACTGCTCGCCGCGGTCGGGGAGGTCCTGGCCGGCGTGCGCAAGGTCAAGTCCGAGGCCAAGGTCGGCATGCGCGCCGAGATCTCGTCGATGACGCTGGTCGGCCCAGCGGCCGAGTTGGAGCACGTGCGTGCCGCCGAGTCCGACCTCGCCGCGGCGGGTCACATCACCACGCTGACGTATGCCGTGGGCGCGCAGCTCGAGGTCCGCGACGCCAAGGTCATCGCACCGGAACCCCGGCAACGCGGCTGAGCCTGCGCCTACTCAAGCCGATGCACCCCTCACAAGCCATCTCGCCATGGGCGAAGAACGGCGGTCACGATGACCCTTCAGCGACTCAACCCTTCGTCCGCACCTGGGCCCGCTGGTAAGTACAGCCAACTGGCCATCACCACGGAGAACGCCCGCATCGCCACCTTCGCAGGCCAGATCGGCTTGACGAACAGGGGAGAGTTACCTGCATCTGCCGCCGATCAGACCCGTCTCGTCTTTGCGGCCATCGAGGCGCTGCTTGCCTCCCAGCACGCCACCCCTGCCCATCTGGTCAAGTTGACCATCTTCGTCGTCGGGCGAGCCCGCCTCGCCGAGTTCAACCTGGTCCGGGACGAGGTCTACTCCGAATGGTTCCCGGACGGCGACTACCCCGCGAACACACTGCTGCTCGTCGCGGGACTCGCAGCAGAGACAATCCTCGTCGAGATCGACGGAAGCTTCGTCTGCCCGCCAGCAGTCTCCTAGCAGTCCTCGGCGGTGATCTCCGGTCGCCCGGAGTACCGTGCCCGCATGACCGAACGGGGGCCTCGCACGCTGCGAACGACCCGCGGCACCGCGGTGCTCCTCGGCGTCGCCTCACTGGGGTTCGCCCTCGTCCTCGTCGCCTCGGCATCCGGCCCCGTCAGCTTCGTCAACGCACCGAGCCTCGCCGGTTCCGAACCACCCACGATCGTCACGCCCACGTCGGGCGCAGTCAGCGCGTCGCCCAGCACCACCCAGGCACTGGCCCCGCTTCCGGCTCCGCCGGCACTCCCGGCCTTCGTCGTCCTGCTCATCCAGCTCCTCGCCTGGGGCGCCGTCCTTCTGCTTCTCGTGCTCCTCCTCCGGCTTTTCTGGCGGCACGCACCGCGCTGGCGGGCGCGCATCCAGACCGGTACGGAGGTGATCGCCCTGCCGGACGTGCCCGAGGAGCTGACCCGCTCGGCCGATGCTCGGATGGCCCTGCTCAGCCAGGGCAC
>JAABUM010002121.1_pt1 | contig 17523 bp, 18 predicted proteins | sample 5559161 | NCBI WGS metagenome assembly JAABUM01 (sample SAMN10711868, study PRJNA513369) | rock metagenome | isolation source: Antarctica rocks | place: Antarctica: Victoria Land, Siegfried Peak nord | reverse complement strand
TGTATGCCCCGTGGCATGTCCCGTCCCTCCCTGTCGTATCCCCGCAGCCCCCTGTGGCCCCCTCCGTTCCTCACCTACTCAGTCTACCCCTCCTTGCCGAACCATTTCCGTCCAAAGGTACTAGTGGGTCACGCCGCATTTAAAGCGGGAATTGCCGCGAGTGTCTGTCGCCCTCAACAACCTGCGACATCACACTCCCGGGTTCGCTACGAAGACGCTTTCTGGCCGTCGCCAAAACCCGTTCTATTTGCGGCGTGACCCACTAGGAGGCGCGCGCGTCCTGTCGCGCGCGCGCCTCGGCGATGATCTGGTCTAACCCCGCCATCACCTCCGCGTGTGGCGTTAGGCGGCCGGCGTCGGCGTCAGTGATCCCCTCTTGGATATGCGCGATTTGCCAGCGCTGCTCGCCCAGGTAGGCGGCAATAGCCTGCGCGATGTGATAATTGCGGCTGCGTCCGGTAGCTTTGGCCAGATCGTCCAACTGGCCGCGCTCCTCCTCGGACATACGGACATTGACGACGACACTGGAGCCAGTGGTAGTAGTCATTACCTATTCCTCTTCCCCTTCAATGTACACCACAACATACCACAAAAGGCCAGATCTCGTCTCACGAGGGTGCACCCGTCTCACGATCTGGTGTACGCCCGATCGTGAGTGCCACAAGTTGGGCGTGAGGGGAAGATGCGATAGACTGCACAAGAGGTACGCTGTAGAGGCGCCCGCTATGGACGCCAGGCCAGTGAGCAATACGAGGGGGGACGGCCACGGGCCAGTCATGATCGCGGATACGAATACGAGGACGGACAGCACGGTCGCGCTGTCCCCTCACACCTCGGCTACCCCGACGCGGACGCGCCTACGTGGGTTCGACCTGATAGCATGGCGCGACGCGCTTGTCGCGTTTGTGCTGTCGCGCGTCCTGCTCGTCCTGGTGGGGTTGCTAACGGTGTTCTACCTGCTGCCCCTGCTGAAAAGCAACCTGACGCACTACTCGCTCGCGGCGAATACGCGCCTGCCGCATGCGCTATGGTTGATGTGGCGCCGCTTCGACAGTGGGTTTTACGTCGACATTGCCCGGCATGGCTACTGGTCGGCCGCGACGCTGCGCCACATCTCCAATTGGGTGTTCTACCCGCTGTATCCACTGCTAATACGCCCCATCGGGCTCCTGCTTGGCGGGCGCGACACGGGGTTCAACGTCGCGGGGCTTGTCGTAGCCAACGGCGCGACGATTGCGTCTTTCGTGCTGCTCTACAAACTGACTGGCATGGAGTTTGGGCGCGCGGCCGCCGTACGCGCGGTCGTGCTGTTGGCGCTCTTCCCTACCAGCTTCTACCTCTCCGCGATCTACCCGTTCTCCCTGTTCCTGGCCCTTTCACTGGGCAGCCTCTACGCCGCGCGCCGCGGACATTGGACGGTGGCGGCGCTGTGCGGCGGACTAGCCGCACTCACACGGGCGCAGGGCCTGCTGCTGCTCGCCCCACTGCTATGGGAGTATTGGCAGGTCGTGAGCGACCGCTACGCGCCGCGACAGGCGACAGGCGACAGGCGACAGGCGGCAGACCAGGGACGAGGGGCGACGAACTGGGTAGAGCGGGCCAAGGATTGGGTGTCCTCGCGCCTGCATGGCCCGACGCTGGCGGCGCGTGACATACATAACGCGCCGGCCGTCCTCTCCTTCGCGCTCGTGCCGCTGGGCGCGCTCGTGTTCATGGTCTACGCGTGGGCCAAGACGGGCGATTTCCTGGCGCCCTCGCACAACGAGATCCACTGGGGGCGCCACTTCGAGCCCCCCTGGACGTTGCTGTGGCATTCGCTGACGCACCTCTCGCTCCCCAATGCGCTGGACTGGAACTTCTGGCTGCTCAACAACGCCGCCGCGATCCTCTTCTTGCTCGCCACGGTGTGGGCTTTCCGCGCGCTGCCCATCATCTACGCGCTATACAGCCTCGTGATGGTCCTTTCGCCGCTCGCCAGCGCCAGCATGCAGAGCCTCTCACGCTACTACGTCGTCGTGTTCCCCGCGCTGATGCTGCTGGCCTTGTGGAGCAACCGCGAGGGACGCCCCGGCCGCATGTACCTGTTGGTGGGCCTGTTCAGCGCGCTACAGGCCGTGTTCATGGTGTTCTTCGTCCTGGCGCTGCCGGCAATAGCGTAGTAGTCAGTAGTCAGCAGTCAGCAACCTGCTGATCCCGGCACGGCATGTGCACTATTTTCCCACACACCTTCAACTGGCAACTGGCAACTAGCAACTGACTACTGACTACTGACTACTGGAGCCACCATGCGCCTTGGCTACGCCTGCCTCAACGTCACGCTCGGCCGCAAGATGCGTGGACTGCGGCTAAAGACACTGCGTGAGCGCGGTATCGCCTACCTGCAGAGTCTCGTCGACGAGAACCTGGCGCTGACGGCCGACATCCTGCGCTGGAACCGCGCGCACGACATCGGCATGTTCCGCCTCTCCTCGGATATCGTGCCGTTTGGCTCACATGAGGAGGTCGACCTCGCGCTGCTTGATTTTTCACTTGCCCGCGACATACCGTCGCTGGCCGAGGGGATGCGCCTGTCGCTTCACCCGGGGCAGTTCACCGTCATCTCGTCGGCGGGCGCGGTGTGGGACAATAGTTATCGGGAGTTGGTGTACCACAACAGCTTGTTAGATATCCTGGGCGTCGACGGCGACATCGTCGTACACGGCGGCGGCGTCTATGGAGACCGGGAAGGGACGGCGGGGCGCATCGTCGAGAACATCGCCCTGTTGCCCGAGGACATCCGGCGGCGGCTGCGCCTGGAGAACGACGAGCGCGCGTGGGCGGTGCGCGATCTCTTGCCGATCTGCGAGGAGGCGGGGCTGCCGCTGATCGTGGACAACCTGCACCACGCGCTCAACGGCGCCGAGCCGCTGTCCAATCTGCCGTGGGCGCGCATTGGGGCGACCTGGGGCGAGCGCTTGCCCAAGGCGCACTATTCGGAACAGGACCCCACGAAGCAGCCGGGCGCGCACAGCGCATATGTGACCGCCAGCGAGTTCCAGCGCTTCCGCGATGATATCGGCCTGGAGGATGTCGACGTGATGCTGGAGTGCAAGGCCAAAGAGCAGGCCCTACTGCGGTTGCGCTCCGATCTCACCGATGTAGCAAGCGTGTCTAGTCAATGACAATCGGTGTGGCGGGGCGAGGCTGAACACCAAGCGCGGTAGGCCGAGGGGCGGCGATAATAGAGAGCGGCGAGGAGTGGTCATGCGAGTTTTGTTGATGATTAGCAACAGCAACGTGTCGGCGCGCGAACTCTATGGGCTGGTATTGCGCGAGCGCCACCCCACCTGGGGCGTGTCGCAGATGAGCGGGCTGCCGTCGAATCCCGCGCCCATCGTCCAGGCCTACGAGACGCTGGTCTATGAGATGGGCGCGGCCAACGACCCCAAGCGTTACAAGGCCGTACAGGCGCTGTGGGACGAGATCAAAGAGTCGGGTAAAACGCGGATCATCACGCACATTGAGGGACCGTTCCGCGAGGGCGTCGTGGCCGAGTTGGAGAGCCAGGGCGTTGTCTGTGTGGACGCGCCCTTCACGCCTGAGACCGTCGCCGCCGCCTTCGCGCGCGTCGCCCCCGCCTCGAAGCAACAGCGCAAAGAGCGGAAAGAGCAGGCCACGCACGACAAAGCCGAGGGCGGGCGCGGCCTATTGGGGGGACTGTTCCGGCGGCGAGAGTCGCTGATGCGCAAGCATTGCCTTTCCGCGTAGCCTATAGGAGTCGTTGTGTTGACTATAGCCGTCAAAAGGGGCGATCTATAATGTACCACGCCCAGCGACTCACTCCTCGTCCGGCGGTCGGCGCAGCGCATCGCGCGCGAAGGCGAGGAAGGCCGCCGCTGCGGCGGAGTGATAGCGCACGGGGGACCACGCTAGAGCCACAGTGCGCGTGAGCGCGGCATCCAGCGGCACGACGGCCACGGGCGGCCCCTCGGCCAGCGCGTCGGAGCGCGGCAGCACCGCCACGCCCAGCCCCGCCGCGGCCAATGCGCGCACCGTGGCCGTCCCGCCGCTCTCGAAGGCGATGCGCGGCGCGATACCCTCGGCGGCGCAGGCGTCGAGCACCGTGCGCCGGATGGCTGACCCCGGCTTGGACGCGATGAAGGGTTCCTCGCCCAACTCTTGCAGCGACAGGCGTTCGCGCACGGCGAAGCGATGCGCGGGCGCGACGATCGCGACGAGGTCTTCGGTGAAGAGCGTCTCAAGCACGATATCGGCCGGCGGAGCCTCGACGCCGTCGCGGTGCAGCAGCGCCACGTCCGCGTCGCCGGCCCGCATCAGCGCCAGCAGCTCCGTTGTTGTCTCCTCGCGTAAGAAAAGCTCGATACCGGGCTAGAGCGCATGGAAGGCGGCCAACAGCGCGGGTAGCTGTCTCTCTGCCAGGGAGGGCAGGCTACCGATGACGACGCGTCCCCGCGTCAGCCCGGCGAACTCGGCCATCTCGGCCCGCGCGCTGTCCGCCTCAGCCAGCAGACGTTCGGCGCGCGCGAGGAAAGCCTCGCCAGCGGCGGTTGGGCGCACGCGGTGACTACTGCGATCGAAAAGCGCGCCCCCCAACTCACGCTCGAGCAGCTTGATCTGTTGCGAGAGGGCCGGCTGCGCCACATGGAGATCAGCCGCCGCCGCGGTGAAGTGGCGGCGGCGCGCCACGGCCACGGCGTAGCGCAACTGGCGCAGTTCCATTCTTAATACCCTACCCTTACCCTATCACGATACAAAAATCTTATCATCGTTAGATAAACTATGTCTTGGACATATCAGATCACACAACGCATAGTAGTAATGTGTACGGCACAGACACCGGCGCCAACCGCGCCGAGGCCTGACCTTAAAAGCCATGGCAGGAGACGGACCTTGAAAGGTCTTACCGGCGCCAGCCGTACCGGTCAGGTGGAGGGGGATGCAGCGATGAGGCCAGGGATTCATCACGTCATGGTAGCCATGCCCGCCAACGGCGTGGAACAAGCACGCCGGTTCTATGGCGCCTTGCTGGGACTAGAGGAGATCGAAAAGCCAGTCAACCTGCGGGGGCGTGGCGGCGTGTGGTTCATGACCGGCAATCTACAGCTGCACGTCGGTGTCGACCCCGACTTCCACCCTGCGGAGAAGGCGCACGTCGCGTTTGAGGTCGACGAACTCGCCGGCGTACGGCTCCGATTGGGCGTCGCGGGGTACGATGTGACCGATGACGAGCTGCTGCCCGGCTACGACCGCTGCTACGTCAAGGACCCATTTGGCAACCGCATGGAATTGCTGGAGCCGCAACAGTAGCCCGTATCTGCTGGGAGCGCCGGCGTCAGCCCGCTGACTGTCTAGCCGGCAAACCTTTGCTGTCAAGCGTGTCGGTGATAGGCATTGCCGTACCCACGACCGTATGCCGGCTGGCAGCGCAGCGAGAGACGGCGCTCCCAGTAAATACGTCGTCTGATACGACGATCGCTAACAACTGATAGCATTGCGCATACTAAAGGAGACAATGATGCAAAGCCCCTGGGACCCCGCGCAGTACGAGTGCTTCCGCGATGAGCGCGACCGCCCGTTCTACGACTTGCTGGCGCTGGTACAACCAAAGCCCGACCTGCGCGCGGTCGACCTCGGCTGCGGGACGGGCGAGTTGACGCGCGCGCTGCACCGCACGCTCGGCGCCCACGAAACACTCGGTATCGACAACGCGGAAACGATGCTGCGCAAGAGCGACGCCTTCGTTGGCGACGGCCTGCGCTTCGCCTTGGAGGACATCGCGGCGTTCGCCGCTGATCGGGCCAACGATGGGGCCTTCGATCTCGTCTTCTCCAACGCGGCGCTACAGTGGGTACCCGACCACGAAAAACTACTACGCCGCTTGACGGCGTTGCTGGCCGGCGGAGGCCAGCTGGCGGTGCATGTGCCCGCCAACTACGACCACCCCGCGCACGTCGTCGCGGCTGAGGTCGCGGCGGAAGAGCCGTTCCGCACGGCGCTCGGCGGATCGCTCGGCATCGCTGGCGACAGGCCGGTGCTGCCGCCCGAGGGCTACGCCGACCTACTCGACCGGCTGGGCTACCGCGAACAGCATGTACGCTTGCAGGTCTATGGCCACCACATGAACTCGTGGGAAGACGTGGTGGAGTGGGTCAAAGGCTCATTGCTGACGGACTATCGGCGGCGCCTGCCGTCCGAGTTGTATCCGCGCTTCCTGGAACGCTATCGCGAGTTGCTAGGAGCGCGCCTCGGCTACGCGCGCCCCTACTTCTACCCCTTCAAGCGCATCCTGTTGTGGGGCCAACACTAAAACACCCTTGTATTCTCCTGTATTCTTTGTGCCTCCGAGGCGTCAGATATATAGAAGTTATGGTTCCTCGACATCACCCGCCTGATTGCCGCGCCGGGCGATGAAGAAGGCGCCAAGCTCGGCCATCGTCGCCGCCTCCTCGGGGCCGAGCATCTGTACCATGCGTCGCACCGTGGCGTGCGGCGCCGCCTTTTGACCGGGCAGCGTGAAGCCGATCGCCTGCGTCGTGCGCGCCGCGTCTGGGTCCGCGCCGCGTAGAGTGTCGGCGACCACCTCGAGCAGGTCGGCGATGGTCAGCCCCAGCGCCTCGGCCAGCCGTTCCAGCACCAATGCCGACGGGTACTTCTTGCCGCGCTCGACCTCGCCCAGATAGACCACCGAGAGGGCCGAGCGCGCCGCCAACTCCTTGAGTGTCAGCCCCTGCGCGCGTCGCTCCCGCCGCACCACCAGCCCCATCGTCTCCTGCAAATCCACCATACCCCACTCCCTTTAGTATATGCTTACGGCATACTTTCGACACTATTACGCTGATAGCATACATTCTCCCCTTTTATAATATACCAATAGTATGTATCGTGGACAGAGTGACGACCGTCACCTGTACTGCTTGGAGAAGTTAGACTGGCGCGCGGAGCGAAAAGCTGACGTCCGATCTCGGTTAGAGCTGCGATGAACATGCTTAAAGCATGTATCACGCCGAGCAACACTATACGCGAAAAGAAAGGGAAGGACACATGAGTTTGGTTCCAATGGTGGTAGAAACGACGAGTCGGGGCGAGCGCGCCTACGATATCTACTCGCGGCTGCTCAAAGATCGCCTCATCTTCATCACGACGCCGGTCGAGGACACAATGGCCAACCTGATCGTCGCGCAGTTGCTGTTCTTGCAAGGTGAGGACTCCGAGCAGGACATCAAGATGTATATCAACAGCCCCGGCGGCGTGGTGACGGCGGGGCTGGCCATCTACGACACGATGCAGCACATCAAGCCGGACATCCAGACGGTCTGCGTCGGCATGTGCGCGAGTATGGCTTCAGTGCTGCTGGCGGCGGGGACGCCGGGCAAGCGCTTCGCCCTGCCCAACGCCGACGTCATGATCCATCAGGGCTCGGGCGGCTTCCAGGGCGCCACGCCCGACGTCGAGGTCCAGGCGCGCCAACTGCTGCGCACCATCCGCCGCCTCAACACCATCCTGGCGACGCACACGGGACAGCCCTACGAGAAGGTCGAACGCGACACACAGCGCGACTACTACATGAGCGCCGAGGAGGCGCGTGACTACGGCATCGTTGACGCGGTGATCACGGCAGAGTCGATGGTCGATAGTCGATAGTCGATGGATATTTGGCGCACACCAAGCGTCACGCCCCATACGACCAATTTTTGACCATCGACCATCGACCATCGACTTCAAGGAGGAACACATGTACGCGGCAATCAGCGCTTATCCACGCGTTTCGGAGTGGATGTATATCGGCGATACGGCGATCAACCTGGCGCAGGTCACCTCTATTGAGTTCGGCGGCGGGAGCAACGGGGCCACGGCCATCGTACGCCTGTCATCGTATACGCTAGAGTATGAAGCGGATGGACTTGGCAAGACGTGGTTCACAGTGCGCGACGCGGCGACGATCCGCGCGCTGCGCGCGTACGTCGACGGGTTACGAGCGTAGTAGCTGACGACCATCGACCATCGACCATCGACTTCCGACTAAAGGAGCGTACCACAATGAAACTACTCATCCTGGGCGGGACCGTGTTCGTCGGCCGTCACCTCGTCGACGCGGCGCTGGCCCGCAATCATGAGGTGACGCTATTCAATCGCGGACAGCACAACGCCGACCTCTTCCCCGATGTGGAGACGTTGCACGGCGACAGGGACGGCGGCCTCGACCCGCTTAAAGGCCGACGCTGGGACGCGGTGGTCGACACCTGCGGCTACGTACCGCGGGTCGTGCGCGCCTCGGCCGACCTGCTGTCGGGGGCCGTCGATCACTACACGTTTATCTCTTCGATCTCGGTCTACCGTGACGTTAGTAGGCCGGGCGTGGGCGAGAGCGAGGCGGTGGGGACGCTGGAGGACACGACGACGGAGGAAGTTACCGGCGACACGTATGGTCCCCTCAAGGCCCTGTGTGAACAGGCGGTCGAGGAAGCTATGCTGGGCCGGACGCTGGTGGTGCGGCCTGGCCTCATCGTCGGTCCCCACGACCCCACCGACCGCTTCACCTACTGGCCGCATCGCGTGGCGCGCGGAGGCGACGTGCTGGCGCCGGGACGGCCGGATCAACCCGTCCAGTTCATCGACGCGCGGGACCTCGCCGTCTGGACCCTCGGCATGGTCGAAGGGCATCATACGGGGACCTACAACGCGACGGGACCGGGCAATTCGCTCACCATGGGTGGCCTACTCGACGTGTGCAACCGCGAACTCGGCGGCACGGCCCGCTTCGTGTGGGTCGACGAGCCCTTCTTGCTGCGCGAAGAGGTCGGGCCATGGATCGAGCTGCCGCTGTGGATACCTGACGAGATGGATATGCGCGGCCAGAGCGCCATCGACTGCCGCAAGGCCATCGCCGCCGGGTTGACCCTCCGTCCGTTGGACGAGACGGTGCGGGACACACTGGCCTGGGACGCCACGCGGTCGGCCGATACCGCACGCGCCGGCCTGCGTCCTGAACGCGAGGCCGAACTGCTGGACAAGTGGCGTGCACAAACGTAGCCGTATGTGAACGCAAAGGTTTGGATAAGAGGAAATTCTATGAGCGCAACCGCTAAGACCAAGGAGATAGCAACACGCCCTGAGGGCTATCCCGAGCGAGTTCCAGCATTTGCCACTGAGCAAGAGGAGCGCGAGTTCTGGGACACGCACGACAGTACGTACTACCTTGACGACACCGAGGACGTAACCCATAACCCACCGCCAGAATTAGGACGCGGGCCGGGGCGCGCGGGGTCACGGGCACGCAAGCGTCCCGACGGAGCGCGCATGGATGTGGTTCAATTACTGTTGCGCGATGACGCGATCGCCGCCATCGAAGATATTGCCGCGCGACGACGCACGTCTCCCCAGGCTCTCATGAGCGCATGGATTACCGCGCAACTGGAGCATGAGAAGCGCGCCTAAAAACGGAAAATAATCACGCGCGCGATACCTCAATCAATAGCCGTGCGGCGGCGGCAAACGCCTCGTCCACACCCACCTCGGCGGCGCCCTCTTCGCGCGAACCGCGTAGCGCGACGACGCGTGGGCTGAAGGGCGTGTAGACGGCCGGGTCGGTGGGGCCGAAGATGGCGACGACGGGCGTCCCGACAGCGGCGGCAAGGTGCATCGGGCCGGAGTCATTGCCCACGAACAGGGCGCAGCGCGCGAAGAGGGCGCCGAGCGCGCCGAATCCGTCCGTCCGTCCCGCCAGGTCGACCACTGGCGCGCGCGCCAGGCGCCGCACCTCGTCCGCGACCGCCGCGTCGTCCCGGGAACCGGCCAGGACGACGCGCAGGCCGCGCTCCTCGTGTAGACGGTCGGCTAGCGCGGCGTAGCGCGCCGGGGGCCAGCGCTTGGCATGAAACGTCATGCCGGGGTTCTGACCGCCTCCCGGCGCCAGGACGACGACACGTTCCCCCTTCAGGCCAGCCGCGCTCCACAGGCGCGCGACGCTGACGTCGTCATCAGGCGTTGGCGCGAAGGTGAGGTGGGCGCCCTCTATTGGCGCGCCGAGGGCCTGCCCCACGCGTAGGAACAGCGCGGCCTCCTGTTCCACCGCTGTCCAGGGGACGCGAATGTTGAGCGGGAAGCCGCGCCCCGCGCTGTCGATGCCGGCGCGCACGGGGATGCCGGCCAGGAGCGGCAGCATCGTCAGCAGCGGCGTGCGATCGAGTACGAGCGCCGTGTCGAAGCGCCCGGCGCGCAGCCTCCGCGCGACCCGCGCATAGGCCGCCGCGTGGGGCCGCCCAACCCCGACGTCTTCGAGGTCGAGCAGGCCATCGAGATCGGGGTTGTTGTCGAGCACGGGCCGCGACCAGCGTCCGACGCCGGCGACGAGCCGCGCGTCAGGGTAGGCGCGGCGCAGGACGCCGATGAGGGGCGTCGCCTCCAGCACGTCGCCGAGGCAGCAACTCTTGAGCACGACTAACCGGCGCGGAGCGACGGGCAGCGGCGGCGGCGCCTGCACGGCGTCAATCATGCGCTCGGCCGCTAGCAGCACGCGCGACAGGGCGCGGTCGCGCCCTTTGGGCGTGAGCGGTGTGGGATGCGTGACAGGCATTATCCTCAGGATATCACCGAGCAAAGGCATATGCTATACTAGCACAAGTTATTAATGTCTCAATCATACTCCTACTGATCGTGCAAAACTACCACAGTTCTGTGTATCCCGCCACGCTCGGTAGCCGGATGCTGCCGCGCGGCCTGACTATCACCCTGGTCCCGAGCGCGCGATTGGCCCTGGGGCTTATCCTGCTGCTCGCCCTGGGCCTGCGTCTGTGGGGGCTCGCCTTTGGCTTACCCTACGTTATCCAGCCCGACGAGCCGTCGGTCGAGGACCGCGCGCTGCATATGTGGCTGGCTGGCGATCCCAACCCCGGCTACTTCGTCTACCCATCGCTCTACTATGACCTACAGGCCCTGTGGGCCTTCGCCACGGGCCACGTCGCCGGCCTGTTCTACCCCGATGTCTTGCGGCATCCCCTCATGCACAAGCCGCTTTTCTACCTGTCGGGACGCCTCCTGACGGCCCTCCTGGGCGCCCTCACCGTCTTGGTGACGTACCTCACTGGCCGTGTGTTGAGTGTGCGGCTCGGCCTCATGGCGGCGCTCTTTCTGGCGGTCGCCGCGCAACACATCCAGCAGTCGCACTACATCACGGTCGACGCTCCCACCGCGCTCTTCACCGCCCTGGCCGCGCTCTTCGCCCTGCGCGCCCTACACGTTATGCGCGCTGTCCACACCGACACTGAGGCGACGACGCGGCCGGAGCGCCGCACTCGGGCCTACCTGCTGGCGGCCGGCGTCGCGGCGGGGCTCGCGGCCGGGACGAAGTATAACGCGGGCGTCGCCCTGCTGCTGCCGCTGGCGGCGATCGCGCTTGGCGGCGTCGGGTCGTGGACGCGGCGACTAGTCGCCTGCTCCGGCGTGGTCGCCGTCTGTGCCGCGACGTTCCTGCTAACGTCGCCCTTCATCCTGCTCGATCCAAAGCCGTTCCTCACCTCGCTCCACGTCGTGACGCAACACTACGCGACCGGACATCCCGGCGCCGAGGGCAGTGACAATGCCTTGTGGTATCTGCTCTATCTCGTCCAGCAGGGCTTCCTGCCCCCGTTGACCGTGCTGGCCGTTGCCGGTATCGCCGTTGTGGTGGCGCGCTACCGCCGCGCGGGCATCGTGCTGCTGGCCTTCACTCTGCCCTACTATGCCCTCCTGTGCAGTACATACGTCCGCTTCGACCGCAACCTATTACCGCTGCTGCCTTTCGTCGCCCTGCTCGCCGCCGCCGGCGTCGAACCGCTGATCGCGCGCGTCGCTTTGTTGCTACGCAATCACGGCGCCGCCTACGGACTAATCCTGGGACTGGTCGTCGCGCCTTCAGCGGCCGTCGCCGCGCAGGCGGACAACGGGATCACGCACCCCTTCAGTGAGCAGGTCGCGGTGGCATGGGCTACCGCGCATCTGCCACGCGGAGCCCACCTGGCGACCGAGAACTGGGAGGGACGCCCCTTCGAACTCTCGCCCAAAAAATTCGCTATCACCCATTTCGGGGCGCTCGGGACGCAATCGTACGACGCACTCGTCCGCGCGGGCGTACGCTACGCGGTGACCGACGACTGGACCGACGGGGCCTACCTGCGCGACCCGCGCCGCTACCCGGTCGAGGCCGCGCACTACCGGGAACTGTATCGTCGCGGGCTGCTGCTCACGCGCATCCCCGGCGACTTGCCACAGCGGCAGGGCCCGACGATCAGCGTCTACGAGTTGCGCCCATGACCCCATCGGAACCGGCGGCAGTTACATCCCTTGCCCCTACCCCCGCCATGTCCATAAGCGATCTCCCCGCGTCGTCCATCGAGCCTGACGCGGCGGCGTTGCGCACACGCGTGGCCTTGCTCGAGGACGAATTGGCGTCCACGCGCGACAAGCTGCGCTACATGGAGGAGATCGACCGCATCCACGCCGACTTCGCCTTTGCCATCTCGCATGAACTACGCACCCCCCTCACCCTCATTTCGGGGTACGCGCAAAAGTTACTGATGCGCTGGAGCCTGACGGATGACGAGCGGCGGCGTGGCATGGTCGAGAAGATTAACGTGTCCAGCCGCCGCCTCACGCGGTTGATCGAAGACATGCTCCTGGTCACCGATGTCGAGCGCGGTGAGTTGCCGATGCATATCAAGAGCGTGGCTATTCCCACGGTGGTGGAGCAGGCGCTGACCGACCTGCGCGATCGTTATCAGGAGCGGCTGCCGGTGATCACGGTGTCTGGCGCGCCATTGGCCGCGCTTGCCGACGGCTTCCGGCTCGAGCAGGTGCTGATCTGCCTACTGGATAACGCCGTGAAGCACGCCCCCGTCGACTCGACAATAACCGTCGAGTGGCGTGAAGTGGACGGGCGCGTAGGAATCGCCGTCTCCGACGAAGGTAAGGGCATCGAGGCCGCCGACCTGCCCCGTATCTTCACGCGCTTCGGCCGGCTAGAGCGCGTCTTAGGCCAGAGCCACGGCGGCATTGGTCTGGGGCTCTACATCGCGCGCCGCCTCATCGAGGCCATGCATGGCGCCATCACGGTCGATAGCACCCCCGGTGAGGGCAGCACGTTTCAGGTGACGCTGCCGAGCAACTGATGGGCCTGCGACTGCGGTCGCATGGCAGCGTACGGGCGCCGTAGCGGCAAGAATTTTCGTAGGGGCGTATTGCATACGTCCTGAGCGCAACCGAGGGCGTATGCAATACGCCCCTACGAACGCCGCCCGACCGCAGTCGGCGTTGGTCTTCCATGCGACCGCAGTCGCAGGTATTTAGGAGAACTCATGACAACAGAACGCGCCTACCTGCTCGGTATTGACCTGGGGACGACCGGGGTCAAGAGCCTCCTCCTCGATGGTGATGGAATCGTCGTGGGCACGGCGACGGCTGGGCTTTCGCTGTCCACGCCACGGCCCGGCTGGAGCGAACAAAACCCGGCGGACTGGTGGGAAGCCACATGTGACAGTGTCCGCGCTGTGCTGGACCGCACAGGTGTGGCGCCGGCGTCGATCGTGGGTGTCGGCATCTCGGGGCAGATGCACGGCGCGGTCCTGCTCGATAGCGCGGGCGAACCCGTGCGGCCATGCATCCTATGGAACGACCAGCGCTCCGCCGCGCAGTGCGATGAGATCACACGGCGCGCTGGAGGACGCGCGCGGCTACTCGACCTCGTCGCGAATCCCGCGCTGGCCGGCTTCACCGCCCCCAAGCTCCTGTGGGTGCGCGAACACGAACCGGAGGTGTGGGCGCGCGTGGCGACGGTGCTGCTGCCCAAGGATTACCTCGTCTACCGCCTGACCGGCGAACTCGGCACGGAGGTGTCGGACGCGGCGGGGACGCTTCTGCTCGACGTGCGCTGTCGCGCGTGGAGTGACGAGATGACACGATTACTGGAGCTCTCGCCCGCGCTGCTGCCGGTCTGCCGTGAGTCGAGCGACATCGTCGGGCCGGTCACTGCCCTGGCAGCCGCCGCGACGGGGCTGACCGCGGGGACACCCGTCGTGGCCGGCGGCGCCGACAACGCCTGCGCGGCCATCGGAACCGGCGTGATCGCGCCGGGCCGCCTCATGAGTTCGCTTGGCACCTCCGGCACTATGGTCGCCCCGACGGCCACGCCGGAGGTCGATCCCGCCGGACGCGCGCACACGTTCTGCCACGCCGTCCCCAACACCTGGTATGTCATGGGCGTGATGCTCGCGGCCGGCGGCGCGTTGCGCTGGCTGCGCGACACGGTCTACGAGGACACGATAGCGGACGAACGCGATGTATATGACCTGATGATGGACGGAGCCGCGCGGGTAGCCGCCGGCGCCGAAGGGTTGCTTTTCCTACCGTACCTGTCGGGTGAGCGTACCCCACACGGCGACCCCAACGCGCGCGGCGTCTTCTGCGGCCTGACGCTCCGTCACCGTCGGGATCATCTCGTGCGCGCGGTCGTCGAGGGCGTCACCTTCGGGCTGCGCGATTCATTGGCGATCATACGCGGGCTGGGCCTGCCGGCCGACCGCGTCTACGCGACGGGTGGGGGCGCGCGCAGCCCGCTGTGGCGGCAGATCCAGGCCGACGTCTTCGCCGTCCCGGTCATCGCTGAGTTGGCCGGCGAGGGACCGGCGCTCGGCGCGGCGCTCCTAGCCGGCGCGGGAGTTGGGGTTTTCACGCTACAAGATGGCGCCGCGCGCGCCGTCCGCCAGGGCGATACGGCGGAACCCCAACCCACACAGGTAGTGACATACGAGCGCGCCTACGCACTCTACGGCACGCTCTACCCGGCCCTCAAGGACGTGTTCCCACTGCTCGCCAGCATATAGGCGATGGGCGATGGGCGATGGGCGATGGGCGATGGGCGATAAAATTGTAGCAATCGCCAGACCAAGTGCTATCAATGCAAAGCAAAGACGCGCGAGCTAGCATGACTAGCTCGCGCGTCCTACCATCGCCCATCGCCCATCGACTATCGCCCATCGACTATTCTGTCAGGCCGCGCACTCCGCGCACTTGGCGTCTCTGACGACGAGGCGCGCCACCCCGATGCGGCTATCGGCCATGCCGTAGTATACGTCGAAGCAATCACCGTGCTGGTCGACCGCCGTGGGGAACACCACGTTGGACACGATGCCCACACGCTCCTCGGCGGTCTCGGGACCGAAGACCGGCTCACTCGAACGCGCCAGGATGGTGCGCGGGTCATCGCGGTCGAGTAGCAGCGCGCCCGTGCGGTAACAGCGGCCGCCGTTGGCATACAACTCGACGCCGTGATAGAACGTGAGCCAACCCTTGGGAGTGCTCACGGGGACGGTGCCGCCGCCGATGCGGTAGGCTTCCCACTCGCCCTGAGGCGCCGCCAGCAGCGTGTGCTGGGCAACGTGAGGGGAACCCTGGCCGTCGAGCCAGCCCAAGGCATCGAGCGAACAGTAGGAGATCCACATACTGGGGCGGTCGTCGCTTACACCATCTGGGAGCGCCGCCGGCACACACCCCTCGCCGTCAAAGCCCGACCACGTTTCGTACATAGGCCGATGCAGCATAGCCAGGGAGAGCACGCCATTGGGGGCGCGCACTGGCTCGGGCAGGAGCATGGCGTCTTTGTTGGCGTACTGACTAAAATCGACGCCATTCTCGGCGCTAAAATCGACGAGTCCGTGCCGCGTCCAGGAACGCAGATCGCGCGACGAGGCCAACGCGACGTGCGGTCCGTGACGTCCGAGCGCGGTATAGGCCATAATATAGAGGCCGAGGAGCGGCAAGTACGTCACGCGAGGGTCTTCGCAGCCGCCGACGCCCGGCCGTACGATCTCGTAGGAAGCCTCCGGTTCGAGCGCGACGCCCAACCGCTCGACGCCGATCGGACGTCCCTCCGCGTCATGCCGGACACGCGCTAGACCGACGCGCGAGTAGTTGCCCTCCGCGACGATGCGCGGGAACAGGTAGTAATGTCCGTCGGGGCCGGTGGCGCCGGCGGGGTTGAGCACCCCCTCAATCTCGAGCGGGTTAGCGTCCTCGGGCGCCATCAGCACACCCAGCCTCTCGACGTCGAAAAGGGTGGATGGGGTCATCATTGTCATCATCACTACCTCGATGTAGGGCTTAATTAGAATAGCTTCTTACTATTCCTTATCGGCATATAGACGTACATGCCCTAGTTGGACTTAGATATAGCGCACATGGTCCCATGGGACAATTGCCCATTTGGGTCATAGTCGTTTATTGGGGAAAGGAACGAGCCGGGCACGGGGTTGGGCGCGTGGGTTTGCGCGGGAACGCCTGGGCGCATGGGTGCGGGGAACGGCACGCCATGTACCGGTTATTATCGCATACTTTATGTGTCAAGGGTACCCCCAATGTCGACATGTCGTACATACCTTTGTCCACAATGCCCTTGTTACCTGACGCCGAACATGAACATTATAGAAGAGTACCTGATACGAGATCGGGCGCCCACTTTCTCAGGCGATCTGTTCGATACTCGCCCCATCGACAGCGCGGCAGCGGTAGATCGCCGGCGTGCGCCCCGTCACGCGCGGGTACTCGGTCATGACGCCCCGCGTGAAGGCGTCCCACCGCTCCTCCGGCACGAGGTTGACGGTGCAGCCGCCGAAGCCGCCCCCCGTCATGCGCGATGCCACGGACCCGTGCGCCAGCGCCACCTCTACCAGCGTGTCGACCTCCGGGACGGTGATGGCGTAGTCATCGCGCATACTCGCTTGCGACCGCGCGAACAGGTCGCCCAGGCGCGCTACGTCGCCCGCCCGCAGCGCCTCCGCCGCCTCGCCCACCCGCGCGTCCTCCATGATCACATGCCGGCAACGCTTTCTGATCACTGCCGGCAACCGCTCCTCGACCAGCGCGAACTCCGCTGGCTGCACATCGCGCAAGGCCCTGATGTCGGGCAGGGACTGCTGGAGCAGGCGCACGCCCTCGGCGCACTCCTCCCGACGCTCATTATACTTCGAGCCGGCCAGTCCGCGCGGCACGCCGCTATGGACCACGCCGAGCACGATGCCCGGCAAGTCCATGGGGATCGGCGCGTAGGCCAGCGAGCGGCAATCGAGCAACAAGGCATGGCCGGCCTTGCCCAAGCGTGAGACGAACTGATCCATGATGCCCGTCTGTACGCCCACGAAATCGTTCTCGGCCTGCTGCGCCAGTAACGCATCATCGCGGGGATCGAGTTTCAGACCGGCGAGGGTCGTGAAGAGGAGCAAGAGGGCGATCTCGACAGCGGCGGAACTGCTCATGCCGGCGCCAAGGGGCACATTGCCCCACATCACGATGTTTGCCCCCGCCAGGTGATGTCCCGCCCGTTGCAACGCATCGGCCACCCCTTGTGGATAGTTGATCCAACTCTGGCGCGTCGTCAGGCCCAGCGCGTCAAGCTCGAAGGAGGCGCGACGGTCGAAGTTAGCCGAGTAGATGACCACGCGGTCGTCGGGGCGGCGCTGGCCGAGCACGCGCACCTCGCGGTCGACGGCGACGGGGAGC
>JAABUM010003914.1_pt1 | contig 17530 bp, 11 predicted proteins | sample 5559161 | NCBI WGS metagenome assembly JAABUM01 (sample SAMN10711868, study PRJNA513369) | rock metagenome | isolation source: Antarctica rocks | place: Antarctica: Victoria Land, Siegfried Peak nord | reverse complement strand
GCTGGCGGACTACCCGCGCCCGGCTGCTTCCTAGCGCGGTGAGCCCGATGCCGATGGCCGGTGGTTGCTCGGGCGTGATCGGGATCGTGCTCGCGGCGGGCGCGGGCCGCCGGCTCGGGCAGCCGAAGGCCGAGATCATGGTGGCTGGCGAGCGGCTGGTCGACCGGGCGGTGCGCACCCTGCGTGCGGGTGGGTGTGCCGAGGTGCTGGCGGTGGTGCGCTCGGCCGAGCTGGTGGTGCCCGGGGCGCGAACGGTCGTCAATCCCGATCCGGATGCCGGCATGGGATCGTCGCTGCGGTGCGGCCTGGACGCGGCCCTTTCCGGCGCGGCGGCCGGACCAGGTGGTGCTGAGGTTCCTGAGGGTGCCGGCGGCCCGGATGCTCCCTTCGATGCCGCGGTTCCGGACGCGTGCCTGATCACGCTGGTCGATCTGTACGACGTCGAAGCCGCCGAGGTGGCCTCGGTGCTGGACGCCTTTCGTGCCGGTGCCGGCATTGTCGCGGTCCGGCGCGCGGGACAGCGCTCCCATCCGGTGCTCGTCTCGCGTCGCTGGTATGCGGCACTGGCCGCGTCCGCGGTCGGCGATCAGGGCGGTCGCTCCTTCTTCGCCGATCGGGTTGTCGACACCGTGTTCGTCGATGTGCCGGATTCCATCAGCGACATCGATACCCCGCAGGACCTCCGGCAGGCTCGTCGAAGGGCCGCGCAGCGCGGGTGATCCCGGCCGCCGGCCGGGCGCCACTAGCGCGCCGCGCCGGTCTGAGCCGCCGCATCCTCCGCTCGCCGGGCAAGCGCGGACAGCGCCTTCGGAAATATCTCGGCGGGTGGAGTGACCAGTCCCGCACCGACCTGCCCCACTCCTGCCTGCTTGCCCGCCATGCCGGTGTTGATCTGCGGCAGGATGCCGGTGCGCACCACCTTGGTGACATCGATGCCGGTCGGCGCGCCGCGGAAGTCGAGCACCGGTATCGCGTACATCGGATGCTCACCGACGGTGATCTCATACATCCGCCGGGACGCCGCCAGCGCGTCTGACACCTCGCCGCCCACGAAGCGCACGATCGCCGGAGCGGCCGCCATCGAGAAGCCGCCCAGGCCGGCCGTCTCGGTGATGGCCGAGTCACCGATGTCGGGGTTGGCGTCCTCGGGGCCGTAGTCGCCGAGGAAGAGCCCGTGCGCGACCTGAGCCGGTCCGGTGAACCACCCGTCCCCGGTACCTGCCACCTGGATGCCGAAGTCTGTCCCATTGCGCGCCATCGCGACCACCACGGTTGAGCCGTCGATGCCGCGGGCTGCGTCGAGCGTCAACTTGCAGGCCGGCATCGCCAGGTTGAGAAAGAAGTGGTCGTTGCCCGAGACAAAGCGCGCAACCTCGGTAACGTCGGCGGAAGGCGCCCCGGACTCGATCAGGTCCGGAAGCAGATCGCGCAGCAGCATCAGGGTGCCGGCCCGGTTGCGGTTGTGGGCCTCGTCGCCCATCTGCAGCATCTGCGCCAGGATGGCCTTGAGGTCGATGGGGCCATGCCGGCGCACCGCGCGCTGCAACAGCGGCCCGAGCACCTCGCTCATCCATCGCAGCCGGATCAGCACGTCGGGGGAGTAGGCGCCGTAGCGCAGCACCTTGCCCAGGCCCTCGTTCAGGGTGCAGTACGTGCGACGTCCCGACGCCGGATCTTCCACGACGAACACCCACATCGACGCCGACACCACACCGGCCATCGGGCCGACAGCCGCGTGCGCATGGCAGGTGTCCAGTGAATGCCCGGCTCCGGACTCGAACAACGCGACGGCGGCGTCCGGATCGGCTGCCAGCCCTTCGAGAACGGCCGCGCCCATCAGGGCTCCCCGTAACGGACCGGATGCCCGCGCCCAGTCGATCGGCGGCCCGGCGTGCAGGAAGTCCGATGCTGACAGCCCCAGCGCGGGCCCCGCGGGAACGACGTCGACCAGCAGCGCCTCGGTGGAGCAGATCCGGCGCAGCGCTTCGGCGTTCGCAGCCGCTCGCCGCCGGTCTGCCATCACCGCGGCCAGGTCGGTCTCTGTTCCGGGCAGCGGCGGTTGCCAGTCCACCTCGGTGACCGTCGCACCCTGGGCCGCCGCGGCGTCGGCGAACAGGCCGGCACCCGCGGTGAGCAGGTTCTGGCCGGTCAGCAGCCCGGTCATGATCCGAACCTCTCGATCGGCCGCCCCCGCTGTCGGCCCGAGCCGGAATCCGCAGGCGCCGCAGCGTCCACGCCGGAGCCGGCGCTGGGGGAATCGGCGCTGGGGGAATCAGCGCTGGGGTCGCTCACGATGAGGCCGACCGAATGGCGTGCCGCGGCCGCGTTGGAGGTGAACACCGACGCACCGGCGGAGTGCAGCCGCTGTGCCGAGGTTTGCAGATCCTGCGGATCGCGTCGCGCGCCGATCAGGCTCACCACCACCGGAACCCGCGTGCCCTGAAGGATCGGCAGCAGCTCCGCCACCGGGTCGGGATGGGAGCCATGGCCCAGCACCACGTCCAGCAGCACGACGGCCGTGAGCGGATCGGACAGCGACTCACGCAGCCGCTCGGTGCGCAGCGACGGGTCGATCATGGGATGGGCGCGGCCCTGGGTCAGTGCGTCGTCGCCGAAGTCGATCATCACGTGCCCGGGGTGGCGCAGCGATGCGTCGAGGGACCAGTCCGGTCGCAGCGCAATGTTGGAGCGGACCTCGCCGAATCGGTCGGTGGCTATCAGCATCGCCTCGTCACACAGCGTGCCGCCGCAGAACAGACCGCGCAGGAAGCCGAACCGGGGCTCGGCGGGTGCCACCCAGGCCGGCCAGTCGGTACCGGTGCGGCCGAGTCGGGTCAGCACTGCTTCGGTTGAGGCAGTGAGGTCAGGCCGGCCGGGACCGAGCAGGGCGAACAGCACCGGGGTGTCCAGTTCAGCCGCCACCGACCGAATCCGCTCGGCGACCACGTCCGCCGGCGGCTTCGACACGACCAGGATGAGTTGGGTGCCGGGATCGGCGTCGAGCAGCCGCATCGCCGCCACGGTGGACCGGCCGGCGACCGCCTCGGACAGGTCCCGGCCACCCACGCCGAGCGCCGCGCTCACCCCCACTCCGGCCGCGTCGAGCAGGCACAGCACCTGTTGCGCTCCGGTGCCCGAAGCGGCGACGATGCCGACCGGCCCGTGGTCCACGGTGTGCGAGAAGCCGAGACCGATGCCGCCGACGACGGCGGTTCCGCAGTCGGGGCCCATGACCAGCTGACCCCGTTCGGCGGCAAGGTCCTTCAGGGCGATCTCGTGCTCGACGCTGACATTGTCCGAGAACACCATCACGTCGCAGCCGGCATCGAGGGCGTCGACCGCCTCGGTGAACGCGTGCCGGCCGGGCAGCGAGATCAGTGCCAGCGACGGCCCCGCCAGAGCGGCGGCGGCACCGAGAGTGCGCGGCGGAGCAACGGTGGCCGAGCCGCCACCGGCCGTACGCCGGGGCGCGTCGAGTAATTGGGCAGCCAACGCCGCGGCGGCCGCCGCGGTGGCCTCGTCCGTCGCCCGTACGGCAATGACGAGCTCGTTGGGGGATTCCGTCCGGGGTGCCGCAAAGCCCATACCGGCCAGCACATCGAGGTTGAGCTCGGTCGCCATGGCGACCAGCGCGGTCAGCACGCCCGTAGATTGCCCGACCTCGCGGCTGACCTGCATCAGCGTCACCGAGTCGGCGTACATCCCACGTCGAACCGATACGTGTTCCGCTGTCACCAATACGTCCCCTCAACTGCGTTACCTGGCGAACCAGCCGCGTTACCTGACGAACCAGCCATGGCGAGTACGCCCATCCCGAGCGCCGCGCCCGAGCTGTGCCCGATTGCCGCCAGTCTGGCGCATGCCGCCGACAGAATGCCGGAATCTGTTCCGCAGACGGCCTTGCCCAACGCCGAGACCTCGACCAGTCCGTGTCCCGCCACCGCACTCAACAGCAATTGCCGCGACAGGCTGGTGGTCGCGCGCGGCCGAGCGGCGAGGGCGCCGAGCACGACGTGTCTCAACACCTCGAGCGGCCGATCGAACAGGACACCACCGGCTAGCGCGCCACACAGCACGTCGTCTCCGGCGGGCGTCAGTCCGAGGCCCCGGCCGAGCAGGGCGCCCACCGCTTCGGCGGTGCTCTGTAGGTCCCCGGCGTGCGCCAGCCGGCGTGCCAGTGCCGGATCGATCTCGGTCGCGGCCAGCATGCGCACGGCTTCCGCTACCTGCCCGGGGACCGGAATGCCGACGGGTATCAGGGCCGAGGGGCGCAACCGCCCGATCACCACGTCGAGCGTGCCCACGCAGCCACTCACCCGCAGCATCCCGCCCGCCGCCCGCGCCGGGCCGGTGTAGCGGTCCAGCGGCAGCGACCGGCTGGATCCCGCAACCGTCACGCCGATCGGCAGCTGGACCGCATCGCCGGCAAGCAGCGCGAGCACCGCGCCGGAGGCCGTACCCAGGTACAACGCGGTCGGAAACGCCCCGAGCACGGTCAGCGGCCCGGCGGTGCGGTGCAGCTCGTTCCGGGCGAACTCGGTCGCGGTACCGGAAAGCCGGATCGGGCTACTCGGGGAATGTCGAACGACGATGGACGCCAACTCCTTCGAAGAATCTCTCGCTGCAAGTTAATGAGGTGCGTTAACGTCTGCCGATGGTCACACTTGCCAACGATCCGGCTTCAAACGTGCGGGATCTGCCAGAGCCGCTCGCCGAGGGACTGAGCGTGCGTGACCTTCTTGCCCAGCCCGGGCTTGCCGGGGCGACCGTGCTTGCCGGCCGAGCGGGGCTGGACCGGATCGTCCGCGGTGCCAACGTCATGGAGGTGCCCGACATCCTGCCGTGGGTCAAGGCGGACGAACTGCTGCTGACCACCGGCTTTCCGCTCACGCGCGCCGCGGATACCGATGCCGGCTCGGGTGCGCGGCTGCTGGACCTCCTTCCCGAGCTGGACCGGATCGGCCTGTCCGCGCTGGCCATCAAACTCGGCCGCTACCTCAGCGCGGTTCCGGAGCCGGTTCTCCGGCTCGCCGACCAGCTCGGGTTTCCGCTGCTGCGGCTGGCCGATGACGCCGCCTTCGACGAGGTGCTGTCCGGCGTGTTCGGGGTGTTGCTCCGCCAGCAGAACGAGGTGCTCGCCCAGGCGGATGCGCTGCACCAGGCCATCTCGGCCATCGTGCTCGGTGGTGGCGGATTGCCCCAGATTGCCAGGGAGGTGTCGCGGCTGCTGGACTGCGTGGTGCTGATCACCACGCCGGACGGGCGGGTACTCGCCGACGAGGGGCATGAGCCGCACCGGTCGGCGATCCGCGAGCTCGACGTGTTCGATGCCAGCGGCAGGCTGCGGACCGAACGCCTGCGGATCGGCGTGCACCCGGTGTCGGGCGGCGTCCGGGTGGCGTCCGGTTCGGCGGGAATGAGCGCGATCGTGGCGGGCGGTGTGGATCACGGCCGGATCGTGGCGTACCGGCTCGGCGCCGGGCTGCTGCCGGGCAGCATGCAGGCCTTGGAACGGGTCGCCATCGTCGCCGCCCTGACCATCACCAAGGAGCTCGCGGTGGCGGCGGTCGAGGGCAAGTTCCGCGGCGATTACCTGCGTGATGTCCTGACCGGCCTGCTGCCCGCCGATGACCGGGTGGTGGAGCACTGCCGCTCGCTGGGGTGGGAGATCGACCGTCCGATGGTGGTGGTGGTCGCCGAACTGGACCCGGCGGAGGTCAGCCAGCGTGCCGGCGGAGCCGTCTCGGGAGTGCAGCGCTCGCAACACGAGAGGTTCGCCTCGGCATGGCAACAGGTCCTGCGGGCTCACGACAAGACCGCTCCGGTGGTGGCGTTCAGTCGCGAGGTCGTCGCCCTGTTGCCGGTTCGCTCAGCCGATTCCGCCGCGGCTGTCGACGGGGTCGTCGCCGCCGTGTCGGGTGACCGGGGCGGGGGGCGGCAGTCGTTCTGCGCCGGCGTGTCGCGGCTGGTCTCAGCGCCTGCGGACATCGCCGCCGGCTACGCCCAAGCCCGCAAGGCGGTCCAGGTCGGGCGGCGGGTGCACGGCCATGGCAGCGTCTCGCATTTCGACTCGCTCGGCGTTCACCGGTTGCTGTCGCTCGTTCCCGACGCCGCCGAGCTGAAGTCCTTCGCGGCCGACGTACTGGCCGACCTGGCCGCGGACAGCCCCGACGCCGCCGACCTGCGCGCCACCCTGCAGACCCTGCTCGACACGAACCTCAACGTCGCCGAGACCGCGCGGCTGCTGCACTTTCACTACAACACGCTCCGCTACCGGATCGGCAAGCTCGAGCGGATCGTCGGGCCCTTCACGACCGATCCGCACCTGCGCCTGGATGTGGCGCTCGCCCTGCAGGTCGTGCAGATGCGAGGCATCTGATGCCGTCCCGGTCCCATAACGGACGAGAATGTCAGAGCGGTTACCTACGCTGTGCCCAGTGCCACAGAGTTGCGGCGGATCTTTCGTCAACAGTTCACCGTGTAGTCGCGCGGTCCGGGTCAATAGCGTGCGGTCACACGACCATGAACGAGCGCGGCGTGCACGCGCTCGTCTCGTTCCGATAGCTGGGAGGCCCTGGTGGCAACTGCTGGGTGGAAGCTCGTCTACGGCGGTAAGACCCCTCCGCCGGGTGCGGTCGTCCGGCCGCAGGAGCGGTTGTCCTGGGCACGAATGGGGGGCCTGGGAGCCCAGCACGTCGTGGCGATGTTCGGCGCGACGTTCGTGTTTCCGGCGATCATGGGACTCAACCCGAATCTCGCGGTACTCATGTCGGGTATCGCGACGATCATCTTCCTTCTGATCGTCAAAGGAAAAGTACCGTCCTATCTCGGCACCTCCGCCGCCTTCGTGGCATCCGTGGCGGCGATCCGGCAACAGGGCGGTGATTCGGCCGATGTCACCGGCGCCATTCTGGTCGCGGGCCTCATCCTGGTGGCGATCGGCGTGCTGGTCCACTTCGGTGGCAGCCACCTCGTCCGGGCGATCCTGCCGCCGGCGGTGACCGGAGCGGTGGTCATGTTGATCGGCTTCAACCTCGCCACGGTGGCGACCACGACCTACTTCCCGGCCGAGCAGTGGATCGGCCTGCTCACCACCGCCTTCGTCATCGTCACCGCGGTGTTGCTTCGCGGGTTCATCAGCCGGATCGCGATCTTTCTGGCGCTGGTCTTCGGCTACCTGATCTCGTGGCTGGCCGACCAGATCAGGCTGCTGCATCAGTGCACGGCGGGCAAGTGTGTCGACGTGCATCGCATCGACTGGAGCGGGGTGCGCAGCGCGCATTGGATCGGCGTGCCGAAGGACATCATCAGTCCCACGTTCGGCCCGCTGACCGGGCCACATCTGCCCGCGTTCCACATCACCTTCATCCTGCTGGTCATCCCGTCGGTGATCGCGCTGCTGGCCGAGAACTCCGGCCACGTCAAGGCGGTTTCCGAGATGACCGGTGATGACCTGGACCCCTACCTCGGCCGTGCCTTCATCGGTGACGGCATCGGCACGGCGCTGGCCTCGTTCGTCGGCGGATCGCCGACCACCACCTACGCCGAGAACATCGGGGTGATGGCGGCGACCCGCGTCTACTCGACGCTGGCCTACTACATAGCGGCGGTGGTCGCGATCCTCTTCGGTTTCTGCCCCAAGTTCGGTGCGGTGGTGGCGGCCACTCCGGGTGGTGTTCTGGGCGGCATCACGCTGGTGCTCTACGGGATGATCGGGCTGCTCGGCGCCAAGATCTGGATCGAGAACCGGATCGACTTCGCCAATCCCATCAACCTCGTGCCGCTTGCCGCCGGAATCATCGCGGGGATCGGCAATCTGAACATCAAATTCAGTGACAGCTTCTCCATCAGCGGCATCGCGGCGGGCACGCTGATCGTGCTGATCGGCTACCACCTCGTGCATATCCTTGGTCCAAGGCTGGGCACCGTCCCGGCCGCCGACACGGTCGCCGAGCCGACGAGGACGGTCCAGCAAAGGTGAAACCTCCAGCGTTCGAGTACAGCCGGCCGGAGTCTGTCGTCGAGGCAGTCACCCTGCTGGCGGAGCTCGGCCCGGACGGCAAGGTGCTGGCCGGCGGTCAGAGCCTGATTCCGCTGCTGTCGATGCGGCTCGCGGCTCCGGCACACCTCCTCGACATCAATCGGATCGCCGAGCTGGACTATGTGCGCTGCGACGGGGGCGGCGTCCGGGCGGGCGCCCTCGCGCGGCACGCCGGGGTGGAACGCGATGCGGGGGCCCGGTCCACCCAGCCCCTGCTGTCGCAGGCGCTCAGGATGGTCGCGCATCCCACCATTCGCAACCGCGGGACGACCCTGGGCAGCATCGTGCACGCCGACCCCGCCGGTGAGATGCCCACCGTGCTCTGCCTGCTCGGCGGCTCCGTCACCGTCGCCTCGGTGTCGGGCCGGCGGATCATCCGTGCCGAGGACTTCTTCCTGGGACCGCTGGAGTCGGCGCTGCGCCCCGACGAGTTGGCGATCGAGGTTTTCTTCCCCGCACTGAGCCGACTGTCGGGCACCGCTTTCGAAGAGATCTCACGGCGCCACGGCGACTACGCCATGTGCGGAGTGGGCGCGCTGGTGTGTCTGGACGAGGATCTGCGGATCACCTCCGCCAGGGCGGGGTACCTCTCGATCGCGGGGACTCCGCTGGTGCTGGACCTGACCGAGGCGGTACGAGGGCAAACCTTCGACGGGGACCTTTCCGGGGCCGTCGAGCTGGCCAGGACGGCAGTGGACCCGGTGGCCGACATCCATGCCAGCGCGGACTACCGGCGGCAGCTGGCGGCCGTGCTGACCCACCGCACCCTGCGCAGCGCCGCCCGGACAGCGGCGGGGGTCAGCGCGTGACCGAGACGATGCACGAGACTTCCTTGACGGTGAACGGCATTCCGTTGAAGGCGACCGTTCCGGCGCGCAGGCTGTTGTCCGACTGCCTGCGCCACGACCTCGGTCTGACCGGTACCCACGTCGGCTGCGAGCACGGAGTGTGCGGCGCCTGCACCGTGCTGATCGACGGCGTGCCGATGCGCTCGTGCCTGCTGCTGGCGGTCAGCATGGACGGTAGCGCCATCACCACGGTCGAAGGTCTGTCAGGCCCGGACGGCGCGCTGTCACCGGTGCAGCAGGGATTCGCCGAGTGCCACGGCCTGCAATGCGGCTTCTGCACGCCCGGCTTTCTCACCACCATCACCGCCGGGCTCGAAGACAACCCCGCTCCCACCCCGGACGAGGCATGGGAACTGATCGGTGGCAACCTGTGCCGCTGCACCGGTTACCAGAACATCGTGGCCGCGGTGCTCAGGGCCGCCGAGATCACTCGCGAGGGCGCTGGCGATTCACCCGGCAACTCACGGTGTACGCCCGGCCCAGCCAGCTCCACAATGAGCGGGGAGGCCGCGCTGTGACCACCAGAATGGTCGGCGAGCCGGTGCGGCGCGTCGAGGACCCCCGGCTGCTGACCGGTGCCGGCCGCTACCTCGATGACCTGGGGTCCGACGCGGTCGAGGTGGCGATGGTGCGGTCACCGCACGCGCACGCTCGCATTCTCGACATCGACGTCACCGCGGCGCTCGAGGTCGACGGCCTGCTCGCCATCTACACCTACGAGGACCTGTCCGGTCCGCTCGCCGATCCGCTGCCGCTGCTCATCCCGCACCCGGCCCTCACCCATGGGCGGACGCAGTATCCGCTCGCCAGGGACGAGGTCAACTACGTCGGTGAGGCCGTGGTCATGGTGGTTGCCGAGGACCGCTACCGCGCCGAGGACGCGGCCGAGCGGATCGTGGTCAGCTACCAGGCGCTGCCACCGGTCGTCGGCCTGCAGGCGGCTCGGGATGCCGCTCATCTCGTGCATGAGGATGTGCCCGGGAACGTGGCCGCGCACTTCGTGCAAGAGGTCGGCGACGCATCGGCCGCCCTCGCCACCGCCCCGCACCGCCTCGAACTGGACCTGAGCGTGGAGCGTTCGGCCGGCACCCCGCTCGAAACCAGGGGAGTGCTCGCGCGCTGGGACGACGACTCGCAGCGACTGCGTTTGTGGACCTCGACCCAGACCTCGACCGGCGTGCGGGCGGCGGTGGCCACCAAGCTCGGTCTGGACCTGGGCAGCGTCGAGGTGATCACCCCGGACGTGGGCGGCGGGTTCGGCGTGAAGATCATGCATCCCTGGCCCGAAGAGGTGCTGGTGCCGATGGCCGCCCGAGCTCTGGGCCGCGCGGTGAAGTTCACCGAGGACCGCCGGGAGCACTTCATCTCATCGGCGCACGAGCGCGGGCAGCTGCAGAAGGTAGAGGTCGGGTTCGACGACGAGGGACACCTGCTCGGGCTGTCGGTGCGGTTCTGGCACGACCATGGCGCCTACATCCCGTACGGGCTGATCGTTCCCATCATCACCTCGACCCAGCTGCTCGGGCCCTACAAACCCGGGGCGTACCGCGTCGAGTTCGAATCGCTCTACACCAACACCGTCATCGTGACGCCCTACCGTGGCGCGGGCCGTCCGCAGGCCGTGTACGCGATGGAGCGGACCATGGACGCCATCGCCAACTATCTCGGCATGGACCGCGCCGACGTACGGTCCAATAACTTCATCCAGCCTGACGAGATGCCCTACGACCACAAGCTGATCTTTCAGGACGGCCGTCCGTTGGTGTATGACTCCGGTGATTTTCCGGCGTCATTGGACAAGCTCAAGAAGCTCGTCGGATGGGATGAGTGGGCGGAATTCAAGGCCGGCGCGCAGGCTGAGGGACGCCGGGTCGGCATCGGATTGGCTTGCTACGTCGAGGGAACCGGCGTCGGTCCGTACGAGGGCGGCCACGTCCAGATCGAGACGACCGGCAAGGTGAAGGTCGCCACCGGTCTGACATCGCAGGGCCAGGGCCATCAGACGGCCTTCGCCCAGATCGTCGCCGATGAGCTCGGCGTTGCGATGTCCGACATCGAGGTCGTCACCGGCGACACCAGGCGTTTTCCCTACGCCGTCGGCACGTTCGCTTCCAGGGCGGCGGTGATGAGCGGCTCCGCGATCGCACTCGCCGCGCGGGCCGCGCGCGCCAAGGCGCTTCGCGTCGCGGCCGACGCACTGGAAGCCAACGCGGAGGACCTGGAAATAGTCGACGGCATGGTCCGGGTGAAGGGCAGTCCCGGTGCCGAGATCGGCCTCGGCACCGTCGCGGTGCTGTCCAACCCGTTGCGCTATGCCTTCGACGAGGCCTCCAAGGCGGCGACCCAGTTCGCGGTCGGCCATCCCGACCTCGCCCCGGTGGCCGATGAGGACGAGCCGGGACTGGAGGGCCGCGACTACTACTCACCCATCCGTTCCACGTTCGCCAATGGAATGCACGCCGTCATCGTGGAGACCGATCCGGACACGGCTGAGATCAAGATTCTGCGGTACTGCGTCGTGCATGACTGCGGACGTTTGATCAACCCGCTGATAGTCGAGGGCCAGGTCCACGGTGGCGTGGCCCAGGGCATCGGTGGTGCGCTGTACGAGCGGATGGCCTATGACGAGAACGGTCAGCTGCAGAACGCCTCGTTCATGGACTTCCTGATGCCCTATGTCTCCGAGATGCCCCGTGAGATCGAGATCGACCACCTCGAAACACCGTCACCGCTGAACCCGCTGGGCATCAAGGGCGCCGGCGAGGCCGGTGTCATCCCGGGCTCGGCCGTGTTCGCCGCGGCGATCTCGGATGCCGAGGGATTCGAGATCACCTCGATGCCGATATCACCCAGCGAGCTGTTCTCGCTCCGGCAACGTCATCGGGCCCGTCGCACTGATCAAGCTCGTCCGAGTAGGACCGACGGAGAGGCCGGTAACCGATGAAGGTCGCGGGACAGGCGCTGCTGCACGCACCCATCGATCGGGTGTGGGCAGCTCTCAACGATCCGATCGTGCTGGCCGAGGTGATCCCGGGCTGTGAGCGGCTGGAGGCGACCGGCCCGGACGCCTATGCGATGACCGTGACAGCCGGAGTCGCCTCCATCAAGGGAACCTACGCCGGCAAGGTCGCGCTGGAAGATCGGTGCGAGCCGACCTCCTTCGTGTTGCGGGCGTCCGGGGCGGGCGGTCCCGGGACGGTGAGCGCCGACGTCAAGGTCGCCCTCGCCCAGGTCGAGGGCGGCACCCGGCTGGACTACGACGCCGATGCCGTGGTGGGTGGGGTGATCGGCGGGGTGGGCCAGCGGATGCTGGTGGGAGTCGCCAAGAAGATGGCCGGGGAGTTCTTCGCCGGGGTCGACGATGTGCTGACCCGGCCGGCAGCGGTTGCCGTAACCCGCGGGCCAACAGCAACGGAGCGGCCAGCCGGAACCGACCGCCCGGTTCACACCGACGGCGTGTTGACGGCCTCCGGGCCCGCCGGTGGATTGCCGCGCACGACTCCAAGGAGTGCCGAGGTCTCCTTCGCCGTCGGCGCGGTCGTCGGCGTCATCACCGCCCTTGCCGGCGTCCTGGTCGGCGCACGGCTGAGCAGAGGAGAACGCTGATGCGTGAGTTCATAGCGGCTGCGGTTCAGCTCGCACCGAGTTCCGCGCCGCTGACGGCCGATTCCATGGCGGCCAACACCGAGCGTGCCCTCGAGCTGACCCGCGCGTGCCACCAGGCGACCGGAGCCGAACTCCTCGTGCTCCCCGAATCGGTGACGACTGGCTTCACTCCCGGTATCGACAGCGAGCAGTTGTGGGACCTGGTGAGCGAGCTGCCCGGCCCGGCGCTGCAGCCCTTCGCCGACCTCGCCGCCGAGCTGGGTGCCCACCTCGTCGTGGGGACGTACGAGCGTGGTCCGCGGCGTGGAGTGGTCTACAACGCCGCAGCCGTCGTCGGCCCAGCTGGCGAGTTGTTGGGCGTCTATCGCAAGACCCATCCCTTCACGACCGAGCGGGCGGACCGGGGCGGCTGGGTGACTCCGGGCGAGGACGTGCTGGTGGTCGACACCGACCTCGGCAAGATCGGCGTCATCATCTGCTTCGACGGCGACTACCCGGAGCTGTCCAGGATCACGGCCATCAAGGGGGCGGAGGTGATCTGCCGGCCGTCGGCGCTGTTGCGCTCAGCTGACCTCTGGGAACTGACCAATCGGGCTCGCGCCTATGACAATCATGTCTATGTCATCGGCACGAACGCTACCGGCGTCGACCCGGCCGGCGTGATCTACTTCGGCAACTCGATGATCGTCACCCCGATCGCCGAGGTCATCGCGCGGGCGGCGTCCCATGAATGCTGGGTGTCCGCGCGATTGGATCCCGCCACCGCGATGAGTTCACTGACCCCGGGTTCCTCGATTCCGCAGTCATTCGACCATCTCGCCGACCGCAATATGGCTCTCATCCGAAAGCACTCGGACGTGCTGCTCAGCGACGCGGGCTCCTCGTTTCCGAAGGGCAAGCCGGACGTGCCAAGGCCGCGGCCCGTGATCGGGCACAATACGCCGACGCCTTCGTCGAGGTTGGCCGATTGACTTCACCCATGGCAGCACGGCGCATTCGGGTCGGCATCGATACCGGCGGAACGTTCACCGACGTGGTGGCTCTGGACGAGGACTCGGGCCAGCTCGTCACGACCAAGACGCCGTCGACCCCGGCAGATCCGGCCGACGGCTTCATGGCCGGCATCGACAAGGTCCTCGGCATTCTCGGCATCCCGGTAGCGGAGGCCGGTCAGGTCCTGACGGCGGTCAGCCACGGAACCACGGTGGCGACGAACCAGTTGCTCGAGGGCAAGGTCGAGGCGCTGGGGTTCATCACGTCCGAGGGCTATGAATTCATCCTCGAGATTGCCAGACAGTCGGTCCCGGACGGGTACGGCAACAGCTACTTCTGGGTGAAGCCGGATCGCATCGTCCCCGCGCACCTGGTCAAGGCGGTCGGTGGCCGGCTGGACTACACCGGCGCGGAGGTCCGACCCTTCGACGAGGCCGGCGCGGTGCGCATCGCCCGGTGGTTCAGGGATCGGCGGATAGACACGATCGGGGTTTGCCTGCTGCACTCCTACGCCGACCCCCAGCACGAACAGCGGATGCGCGACATCCTGCGGACCGAGCATCCCGACGCTGTCGTGTCGATCTCGGCCGACGTGCTGCGGGAGTATCGCGAGTACGAGCGTTCGATGACCACGCTGGTCGACGCGGCGGTGAAGCCCAAGGTGGCCCGCTACGTCGGCTCCATCAAGAACCGGCTCGCCGCGGTGACGGCTGGCGCCGGCGGCCGCACCATCCCCTTCTACGTGATGAAGTCCAACGGTGGGGTGCTGTCGGCGGACGAGGTGGTGCACCAGCCGATTACCACGGTGCTGTCCGGGCCGGCCGCCGGAGCGCTGGGCGCCGCCATGATCGCTCAGCACGCCGGCTTCACCCACGTCCTGACCTGCGACGGCGGCGGAACCTCGACCGACGTCTCTGTGGTGATGAACGGCGAGCCGACGCTGACCACCGAGGGAGCCGTCGGCGTCTACCCGTCCAAGATTCCCATGATCGACGTCGTGACCGTCGGCGCGGGCGGCGGCTCGATCGCCTGGATCTCACCGGAGGGAGCGCTCAAGGTCGGCCCCAAGTCGGCTGGTGCGGACCCCGGTCCGCTCTGTTACGGCAAGGGCGGATCTGATGTCACCATCACCGACGCCCACCTGCTGCTCGGCCGGATTCCGCCGCACCTGCTCGGCGGCGAGATCGGTCTGCACGCTGGCGCCGCACGCTCGGGCATCGAGAGCCTGGCGGCCAAGCTCGACGTCAGCGTCGAAGCCTGTGCGAACGGCGTGCTCGAGATCTCGGCATGGAACCAGGCCAATGCGCTGCGCCAGATCACCGTCAAGCGCGGCCTGGACGTCCGGGACTTCACCCTCACGACGTTCGGAGGTTCCGGCTCCCTGCTGCTCTGCCGGTTGATCGACATCCTCGGCCTGGCAGGCGTGCTGGTGCCGCCGAACCCCGGCAACGTCTCGGCCTTCGGCCTGCTGACCGTCGACGTCAAGAACGACTACGTGCAGACCGCGGTCGCCAGGCACGCCGAGCTGGACGCGGCCGAGGTGGCCGGGGGCTTCGCCCACCTCACCGAGCGGGCCGCGTCGGCGCTGCGGCGCGAGGGTTTTCCCGACGCCGAGCACCGCTACGTCCGGACGGCTGACCTGCGGTACTTCGGCCAGGCATTCGAGGTGCGGGTACCGGTCGCCGACGAGGCGCTGATGCCCGCGCAGCTGGACGCCGTCGCGATGGCATTCCACGACGCGCACCGAGCGCTGTACGGCTATGACTTCCGCACCGACCCCAGCCAGCAGGTGGAGTGGGTCAACCTGCGGGTGTCGGGAATCGGGCCCATCCAGCGGCCCGAACTCCGCCGGTATCCGAGCCTGGACGGTGACGTCAGCCGGGCCCGCACCGGCACCAGGCCAGTGTGCTTCGACGGAGCGACGTATGTGCAGACCCCGCTCTACTGGCGTCCGGACCTGTCACCCCATGATGTGATCGACGGGCCGGCGGTGGTCGAGGACTTCGGCTCGACCGCGCCCCTGCATCCAGGATTCACCGCGAGGCTGGACGACTTCGGCAACCTCGTCATCACCCGGACGATCATCACCCGGATGCAGGACGCTCGATGACCGCGCGGGCCGAGGCCGGAACGGCCAGCCTGACACCCGATCGCGGGGCCGCTGTCGATCCCATCGTCCTCGAGATCGTGCAGGGCAGCCTGGCTGCCGTCGAACTCGAGGTCGAGACCGCCATTGCGCGCACCTCGCGGTCGCCCATGATCCGCGACGCCCACGACTTCCGGGCAGGCATCCACGATCGCCTGCTGCGCAAGCTGACCGGGCGCAGCTACTCCGCGCTGGTGCACCCGATCGCCAGGGACTTCCCGCTGGCGGAGATGAAACCCGGTGACGTCTTCTTCCACAACGACGTCTACCTGTCCGAGGGAGGCATCGGTCACCTGCCGGACCTCTGCGTGACCGTTCCGGTCTTCGCCGAGGATGCCGAGGGAAATGCCGAGGTGGTGGCCTTCGTCCAGGCGTTCGGGCACCACGACGACATCGGTGGCGCGGTACCGGGTTCGATGCCCAGCTCCGCGACCAGCGTCTTCCAAGAGGGCCTGATGGTGCCGCCCATCAAGCTGTGGGACCAGGGCGTGCCCAACCGGGCGGCGCTGACCATCATGACGCGCAACTCGCGGATGCCCGAGTCGCTGGCCGCGGACCTGGACGCCGAGTGCTCAGCCTGTCTGATGGGCTCGCGCCGGCTGAGCGAACTCTTCGGCCGGTACGGCCGCGAGGTGATCGAGGCCTGCTTCGACCAGATAGTGGACCGCACCACCCAGACGTACCGGCGCGAGATCCTGTCCAAGATCCCGGTCGGGAGTTGGACCTGGGAGGACTATGCCGAGCACGACGGGGTGGACGCGCCGAAGCTGCACACCCAGCGCATCACGCTGACCCGGACGGAGCCCGAAGACCCCGGCGGTGAAAGGCTGATCCTCGACTTCAACGGCACCGCGCCGCAGGCCAAGGGGCCGATCAACCACTGCGGAGACTATGCCGACGGCAATTTCCTCAAGAAGTGGCTGGCGCCGGTACTGCGCAACCTGGCCGACAGTCCCGAGCGGATGGCCGAACTCGACGTCAACGAGGGCGTGGTGCCGCTGATCGAGATGCGCTTCCCGCCCGCCGGGACGCTGCTGACACCAGTCTTTCCCGCGCCCACCAACGCTCGTACCTTCGTCATCCTGCGCCTGCTGGGAGTGCTCGCCGGGGTCGTCGCCAAGGCGGTGGACGGCCGGATGCCCGCCGACCAGGAGACGATCCGCTACACCGGGGTCTACGGCGAGGACCGCAACGGCCAGCCGTACCTGATGCGCGAGGTGCTCGGCGGCGGCTCGGGTGGCCGGTATTACGCCGACGGCGAAGACACCATTCACGTGGTGCCCGACTCCCGGAACCTGCCCACCGAGTTCACCGAGGCCCGGTTCCCGTTCCGGGTCGAGCGGCTGGGGCTGGCGCTGGACTCCGGCGGAGCGGGCCGCTACCGCGGCGGTCTGGGCTATGAGAAGCACATCCGGATGCTCAAGGACGGCCACTTCATGTCCATCGCCGACCGCTCCATCCTGGCCTGCTGGGGCGTCAAGGGCGGTAAGGCCGGCCAGCCGTTCTCGGTGACCATCGACGCCGGTGGCCCGAACGAGCGGGTGGTCGACGCGCTGGCCGACGCGGAGCCGGTACGGGCCGGTGAGGTGATCCGGATCCGCACCACCGGCGGCGGCGGCTGGGGCGATCCGCTGGACCGCGAGGTCGACGCGGTCGTGCGGGACGTCCGGTGGGCGAAGGTGTCGCCGGCCGCGGCCGAAGCGGACTACGGAGTGGTACTCAGCATGGACGGGGGTCCGGCCGGTATGGACCGCGACTTGAGCTGGGACTCTATGAAAGTGGACATCGCGGCCACCGAAGAGCTGCGAGCGCGGCTACGTGCTGCTCGCGACGCCGGCCGGCCGTTCTTCGACCGGGGACCCGGCTACGCCCAGCTGTCCGGAGGAGCGCCCTCCT
>JAABUM010003912.1_pt1 | contig 17543 bp, 15 predicted proteins | sample 5559161 | NCBI WGS metagenome assembly JAABUM01 (sample SAMN10711868, study PRJNA513369) | rock metagenome | isolation source: Antarctica rocks | place: Antarctica: Victoria Land, Siegfried Peak nord | reverse complement strand
ACGTGTCCATCGACGCCAGCGACCCACGTCGACTCGACCTCAGCGACCATACGCAGAGACTAGCGAGGCCACATCACACCGACCTGCAAGACGACGTACCAACGTGCCAACGTGCCAATCAGGGAACCATCACCGACACTATCTGCGTCGCCAACAAGCCCGTGACCAGGGCTGTTGCAGATGACCTGTCCGGAGCCTTTTCGATAGGGGGGCGTTTCCTGGCACACCGGTCACAGTGGAGCAGCGCAAGATCGGTTAGCTCATGGGATCCGCATCCGGCGGGGCCCAACCCTTCAGGTGCTGGCTGTCAAGACCAACACGCGGATGCGGCCAAGATTAAACACGGTCGCCGAGGACGGCTGATCTGTTCAATCTGCACCCCAGGGTGGCGATCAATCTTCACTGCATCCCGACACTTGTGTAATTTTGTAATCGTGTAATCTTCGCCGCGTGACGGTGACCGGCCGATCACAGAGAAATCTGCAGTACCTCAGCAGGCACCACCATCGCTGGGCGGCCAGCTCGATCGTCAACGCCCGACGCTGCGGCATAGGTACCCTCGCCGCGGTTCAGTACGAACTCCAGCCCAGTGATGTCACTGACGAGGTGATGTCCGAGGCACTGAAGTCTGCGCGGTCGCGAGGGCGTGATCCTGCACATCCGTGCCAGTTCGTGCCGTGTGTGCCAACTTCACTCGGGATTGATTGACCGGAGGTTCCCGCGCCGAATCTCTTTGAGCACCTCGTCGAACGGTCGGCCTGACCCCATCGCGACCATGGCGGCTCTCCTCTCCAACTCGGTCGACCTTCGGTCCGTCCAGACCACCCAGATACCCTCCCCGTCGCCGATGAGGAAGGTGCGGATGCGCCAGCCCTGCTGGCGCGCGACTCTGCGCGCAGCTGAGCGATACTCCGCGACAGTGCACGAGAGTGTGGTCGCCCATACCTGGTGATCGCCCCGCCTACGGAGGGCGTTGACGAGTTCGTCCTCCTCGTGCTTGTCCATGTGGTCATCTTGCCGCCCGGCGCTTCACTCCCCGCACGCATGTCGGACGCACGCGCGGTAGCGTCAGAATGTGGGCAAACAATCGCGGCGGCAGGCGCGCAGGGAACAGAGCAATCGAGACGTTGTCGGCAACTTCCTGAGCAACGCGCAGCCACTCGTCCAGGCCGCATCGGCGGACGGGCCTCTGACGATGAATCAGCTTCAAACTGTGCTCGATGAGGCGGTAGAGCGTGATCATCTGCAAGCATTCTCTGCTGTCGGCCCGCAGCGGGATGCTTGTTTGGCACTCCTGGTGGAGGCGGCCTCCCAAGCGGGCAACGACCTCGATGCGTTCAGCTCAGCCTTCGCCAGGATTGACCCTGACTCTCCACGGGGAACGACTCCGGTGGCCATGATGGCGGTCGCTGCCGAGAACCTTGACCGCTGGCTTGGTCCGCCGAGCCTGGCGGCACCTGCCGAGATCCGGGAGGGGCTAAACGATGGGAACATCCAGATCGCTGAAGGTCTGGCGCAGGAGGAGACCTCAGCCTTGCACAACGTCAAGAAGCTGGCTGCGCAAGGTGAATGTGCAACCCACCTTCCGCGCCTCCTACTCAACCACGGCGGAGAGTTAGTGATGATCACGCTCATCGGCGTGGTTGGCGAGATCAGTGCCCGCTGGTCTGCCTCTGCAGATGAGTATCACGACACTCACCTGCACAACACGCTTCGCTGACCCCCTCTCGTAGTCAACCGTCTCGCGGCAAACGCGCACCACAGAACAGAGGCAGTCGACCCATCGGCGGTCGAATGATCTTTCGCTGGTACTCCGGGTTCAAGCAACTTTGCTCTACCGGCGCTGCAATGGCCCGGGGCAGCGCAGCGGGGGCGGCCCACCCCACGGCATCGGTGAGGGCCCCAGCCTGTTTAGGCGGCGCGGCATGTCAGCGGAGAGTAGCCGTCGGGACAGGGCGGGGTGTGTGGACGTGGCTGCTCCAGATCAATGAGCTGATGCAAGGTCGCCGATGCGACCAAACGACCCACTGCCGGTCGACACGCATTGGTCCTCGCATATTCGCAGGCCGTGGCCCTGTGCAAGGGCTAGTGCAAGGGGGTGTGGGTGGCGAACACGGCGCCGTGATGAGAGTCCGTTCCGGCAACAGCACAGGTGTGCTGGCACCCGCAGTGCGTGGACGGCGCGCATCCCTCAACATCTGTTTGCGCCGTGCTCATCAGTTTGCTGACGGGATCTGCACGCCCGACACTTGCCACGGGGCGGTTTGATCTGTCCGGTTCATCGTCACGAACACCAGGGCCGTTCCCATCGGCGCAGTCCAGCTGTCAGGGCTGTGGCCAGTGGTGGTCACCGTCCAGGACCGCACCGCGGCGGCGGCGGTGTCTGGGGGGCGGCCTTGATCATGGTTCTCGGCCAGGGTGGTGGTGGTGTAGCCGCGGTGCTCAGCCAGGGTGTTCCACCGATCACCGCCAGGCAAAGTTCCCACCGCACGCAGCTGCGCTGCGTAGCCCGGGGTTGCGAGCGGGATGGAGCGGAGCTGCGCGTCGGCTGGGGACACGTCGATGGCCGCGTCGTAGCTGAAGCTGGTGGTGACGAAGGCTTCACCGACCGCGGTGGCGTCAGCGCGGTTGACGGTGCTCACGGTGGCCGGAGCCCCCCGAGGAACACCGGATGGCCTTGCCGCCGTCAAGGCCGGCGTTGCGGTAGGGGCAGGCGATGGCGGGGCTTTGGTGGTGGGGTGCGGCACGGACGAGGCAGGGGCCGGTGTCGCTGAAGCAGTAGAGGGAAAGGGAGTGTCGGACGTGGCGGGGGGGAGAACAGTCGGGCTGGGAGCGGAGGCGGTAGAGGAGTGGCCGCCGAGGTGGCCCAGTATCAGCACGCCCAGAACCGCGCAGAGAACACCCAGCACCACCAGTCGGCGGGTGGTGAACAGGTACGTGACGGTGTCCTGTGTGGGTGGCGGGCTGTCGGGGGGACGATCCATGACTGGCTCCTGACCTATTTCAGTGGCCGTGTGGCCGCGAAGAAATCGGAGTGGTAGATCGCTTTGATGTTCAACGGCTCGCCGAAGGTCGACGCTTGGATGAGCTGGCCCCCGCCGATGGCAATCGCCACGTGATGAATGTTGCCTGGGGTTCCGTAGAAGATCAGGTCCCCGGGTTGGTAGGCGGCGGGGGTGAATCCACCCGGCAGCATCGTGTTCGCCGTGGCCGCGTATTGGGTCTCGGCGGTTCTCGGTAGATCGATACCCACCTGATGGAAGGCATAAGAGGTGAGGCCGGAGCAGTCGAAACCACCGCCCGTTGGGCCGTTGTACCCGCCCCCGCCCCAGATGTAGGGCAAACCCAACTGCGCTTTGGAAATCGCTACCACCTTCTGTTGAGCCGGTCCCCCGCCCCCACTTCCCCCGGCTGTCGGTGGCGGTGGGGGTGTGAAGTTGAGGGTCTTGTCCAGCCAGGCCAGGGTGGGGACGGTTTGCTGGGCGGCGTAGGCGGTGGCGTGCCCGGTTCCGGGGACCACGACAGCTTCATGCGGCACCCCCAGCCGTTGCAGGGTGGCCGCCATCTCCGTCTGCTGCGCCAGGGGCACAAGCTCGTTGTCAGAGTTCGCGAGGTACACCGGCGGTGTGGTGGGTGTCGCTGTCAGGGCGGGGGACACAGCGGTGTAGCTGGCGGGGCAGAAGATCGCCAAGCACCCCAAATAGATCGCGGGGTCAGCCACCGCACCGGCCCGCTGGTAATCCGAGGCACCGGCCCCGAGGTTGCTGGGCAGCGCCGCCAGATCGTAGGGCCCTGACCACCCGACCGCGGCCTGCAGCCCGGAGTGGTCACCGGCAGCGGCCACGTCGACAGCAAGGTTGGCGCCGGCCGAGTCCCCCCAGGTGGCCATTTTCGCCGGGTCGCCACCCCACTGGGCGGCCTGCGAGCGGGCCCAGCGGATCGCTGCCTTCACGTCGTCGGGTTCCTTCGGCCACCGCGGGGCACTCATGTCGTACTCGATGTTGACCACCACGTAGCCGTGCATCGCCGCGTCCCGACTGGGACCGTCCAGCTCATGGCGGTCACCGAAGAACCAACCACCACCGTGGACCATGACGATCATCGCTCGCAGCGGGGTTGTCCCCCCACCACCACCCGGGGGCAGATACACATCCGCTGCCTGCTGCGCCCCCGTCGAACTGGGGTAGGTCAGGGCCAGGACCCGCACCTGCACCGGGCTGCCACCGCACCCCAGGGGCGCTGAAGCATCTGCTGCGCCCGAGGCAGGTGCCGCAGCGGCTGCTCCCGGGGGGGTAGGAGCGGCCGCGGCCGCGTCGACGGTCCCGGCCTGGGAAAACTCCCCCCTAGCCATACCCATGATCCGCGGCACATAGTTCTGGGTTTCGGCGTAGGGCGGGATCCCACCGCTGGACAACACCGCCCCGATGCCGGCGTTGTACCCGGCCAGGGCGAGTTCGGTCACCGACGCCGTGGCTGGGAGTCGCCCACTGTGCTGGGCATCGATCACCTGGTTGGCCAGGTCACGGTCATAGCGTGCTTGCGCGTCCACAGCATCGGAGGCGTTGTTCGGGTCAGCGAATCCTTTGCCGGTCGTGTCCTTGCCGTAGGTCGCCCACGTTTCCGGGATGAATTGGGTGTACCCGCTCGCGTTCGCACCGTTCGCGCCGTGCTTCTGAAAGTTTCCCTCTTGCTTGATCTGGGCGGCCAGGACCGGGGCAGGGAATGCTGGGGAGAGCTTGCCGGCCTGCTGGATCAGCGGAACGAACTCCGCTGGGATACCTCCGACCGACAGTGCACCTGTGCCGGGCCCTCCGACACCCTGCTGGTCACACGAGCCGCCGCCCGCGCCGCCCATCATGGCGATCAGGGCGATCAGCGGGATCGCGAGGACCATCACCGGAATCAGCAGCAGTCCCCCGATGAGAGCACCGGTGGAGGACTTACTCATGGCCATGTCCCGGCGCTACCGAGATAGCCGGCTGGGCGGGGCCTGCGTCTGCCTGCGTGCCGCGAGCCGGGCCCGCAGCAACTGTGACGCAGCGTTGTCAGGCCGGGTGGCCTGAGCAGGGGCGCGGGCAGGGGTCACTGGGCGTGGCGCTGGCGCAGAGGCCGGACCCGGTGCCTGTGTCCCGGTGCGGTCGACACTGCCCACACGACTCTGACCAGTGGTGTCCGCGCCACCGGTCAGTGCTCGAGCATTCACGGGTGACGGCGGCGACTGTGCGAAGGGCATGCGGGGCGGCGACGACGGGGAGGACGCCGAGACCAACCCACTGCCCTTGCTTGTGCCCTTGTCCTTGCTTGTGCCCTTGCCCTTGTTCTTGTCCTCACTGGCATTGGACGGGCCACCGCCCTGTCCCCTCGCGGCGCTGCTGCCATGTGTGGTAGGGACCAGCACCGTCTGCCCGTCGGTGGTGACCTCATCGAAACCGCCCCGTGCTGGGGCAGTAGGCAGGGAGCGACCACCGCTGCCAGGACTATCGGATCGACCCCCCGGTAGTGCCTCCGCAGCTGGGGCCGTGGGCAGGGAACGACCACCGCTGCCTGCACCGGCCCGGCCTGGTAGGGCCTCCGCAGCTGGGGCCGTGGGCTGGGAACGACCACCGCTGCCTGCACCGGCCCGGCCTGGTAGGGCCTCCGCTCCACTACCGCGCTGCACAGAGTCTTGCTTGCCCGCGCCCCCGACAGCGGCGGAGGAGGCCAGACGGGCCGCGACAGCAGCGCGGCGCACATTGTTGGCGGTGCGGGCCGCTGAGGCGGCGGTGACCGCGGTGGACGCACCACCGGTGGCGACCCCGGCCGCAGCGTTGGCGGCCGCCTTCAGCAGGGTTCCGCGGACCGCCTTCTTGCCTTGAGACTTGGCGAGTTGCACCCCGAGGTCTTTCGCTGTTCCCCCCGCCCCCGCACCCGCCGCAGCTTCCGCGGCGGCCATCCCCGCGGCGGCCCCAGCTTTGCCGCCGCGGCGACGACGCGAGCCCGCACCGGCGGCACCAACTGCGGCACCGGCAGCATCAGCGGCCCCGCCACCGCTGGCACCAGCGCGGGGCACCGAACGAGTTTCCCCCTTGGTACCCGCCGGCACCCACCCACTCTGACCGGGCTCAGCACCAGTCTTACCGGGCTCAGCACCAGCCCCACCCGAACCTCCGGAGCCCGATCCCTGTGCGCGCTGAGACAGCATGCGCCCGGCCTGCAGGGCGGCGGCTTGCCCGGGCAGACCAGAGCGCTGCGGGGCCGGGAGCCGGGACGAGGATCCCCCGGCGGGCCGTTTGGCCATCATCGCGGCCAACCGAGCGGCGGAGCGTTTGAGGGCGGTGCGTCCTCTCCAGAACATGATGATGCCCATGAAGATCAGCAGGTCGATGAAGATGAAGGTGGCCATCACCCCGTTGCTGCCGGAGTTGGAGGAGGAGAACACCGATTGCAGCAACAACAGGTAGGCGGTGAGGAACACCACCGCGAACGTCATCGTCGCCAACGCCATCACCAGGTTGGCGAAGGTCTGCCACAGTGATCCCCGGGATTCCCCGGGCAGGATCGCCCAGACCATCACCACGATCAATTTCAGCGACTCATACAGCACGGTGACCACCGCCAACATCACCGCTACACACAGCAGCAGGGCGAACAGCAACACGAAAATCGCCGAAGGGGACAAGATGATCGTCGAGATCGCCATCCCCGAGTTCGGGTTGTCGGCGTAGTCACCCATGGAGGCGTTGCAGTCCTTCATGGCGTTACGCACGGTGTCATCACCGCCGTGCGGCCCGGAGCGCATCACCTCGTCAAACTTGGCTTCGCAGGGGTCGCCCTGCAGAGACCTCCCGAAGTTGATCATCTCGTCGGGCATGCGGATGAAGGTGTCGACCAGCATGGCGCTGGTCTGTTGCCGCATTTGATCGGCGTTGCTGGCGGTGTCACCGTTGTGCGCTAACCCTGAGGACAGCTCCAGACCCAGGTCGCGGGACTGCATGATGTAACCGGACTGGCCGGTGACCAGACCGACAGGGTTGGACAGGCCTCCCACAGCCAGGGCGGCGATCGCGCAGCCCACGACGAGATCGAACGCCCCCAACGTCCAGCGGCCACGGAAAATGTGCACCGCGGCGGTGGCGGCCATGATGGTCAGGAACGTGGGGGCCAACCCGAAGGTGTGGACCAGGCTGGTGATGCTCTTGCTCAACGCGATCACCGGGGTGGACACCCAGTCCAGCCACGAAAAGCCCAGTACCCAGTTGATCAGCCAGATCGCGAAGACCACGATCGCGCGGTAGCCCTGCCACACCAGGGCCACGAGGAAGGACCACACGAACTTGCCGGGGCTGGTGACACCACCGGTGTTCAGCGACATTTCATAGGACCACACGTTGATGCCTTTGGAGTCCTTCAACACCATCCAGCTCAACGCCGGCGGGGTTTCGCTGGTGGCCCACGCCGGGACCGCGCCCCCGATCATCACCCCCGCCACCGTGCCCAGCACGGTGAGCAGGCGCCGCCACCGCGTCGGGATACGGCGCAGCACCTCGATCAGCGACGGGGATGCGGCACTCACGCTGGTGCCCCGGCCATCTCGGAGTTCTCCGGCGGGGAGGTGCGCACCGCCGTGTTGCGTTCGGGCACCGAGGGGGGCAGCACCTTGATGCGACCGATGTTGCCGGAGGAGTCCCGCAGGAACGCCTCACCGCGGCGGTGCTCGGCGACGCCTTGACCGGTCACCGGGGAGGTGTCCTCGGTGAGCATCGTGACCAGGTTGTCGTCCTCCGGGTCCAACCCCAACCATTCCAAGCCCCGTTTCGCCAGGGTGTGGTCACGGTGGCGCATCAGGATGCGGGTGGGAATGAGCCCCTTCAGCGTGGCCGAACCGAAGTCCGTGTCCGGGTCATGTGAGCCGAGGAACACCGCCCCGTTGTGCTTACGCCCGTCCCGGACGAACTCAGCGATCTCGTGTTCACCTTCCGAGGAGGTGGTGATGTGGTGCGCCTCATCGACACCGAACACACCCAGGCGGGTGGGATCGTCGAAGCTCATCTGCCGGGCCAGGGCGGCGATGTGGGCGTACATGGCGCGCCCGAACGTCCGCTCCGGGCGCATCTCGTCGAACAGGTGGGCGTTCTCCATCTCGATGGGCCGCGGCAACTCCAGGGTGTGGGTGCGGATGATGACCGCCGCAGCATCAGCGGGAACCACCGGCAGCGAGTCGTCGAAGATGACGCGTCCGAAGTCGCGGCGGGCGTAGAAGTTCATTGCCGAGGCCAGATCAGTCGCACCCTCTCGGGTGCAGTCCTTGCTCTTCAGATGCGCCAGCAAACCCCCGAGACCGGTGATGGCGTATTCCTGCCGGTATGCGGGGTCCAGAACCTCACTGAGCAACAGGCCCAGCGGCGACATCGGCTTGATCTTCGTCAGCGGGGTGAGGAAGGACTGCGCGATCTGCGCGCCGGTGGAGGGACCGAACAACCGCAACGGGTCCAAGCTCGCTGTGGGATCAGCGATGTTCACCACAAGGGCGTCAGTGATGGACGCCGCCCAGTTCGCGTACTCCCCCATCTTGGTGCGGTCGATGCACAGGATTCGCCCGCCCCGGTCAACGACCCCACCAAGCAGCATCTTCAGCAGCAACGACTTCCCGGCGCCGAGCTCACCGCACACCGCCAGCGACCCGGAGATGTCGCGCAGGGAGGCGCCGGCGGGGTCGTGCAGCACCGCACCGGGCGGACCACCGGAGATGTTCAGCGCCAACAAGATGCCCTTGTCATCACCTAAATCGGTGCTGGCCAGTGGGACTGCGGCCGCCAAGGCGCGGGAGGTGGTGATCTGCGTGAACTCCCGCACCGCTTTGTTGGTGGGGGCCCCGGGGACGAACGCCCACCACAGGTGCTCCTGGTACCCCAAGGGTTGGGCGGTGCGGTAGCTGGCCGAATGCAGGTACTTCGCCAACCCGTCGGCCTGCTCGAGCGCCGACTCGGGGGTCGGACCGGCCACCGCGAAGATCACCGTCGCCTGAATCTCGACCTCGAGCTTGTCCGATTCCAGGACCGCGGCGAACTCGGCCTGACTTTCCGCGACCCGGTCCAAGGTGTTCATGGCGTGACTCATCTCGCCCTCACGCTGACCGTATTGGTCGTTGAGCTTGATCAGCGCCCGCCGGTTCTGGGCGGCGGCTTGGTCACCGGAGCGGGTGGTCATCCGCAGCGCCCAGTCAACGTCGTAGCCGGCTTCGTCGATGCGACCCAGGAACTCACTGCCCGGGAAATCCATGCCCTCGGTGGGCAGCCCAGCCAGCACGACCATCGCCTGATACGACGCCTCCGGGGCGTCCGGGACGTCGGGTTGCGCCACCTTCAGGTATCGCCGCTCCCACGGCGTCCACGCCTTCATCTCCGACCGGGTGAGGTCGGTTTGGCCGCCCTCATCCAACAGCGGCTCCAGCATGGAGGATCCCGTGATCGACGGGGCCGGCGCTGCACCTGCAGGGTCACGATCACGGCTCGACTCGGGGGGCTCGAGGTCGGTGGCCAACCCGCGCTGTTGGGTGTGCAGATCCAGCCAGATCATCTGGGCGGCTGTCGCCGGCACGGGCTTGAACACCCACGGAATCGCGGCCGCGATCTTGCGGGACTGCTCAACGCGGCGGGCGATCTCCTTGGCCGGCACCCCCGCCCTGGGCAGCGCCAAGCTGTCGCGGAGCTCGTCGGCGGCGGCCCGGAAGGACCCCGTGATGCTCGTACTGGAGCGGCCGTCGCTGAGCGGCACGCTCAACCAGTAGATGCGCTGCCCGGGCCGGATCACGTCCAAGGTGTCCAAGGTCGCGGCGCACTCCGCAGCCCAGTCCGGGCACGTGTCGAGGTCGACACCCTCGATCATGCGTTCCACGATCGCGGCCGGGTTGAGCCCCGCACGCACCCCCAGCAGCAGGGACTCACCGGGCAACGCCCGAAACAACCCGGTGTGCATGTCGCGGACGACCCGCTTTTCCTTGTGCGGGCGGTAACCGTAGGCCGCTCCCGACAGCAGGAAATCCGCCCAGACCACCCCAGAGCGGGTCCAGCGCAGGTTAGCGGCCATGGTGCGGGTCGGTGAGCGCATCAGTTCTCCTTCGGGGTGCTACCGACGCTGGCTAGCAAGGCCTGAACACCGGTGAGCTGCGGGGCGGTGGAGCGGCGGGTGGACCGCGGCGGCCTGGGGGCACGGACAACGCTGGGGACGCTCACCGCGTAAGCGGGCACCGCCACAGGGGCGTCGGGTGCGGGTGCGGGTGCGGGCTCAACGTCGGGCCCTGGGCCGGCGGGTCCTTCAGTGGTGTCACTCGCCGAGCTCGTGCTCGACGGGGCCACGGCTTTCGTGAAGGTGGGCACCGAAGTGCGCTCGGGGGCGGTGACCGGGTCCTCGGCGGGCGCGTCCACGGGTATTGCAACGCTGGCGGCGGCAGTCTCGGCCACCGGCGGAGGGGTCAGCGCGGTGCAGATCACGACTCGGTGTGTCAGTTGCCGCGGACGGCGGATCCGAACGGGTCGCCCGCGCAGCCGCCCCCGTTGCGGCGCAGCGACCGCACGGAACGCGCCCATACCGATCGCGGCCGGGTTGCGAGCACCCAGGGGGATGCGCCCCAGTCCGAAAATGACCGCCCCGGTGAGCGCTAGCAGGAGCGTGTAATTGCCCAGCACACCGAAGTTGGCCCACAGCCCCATCGAGTAGTAGCCGCCGACGAGGACGATGAGACCACCCACGGCTTGGGTGATCGTGTACGGACCACCCGGGATGCGCGCCCCGTCGGGGGTGCGCCCAATGAGCTGGGGAAACTTCCGGGCAAGCGTGAACCACTTGACCCGCTCCACCGTGGGCTGATCACCCATCGATGCTCACCACCTTTCCCGGATGACTGCGCACAACCTGGCTCAGATCTGGGCAGGGCCGGGCGGTGCGCACACCGAGGCGGCAGACGGGGCGGCCGTGGCCCTCAGTTGCGCGGGGCAGCTTGTGCTCATTGAGTTTTTGATGTCGTTGCCGACCTTGGTCTGCAGAAGGTCGATGTTGTTGACCCCCCATACCGCGCCGCCACCGACGATGAGGCTGACGATGATGGCGCCAGCGGCCATCCGGGTGCGGACCAAGGTGACGAGGATGAAGATCGCGGCGACGGTGAGGATCGCGCCCTTGACGAGGGTCTGCACGCTGCTGGACAGGCCGCCGACGGTGGAGATGACTCCACCTCCGCCGCCCTGGGCGAGGACCACCGATTGGGTGAACATGATGTGTGCGGACATGAGATCTCCTAGTGAGAGGGGTTCATCGAGCGGGGACAGCAGGGGCGGCAGGCACCGCCGGGGCGGCAGGGGCTGCGGAGGGTGCTGCCGGTGCGGCGGGAGCCGCACTAGCGGTGGGGGCAGCCGGTGCTGCTGACGAGGCGGCCGGTGCGGCACTAGCGGTCGAGGCACCAGCCGGTGTTGAGGAGACCGCCGAACTGGGCGCCAATGTCGGCACCCCCGCGGCCGTGGTGCCGGTGAGCGAGGGCCTCGGTTGGGCGTTGGTCAAGGGAGCGGGATCCAGGGAGGCGACCTCCCACCGGCTGGCGCGCACCTTCAGCGTGAGCGGGTACTGCACCGTGATCTGCTGCTCCGTGCTCACCGTGGCCGAAGCGGTGACCAGCACATGCAGATCACTGCCGCGGGGCACCACCATTGGGGAATCCCGCAGGTCTTGATCGGTGCGCACCTCCAGCACCCGGACCGCGCTGTAGGGGGCCGGGGCGACCGAGGTGATCGAGGTCCCCGGAGACACATACCGGGTGACATCCCCCGTACCGGTGAGCAAAGCACCCAGGAACTGGCCGACCATGCTGGCCAGGGGCTCCGACAACGCGGCCGTGTACTGATAGGCCAACTCCGGTGTCGCCGCCGTCCCCGGCGCCGGCACCGGCGCAGGCAGTGCTGTGGCGATCATCGACCCGGCCGCATACCGCACCGGAACCTGGAAATACCGCCGCGCCAACCCCGCCGCGTCGGTCACCGTGGCCCCCACCGACACCGACCACATTCCCGGGCCCGCATGGATCAGCTGCGCGGTCGAGGGCTGGGAGGCAGTGACGGGCTTGAGCGGCAACTGCAGATTCGCGGTGTCCACGAACCCGGCCAACGCCGACTCCTTGCCGCGGGGTGTCTGCAGCCACGTCAGCACAAACTGTTGAGCGAACTCCCCCACTGCGACCTGCTCACCGCTGGTATCAGCAGGAAGCGCAACCTGCGGGGCACTCGCCGGGGCGGCAGAAGACACCTGATTGACCACCAACGCCAACGCCACCGGGCCCGCGATAACCGCAGCCATCAGCCCATAGGTGACTCCGCGGGTCTTCAGATTCGCACCGTTGGTCCACCGGGCCTGCAGCTGCGTGTCGGGGTCGGCAGGGGCCGCGGACTTCTCCTCACCCGACGGCGGTTTCTTCCACACCCGAATCTCGCGTCCCGCGATCTTCATGACGCCTGCCCCGAGGGTGGGCAGGGACGGTGAGGGGTGGGCTTGGGGCGCGGAGTAACACCCCAGCCCACTCCCTCACCGAGCTCGGTCACCACCCGCAGACCGGGCGGTGCAGTGAAGGCTCCCGGGAACGGGGCTTGGATCTGCATTCGCTCCGCAGCGCGCTGGGCGCCCTCGACGCGATCAGTCAGTACCTGCCGCATCCGCACGACCGCGTCGGGCAGCAGCGGGTGCTGATGCAAGTCGGCGGCGGCGGCACTGACCTCGGTGGCCACGGCATGCACCAGGGCGAGGTCGGCGAGATCAGTGGGCTGGTGCTCATCGGTCATCGGGGCAAATCCCTTCCACGGGGGCTCTTGCAACCAGGAAGGTGCCCGCCAGACACCGATGTGACGCCCGCACGGAAATTTCTTTTGCACCGCGGCCAAATTGATGCGTTACCGCAGGTCAGTGCCGTGCACTCCGGGCGGTTTTCTTGACCGCGACCCGGGTGAGCCCCCGTGGTGCAAGACATCGTGCAAGCCGGGCTTCTGAGGCTGCGGGTATCCCGCGACGCCACCGGATTGGAGCCCCACCGTGTCGACCACCCCCCGCACCCCGTTGCCCTACCGGCACCACACCCACCTCCCCGAGTGGGTGTGCCCGACGACCACCGACGAATCCGGGTCCGTGTGGGGGTCCACCGACACCGCCGACCTCTTCTACCGCGGCACCCGCAACACGGCCTCCTCCGCCGCTCGAGCCCTCGCCACCGAGTGGCCCCTGGTCAACACCGCACACCGATCCGACGTTCAGGCCTGGGCCCTCACCGACCCCGCCCTGGCCGGCTTCACCAGCGGAGGCGCCATCCTCGACGCCATCGACGACGCCAGCAACGCCCGCCAAGATCAGCTCCTGCTGGCGTTGCTGCGGCTGTCCCAGACCGGGGAACGCTTCGCCACCCGCACCCTGCTGCAGGCGATGATGCCCAAGCTGTCGCAACTGGCCCACTACGCCGACACCGACGGCGACATCAAAGGATCAGACCGCAGCAGCATCACCGTCAGCGCATTCCTCACCGTGGTGCACACCTACCCCGTGCAGCGCCGGCAACGCAGCGTGGCCGGCAACCTGGCCCTGGACACTCTGCACCACATCGCCGCCAACCGGCGCACGCCCACGACCACCCCCACCCGTGTCCTGAATTGGGACCCGTGGCAGCTGGAGTACGCCGCGGCCGCGGAGGGCATCGGCAGCCTCAACCAGACACCCCTCACCACGGACACCACCGCCGACGCCGACCCGGGCGACGAGGTTCGCCAGCTACTCACCTGGGCACTCGAGCACGAGGTGATCACCACCGATGAGGCCGCCCTGCTGCGCCGCTCATTTCTTACCGACCCGACCGACACCACCCCCCGGGGACACAGCGCCGCCGCCGAGGAGCTCGGGCTCTCCCCTGCCGCGGTACGGCAGCGCTGCAGTCGCGCGATCCGCCGCATCCGTACCGCCGTGCACGAACAGCTCGGCAGCGACGACCTCCTCGACGCCATGACCGTCGCCGCCTGAACACCTGCCACCACGCCCCCCCTCTCCGACCTTCTCTCCGCGATGCCCACTCCCCTACCGCCGCACGCTGCCCAAGACGGCATGCAGGGCGATATGCGCTATCACGGATATCACCACGGAACCTCCGGTGTCGGCATGATTGCCGTCGAGGACGCCGAAGGAAACACGCTCGGCGTCGTGCACCATGTCGTCGTCGACTCCCCGACTGGACTGTCCTGGGGCTTCGTCGGATCCGGACCTGCGGACACCGCCCGCAGCGTGCTGCTCGCCGCCCTCGACGAGGACGCGCGGTGTCAAACCTGCCGCGGCACCGGGTACCTCACCGCGGACAACGCCGACACCATCAGGCGGAGTGCCGCCAGCACGGCCAGGACCGCGTGTACGGACTGCGATCGGGGATACCGGCACGTTCCCTACCGGCTGTTCACGACCGACCACGTGGCCCACTGGGGAGAGCAGTGGTGCATGACCCGCCAGCAGGTTCTGGACTGGCTCGCCGCCCACCATCACGGCTGACTCGAACTCTTACGCTCGAAACACCCCCACAACCCCTTCCGTGGCGCAGCCACAGCCCTGCAGTGGCCACACCACCACCTGTAGGCGGTCTTCTTGCCGCAGCTTGCCCCATTCACTACCCATATTTGGCCCATGCATGCGAGTAGTTGTCGCCACGATGCTGCCTTAGTTACCCACGCATGGGCCACCATGGCCCCTTCTTTGCCATACGCCCGGTAGCACACCCCACGTTCTACCCAACAGGGCGGCACCCTATGCCGCCCTGTTGGGGCAAGCGTGGGGCAACTCTTTAGCCCCGATGGCCCACATTTGCGGCTGTGGGGCACAGGTTGGCCCTACAGTCCATCCCGAGGTAGATCCTGACCCCGCACCAGGCGGGTGACGACGAGTTTGGAGTAGCCGATGACGACAGCGCCCACCGCCGATGCCCTGGCCAGGGTCATCGCGGTAGTGAACGGCAAAGGGGGAGCGGGCAAGACCAGCATCACCGCCAACGTGGCCGGCCAACTCGCCCACAGCGGCTACCGGGTCCTGGCCATCGACCTGGACCTCAGCGGCAACCTCGGTCTCGACCTCGGCTACATCGGCCGCGACGGCGACGACGGCGGCAAAAGCCTCGTTGACAGCGTGTACTCAGCTACCCCGCTAGCGCTCATCACCAGTGTCCGAGACGGCCTCGACGTCATCGCCGGCGGCCGCCACCTCGAGCTGCTGACGGGGCTGAGCTTCAGTGCCATGGCCGCGGACCTCCCCGGCGGGGGAGTCACCGGATCCTTCGCCCTGCAGCTCACCGAGATCGCTGACGGCTACGACATCATCCTGTTGGACTGCGCACCAGGAAACCCTGTGCTGCAAGACATCGCGCTGGCATGTGCCCGCTACATCCTCATCCCCACCAAATCCGACGCCGGCGGCTGGGACGGATTGCGCGGAGTCGGCCCACGCGTGAAAAAAGCCCGTGACACCAACCCCCAGCTGACCTACCTCGGGGCGGTGCTGTTCGCGCATTCAGTCTCCGCCAAGCGGGTACTGCGCAACACCCGGTATCGCCTCGCCGAGGTGGGGGACCGGGTGCCGCTGCTGGAGGCCTACATCCGGCACAGCGAGACCGCCGCCCATGACTGCCGCAGCAGAGGACAACTAGCCCACGAACTCGCCGCCGACGCCACCAAGAACCGCAGCGAACGACTGCAGGCCCTGCGCGACCGACGCAGCGGCGACGACACTGCGCTACCCCCGTCGCTGTCCGGCTCAGCCGACAACCTGGCGGGGGACTACCAGCAGCTGTCGCGGGAAATCTTGCAACGCATCAACGCCCACGAGCAAACCACCCCCCTGAGCCAGGCCGCGCGATGAACCCCCGCCAACCCCACGCAGTCGAGCGCGACCGCGGACTGCCCATGGGACGTCTCACCGACTTCGAAGACGACGACCCCGCCGACATCGCGACACTGCTTCCCCGGCGCATACCGGCGCGCCCCACACACACGCCGACGGTGCCAGCGCCAAGCGCATCTGCCGTGGCTCCGACCGGCCCGGAGCTGGTGCCCGACACCAACACCCCACTTGTCCCCGACGACACCGAACCCGCCCCAACACAGCCCGGACGTCAGAACCGCATCCGGTCCTCGAGCATGCACATCCGCTCCACCCTGGTGGAGCGCATCATCCGGGAACGCGAAAACACCGGACGCAGCAACGGCAACATCATCATCGCCGCCCTCGAGGCGGTCCACACACACCTCCCGGACCTGTTACCCCAAACGGCGGCACCCACGGGAGGATCTTTGTTCGCCGCCCGCACCACCCGCACACCACGCACCGAGACGGGGCCCTACTCACCGCTCAATGTGCGCCTGTACGAGGCAGACTTCGCCGTCCTCGACGACCTGGTGCGCACCAGCGGGGCCCGCTCCCGCAGCCACCTGGTCGACATCGCATTGGCCCACTACTTCGACACCGACCACTCCTAGGGGGAGAACCGTCCATGCCCACACGAGTCAGCACCGACACCGCACCACCCACCAACAACGGGACACCCCCAGGCAAAACCGTCCCCGAACTGCCCACCATCACCCCCGCCCCGCGCCTGCGGCGCCGACCCAAACTCATCGCCCTGGCCGTGGCACTCATCGCCCTGGGCGGCGCACTGTCGGCCTATATCTGGACCGCGAACAGCGACGCCGTCAGCGTCGTCGCGATCAGTCGCAGCGTCCAACGCGGACAAACCATCACCGACGCTGATCTCAGCACCGCCACCATCACCCCCGACCCCGCGCTACACACCGTGCCCAGCTCCCAACGCAGCACCATCCTCGGCAAACGCGCCTCAACCGACCTCGCCGCCGGCAGCATCCTCACCCCCACCGCCACCACCACCGACCTCATCCCCCCAGCAGGACGCAGCCTGGTCGGGGTCGCGGTCACCGCCGCACAACTACCGGCCTCCCCGCTCGTCGCCGGAGACACCGTGCGCATCATCGACACCCCCCGCAAACAGGACGACCCACCCACCGGCACCCCGAACTCCGTGGCCGCCACCGTGGTCCGCATCGGAGCCACACCAGACGCCAACGGCGTGAGCCTCGTCGACGTCACCGTCCCCACCACCGACGCCGCCGCTCTCGCCGCGCACATCGCCACCGCCCGCATCGCGATCGTCCTGGACTCCGGGGAGCGCTGATGTCCATCATCTCCCTGACCAGCGCCAAAGGCGCCCCCGGCGTCAGCACCACCGCACTGGCCATGGCCCTGAGCTGGCCGCGACCGGTAATCCTCATCGAAGCCGACGTCGCCGGATCCAGCAGCTACCTCGCCGGATACCTCCAAGGCCAAACCCCCCACGACCGTGGACTCGTCGACCTGGCCATGGCCAACCGGAGCGGTGACCTCCTCGACGCCATCCACACCAACTCACTGCCACTGCCCGGCGGCGGCACCGCACGCCTCGTGCCAGGTTTGGCCAGTCCCGTGCAAGCCACGACGATGACCCCCGCGTGGGAGTCCAT
>JAABUM010003910.1_pt1 | contig 17548 bp, 27 predicted proteins | sample 5559161 | NCBI WGS metagenome assembly JAABUM01 (sample SAMN10711868, study PRJNA513369) | rock metagenome | isolation source: Antarctica rocks | place: Antarctica: Victoria Land, Siegfried Peak nord | reverse complement strand
ACTTTTCGTACCCCCCCCCCCCCCCCCCCTTCCCCCACCACCACCACCACCACCGCCACCACCACGTCCGCCCAGCTGTCGACTGCAAGTGCCTTGTGGGGAGTTGCCGAGACCCGGACATGTGAAGTGTGAAACTACGATGCTGCCCCGACAGGCGAGGTGAAGTCGCGGCAGCGCATTATGCTCAAGCTGGGCTCGAACAAGTCCGCTGGCTCTGCTGAGCAACCGCAGCAACCGCAGCCGCCGCAGCTTCAGCCGCAGCCGCCTGCGGCGCCGGCAGCATGGCAGCGCCCTGTCCCAGCTGGGCCGGCGGCAACCCGGCAGCCCACGCCATGCCGTGGGCCGCAGCCGCCGCAGCCGCCGCCGCAACCGATGGCGGCAGCTGGGCAGAAGCCGCCGCCGGTGACGCTCAAGCTCAACACCAAGCTGAAGAGCAAGGGCAAGAGAAAGGAGCACCGCCAGCAGGCGGCAGCCCAGCCGTCGCTGCCAGCGCCGCCATCGCAGGCTTTGCCACGGCAGGCGCTGCCGCCGGCGCTGGCCGGCATAGCCTCGAGCCTCGAGGATCAGTCCCTGGCGTCCCGCATCGGAGCACGGCCGCCGGTGGGGTCTGCGCCGCCAGTGGGCCCTGGGGCGATGAGCGTCGGGCCGGCAGCCGCGCTGGGCGCCAAGCCCAAGGGCAAGGCCGGACAGACGAAGGCGCAGAAAGCTGCGGCTGCCGCAGCCGCAGCGGGCGGCGCACCGCCGGCCGGCGGCATCGCGCCCGTCAGCACTGATGAGCTGCTGGCAATCATGACCAGGGGCAGCAAGCCAGGCGGGGGACCGCAGCCGCCGCCGCAGCAGCCGCAGCCGCAGCCGCTGTTTCCACCACAGCAGCAGCAGCCGGGGGCGGCGGCGGCGCCCACGGAGGCGAAGCCGAAGAAGCGGAAAAGAAAGCCGCCGGCGGAGGCTGTGGGTGCAGCTCCGGGGATTGCTGGAGCTCCCGCCGTGGGGCAGGCCGGGGCGAGCTATCCTCAGGCGCCCGTCGCCGCCATGGCTGCATCGGTACAGCCGTCGCCGAAGCTGCCGCGGCTCAAGGTGAAGTCGCCGGCGGCGGAGGCCGGGGCGGCGGCACCTGTGCCGCAGCAGCCGTGGCAGCAGCAGCCACAACAGCCCTGGCAGCAACAGCAGCAGCAGCAACTCTGGCAGCAGGGTGCTGGTCCGTCGGCCGCATATCAGCAGGCGCCACCGTCATGGCAGCAGCAGCAGCAGCCGTCGTGGCAGCAGCTGGCGCAGCCGTCATGGCCGCAACAGCAGCAGCCGGCCACAATGCAGGACGCCTGGCAGCTGCAGCAGCAGGCACCGCCAACAGGGTCAGGCTACTTGCAGCAGCAGCAGCAGCTGCCGCCGGCAGCAGAGGCAGCGCCGGCGCCGCAGGCCAAGGCCACGAAGGCCAAGCAGGCAAAGGCTGCACAGCCAAAGCAGCTCAAAGAAGCGCAGCCCAAGCAGCCCAAGGGCCAGAAGGCGGCAGCTGTGGCAGCGCAGCGGCAGGCGGCGGCGGCGGTGCCGCAGCAGCCCGCACAGCAGCCCACTGGCATCAAGGTCACGTTTGGGGGATCAAAGGCAAACAAGCCCGCTGCCGCCGCGGCACCGCCACCGCCGGCGCCGGCCCCTGCAGCGCCGCCACCGGCAGCCGCGCCGGCGCCGACGAAGCTGACGGTCAAGTTCAGTCTCGGGCCCAAGCCTGCGGCGCCAGCGGGCGCCGGCCAGGCGACGGCGGCGACCCCTGCCTCTGCGGGGAGTGGTGCCAAGTCCAAGCCCAAAAAGCGGCAGCGGGAGGGCGAAGGCGCAGGCGGGGAGCGCCCGCGCCTGAAGAAGGCCAGCAGATCATAGCCCGCAGGGCTCACGACTGGACAGGGTCGATCTCTGTTCGGGTTGGGTGCGCTGTGGAGGCATGTTTATCATGCACGCACGCGGGCACGTAAACGTATATAGCAGTGTTGGCAGCTGCTGTGCTACTGTCCCCACACGAGCGGAAACGAAAACCACCGTGCAGGCTGGGCGCAACCGCACTCAAACAAGCTGCTGCGCTGTTGACAACTGCTGGGGCCGACCGGCCTACGCCGCAGGGCCTGCGACTGGGAGGCACAGCAGCTCCATGCTCCTGCCAACTCTCTCGCTGGTCGAAGACTGACAACAGCGCAGACACATGCTGACGACCCTCGAATACGTACTCGTACATCAGGGGAGGATTCGCACTTTCTCAGCCCAGACCCGGAATCCAATATTGCAGAGAGCATCGTGCGAGTGAGTCCGTGGTAGGTATCATTGTCTCCCGCCCTGCACCGAGGCCATTGCCGCAGCATCGTTTTGTCTAGTGGCGTTGACTGGCAGCATCGCCGCGGACCGGTGGGCTCTCCGCAGCATTTCACGTCCGAAAGCGTTTCCTGAATTCGACTCTAGCTCGGCTCAGCTCGATCCGGCAGCCACCGCATGTCCCACGCTCACATTATGCAGGGTTTTGTCTGACAGCCACTCGTTGCCTGGACACCCCATCGGGTGGCTGCCCGCCGAGGGGCATTCAAGCTTGACACACCATCTGCGCCTCAGCGAGTGCCGGGGTGAGGACTCTGCATTTCGACCACGCCACGCTGTGATCTGAACCATATTGAATAGAGCAGCTAGGATCACCGCACATCCGGTGCATATGGGGCCTTGGCGCTCCCCCCTTTTGGTGACCGGTCACCTTGCCCAGCTTCTCGCTCCAGGCCTGGAAGACTTCTTGCATTGCAGCTACTTTGCTTGCATGCCGGGCCAAGACCCTCAATGCTTCCTTGCGAAACAATAGGGTTGCAGCCTTGAGCTCGCGTGATCCTGTCACAACCCGCGTGGCTGGTACGACACCTGAGAATGCGCCGCGAGGCGTTCCCAGACTGCACATATGAATTGAATCAGAGAAACTATGATGGTTCCAAACGCACCTGCAGCCTTTGGCACTCCTGCGACCTTGGAATATGGATGCGCAGCGGCTTTGCACACTTTGGTGTTTGATTCTCATGCAAGAGATCGGCCTGAAGGCGATGCGAGGCTTGGCCGGTCCGTCTCGACACCCAAAGGCCCGCGTACCTCCACGGTGCCCATTTGATCCACGGCAACACACCTGCACTGCCGTCTCGAATCACACAACGACAAGCGAAACGCACCGCCGTGGTGCCCCTGTTTCACAGGGCGCGGAGCTGGGCGGGCAGCATGCCGCTGACGCACAAGCTGTCGCGGCGCTCCAGCGAGCTGCCGGCGACGGTGCCGGGGGGCGTCGGCCCCGATGGCGGCGGCGGCAGCGCGGCGGACGTGACGAGGACGCCAAGCCGCGCCCTGCGCACTGGCAGCAGCCTGCTCAAGTCGCCGAGCATGATGCATCGCCGAGAGGACCGCAAGGTGGGCTGAGCCGTCGAAGGACGTGTAGCGAAGCTCCCTTAAAGTTCAAGTTTCGCTGCGTTCGCAATGCCGGCGGGCTCTCCGCCAAGATGCCACAGATGTGGACGAAGGATTGGCCGGCCGAGGCGCGGCGGCAGCAGACGAACGGTTCACGGACGGCAGTCTGGGGGCGGTTGCGACACTCTCGCGGACGCGGCAGCCGCTGCTGCACCCTAGCAGGCATGCCAGTGGAGGCTCAGCGGAGGCTCAGCGCCGTCTGCCGCAGCAGCAGATGCACCGCGAGCAGTGGCAGCGGTTTCAGCCCAGCTGAGGGGGATAAAGACATGCGGTCAGGAGGCGCAGCAGGTTTTAACAGGATAAGGCTGCACAGCTGCACACCTGCCTGCCGCGGGCACGCTGTCCATGCCGGGGGCTGACAAGCTGCCTCGGCTGCCGCAGGCGCGGCGGGAAAAGAAGCGGGCGGCGGACGCGCACAAAAACGACGGGTCGGACAGCGAGGACGAGGCGGCCTTCCGCGCCGACTGGCACATGAGCCGCGCTGATGAGGTAGGTGGCAGGCCCATCCTTGGCAGCGCCAGTGTGTGGTTCTGCTCATCTGCGAGGAAGTGGTCCGTTCCTGTTGTGTCAACTCGGCTCACGGCTCTCACAAACCAGCAAGATGTACCGGTCACTGAGAAAGGAGGCTGGAATGAGCTTCAGGGTTATCGATCAATAAAACTATGTGTCTGCTTGTAGAAACGGCGCATTCGGGAGTTTATCGACGCCCTCAATTCTGCCGGCGCCCTGCGCACAGAATTCGGTGAGCATCTGCCCCCTGTGCAGCACCTTGCAGCCCCTTTCTGCGGGGTTTCTGCGGGAATGTGTGCTCCCTGTGAATGCTGCAGATGCTCTTGACGTGGCGCATGCGCGTGGATGCAAGCTCGCTAAGAGCGTAACACATATGCACTTCATGGTGCCGGCTGGCGTGGCGCCAAGGCAGCAGAGCACCATTGGGCGTCATACTGGGCAGCCTCTTCCTCGACATCAAGCTTCACCCGACCTTAAACCCTGACAGCGCCGCGTTGCAGACTACTACACGTACAGGCGCTTCCTGCGCGCGCGGCAGCACGACATCGAGCGTGCTATGGAGATGTGGCAGAAGCACCTGGAGTGGCGCAAGGTGCGACGCTCTCAGCGGCCGTGCGTTTCGGCAGCTGAGCAGGACTGCAGGGTGGGCTCACCACTGCAGCGGGTCTGAAAGCCAGACGCAGTTCCTTGACAGCAGTCGACGGTCACGTGTGGTGTGACGTCAAGTTTGTGATGCATCGACCGATCAGCGACAGGTGCTTCGCTGCGTCGCCCGCAAGCGGCCGGGCCGGCCACCATGCTAGTGGACCCGAGACCTCCAAAACCAACCATCTGCGACATTTGTCATCAAGCCACGAGCTTCTCTACTGCGCCGCCCGCAGGACATCGGGGCAGACACCATTCTGGAGGACTTCGACTTCCCGGAGCGCGATGCCTTTGTCAGCCTGTACCCGCAGGGCTACTGCAATGTGGACAAGCAGGTGCGTGCGTCTCCTGAGGATTTCAGGAGGATCGTGCTCGACTTGCACCCGCTGTGCTGCGGCAGTGCTGACGCACCGCAAGCAGAGTGCCATGCCGCAGACCGAAGCATTGTGCCGCCCGAAAACGGCATACTCCTACTGTCGCCCGCTGCTCGCGCTGTGCTCGGGTCACTCGTCATTAGGGCGCAGCGCGCGGGGCGGAATCTGCGGCAATCTACTTGCAAACCTTCTGTAAACTGGATAATAATAAAAATATTATAATATTATAATAATATAATATTATTATAAATTATTTCCGTAATGCGATTTGCAGGGCCGTCCAGTGTACATTCAGCAGCTGGGGCAGCTGCAGTTCAAAAAGCTGTGCGACCTGACTACCGAGGAGCGCATGATCAAATTCCACGTGCAGGTGCGACTGCATTATGAGAATTTATCATTCCAGGTTCCAGGTGTCGTCACTATCATGATAATCAACCTGCGCAAGCTGTGCGACTTGACCACCAAGGAGCGCGTGATTGAGTTTCACGTCCGCCCTGGCACCCCTGACCTACGCTGCAAGCCGTTTGCCGAGGCCTGCTGCCGCCTGCTGCTGCTGCTGCCTGCGTCTCTCCGCTCAGCCTGGCTGGAAGAGTCAATAGGCTCCAAGGCCGATGGCTGCGGCGAGGCTTCAGACACACAAGTCGACACGGTGGGTGTTTGCTCGCACAGGAATATGAGCGGTGCGCGCGGTACATCCTGCCGGCGTGCTCCCGCATGGCGGGCCGCCACATCGACCAGACCTTTGCCATCCTGGACGCCAAAGGCGAGACCCTACTGATCAGCTTGAAGCCTCTGGTGTCGCAGTGGCACCGATGGCAGTGCACATCTATGTGCACATTGCCTGTGCTGCTGCCATCGCCATTTCGGCACATCACCCTTTCTGCTGCGGGGTACTCGTTGAAGCATCTGTGCGCAGCCCTTTGTGTGCAGCCTGTGCTGGCAGATGCACATTGCAGGTGGACGTGACTGCGCGACTCAGCCTTGAAATGCCACCGCACAGGTGTAGGCATCAGGCACCTCACTGGCAGCGTGAAGAAGATGCTGGGCACAGTCCTCCAGGTGCAGATCTGTGGCGAGATTTCTGTTTTGTTTCGTTGAATACAAAATCGCCACATCCATTGGGCGGCACGCACGCTGCAGCCTGTCGCACATTGGCGACAGAGGGTTGCCAGCGACGAGCCACATGGCTTGCAGCAGCAGCAGCTCAGCTGCTGCATCAGCAGCTCCTGACGAACCTGCTTCGGACCAAACCCGGACATCTCCACACCCTTTCTCAATCCTCTATCGATTGGTGACCGGTCTCTCGCACAACAAACAGAGCAGCTGGGGAAGTCGGCCATCAGCACTCTGCAAGCTGTGCACCAATTAGGGTTTCTGTATGCCCAAACACCATTCATTTCATGCCACAACAGGTGGATCAGAACAACTACCCGGAGATGCTGGGCAAGACGGCCATCATCAACGGCGGTGCTGTCATCAGCTTCATCTTCCCGCTCATCAAGCCCTTCCTCGACAAGCGCACCCAGAACAAGATCGAGGTGGGTCGCCCGTCGCCCTTCAGTCTCAATTGTGCGCACCGGACAGTTCATCAAGGTATCAGAGGCACTCAGCCGCCCGATTTGACATCTGCAAACTACAGGAGAGTGGAATTTTGTCACCCCCACAGCCCGCGCCGGCTTTTCCCAAGAACAGCCAGTGCACTCCGACGCTGCAGCAGCAGCGCTTCGAGCAGACAGTCTTCCCACTGCAACACCTCACACACACACACAATAGTCTGCTCTGCGCAGTGTGCCCGCAGGATGACATGCCGACGCTGCTGCAGTGCGTCAACCGAGATACCCTGCCCGAGTACCTCCACGGACTTTTGAGCACGCGTTTCCGGCATTTCATCCACGAGTGTGCCCGAATTGACTCGCAGGTGTGCCCGCGGGACTACGTGCCGACGCTGCTGCAGTATATCGACCGCGACAACCTGCCCGAGTACCTGGGCGGCACCTCGAAAGCGACGCTGCTGGACGATGCGGGTCCCTGGAATGACCGGACGCTCATCGACGACATCGAGGCGGATCTCAAGCGGGTGGGCGCTCGTCAGTTTTGTTTGTATCTTGTCAGCGCTATTCACGTGTTGGTCGTCACTGAAACCAACAAATGGCGCAGGTCGGACGACCGCACGGCTCCTGAACGACCGGGGGCGTGATAAGACCAGGATGGAGCTCAGGCTGGGAGGCTCCTCTTGTCATCTGGTGGCGGTGATCGCTTGTATATTTCAATACGGGAAGTGAAAGTCAGACTCCGACAGCTCAGTCCGTTCTGCGTGCAGCCGGGCCCGCGGCTGCAGATGCCGGACGAGGCGGCGGCCCCCGCCAGCCTGGCGGGGTCCGACGTTTCGGGCACCTCGCCGAAACCGTCTGTGGACTTCCAGCCGCACAGCTTGCCCATCCAGAACAGCGACGGTGTGTCTCCCTTGCCGGATGTGTTTGACTTGATGTCGACTTTGGTTTTCTATGAACCATCAACAGTCGTGCGGACAGTCAATGGTGCGCCTTCTATTTCCCCTGGATGAGGGGTATCGCGCATCTGCAGGCGCAGGCGCCGCGCGCATCACAGAGGAGGAGGAATCGTTTTACGATGCGGCACTCGTCGTGCGCAGCGCATCCGCCATCTCGCGTGCCAGCGCGCAGTCTGCATTCAGTGCGCGCTCCCTGCCGCACCTTTTCGTGCCCACGGTTCATGTCCTCGCTGTGCTTCTCAGCACGCCCGACCCGGCAACTGTCGTGCTTGGTGCTTGCCGCAAGCAGGAGTGCTGGCCCGCGACAGCAGCGGCATGCGTTCCTGCATGTAGTCATCAACAGCTCTTGGACATGAAGCCAAGGTTCCAATCATCATTTCGAGACGCTTTCCATGCCTTGCAGGCGGTGACGACGGCTAAGCATCTGCGGGCGGGAAACACGCCTCTTGAGTCGGAGGGCTGGTCTGCTGGCTGGTCTGCTGGCTGAGCTCGATTTTTGAATTCAAACTTGATTCGAAGTTGAGACATTCTTCTCCCTGCAGGCGTCGGCTATGCGTCTGCGGGCGAGGACCAGCGTCCGCCTCTTGAAAGCGGCTACTGGTACGGCCTACTCTGTAGTCTGAAGTTTCGTTTGAAAGGTTTCTCTGTGATATCTGCAGGCGTCGACGACGGCTACGCATCGGCGGGCGAGGAGTATGCTTCCGCCTCGGAGGGCGGGTACTGGTCGGCGGCGGAGTCGGTCTCCTCCTTCCGCTCTGGCAGCCTCGGCGGCGTGCCGCCTGTGCGGCGCCGCCCCGCCTCGGCCAGCAGCGACAGCGACGACGAGGTGACCGACATGACAAGTAAAAATGCGCCGCATGGGATGTGCCGTCTGGGTTACTGGGTTAACACTGATGAAGTTTCTCAAGATGCGGATTCCAAACATGTGTCTGTGCTTTTGGCACGAGAAGCAACGAAACAGCATGGCGGCATAACCGCAGCAGGCGGGCGCAAGGGCAAGTCAACATTGTGAGCCATCGTCAGCGGACGTTGGAACCGCTTCCAATGGCTGCGCTGTGTCCGGTTTCTGACGGGGAACAACCTCTGCCGCGCGTAGGCGACGTCGAGGATGCCGCTGATGACGCCGGTGGCAGCGGCGTCGGCAGGCGACGCAGCAGCAGACAGCCCCAGCACACCGCGCCCTTCACGGCCCCCGCCGCCGGGCGCGGCGATGACGGCCAGCGGCGCCGCAGGGGCACAGCCGAATCCCACCGCAAGCGCGACGAAGTCGCAGCAGCAGGCGCAGCAGCGGCGGCCGGCGCCAGTGCCGCTGCAGCAGCCGGCGGTGCCGCCGCGGACGCCCGCGCCGCAGCTGCAGCAGTCCATCGCAGGTGTGGGGGCTCCCGTTAGGCCTTGTTGCTGCCATAAGCCGGAAAGTCGTAGCCGGAAAGTCGTTTGGTGCTTGATGATGGACTCGGTGTGCAGTGGATTTTCCACAAGCTGCCATTCACGTCCTCAAGGGGACTGTGACAGGCAAATTACGAATCTCTGTTGCATCATTCTCTGTTCAGCTGCCGCTCGGCGACGGCGAGCATACCTTCCACTTGGTGCTTTGGGCTCCATTACTGGCTTAGCCAGGGCGCCGTTGCTGCAAGCACCCTCGCACAAGGGACGCACGGCGAAGTGATGCCGCAGTGGGGAAGGGAACTTGCCGCAGCTTACTCGCTGGTACTCCAGCAATGCAGCCCCATATGTGTTACGCCAGTAGGCTCGTGCAGGATGTGAACGCCTGGTGTGTCGCTCGTATGGCGACGCCGGAGGCGCGGCTGGGGCACACACACCCGAGACGGGGCCACATCCATGGGTTCCTCCGAAAAGGCATTCCTTCCACAGACAAAACGTCCTGCTGCAGCGAGCGTGGCGGCACAGGGGGCGCAGCGGGGGCACGCATGGTCGAGGCGCCTGTCACAGCTGTCTTGATCAGTTCGAACTCACTTTCGAGCTGATATGTATTGCGCACATTTGCAGCACGGGTGGCGGCGCTGGAGGCGCAGCTGGGGCACGCGCGCGCGGGGCCGCAACTCGTGTGAAATTGCTTTCGTGTGTCTATTTAGGTGGTGATGTGTTATTCTGAATGTGCATGCTGCAGCGCGGGTGGCGGCGCTGGAGGCGCGGCTGGGGCACGCGCGCGCGGGGCTGGGCCGGCGGGCGCCGCCGCCGCCGCCTGACGGCGCCGGCGCGCCGCTGCTCGCCCGCGTGGAGGCCCTGGAGGCCGCCCTCGACGCCCTGCTGGCCGCCCAGGTGCGGCGTGGGGTCTAGGGACTCGTCGCATGGTGCCTGACAAAGGCCGCCTTCCTTCCTATAAGTCGCTCCTGGGTCTTGTCGAGCCTCGCCTGCTCTTTCCTCTCTGTTGCTGGCAGAGGCAGACATGGTGCTGCTGGCCATGAATGAGCATTGCCTGATGATGCTGTTGCGAGTTGCCGCTGCATGCTGGAGTGCAGGTGCCCTGAAGCGTTTGTTGAACCTACTTGTGCAGGAAGCGGCGATGGACGAGGCAGAGGAGAAGCAAAAGAGCAGCTGCTGCGGCGGCTGCTGCGTTATGTAAGCAGCTGCAGCGGATGCGCAGCCCTGCGCTGCCAGCCGCTGCGGCTGTGACATCACGCTGCCAGCCGTGGCTCATGCTGCTGCATGGCGGAGGCATCGCCCCATGGCTGAAATCGCAGTCACTGTGCTGTAGATGGGCCGCCCTCATCTGGGCATGTACCTGATTGTTTTGTGTGCGCCGTCTTATCTGACCTTCCTGGGGCTGGCACTTCGCTTCACCAGGGTCCAACAATGCTGCGACCCATCCACAAAGTGGGTACCAAACGTCTTGCAGTAGGTAGTCATCTTGCTTGGCACTCTTGTCGGTTGCTTCTGTTCAGTCATCCAGCGTTCAGACATTCGGTGCTGACCACTTGTGCTCGAATGTATGTCTGCATAGCCTAGGTTTGTAAACGCCCTGGAGTTCAAGCTGGAGGCAGGCACTGCCGCCCCCGCCGCCGCCAGCATCCATGCATTGCGAAATCCCGCAAATTTCTGATTATATTACGAAATACTTCCCAGACTCATTGCGCCAACAATCATGCGACCAACCACAATAGGATGTACATGCATTATAGTTGTGTTGGATGACTTGGCATCACTTTTGATCAGCCTTTTGGTCTCGAGCTTTTGGTGCGTTGTAGACCCCTCTCTCTGCCAAACACCTGTTCTGCTCGTTTCGTGGTCCTTTCGCCAACACACGAGCTGCAGTAAATAATGGCCAGCAGTCTTGCGAGATTATGAGCTGCAGAAACCCTGCATGATGATGAGCCTTGCTCCTGCTGCCTGCCTCGTCAAGGTAAGAGCAGGCAGAGCAGCCTGCTGCTGATCGCAGGAAAGGCTGGCACCAGCAGTGGCGGCGGCAGCAGCAACATGGCGCTGACAAGCCAGACGCTGCCGCCAGCAGCTTTGCGACTGCAACGCACATCTAGCACGCCACTTTCGAGCTGCGCAGAACTCACCATCTGCAAATGACCTGTTGCAGACCAATGATCGCTTTGAAGCTGCATTACATTGGCAGCGCACCTGACCACGCCTTTGATGCTGCGTGGGCGCTTGCATGTTTGCACTGTGCAAGATCATGCCCAGGTAGCATGCGACAGCAAGGAATGACATGAAGTCTGCTGACCACAGGCCGTCTGAGATTCGGATGGTATCTGACAAGTCGAATGGCATCTGCGACTCCGGCAGAGCCGCTCCACAGCCGCAGGCTGCCACGGTGCGCATAGCGGACAACTGCAGCCGGCGGTCTTCAAGCGCTGAGACCAGTGGCGACGAGTGGAGCGACGACGCCTGGGACGACTGACGACCGAGCGGACGGTTTGACATCGGCGTCGCGCAGCGGTGGCAGCGGCGGCGGCGGCGGCGCCCGTGCACTGCCCGTTCGGCGGTGTTGCTGCCGACTTGAGCCGGTCTCGAGAACAGGACAGCACAGCATAGGAATAAATGGAGGAACGGTGTTTGACTACTAGGAGGCGCCATGTCTGCGCTTGGCAGTTGATTGTGAGTGGACAGATGAGCGTGGCACCTGCTCCAGCGTCGTGTCACGTTGGATGCATTGCAACTGGCGGCGGGCTTCCCGCATATTAGCGGACGATCGTGCCGATCAGCATATCATGAAAGCAGCGTTTGTGCCCGGCCTTCGGGGGGTATCAACGGGTGATCACTGACAGCTGACATAAAATACCCCTCGCCTGTTCGACTGTGCAATCCACGTGCTGGAGCACGTGCTTCTTGACCTCCACATAAAGAACCAAGTGAGCTGAGCTCGGGACCTATCCTCTGCAGGAACCAGCAGCTACGGGGCCTGTCGCCGCCGATCTTGCCGTCGCTGGCGCTCTACCGCCGGCTGTGGCACGCTGGCTACAGCTTGACCTTCCTGACCGGCAGGTGCGCCGCCGCCAAGGGCAAACAGACTAATGAAAGACATCTACTCCTCGATTCCGCCCCGGGGCAGGTGCGCTGCGACAATGCACCCGAGACCAAGACCGCATGTGAAACTCATGCACAGCATGCCTGATACGTTGGTGCCAAGCTCCAGCAGCTGGGCATTGTCAGGGACTCGCCGCATGAAGTCCCGCGTGAATTCCCCGAGATTGGCCTCACCGCTCTGACTTGTGATCGGTCTGATGGCAGGAGCACTGTGGCGGATGTCAAAGCGTGAAGGCTGCTTCCTGAGACCGCAGGTCGGAGGAGGCGCGGAACGCGACGCAGCATAATCTCGAATCGGCGGGTTATGGTAGGCGCTGCTCGCCTGGGTGCGCCGCCTAGGGGCAAACAGTGACAGAGAACCCGATTCGTGTGCATGGGTTTTGCTCCTTGGAACGGTCAAAGGCGCGGCTCTTGTCGTCATGCGTTTGGCGGAGGACATGCAGGACGTGTTAGGACGCTGCTGCACTGCGGGGTGGGGAATCATACCACATTCACATGGACATGCGACATTCTGAAACGCAATGCAGACCTCAACCCCGAGTGTGGTGCTGCTCGCAGGGCGCTACAGGGTGGGCAGCCCTGCTATGTGCAGCTGGACATGCGGAAACCCGAAGACGCGGGCACCTCCGCCAGCGTCTACAAGGGTGGCCGCCGGCAGCGGCTCGTGGTACGCTGCAGACATCTTCCCGGTGCAGTTGGATTCCTGCAGCCCGTTTGACTGCTGCGTGCCCCACAGAACATCGGAAAGGCCTCCTAGCTCTGGCCAGTGGGCCAGTGTGCCGGAAGCCAGAGCACTTCTGCCTTTGGTGACACCTGGATGAGTGCACAATCGTCGACGCGTGCATGTGTACTGGTGCCTCTGCCGTGGCCTCTGTCGAGTCTGAGCTGCGCCGGACTGCAGAACAGGGCAACTTCACGATTGCCGGCAGCTTTGGAGACCAGTTCAGCGACCTCAGCGGCATCGCGCCCGCCGCCGCCAGCTTCAAGCTGCCAAACCCGGTGCGGCCGCAATGGATAGTTGTGCGATTCATTATGTGCGATCAGTTGTGCGATTCATATGTGCGATCAAGTTCTTCGTGGCCAGAAAACATTAAAAACAGCAAACCATGAGCCAGCAGCAGGAGTCAAGGACAGACGCATCAGCGTCGGCGCATGTGAAGGCATCGCTGAACGAAGCCCATCTGTTGATTGGCAGGTGGAGCTGGTACGCCGACACAGAGTGGACTACACTCTGATCCAACACGTCCATGCCTCGCTGCAGGTGTACTACATCATTTGAAGCGGCGCGCGGCCGGAAGTTGGGACGAATCAGCGTCAGCGGACCGGACGTGGGCATGCCAGGAAGGTTGCTGCAAAATTTTTGCTGTGAATGTTAGAGGTGCAGATTACATCAGGCTGAGGACTTTCACAAGCGGCATGTAAGGAATATGCTCGATTGTGCTTCGTCGAACGGATGCAATTGACGATTCCCGGGCTCATGCAGAACAGTGATACATGAATGTGCACTTCATCACTTCGCGGCGTCACCACAATCAAGGCTTCAGTTTGCGTACACGAGCCTCTGTGTACAGCACACAGTGTTGTCTAATCGACACAAAGCAAAGTCGAATGTTGTCACTTTTGATAGTTTTACGCAAAAGAAAAGAAAGCGAGACAAAATTGTATGTGTAAGATGTCTTTTTTATTGCCTTCAATTTCTTGTAAATAAAAAAGTTTTAAATAGTTGGGCTTTAGGCTCTAACTCAGATTTTTTTATTTACGACAATTTCGATTTATTTCTAACCAATATAGATTTTAAATCAAACACCCAAAATATATTACTTTTCCCTTCTTTAAAAAAGGAAATTATTTAATAAATAAAATAATTTTTGTGCAACGACTATAAAATAGTCGTTGTATTTGTCCACAAATACCTACATTATTGAATAAACATTCAATAATATACAGGATATAATTCCAGCTATGGGCTTTCAGACAACACGGACTATAGTCCATGTTGTTTCATTCAAAAATTCCTTTTACCTCACTTCTATTTATGGAAATAAACTAATAGGGTGACTTAAACCATTTATCATTAAAGTTACTCTTCGTAATTTTAATTTAAAATTTTCATTATAGTTTGCTTGATTCGTATCAATATCTACTAATTTTATAACACGGCGGGTTAATGAAGGACGTTTCTTCCCTCCAGAAGTAATTGTTAATAAGTCTTTATCAAAAATTTCTTCTGTTACACTAAAAGTTTTTGTTAAAATATTAATCACTTCAGTTTCATTACTTCCAAACACAGTAGTTTTCACTCGTTTATCTTTAGATCAGTAGTTGCCTCTTGTTAAACCGTAATTATAGCGGATTGATTAAGCGGTAGTCATCAGTTTGAACTCATGCACCGCACACAATACATTCAAAGCTGTCCTGTGTGCAGGTGCACTGTCTGCACGCGCTTCCGGGACTGCAGCGGCAGAGTGGCAAGGCAGCCCTGCGAGCGATGAAGGGTGGAGTCGTCCACAAAGTGATGACTTCGAGAGGCGCGGGAGCACGCAAGCGCGGGTCGCCGCTTGGGATTGCCTCATAGATGCACGACTCGGTGTTATTTGGTATTCAGAGTGCGTGACTCGAATTCGAATGCTTGCCTGTCAGCATCGAGATTTCCTCCGACACTGTGGCACATACCATTCGTGGCTGCATGCTTAGGTCATTGGCATGATGACCACATCGGCCAGCGCTGCTTCCAGGCATATGCTTCTCCTGCAGGATCGCGAAGGCTCCTCCCTTGATCCTCAATAGCCTGCACCGCTCGATCGCATGCAAAGTATGTTGTAACAGCATGCATGCCATATGGCGAGCCATGTGCCTCCATCGGCGGACCTTCATCTCAAAAGCCATCCATTGAAGAGATGGGCGGCGGCGGCGGCATCAACCAAACCATGCTCCTGAACTCAGCGCTTTGCAATTGATCTCGTCAGCGATATACAGTTGCTTTCCATGCTTACTCTACTAGGGGTAGGCAATGCTGGCTTGCCTGTCTTCCCGCCGTATCATAATTTGGTGGCGAAACCTGGCTGGCAGCCAACAGCGTGGCAGATCAAATGCCGCCACTTGGCACCTTCTGCTCGTAGGCAGTCGATGATGACAAGACATGTTGTTTACATACCACTTTTGCCTCCGTTGCAGTCACAAGCAGCTTGTGGGACGACAAAATGAATGAGAAAGGGTCCATTGACCATCGCCGCCGTACCCAAGCAGCTTCAGGGCGCAGTGGCAGCTTGGTCACAGCGTCGAGGACGCGCAAGCCATCGCTCACGCAGCCTCGACAGACAGCCCTCCGAGCATCACCAATGCGTCAGAGGACACCGTGACGATGGGCACACCAAGCAAGGAGGAGATGGTCCGAAGCATGGACAGCGAGGATGTCACCCAGGCAGGGCGAGGAGGTCAGCTTCTTCATTTTCTGTATCTCTTTACGATGAAGCCAACTGCAAAATTGCCGTCGAGATGACGGAGACGGCGATCCTCCCGCTCGTGCATGACCTGCCTCACCGTGCACCGTACATGCGTGCTGATGCGCTTCTGTGGAGAACCAAGTATGACAGTTGGTAATGGTTCAATCATCACTGCAGGCTTCGCAGATCACGACGTGCCATCCAATTCGCACATCCATGCAGGTGTCGGACATCAAAACAAGGTTGGCGGTGCTGCAACAGCGGTCGGCTGTTCTCCTGGCGCGGGATCTGGCACTTAGAAATATCAGTTCAGCGCCTCAGCAGCATTGTGCCCGCCGCCGCCAGCTTCAATCCGCTAAAGCCGGTGCAGTCACGATCAGGCATCCTGCCACATATCATCGGACGCAGCAAAAGCTGGCACCGGCAGCGGTCGAAAGCGGAACTCCAGCGACGGCGCATCTGCAGGCGACCCTGAGCCGAGCCCGTTCGGGAATCGACTGACGGGGAGGAGCTGTTTTGCCGACATAGTGCGAGCAGTGACTTCTGCCTTTCTTTGTTGCTGCAGGTGTACTATATCATCTGATGCGACGGCAGGCCAGCGTGTGGGGCGACACACCGCCGGCAGGCAAGGTGCGCCTAGGTCTGCAGGAAGTCTGCTGGAGACGTTCTCAGAAGCCTGCGGCAGGCTGCCGGCGAAATTTGAAGCTTCAAAGTTTGAGGCGGAGGAGTGTCACGCAACATTTAATAGATATGTCAATGCTGGTTTGTACTTGGTCGAGCGATTCGAAGTCCCAGGCATTACAAACCAGTGGTACATGAATGCAGACTTCGTCACTACGAGGCGTCACCAAAACCAGTGCTTCAGTACGCGTACAAGAACATGAAAGAACACGATCAGGATCGTCGCTTCTGGCCCTTTAGTCCTGTACGCAGTCTTTGGTCAAGGTGGGAAAACGAAGGTGCCGACACCCCTGCTCGACGAAACATGCCAATCAACATTTAGGTAGCATCTGCATACAGCTGCTGCTAGGAAGCGTCGCCTGCCGCCTCAAGCAGCCAATGAGAGGCGGGCCCGCTATGGGCAAATGCCCCCGTCACTGCCGCCGGCTGCCCCTGCTATTCCACAGGCCCCTATGCTCGCGGCTTTGTTCCGGTCCGCACAGCTCAGCATTGATCAGGCTCAGCGGTGGCTGAGGCTGTCGCTGCTGCTGTAGCCCTTGCTGTGGCCGTTGGTGGAGAACGTGTAGCCATTGTTGCCGGCGTCGCCGCCGCCGCGCCCTGACAGCTGCACATTGCCGTTGCCGGAGCCGCCCTTGCCGCCGCCGCCGCCTGCCTCGGCGTCTGCCGCGTCCACGAACCTGCTGAAGCCCGACGGCCGGCTCTGTGCAGGGGCCGCCAGGTACAGGCGTCAGCGAGGTTTGCGAGGCCCACTGGGGTGGTGCGGTGTCCCCTGGGTGGGAACCAGCTCTGAGGGCAGTGCTGGCGGGAACACAACCAGCTGGCGGCCGGCGGGGCATGTCATAGTTGAGGCCTGTGAGTTGTTTCACCAGCACGCACCCGGGTGACGCTGGCGATGAAGCCGCGCTGGTGGCCGTTGCTGCGCCGCAGCACCACGAAGGCTAGCGCCGCCGCCAGCGCCACGATCACGATGACGCCGATGGAGATCACAGCCTGCGCAAAAGGTACGGATAAAAGACCTTCAGTGGGAGAGGAAAGGAGAGGGTTGGAAGGTGGGGTGCAGGGCAGGATCTCAGCCAAGTGACTGCTGTGGTGTGGTTGTGTAGCGAGGCTGCTGCGAACTGGGAGCGCCGCACTGCAATGAAAGCGCGCAGGTGCTGCCGTCCGCATGACAGATTACACGGCAGCAGCCCAGCCGTCAGTAGCAAGCTTGAAATCCAATTGATGCACTACCGAAATCACAGTCAAAGCCCCACCTTTGCCCAGCCGGGCAGGCCGCCGCCGCCGCCGCCGCCCGGGCTGGCTGTGGAGGTGGCATTGACCTTGGATCCGAGGTCCGCTGGCGACACGTAGCTGGTGTCACTGCAGCGCAGTAGCACAACGATAATGCGTTTTCGTTTCTTGCGAGCACTGTTTTCTATGCACGT
>JAABUM010003908.1_pt1 | contig 17555 bp, 19 predicted proteins | sample 5559161 | NCBI WGS metagenome assembly JAABUM01 (sample SAMN10711868, study PRJNA513369) | rock metagenome | isolation source: Antarctica rocks | place: Antarctica: Victoria Land, Siegfried Peak nord | reverse complement strand
AGCTGTCGTCCAGCTCGGCCACCACGTTTCGCGAGATCACGAAATCCGAGAACGACCGGAATCCCAGCCCTTTCTCGCTGAACGAAGGGTCCATCCGCTTCATCTGACTCTTGACGGCCGAACTGTGCAGCCATTCGTCGTCGTTCTTCTCGTGCCCCAGGCGCAGCGCCCGCTCCAGTAACCGGGTCGCGGCCACCTGCGGATCGTCCTCGTCTTTGCTGGTCTGCTTGCGGGTCGCGCGTTTGCGCTTGACCGGGGTGACTTTGCCCTCACTCGTCGGCACGTCGTCATCGCGGGTGTCCCCGATCGCTGCGGGCGCAGCTAGCACTGGTGCAGGCTCGGGTATCGGCTCGACACCGGGCAGTGCGTCGTAGGTCACCAACTCATCACAAGCCGCTGCGAGGGAGCGGCTGGTCGAACCGGCGACGCCGACGCCCACGACGTATCGGCCGAGACGCTTGCACCGTTGTGCGAGCGCGATGTAGTCCGAATCGCCGGCGACCAGAACGACGTGCGTGAGGTCGGGTAGCCGGAACATGTCTTCGACCGCGTCCACCGCGAGACGGATGTCGGCCCCGTTCTTGCCGTACGCCGCCGCCGGGAACAGCTGGACCAGATCGACAGCGCGGCCCACGAGCTGGCCGCGGTAGTCGGCATTCACATCGGCCGACCAGTCGGCGTAGGCCCGCGTCAGGACCAGGGTGCCGAACGATGACGCGAAGTCGATGATCGCGCCCACGTCCACCGTCGCTGCAGCAAGCTTCTCGGCGATGTCGCTGCCGGGCTCACGGTCGGCGGTGCGCACCTTGTCCTTGCTGAACCGCTGCCGCCCGTGGACCTGGTCGTACCGCGAGATGACGATGTTGTCGAAGTCGAGATAGACAGCGACACGGGTGTCAGCTTGGTCAGCCATGGGGTTCCTTCGTGTCGGTTGTGAGTAACCGCCAGTCTGCCGCAGCTCGCGACGCACACACGCCTATTCACACCTGGGAGACGTCCCCCAGGTGCACCGGCTGCAGCATCCGGTCGACGATGATCTGCACGGGTTTGTCCTAGGCCTTCATCACCGGGTCAAGGTTTCCGTGCCCGATCACGATGTGCCCCGGCTTGAACCATTCTCCCGACTGGGCCACGATCCGTTTCAGGTCTAATGCGGTGCAATCGGCGAGACTGCAGTATCACCTGGTGATCGCGGGACAGCCGAGATGGTCGAGTTGAGCCTCGACCCGCGCGTTGCGGTACTCCCACGGCGGGCGCAGGAACGGGCCGCCGAGCACGCCGTACGTGTTCTTCAGGACCCTTTCGCTGCGCCGTACCTGGTCAGTCACTTCCGGCTGCTCAGGGTGGCCAGGCTGGGGTGCGATCAGGTGTGGTCGGACATGAAGATCTGGTCCTCTTCCAACCGAGGTCGCACTACCGGTGCGGACTGCGTCCAGCTCGGGCTAGCGCGGTTGCAGAAGAACATCAACCGCAGGCCGGTGTCCTTCGCGATTTTCGCGTACCCCGCGATCACCCGGGGTCGGTCCCGTCCTCCACGGTCAGCACCATCAGATTGCCCTTGCCGTGCAGTGCGCCGGGCGTTGCTGCTTCCGGCTACTGCCGCGGCGACTCCGGTGGCGAGGCCTGCAAGAGGGTTCGGTGTTCCACGCTGAGGTTGTGTTACAACGAACTGAAAGAACGCCGGGCGTGACGGTGGCGCGCCCTCTTCAGTGCCCGCGCACGGCGTCGATCAGCTCAGCCTTCGACGTCGTCGGCCGGCCGACGATGTCGATCTGCGCAGCGCGCGTCATCAACTCGCCTTTGGTCCAGCGATTTTCACGCTGATCCTCCAGGAGGGCTGTTGTCTGCGGGGAGGTTCACACGACCCCGCCTGTTGGGGGAGGATGAACCCTTACTTCAACCAAAGGAACAAGCGATGAGCTTCATGGACAAGGCGAAAGACGCCCTCGACAAGGCAGGCAAGGTCGCCGAAGAGAACTTCGAGAAGGCTAAGAAGGCCACCGCGGAAAATCCGGACAAGGTGCGCGGCGGCATCGACAAGGTCGGCGGGTTGGTGAACAGCGCCACCAAGGGCAGGTACGCCGACAAGATCAAGGCTGCCAGCGACAAGACCGAGCAGACCATTCAGCAGCAGGCTGGCGGGACTTCGGCCAAGACACAGACCGACTTCACGGGTGCTCCTCAGCATGACGCGGACGCACCGTTCAACCCGGCCGCGAGCCCCATTCCGGGCGCCGAGCCCACGAGCGATCCGAACACCCCGGGCGCTGGCGGCATCTGAGCCTCCTCAACGAATGAACGGCCTTCCCACCGCGCCGGTGGGAAGGCCGTTCGCTCTGCTCAGTGACCGCCCTGTGCCTCTTCGGCGAGCGGCTGCCACTGAGCCCAATTCGCGAGGCGCGACTCGTAGTCCGCTTTGGCGATGCCGAGTGGCGCACTGCCGAAGAAGGCGCGCAGCGGTGGTTCGTCTGCATCGACCAACGTCAGGACGGCGGAGGCGCTCGCGTGGGGGTCGCCTGGCACTGCGGTGCGGGCCGCACGGGCCTCCTGCATTTTGCGACGCGCTTCGTCGTAGGCGTCGAGGGGTTCGGCGTGCTTGGCGGACGGGCCACCCCAGTCGGTCGAGAAGCCGCCGGGCTCGATCAGAGTTACGTAGATGCCGAAGTCGGCCACCTCCGCAGCGAGCGCCTGACTGAATCCCTCCAGTGCCCACTTCGACGCGTGGTACGCCCCGATCCCGGCGAACGCGCTGATCCCACCGATCGACGAAACCTGCACGATGTGACCGGACTGCTGCGCACGCAGGTAGGGCAGAGCCGCCTGGGTGACCCACATGGCGCCGAAGACGTTGGTCTCCATCTGGTGTCGGAACTCGGCCTCGCTGAGCTCCTCGACGAAGCCGAACTGGCCGTAACCGGCATTGTTGACGACCACGTCGAGTCGGCCGAAGGCGTCGTGAGCGGCTTTGACCGCAGCGAAGTCGGCGTCGCGGTCGTCGACGTCCAGCTGCACGGGCAGGATGGCCTCGCCGTATTCCTCCACCAGGTCGTCGAGCGTTTCGATCGTGCGGGCGGTCGCGGCGACTTTGTCGCCACGCTCGAGCGCGGCGATCGCCCATTCTCGGCCGAAGCCCTTCGATGCGCCGGTGATGAACCAGACCTTGGGTGTCACGCGTCTCTCCTTTGAGTGGCTTTTGCTGAGGCCAGCTAAGCAGCACCCACTGTCCGTTGCTCACCGGTCGGTTCGGTTCACGATGATTCGTCGTGGTCCAGTTCAGTCGTACCAGGTCATCCAGATACAGCAGCGCTAATCCGGTTCTACGCGTTCTTCCCATTTACCGGGAGTGAGCACCCGCGCTCGTTATCCCACGCGAGCGAGCGGAACGAGATCAGCGGCTGAAGGCGTGCGCTGTCGGCGCGGCGCGGCGCGGCGCAGCCGCGTCGTCCACTGCACCACGATATTCGGACCTGTCGCCGGAGCCATGATCAGCGCCGACCACCACAAGTCGCGATTCTCTGGAACGATGACGACGGGCAGCTCACGTGGGGCTCCGGGTTGGTCACTGGTGTCGCTCATGGCCGCCGGTGTTGCCGAGCAGGCCGATCTCCGACGCTCGATCAGCTTCGCGCTGAGCTGCACCATCCGCTCGAGGTACTCGGCGGGCACTCGCGTCGGCAGGTTCTTTCCCCGACGTCATTCGAAGATGGACCGTCGAGTCTCACCGACCGGAGTGGACCAGCGCCTGCACCTGGCACCACGGCGTTGGTCGAGTCACGCGTTGACGTCCGATCCCGAAGCTATCAGCGCGCGCGTCGCCATCGCAGAGCGACGGTGGACCACGTCAAAAGCACCGCTACCAACTGACCCGGCAACAGCAGGCTCCCACCTTGACGTTGCGCGCCTTCACACGGACGGACCGTGCGGCCACCTACTCCTGCTCTTGTTTCGGGCTTCCTTCGCATTCTCGGTGTTCAGCGTCCTGGACAGTGCGCGGTCGGACCGGATCGGAACGCCGCTGATCCTGCTGAGTTCGTCGACGACTGCAGGTGGGAATGAGGTGTTAAGGGCCCGGCCATCGGTGCGCTACAGCGCCAGCTTGCCCGTTTCAGGCCCCGGGTCGGCGATCGGTGCCACCTGATTCCACTCCGGACCGGCTGCAGCGGACGATGAGCCCGGTGGCGTCCGCCAGAGTGCCGCGTGTGTACTTCGCCACGTTGTAGCTAATCATCCCTGCGCCGACGAATCCCTCGACGACGTTGAACATCGACGGGTACAGGACTGCTCTGATCACCCACCAACTGAGCAGGGCGGCGCCCACGGAGTGTGCCAGTCGATCCTTGTGGCCCCGGGAAGCGATGGCAGATACCAGATCCGGTCGTAGTCCTCCTGACCACCGCTACCGCCCCCAGCGGACTTGTTCCACTCCCCGTCGATCACACCCGGACAGTACGACGAAGGACCGAGCGATGTCCGGGTTCCGGCAGGCCCAGTTCGGCTGCCGTTGCGCCCGGTCTACTGTCTGCTCGTGTGCGTCCCGACCCGCGCCAGGACCTGCTCGATGTCGGCCTCGCTCAACCCCGACCGCCCGGCGGCCTGGACCGCGTCGGCAACGTTCGCAGCGCCGTCGTCGTCGATCAGGACTGCGCAGGTCGCCAGATCTACGATCGCCCGGGTGCGGTCATCGAGTCCACCCGATTGGTCGGATCCGGGGTCGGCGTCGTTGTCGGCACCCGGGTCGGGATCGTCGCGGATGATGCGCGCGATGACCTCTGGTGCTTCGACGACGGCAAGGTGTGCGACGTCGTCCACCACGATCAACTGCCCGTTGCGGACCCCGTCCACGATGTCCTGCAGCCCGGCGATAGGCGTCGACTCGTCCAGCGAACCCCCTACCGCGATCAGCGGGGTCCGGATTTCCTCGAGCCGGTCGCGCACGTCGAATCCGGCGAGCGCCTCGCAGACCTGGGCGTATCCCTCGGCGTCTGCGTCGCGTAGTGCTTGTAGTAGTTCGCTGGCAACGAGGGGTTCGAGGTGCAGGAAACCCGGAGAGAACCAGGTTCGGGCGGCTCGCTCGATTACGGTTTCGGTACCGGATGCGCGAAGTGCGGCAGCTCGCTCGGCCCACGATCCAGGCGTCCCGATGACAGCGCCGGTGCAGACGAGCACCGCCCGTTCGACCCGCATCGGTATGTCGAGAAGTAGCTGCAACCCGACTGCTCCGCCGACCGAATCACCCGCGTACGTGAAGGACCCGCCGGGTTCGCCGCGATCGGTGAGCACGTCGTCCACCAGGGATCGAACGCCGGCGGCGAGGTCGGCGATCGAGAACGGGTCGGTTACCTCCGAGTTCGATCCGTGGCCGGGCAGGTCCCAGGCAAGTACCTCGAAGCGGTCGCTCAGGTGCGCGGCGCACCGGGTCCATAGCGCGCGGGCACTGGTTCCCAGCGCCGGGCCGAGGACGAGTAACGGCAGTGCAGGTGATCCGCCGAGGCGGACAGCGGTCAGATACGGCGGGGTCACACTCCGTTCCTACACGCATCGGTCGCATCTTTCGACGAGGGTGGTGCAATTGCACGACCCTCACCAAAAGATGCGACCACTGCGAGGCCCCTCACGAAACGCGCGTGAAGTCGGCCGCGCACGCGCACTAACCTTGCGGGCGCAGCGGTCGGCACCCGGCCGACCCGTCCCGCAAGGAGAAACCCGTGTCAGCCCACCTCACCATCCACGTCGGCGAAGACGAGCGATCGGTGCAGCAGGGCACGACGGGCACCGACCTCTTCGCCGGCGACAAGCGTGTGGTGGCGATGAACGTCGACGGCACGTTGCAGGATCTTTTCCGCGAGCTCCCGGATGGTGCGCGGGTCGAACCAGTCGACATCGCCTCACCCGATGGGCTGAATGTGTTGCGGCACAGCGCCGCCCACGTGCTCGCGCAGGCCGTTCAGCAGGTCAACCCGGCCGCGAAGCTCGGTATCGGCCCGCCCATCACCGACGGTTTCTACTACGACTTCGATGTCGAGACACCGTTCACCCCGGATGACCTGAAGGCGCTGGAGAAGGCGATGCAGCGCATCGTCAACGAGGGCCAGACCTTCGCCCGTCGCTCGGTAACCGACGACGAGGCCCGCGCCGAACTGGCCGGAGAGCCGTTCAAGTTGGAGCTGATCGGGCTCAAGGGCGGTGCCGCGGACGCTGCAGAAGGCGCCGAGAACGAGGTCGGCGCAGGCGGACTCACCATCTACGACAACATCCGCCGCGACGGTTCGTTGGCCTGGGGTGACCTGTGTCGCGGACCGCATCTGCCCTCCACCAAGCTGCTGGGCAACGCCTTCAAGATCATGCGATCGGCGGCCGCGTACTGGCGCGGGAGTGAGAAGAACCCGTCGCTGCAGCGCATCTACGTCGATCGCCTGGCCGAGGCAGAGAAGCGGGACCACCGCAAGTTGGGCGCCGAGCTCGACCTCTATTCCTTCCCTGAAGAGCTGGGGTCCGGGCTGCCCGTCTTCCACCCCAAGGGTGGCGTCATCAAGCGCGAGATGGAGGACTACGTCCGCCGTCGGCACATTCAGGAGGGCTTCGAATACGTCGGCACACCGCACATCTCCAAGGAAGCGCTGTTCCACACCTCAGGGCACCTGCCCTACTACGCCGACAGCATGTTTCCGGCTTTCGATCTGGACGGTATCGACTATCGCCTGAAGGCGATGAACTGCCCGATGCACAACTTGATCTTCCGCTCGCGCGGTCGGTCCTATCGCGAACTTCCCCTGCGGCTCTTCGAATTCGGGCACGTATACCGGAACGAGAAGTCCGGCGTGGTGCACGGTCTGACTCGCGTACGCGGCTTCGCGCAGGACGACTCGCACTCCTATGTCACCCACGATCAGGCGCCCGGCGAGATCAAGCACCTACTTGATTTCGTGCTCAGCCTGCTGCGCGACTTCGGCATCGACGACTTCTACCTGGAGCTCTCGACTCGCGAGACAGAGGGTGAGAAGAGCGAGAAGTTCATCGGCTCCGACGCCCAGTGGGATGAGGCGACCGCTGTTCTCGAGCAGGTCGCCATCAACTCCGGGCTCGAGCTGGTCGACGACCCGGGCGGCGCGGCGTACTACGGGCCGAAGATCTCGGTGCAGATGCGCGACGCGATCGGCCGTACCTGGCAGATGTCGACGATCCAGTACGACTTCAACCAGCCCGAACGCTTCGGCCTGGAGTACCAGGCGGCAGACGGCACCCGGCAGCAGCCGGTGATGATCCACTCGGCGAAGTTCGGCTCGATCGAGCGGTTCCTGGGCGTGTTGGTCGAGCACTACGCAGGTGCGTTCCCTGTGTGGCTCTCACCGGTGCAGGTGCTGGGCGTGCCCGTTGCGTCCGAGTACGACGCGTACTTGCGGGGCGTGCTGGACCAGATGCGAAAGCTGGACATCCGCACCGAGTTGGACGGGTCGGATGACCGGTTCCCCAAGAAGATCCGTAACGCCAGCAAGTCCAAGGTGCCCTTCACGCTGATCGCAGGTGAGGAAGATCGCGATGCCGGTGCTGTGTCGTTCCGTTTCCGCGACGGTTCACAGCGCAACGGTGTGCCGGTCGCCGAGGCGATCGAACTGGTCCGCAGCGCAATCGAGTCACGCGCGCAGGTCTGACCCACGTTGCGGACTTGCGCAACGTGGCAGATGTCCCTCGTTGCGCAAGTCCGCAATCAGGCGATCAGGAGCTGACAGCCGGTGATGGACGCGGCAACGAAGGTTTTTCGTTCGTTACTGCGGTGAGTTCCGTCTCCTGGGCGCCGCGCTCGCGATACGCGAACCGGATCACGCAGAACGAGAACACCGCGATGACGACGGCGTATATCCCCGGGGCAAGCTTGTTCCCCGTGATGCTGATCAGCGCCGTAGCAACGAATGGTGCGGTGCCGCCGAAGATAGTGAACGCGAGGTTGTACGAAATCGCTCCAGCTGTCACGCGCACGTCCGCGGGGAACATCTCGGCGAGGCTCACTGTCACCGGCGGTGTGATCAGGAAGAACACCATGAGGAACATCAGCTGGGCAATCAGTGCGGTGGTGAAACCGCCAACTCCGGCAAGCATCAAGATGGGTACCGCGATAATCGCGACGAGAGCCGCCGCGCCCAGCAACATCGGTTTCCGGCCATAGCGGTCGGTCATCAGAGCACCGACAGGCAGCAGAAAGCACAGCACTGCCGTGGCGATCAAGTTCGTGAACAGGGCTTCGGACTTGCAGTGGCCGGCCTCCTCAACCAGGTAGGTCGTGAGGTAACTGCCGAACAGGTAGGACGCGATCACATGGCAGATCGCGAGGCTGAAGAACACCGCCATGTTCCGGCGCTGGCTGCGGACCGCAGTGCGCAGCGGTACCGGCTCGATCTCACCCGCGTCGAGCACCATCTTGAATTCGAGGGTTTCCTCGAGCTTCAGCCGCATGTACAGACCGATCGCGCCGATCGAAAGGGCGGTCAGGAACGGCACCCGCCACACCCAGGAGTTCCGTGTCTGCTCCGAGACTGTCGCAGAGAGAATCGCCACAAAGCCTGATCCACCGAGCAGGCCTGAGAATATGCTGACCGCCACGAAGCTACCGTAGAAGGCGCGCTTCTTGCTGGGGCCGTACCCGATGACGAACGACACGGCGCCGGCGTATTCCCCACCGGCCGCGAACCCTCGTAGGAGTCCGCACAGCACCAGGAGTGCCGGGCCGGCGACGACTACAGCTGCATAACTGGGCAGAATCCCCGATCGCTGCTGTCGCGACAACCATCAAAAGGATGGTCAGTGCGAGTACCTTCTGTCGGCCGGCGCGGTCAGCCATCCGACCGAAGAACACGCCACCGACCGGCCGGATGACGAAGGTCAGCGCGAAGACCGCGTAGGAGGAAAGCAGCGCGGCTGCGGTCTTCGCCCGGAAAGAACACCGTCACGATGGTGGGTGCGAAGTAGCCGTAGATGCCGTAGTCGAACCATTCGACGAAGTTTCCGATCATGGCGGCTACGACTGCCTGCTGCGCCGCCTTCTCGGTTCATTTCTCGCCTTTCGCAGGCAGCGTGTTGCCGCTGTCGTGAGCTGCTGTCATAGCGGTTTCCATTCTCACGGTGCCGAGAGCCGAGGGCGCTGACAGGCGGTATCCGGCATCCACAAGGCGCGCGACATCGTTCACGCCTCAGATTCGGCCGGGAACGTGGTGATACCCACCGGGGCAGTCGCTCACTCCTGCCTGACGCAAAAATGAATCAGCTTGATGATCCCTGACACGTGGTTGACTTTCGCCATGACCGGGGTGCGCGTGCAGTTCGCAACATCGGACGACGCGATCGGGCTCGCCGCCCTGAAGATGCGGTGGGACCTGGAGCGCGGGGGGAGCCCGGACACCACGTTCATCCGCCGGTACGCCGATGCCTGGCTCGCCGCTCGCACAACCCGCCCTGCGTGGATCGCCAAGACCGCCGACGGCAACCCTGTCGGTTACGTGCTCGGAGCCCACGTCGCAAAGATGCCGAGTCTGTTGCAGCCGGGCCGCGGTTGGCTGCATCTGTCCGCCGTATACGTCGACGAAGGGCGCAGGCGGCAGGGCGTCGGTAAAGAATTATTGCGAGCAGTAGAGAACTGGGCAACGGCGCACGACCTCAGCCGGATCCAGCTCAACGCAGACGATGAAGCGCGCGGCCTCTACCTGAAGGTGGGGTTCGAGCGGCCGACCGAGCGCTTCATGGAACTACGGCTCGGGGCTGAGCCCCAGCCGGACCTGCGCCTCTTCTGACCTCCTAGGTCGGCTCGACCAGGAAAACCGGTATCTCGCGATCCGTCTTGGTCTGATATTCGGCGTACGGCGCAAAAACGGCCACTGCGCGTTCCCACCAGAGGGCACGCTCTTGCCCTTCGATGCGTCGCGCGACTGCGTCGTGATGGGCGCAGCCGTCCTGAACCTCGACTTGAGGGTTCGCCACGAAGTTGTAGAACCACGCCGGGTGCTCGGGGGCGCCACCGGCCGAGGCGACCGCCAGATAGGAACCGCCCTGCTCGACTCGCATCAACGGGACCCGACGCAACATCCCCGTCTTGGCGCTGAGCACCGTGAACACGACGACTTTGAGCCCGTGCACCGAGGCCACGTCGGTCGACCCAGCCTCGTCGATCTTCGCGAGTTGCTCGCGTACCCAGTCGACTTTTTCCGTGGCGTACTCGCCTGTGAGTGGCATCAGCATCTCCTGGTGTCGGCGGTTCCTGCCTCGAACGTAGCGACCGATGCCGACAGCGTCGAGACCTACACGCAGGTGCGGGCCAATCCATCGACGACGTGGACCCCGGGCAGAGTCGCGAGGACGGCTCCCGGGAGTTCGAGCTTGCCGTGGCGGGTGCCCGACCCGATCATCACGACGCCCGCGGCAGCGACGGCGGCGTCGACGTAGATCGGCCAGCCCTCCGGTAGCCCGAGTGGCGTGACGCCGCCGTAATCCATGCCGGTGCGGATGACGGCGTCGTCCTTGGCCATAAACGACAACTTGCGCACGTTGAGCAACTTGCGTATGACGCCGTTCACGTCGGCTCGGGTGCTGGCGAGTACGACGACTGCGGCGACCCGTTCCTCACCTCCGCGCCGGCCTGCGACGATTACGCAGTTTGCGCACTGCTGGAGCGGGTAGCCGGACTCCGCGACCAGCGTGGCTGTGTCGGCGATGGCAGGATCAATGGCGCACGCTCTGATGGCAGTGGTGTCGACTCTGGTGAGTCGCCCGAGTGCGGCGTCGGTCGGCTGGGCCAGCAGGTCGGGCCGGCCCGTAGCCGTCTCCCAGTTCAGCGCGGCGCGAGTCATCCCGTCACCAGAACCTCGACGAGTCTGGCCAACTCCGCGGCGGGGTCGATCGTGAGCCCACCGTGGCATGGCCCTGGTCGCAGCACCGTCGAGCGTGGTGCGGCGAGCCAGCCGAAGCGGGGTCCGAGGCCTCCGAAGGTCGGGCGTCCCTCGATCGGCTCTTCGCGGCACGTTGCGGCAGCCGTCAGGAGGGCAGCCTCGACCTCGCTCGGTTCGATCGACGCCGCGAAGGCGTGTAGGCGTTCGGGGTCGAGATTCCAGGCGACAGAGAGGTATCGCGCCTGTTGGCAGTAAAGGGCGACACCGACGTTGAGGAACTCCTCGCGCACGGCCGACGGTACGCAGCGCAACACCACGTACTGGTAACCCATTGGTTCGTTCATGACGGGTCCTGCGGCAACCACGGCGCGGGCGAAGCGAGCCGCACGAGCAGGTGTTCGACATACGCCGACCGGATTGCAGCGGCGTCCTCTAGGCCCGGAGCGGGCTGCAGCCATTCGCCGGGCACGAAGTCGACCACGTCGGTCAGAACCTCTTCGTCGACCAGGGTGTTTAAGCGTTCGTGGGTCGATGCCAGACCTCGTGCGACCGGCCGCAGCACGTGCGTCGAGGCATCGAAGCGCTGCGTCGCGAAGCGGTCGGGGTCGGCGCCTTTAGAGGGCCACGAGTGATGGAAGTAGAGGGCGGCTCCGTGGTCGATGCACCACGTGTTGCGATGCCAACGCAGCAGATTCGGGTTGTGCGGGGTGCGGTCGATGTTTGCGGTGTACGCGTCGAGCCACAGGATCGCGGCAGCCTCGTCGGCCGACGGCGGGTGCGTCGGGTCGTAGTTGAACGCCCCAGGGAGCAGGTCCATCCCGAGGTTGAGTCCGATGCTCGCGGTGAGGAGGTCCTGCACCTCCTCGTCCGCTTCGTACCGGGCGATCGGGACAGGCAGCTCGACGGCTTTCAGGACGGGCACCCTGATGCCGAGGGCACGAGCCAGTTCACCGACGACGACCTCGGCGACCAGCGCTTTCAATCCCTGCCCTGCGCCGCGAAATTTCAGTACCCAGGTGCCCTCGTCATCGGCCTCGACGACCCCAGGCATCGACCCGCCCTCCCGCAATGGGACGACGTACCGGACGGCTCGAGCGGTGGGCAGCACACTCCCGAGGCTACTGAAGGCGGCGGTGAGTGCAGGCCGGAGGCTGCGGGCAGAAACGACGCCTAGGATCGGTCGCATGCCTGATGCGGTGGAGGACGAGCGCGAATTCACGCGCGTGCCGGACGGTTTCGAGCGACTGTGGACTCCGCATCGAATGGCCTACGTCCAGGAGCAGAAGCCAGCAGACCACGACGATGCAGCATGCCCGTTCTGCTCCTCGCCCGGCAGGTCCGACGCCGACGGACTGATCGTGCACCGCGGCAAGACCTGTTTTGTGGTGCTCAACCTGTTCCCGTACAACCCAGGCCATCTGTTGATCTGCCCGTACCGCCACGTGCCGCTCTACCTCGACCTCACGGACGAGGAGACGACGGAGTTCACTGCGCTGACGAAAGCGGCTGTCACCACGCTCACGCAGGTTTCGGCCCCGCACGGTTTCAATATCGGGATGAACCAGGGCGCGGTAGCGGGTGCCGGGGTAGCTGCCCACCTGCACCAGCACGTGGTGCCCCGCTGGGGAGGCGACGCCAACTTCCTCCCGATCATCGCGCAGACGAAGGCGCTCCCAGAGTTGCTGGACGACACTCGCCGTCGGCTCGCCGCTGGGTGGTCAACGCCGGGGACAGGCACCGATCCCCGGTAGCCTGAGAATCACCATGCTCAACCGATTCGCTCGCGCCTTCTTCACCACCCTCCTCACTCCTACCGCCCGATTCTTCATCACATGCGGGATCAGCCCGGACGTCGTCACGATCGTCGGGACGCTCGGCGTCATGGTCGGGGCGTTGGGGTTCTACCCGACCGGACAGTTCTTCTGGGGAACGCTGTTCATCGCAGCCTTCGTGTTCTCCGACCTGCTCGACGGAAACATGGCCCGTCAGCTGGGTCGATCCAGCAAGTGGGGCGCCTACCTCGATTCCACCCTCGACCGGTTCGGCGATGCGGCCATTTTCGGCGGGTTGGTCCTCTTCTACGCCGACCGCGGCGACAACATCCTGATCGCCGGACTCGCGCTCGCTTGTCTGATCCTGGGGTCAGTGGTGTCGTACGCGAAAGCACGCGCCGAGGGTTTGGGTATGACCGCGAACGTCGGCATCGCCGAGCGCGCCGACCGACTCGTCGCCATCCTCGCTGTAACTGGCCTCGTGGGCATCGGCAACCTGATCTCTGACGGCAACGCGATCGGTAACTGGGCTGAAGGAATCACCCTCGCGGTGCTCGCCATCCTCAGTTTCGTCACTGTCTTGCAGCGGATGCTGACGGTTCGTCAACAGGCCTTCGCGGCCGACCGGGCGGCTTCGCAACAGGTCGCTGCGAGCACGGAGTGAACGTTTCCGATCAACTCACACTCTCGGCTTTCCGTGCCGGATGGGCTCTTGTGCAGCGACTGCCCGAGCGAGCGGCCTACACGCTTTTCGACCGCCTGGCCGACCGGCTCACCAAGCGTGATGGCGAAGACGTCCAACGGCTGCGCAGCAACTACGCGGTCGTGCGTCCCGAGCTGGACGACATCGACCTCGACGCCCTGGTGAAGGCCGGCATGCGGTCCTACTTGCGTTACTGGTGCGATGCGTTCCGCCTGGAGCGGATCAACGCCAGCGACGACATCGACCAGATGCTGCGGCTCGAGGGAAACGGTCACGAGGCGAAGGCGGTCCTCGACGGTGGCGACGCCGTCATCCTGTTCCTGGGCCACCTCGGCAACTGGGACATGTGTGGGGCGTGGGCGACCCGCAACTTCGCGCGGGTCACCACGGTCGCAGAACGACTCAAACCCGAGGAGTTGTTCCAGCAGTTCGTCGACTACCGGGCGAGCCTGGGCATCCGGATCCTGCCGCTCACAGGTGCGGGCAACCCATATCCGGAACTGGTCACGGCCGTTCGAGCAGGCGGTTTCGTGCCGTTGTTGTCCGACCGGGATCTGACTTCGCGTGGGGTCACGGTGCAGTTGTGCGGACACCCTGCGCGGATGGCGGCCGGGCCGGCCCGACTCGCGCTGCACACCGGCGCCGCTCTCTACCCGCTCAGCGTCACGTACGAGAAGCTGCCCGGGCGCTCGATCCAGCGGGTCGTCGCTGATTTCGGGCCGCGGGTGAGGGTGCCCACCGAGGGCACCGATCGCGAGAAGATCATCGCCATGACCCAGCAGTGTGCAGATGCGCTGGGAGACACGATCCGCTCCCGCACTCAGGACTGGCACATGATGCAGCGGGTCTTCACCGAGGACCTGCGATGAGGATCGGCATGGTCAGCCCCTACTCCTTCGACGTACCAGGGGGAGTGCAACTGCACATCCGCGACCTCGCCGAGTTCTACCTGGCAGCCGGTCACGAGGTCAGCGTGCTGGCTCCGGCCGATGAGGGCACGCCGGTGCCCGGTTACGTGGTGGGCGCCGGGCGTGCGGTTCCGGTGCCCTACAACGGTTCGGTGGCCCGCCTGCTCTTCGGTCCCGTGACCGCGTCGAGGGTCGCCAAATGGGTGGAGCGCGGTGACTTCGACGTGATCCACGTGCACGAGCCGGTCAGCCCGAGCCTATCGATGCTGGCGATGTGGGCTGCTGAACAACCGCTTGTCGCGACGTTCCACACCGCCACGATGCGCTCGCGGGTGATGCACGCAGCCCAGCCGATTCTTCAGCCCGGTCTGGAGAAGGTCGTCGGCCGGATCGCGGTATCGCAGGAGGCCCGCAGCACGGTGCGCCGCCACCTCGGCGGCGACGCGGTCGTGATCCCGAACGGGGTCTACGTCGACGACTTCGCCAACGCCGCGATAGCGCCGTGGTGGCGGGGCACAGTCGACCGGCCGACCCTCGCGTTCCTCGGCCGGATCAACGAGTCCCGCAAAGGTCTGCCGGTGCTGCTCGCAGCGATGCCGCATCTGCTCGACGCGCGACCGGGGTTGCGGCTGTTGGTCGCCGGGCCAGGCGATGCCAAGGACGCGTTGCACGGTGTGCCCCCGCGTGTCGCCGACGCGTGTGAGTTCCTCGGGTCGATCACCGACCAGGAGAAGGCGAGCCTGCTCGCGTCCGCCGATGCCTACGTCGCGCCGAACACTGGCGGTGAGAGCTTCGGCATCATCCTGATTGAGGCCATGAGTGCGGGCGTTCCTGTCCTCGCCAGCGATCTGGAGGCCTTCCGGGCAGTGTTGCGCGACGGGGCGGACGGTCGTCTATTCGGTGTCGGGGACCCCGAAGACCTGGCGTGGCAGGCCCTTTCGCTTTTGGCCGACGCAGATGCGCGGGCCACCTACAGCACAGCAGGCTCGCGCCGGGCCCGTGAATTCGACTGGAGCCGCGTGGCAGCGCAGGTCATGAACGTCTACGAAACCGTGATCTCGGCGGGGGTGCCGGTGGCATCGGCGCGACGGATGGCCGCCCGACGTAGGGAGGTGCGCTGATGCACGACTGGGGTTGGGTGGCCCTCGCGGTGGCCGTCCTGGCGTTGATCGCCTGGTACCTGTCCTACAGCGCAGCGCGACTGGACCGGTTGCACGGGCGCGTCGAGGGATCGCTCTCAGCACTTGATGCCCAACTTGTCCGCCGCGCCGAGACCAGCATGGAGCTCGCCAACTCCGGTCTGCTCGACCCGGCCAGTTCGATGCTGCTCGCCGAGGCAGCCGGGTCCTCTCTCGACGCATCCGACGCCGCCGAGGTGGCCTCCGAGGTGCAGGAATACGGCGTCGACCACGAGCGCGCGGCCATCGAGACCGACCTGACCGGTGCGTTGCTAGCCGTGCTGACCATTGATTCGGCGGCCCAGGAGGGTGTCGCGAACTACGCCTACCGGGTGCGTCAGGCAGGGGAACGTGTGCAGTTGGCGCGGCGCTTTCACGACGACGCCGTACGCGATGTGCGCCGGGTCCGCGGCAAGCCGGTCGTGCGCGTATTCCGTTTGGCCGGTCACACTTACCTGCCAGAAATGGTGCAGTTCGACGATCGGGTCCCAGCGCTCGACTGACGTCGGCACGCGCGGCTCGAGAGGTTGTGCGCCGCTAGTAAGGTAAAGAGAACGCACTTCGCCATATTTTTCAAGGAGCAATCATGACTTCGCAGACCACCGACGCCCTGGGCCAGGGTGCGGGTCAGGACGCCGCAGCAACCGGCACCGCCAGCGTGAAGCGTGGCATGGCCGAAATGCTCAAGGGCGGCGTGATCATGGATGTGGTCACCGCCGAGCAGGCCAAGATCGCCGAGGACGCGGGTGCGGTCGCAGTCATGGCATTGGAGCGGGTGCCCGCCGACATCCGTGCACAGGGTGGGGTGTCGCGGATGTCCGACCCGGACATGATCGACAGCATCATCGCGACGGTCTCGATCCCCGTGATGGCCAAGGCCCGTATCGGTCACTTCGTGGAGGCGCAGGTGCTGCAGAGCCTCGGTGTCGACTACATCGACGAGTCGGAGGTGCTGACGCCGGCCGATTACGCGAACCACATCGACAAGTGGAACTTCAAGGCACCGTTCGTCTGTGGCGCTACCAACCTTGGTGAGGCGTTGCGACGCATTTCCGAGGGCGCGGCGATGATCCGTTCCAAGGGCGAGGCCGGCACCGGGGACGTCTCGAACGCCACCACCCACATGCGCACCATCCGCGGTGAGATCCGCCGCCTCACCTCCCTGCCCGAGGACGAACTGTACGTCGCTGCCAAGGAACTGCAGGCGCCGTACGACCTGGTCAAGGAGGTCGCCCGGCTCGGCAAGCTGCCCGTCGTACTCTTCACCGCCGGTGGTATCGCAACCCCGGCGGACGCCGCGATGATGATGCAGCTCGGCGCGGAGGGCGTGTTCGTCGGTTCGGGCATCTTCAAGTCCGGCAACCCGCAGCAGCGAGCCGAGGCGATCGTCAAAGCCACCACGTTCTTCGACGACCCCGACATGATCGCGAAGGTCTCGCGCGGTCTCGGTGAGGCAATGGTCGGGATCAACGTCGATGAGATCCCGCAGCCGCACCGGCTCGCCGAGCGCGGCTGGTAACTCGCACGTTGAGTGAACCCCGTGGGTGTCCGCAACATCGGGTAGCCGTCCGCACGCAAACGCGGACACTCAGGGGAAATCAGTCAATGCTGCTGCGCAGGTAGCCCGGCGGTGTCGTCCCGTCGACGGCGAGTGCCACTGCAGCTCGAGCCGCCACCGGACCGACCAGATTGCCCGACCCGCTGTACCCGCCGCACGCGACGATCCCGTCGTCGACCGAAATACAGAGCGCTCGTCGGTCGGTCGTGTAGCCGACGGACGCCGCCCAGCGGTGGGTGATCCGGACGGTCTCGCCCGCCACCCGGGACGCTGCGCTCTCGATCCACTCCTGGACGGGTCCGGTCGGTTCGTCGTCCAGTGTGTTCTCTGCCTCGGCGAACCAGTCACGGCCGCCGCCGATCAGCAAGCGACCGGCCGGGTCCTGTTGAGCCCATTCGTAGTCGTCACGCCATCCGACGCCGCAGGGCAACCGTCCGGGAGCGATCGGCTCAGTTGCCACCATCTGCAGCCGCACGGTGCGCACGGCTGATCGGAGTTGCGGCAGCAGGACGTCGAGTTTGCCGTCGACGCAAACCACGATGACCGGCGCCTGCACGATGCCGCC
>JAABUM010003907.1_pt1 | contig 17555 bp, 12 predicted proteins | sample 5559161 | NCBI WGS metagenome assembly JAABUM01 (sample SAMN10711868, study PRJNA513369) | rock metagenome | isolation source: Antarctica rocks | place: Antarctica: Victoria Land, Siegfried Peak nord | reverse complement strand
ATCTCGGTGAACCGGCGCCCGTCGTCCGGGGTCCGGTAGTTCTGGAACTCCGCCAGCGTCTGGTCGGCCAGGTTGTTGCGGTCCACCAGGAACAGGATCCGGTTGAACCCGCCGTGCTTGAGCAGCCGGTACGCCGTCGTGACCGCGGTGTACGTCTTGCCCGCGCCGGTGGCCATCTGCACCAGCGACCGGGCGAACCGCTGCTCCGCCAGGGATCGCTCGATGCCCTCGATCGCGGTGATCTGCGCCGGCCGCAGATCCCGGACGTCCAGAGCCGGCATCGCCTGCACCTTGGCCCGCCACGTCGGCGCGTCCGGGTCGCTGACCGCGTCCCGCACCGTCCGCGCCAACGTGCCCGGCTGCGGGAAACCAGCCAGCCGGCGCGCCCGGGGCGCCGGGTCATACCCGTTGGTGAAGTGGGTCTCCGAGCCGCTGGCCTCGAACACGAACGGCAACCGGCCGTCGGTCAGCAGCGACTTCAGCCGCACCTCGGCGGGCAAGCCGTCGGCGTACATCGCGCTCTGCCACTCCACCCCCGACAGCGTGGTCCCCACCGGCTTGGCCTCGATGACACCCACCGCGCGCTGGTCTACATACAGCAGGTAGTCGGCTCGGCCATGCCCCTTGGCCATGACGACCTCACGGACCGCGACACCCTGGGCGGCGTACAGGTTGATCCCCCTGCGGTCCTGCACCACCCAACCTGCATCCCCCAGCTGGCGGTCGATCAACACCCGGGCTCGTTGCTCCGCCGCGAGCCGGTCCTCGTCGATCACGGGGCTCGCTGGGGTCGCATGGGCTTCACTGTAACCGCCAGGCGGCCACCTATTCCAGACAGTCAGTTGCCGGAAGTTTATTGTTCGTGACGACAAACCGAAAGTTTGCCTCGTCGCCGAGCTACGCAAGCCACAATTAAACGGTCTCTGTATGATGGACGAAGACCGAGTCACCGGAAGATCGAAATGATGACGACCACCCGAACCAGTCCCGCCGCCAGCCGGAGCCCAGATCAACTGACCCGACAGCAGCTACGTCAGGCTCGATGAACACCGCAAAATCATAACGTGAACAGGTTGACAGGTCTCGCGGGGTGCCACCTCCGCCTTGTGGGCAGACGGTCCTCCGGTACCGATACTGAACCGAAAAAGCCAATTTCCCCACCTCCGCCGCTGGTAGCCATGATTGTAAACGCGAAAGAGCCCTCCCTCGATGGATACGTCCAGCTGGCGTGCCCGTCTCTACGACAGGACAAGCGCCTCATGTGGGCAAATCTGTTGAGTGGCACGATCGGCTCGGTCATCGGCGTCATCGGTGCGTTCTTGGCGGCGTACCTCACTCTAGATCGAACGAGGAGGCACCAGGCCGAGCTCGCTTATCGCGAGCACGAGGTTGCCACCTCTGGGCTCCTGGCCTACCGGCTCGTGGCGCTGTACGACGCACTGAAGGCTTTGTTAGCCGATCACGACGACGACGAGAGCGTCACCAGCATCCAGAGCCTGCGTCCGCTCGCTACTAGTCTTCGCGAGTCCATCGTCATCGATGCACCGCTGTTGCCCGACTTGCTGCATAAGGAACTGAAGCAGACACGCCAAGAGATGTCTCGCGTGATTCTCGATCACCCCAGTGATGCTGTAACCATTTTCGACCTGCGAGGCCTTCTACAGACCATCAAAAACTCGGGCGACTTGTTGCGCGAACTGCGCCGGGATTACGCCGCGGCAGCCCGGCAGGACAGGTCAGGACAATTCGAGGGGCGTGCGAGACGTAGGACGCCCAGATGGCGGAGGTAGTTGCCAATCACTGGCCTTGATGCTCGAGCTTCGCCGTCCGGGTCAGATCACGTTGACACTGCGAGACGAGGTGTGGCGGCAGATGCGCCTGGGCCTGGGTGCCGTGCAGTCGCTGGACGCCGACCTGCGACGGCCCCGCTCGGAGGGTGCCATCCAGTGGACGGTCGCGCACACGCCCTTAGACCTGCTCTTGGTCAGCCCTCAGACCTGCTCTCGGTGGGGACAGCGGTCACCATCGCCAAGGACATGCTCAATCTGTGCGACACCAAGGTGCTGATGGCCCTATGGCCGTTGGAGTTGGTCCACCCTACTCATCAAGTCCGGCCAACGCGTCGGAATCCCGGTCGAGCTCGAGTGCAATGGTGACGAAGCCGCGCTCTACAACGCCGACGGCACAACGCCGTGACACGTGCGCTCGGGGCGAGCGCCGACCTTGGACGAGAAGGGATCTTACCGAGCGGAAGCTCGCCTGTGCTTGCCACCCGTCGGGCTGGGCGGCATTGGTTTGGGTCAAGCTTGGGGTCCACGGCTGCCAACCCGCCGCTCGTCCCTAACTAACCGGCCAGTCCGCCGTCACCGTGGATGGCGGGCTGACCTTGGCCTGGCCCACATGAGCCCCTTAAAGGGCGGCGGTCGTCGTGGCCCGCATGAAAGGCGCCGGCGCCGCAGATGACCATGCAGCCGGGTAGCGCATCGGAGTCGCCCTTTGGTGGTCGACGCGGACACCGTGGCGCTGCTGCTGTCGGAGCTCATCCGTCATGACTCCTCCGTGCGCGGCGATGGTGAACGAGGTGTCGCCGAGCGAGTCGCAGCCCAATTGTCGTCGATGGGGCTGAGCTGACGCGCACGCTCCTGGAGAGCGAGCCCGGGCGCGCCAACGTCGTCGCGCGCATCGCGGGCACCGAGCCGTCGGCTCCGGCGCTTCTCGTGCACATCCACCTCGACGTCGTCCCCGCGGATCGAACAGTCTGGAGCGTGCACCCCTACTCCGGCGACATCCGCAACGGATACGTTTGGGGATGCGGCCCCGACATGAAGGACATGGCTGCGATGACCTCGTGGCACTGCGTCGGCTGCTGTCCACCCGCTGGCGCCCGAAACGGGAGGTGGCCGTGCCTTGGCCTACGTCGAGGCGCACGCGGCGCTGACCTGGACCGGCGCCGGCGGCCTGGCACAGGTCGACACCCACGGGCTGGTCCTGGCTGCGTTGGACCACCACGACTGCCGGGCGGGGACCCGAACCTGCACACGCACTGCGCGGTCTCGACGAAGATCCGCGGCCGTGACGGCAGGTGGCGGTCCCTGGACGGACGGGTCCTGTTCGCCATGGGTGGATCCGGCTCCGCAACGGAGACGGCCTGTACTGGCAGAGAGGCGGGATCAAAGATGGCGAGTGAGGCTGCGCTTTGGCAGCGAGAGCATCCGGTGATCATCATGGCCGCGACTCACGCTCACAGCCGAGATGAGTGCCGTGGTCAAACTGCATAACAATGCGCGGTGATGATGCCTACTAATGGCTGGAGGCTTACACCGTGCGCGGCGGCTCAGCGGCGTTTCGGGGCGTGTAGGCGGAGTGCTTCGGTGCGCCGTCCCGGCCCAGGTTCTTGCGGAGGAGGTTCTCGCGCGAGGTTGCGGCGATCCTTCGCTTGAGGTCTACGAGGTCAACATGGCGGGCCGTATGGACCGCATCACCTGATCTCAGCCCCCTCAGCCGTGAGGTTCGGGCGCCGGGGCGGGGAGGTTGGCCCCGAGTGCGTCGAGGGCCGTAACGAGTGGGCCGAAGGTGAGCCCAAGTTCGTTGGCTCGCGCCCGGATAGCTCTGGCGTCCTCGGCCACTGACATGCCCGCGTCGCAGAGCAGTCCCGCGAACCTTTCATCGAGGAGCCAGGGGGCGTTGGTCGTGGCGTGCGCGGCTACCGCGTCCAGGAATACCTCCATCATCCGCGCTCGGTCCTCCAGGGTCGGGCCGGGCAGCTCGATCCAGCGAAGTTGGTCGCTCCAAAGTTCTTGTCTGGCGGGTGTGCCGTTGACGTCGAGAAAGGTTCCGAACGGGCTGGTGTGGCCGTAGGCGCGACGGTACTCATCGACCTCGTACGCGAGCCGGGACACGTTGTCGTCATTGAGGGAGGCGCCCACGATCAGCATGTGCCGGGTCAGCAGCAGGGCCTGCAGCATCGAGCCTGCAGGTCGCGTCGTGGCGTCGTAGCGCACGAAATGTCGGCGGGTCAGCACAATGCTTTCCGGTCGGGTGGCGTCGCCGTGCATCTTGAGGATCCACGGATGTCTGGGCGCCGCATCCCGCCAGGGCAGAACGCTGGTGACGGGTCGGCCGCTCGCCTCAACGGCCCGCTCGTAGAGCTGGTCATAGTTGGTCGTGACCACTTCGTTGCAGCCGAGCCCGGCCAGCAGTGCGTGCCCAAGCGACGGGCGCTCGGCCCGTGCCGTGATCTCGGCTACCTGCTGGCCGAGGGTCTTCGGCATCCGGATGGACAGTAGTTGTGCCTGGTCGAGGGGGGACAGGTGTTGCAGGTCTGAGGCGGGCACGCCACCGTTTGCTGCGAGTGTTTCGAGCAGGTGGGTCCAGGTGGGTAAGCCTGCGGGTACGCTCACTCCGGCTCCGAGGAACAGGGTGAGGTAGCGGTGCGCGGCCATCCCGCCGAGTTCGCGGGCTCTGTGAAGCAGATCTTCTGTCAGCGGCCATTGGCTTCGTCCGCGCCTAACGTGCTGTGCGGCGCTGAAGACTGACGCGTCCGGTGTCACCAGGACAATGTCGACGTCCAGCCGCTGGGCGGCGTCCCCGAGGGTCTCGATCAATGCGGCGATGACGTCGCCCTGTTGCGGCCCCATCCCTCCACCAGCGATGCTAAGAACGGGCAGGGCAATCCGCAGTTTGGTGCGCCCAGGCCCGGCGGTGATGCCGCTGCGAGTGATGGCTTCCACCACGCCCACCGCCCTGCTCGTCAACGTGGCTGTGCCGCCAGTCGCCGCATCGCCGACATCGATAAACCACACCGGGGCCGTTCCGGTGCTGCGGGCAAACGCCGTGGGCCATTCTCGCGGCCGTGAGCGCGCAACGGGCACGCCGAGCACGGCCTGCCAGTAGGGACGCACGCTGAACCGACGATCGGTCGGGACGACCGACGCGTCGTGCACTACGGACTCGAGTCGAGAGTGGGTCAGGAAGACGTGGCCCAGGTCGCTACGCGAGGAAGTAGTGCTCACCGGCTCAACCTCGTAATCTCAGGTGCTCTCTGGAGCCAGGAACAGGCGCCACTGAGCGGATGGGACACCTCACGGTGCGGTGCGTGGTACGGCAACCCGAAGTTGCCCGGAGCAATGCTTGAAACCTGTGGATGGGTTCGGGAAGGGCGTACCTTCCCGAGTGTCGTCTGAAGGTCAAGTCAAGCGAGGCTCTCGCTGGAACGCGGGTCGGGAAGGTACGCCGATGCTCACGGTAACGAAGAACGCCAAGGAGATGCCAGCGAGGGGGTCGAGCGGCTCGATGCTGGACGAGATCGTGCGCGATGGCGCCAGACGGATGCTCGCGGCGGCGTTGGAGGCCGAGGTGGCTGCCTACGTCGAGGCGCACGTCGACCAGGTCGACCAGGACGGCCGACGGGTCGTGGTCCGCAACGGCCACCACCTGCCGCGGCAGGTGCTGACCTCCTCGGGGGCGATCGAGGTGACCGCGCCGCGGATCAACGACAAACGCACTGATGAGGCGACAGGTGGGCGCCGCCGGTTCTCCTCTGCGATCTTGGCGCTGTGGTGCCGCAAGTCGCCGACGATCGTGGGCCGACCTGCGTGACGCCAAGCGGCGCGGGATGCGGGCTCCGGTGCTGGCGATGGGCGACGGTGCGCTCGGGTTCTGGAGCGCGCTACGCGAAGTCTTCCCCGAGGCGCGGGAGCAGCGGTGCTGGTTTCACAAAGTCGACAATGTCCTGTTCGCGCTGCCGAAGTCGGCGCATCCGGGGGCGAAGAAGGCGCTGGCCGAGATCTGGAACGCCGAAGACAAGGACCACGCCCGCGCCGCGGCCAAGTCCTTCCAGGACGGGCATGGGGCGACGTCCGGCACCGCACCAAGGTCACCAAGGGACCCGGCTCCAAGGCCGCCGGAATCGCCATGGCGTTCAAGCTGATCGAAGCCGCCCAGCACCGCTGGCGTGCGGTCAACGCCCCGCACCTCGTCGGACTCGTCAGGGCCGGCGTGACCTTCGAACGAGGCAAACTCCTCGAGCGTCAGACACCCGACCTGGACACCGAGGCGCCCTGATCAAACTTTCTCATCCACAGGTCTTGACTATTGCTCAGTTGCCCGCCCTATATGCTACTCCCCCTTAAAACTCCCCAGCAGACATTCATCCCCAGTGCTCGGATTTGTACTGCACCAGGTCATCGCCGTGGAGTTGACGAGTTTGGTTACCCATCCGGACCCAGAAATCCCGACTCTCTGGTGCACCTTGGCCTTTAACTGGCTTCGCGAATACTGGCCTGCCGGAGGCTGAGACCCTCACAATGCAGATTTCGGCACCATCGACTGGCTCAAAGAGGATCCGCACGGTGGCAGCCGTAGATACGGACAAATTGCCTTCCAACAAGGTTCGCAGAAATAATTCGTAGCCATCAGTGTTCGGCTTAGACGCAAGAGTGGCCACGTCCGCGTCGATGCCAATGGTGGCACCGCTATCGTCTACACCGATGAAGAGCGAGCCACCTTCAGCGTTCAAAAAGCCGCAGACTGTCTTGACAATTACGTGCTCGAGCTTCGGGTCGATAACCCCAGTATGTAGATTTAGCCGCGCCGTCGCCTTGAACTCGACCGTTTGACCTTCCCCGCTGACGAGAAGCTCAGCATTCGACAAGTTAGTCACTGATGAGCTTCTTTGCAGCTTCATAAACCCGTCTTTTATGACTAGTGCCATCAGCTTTCGGCGCTTGTCAACGAAACTTGCATAGTCCAATTGCTCCCATCCAACGGGAAGCGCATGCACGTATGCCTGGTGACGCAGCCGTTCGGCTGGTAGTCCTTGAGTCATTAACGGCCAATAAGTGACAGGGTCCTGGTCGCTTATCATAAGGTTTTCCGACCAATCAAGGAAAGCCATGTTTGCGATGGCATTAGTTTGGCGCGTTCCCGTGATCCCCTGTCTGCCTAGAAATGCCTTGGGGAAGAGATGATGGCGTTCGATGGCCCTGGGTGCATTGACATCAGGGTCAAGAAGGTCTCGCACTCGCACCTCACTGAACAGGACCTCTGCGTCGAGAACGTTGAGGGCCGCCAGGTACGCGAAGAGCACTGGAGATCGGGCGGAGGAAGTGTCCAGCCGGTTCGGCAGCGAGATCTCCCAATAATCATGCGTGAAGTTTGCAGCGATAAGACGGTCAAGTTCGGCAACAAAGGCGGTTCCCTCACCGGCCGGAAGGTCGGCTACGCGGCCGAGGTCGAACTCAAGCGCGCTTTCCGGGGACGACGTATAGCGACCGGTGGTGTGAGCCATAAAGAACCACCGAGCGATGACCGGACGCAGCGTCGCCAGATCAATACCGAAGTCGATGCGCCCTATTAGCCATAACGCATAACTAAAGAGCAGGGCGTTCTCAGAAGAAATGGTTCGACGGCTACGAAAACCAGCTGCCTGGAGGCACTTAAGATATTCATGCCAATTGGCCAGGTCGAGCACCTCCTCGTGAGCGATGGCCAATCTTTCGAACTGTTCTGTTCGGCGCTCGACGCTCACTAAGCCCGTTTCCAGATCCTTTCCACGCAGAACGCTATAGACGTGCTGTAGTCGCCCTCGTCGGAAGGCAAGGGCCACCGCCACCCGAAGCATTTGATCGGGACTGGGCTCGATAAAAGGGTTCTTCGGGCTCGCGCCTCTAACCGTGGGGTCAACCGCCGCGCGACTAAACGCTTCGAGCTGGCGTCGGCCCTTTTCCCAGTGTACGGACATCAGCGTGAGTATAAAATCGGCCTGATTTAGAGATACTCCCTCAGAATTAGTACGGACAAATATTTCAGCAACCTGCTCCTCGTCGGTGGACGAACTCAATTCGACAACCTGAAACCTGAAGTCCCTGAGGTCATGGACTCGATTGATGCGCTCATCAAGGTTGTCCTCTTCGACCTCTGTAAGTGCCGCGTCCCGCGACTCTGCTAACCGCCTCAAGTATGTGCGCGCGGTCGCTCGATAGCCTTCTGACCAGAGGCTGGTGACGTCTGGAATGAACTCCGGATTCCTTTCGATCGCTGCGTCGGCAACTTCAAAAAGCTGATCCACGGGGCTGAACGCTATCTTAATCCGTTTTTCCTCGAAGCGCTTTGTGAGTATCCGAGAACCAGTCAGCACGGCATAGAGGGAAGTTAGTCTTTGCTGGCCGTCTACAATCAGGCGTTGTGGCGCGCGGTCGCCCCCATTGACTCCTATCTGCCGCGTGCCGACCTCGACCCCGGTCTCCCAAAGCATCAGAGTTCCTATGGGGTAACCGCGATACATGCTGTCAAAAAGGTCTCGCACCTTCTTCGACGACCAGACGAATGGCCGTTGAATGTCGGGAAGTGCGATACGACCGATGCGTATGTCTTCGATCAGACCAATGAGCGGAGCGCCAGTGTCTCGATACAGCGTCGTTGACAAGTGAACTCCTGAAGATCGGCCAGGCCCAACCACCATCAGTAGAGCTCCCTCAGCTCAGTGGAGCCGAACCAAGGGGCCAACGGCTAATGCGTACACGACCACCTCGCCGGCAGCACACCCGCTCGCGTGCTGAAGGGTTGCGGACTCCTGCGCGCGCTGCTTGATGCTGTCATAGAACCGCTGTCATGAACCGTCGTCGACACAACGCGAGTGTCGCAGCGGCGTGCACCGTAAGGGTAGGTGCGTAACGCGGTCTCTCCGGCGGCCATGGAGGGCAGTAACCGATGAGGCGGTCGAACCAGTACAGGGTGATCTGTGCCCTGGGCCGGCCAGGTGGGCGTCGCAGACCGGTTGCAACTGCGGGTGGATCCCTGCTCCGGGCTGGGGGAGCAGGGCGGTGGTCCGTTCGGCCGGGACGCAGGGCGCGCAGCGGCGGCCCCACTCGGAGTCCTCATGGCCGCACGCGCCGCAGGCGTAAAAGGCCGGGTTGCCGGTGCATCCGGCGCAGAACCGGCCGGCGCTGCACGTCGTAGAACGCCAGGACCCTGGCGGCTCCCTAGCCCGGGCACGGCTTGGCGTCCCGGGCGAACCGCAGCATGCACGCCGGGCAGACCGGCCGCTCCATGGATCAGCCAGCCCCGATGCCCGGGCCAGTGTCGGCGGTGCTGGTCTTAGGGGTCTTGACCGTCTCGGCGACGGGTTGGAGGGGGTCGTTCTGCTTGCAGTCCAGGACGTCGCAGAGCGCGGCCAGGACCTGCTGGTTTAGCCGGTGCGGGGCCTTGGTGTCCCAGGCGGTGGACGAAGTGGCGGCAGTACGAGCGCTCTCGCAGCCAACAGCGCGACCAGGTCGGAGGTTTGGTAGATGCCGCGGGCGGCCATCACCGAGAAGGGGCTGGCTAGCCGCCATGTCCCTCACATAAGTTCCGATCGCGCGCGCAGGGCATGTCAACTCAGACGCGATTCGCCATGGTTCACGAGCTAGTGCAAGAGGTGTGTCCCTCCGTTGAAGGGTCAACTGATGAACACAGACTGCGGAGCGTGACTCGCTTCTCGAGAACGTCATGGCCGTCGCTTGAACTGGCTACGGCGCCGTGCTCCATCTGAACTGAATCAAGCGAAGAACGGTGCAAGCACGGGGATCGGAGATGAGGGGGTCACGTGCCTCGAATGGATGACTGTGCTGCGGGAGCTGCGATGCGGCAGAGAGTCGGCGCCCGGTCAGTTCTTGTGAGCCTCGGCGTAGTCGGTCTTGATTCTGCTCGGCAGAGTTCCGCGGTCGCTGACAGCGTGTCCGTTGGCGACGGCCCAGGCGCGAATCTCGGATGAGTTGGCGCCTGTGGACTGTCGGCCACGGGCCGACCTGCTCGCCGACGAGGTCTTGGATCTCTTCGCGGGTGCGCGTCGTGAAGCCTTGACCGTGGCACTGCGGGCCGGCCGATTGGATGTTGCCGGGCCCGGGCCCGGGCCCGGGCTCGCGTCGTCGGTGCTGGTGCTGGTGCCTTCGGGAAGTTCGACGTTGTAGAGCGCGCCGATCACCCGGAGGGCGTCGGCCAGTGGCTCGCTGGAGTCAATGGTGACCTTCAAAGGGTTCTCGTCTCTCGCGCTGTTCGGCCCGGGCGCAGCAACCGCCGCGCGGGCATGTCATCACTAAGGGAAACGGTATCGCAGTCCGCGAAGGTACCAGACCATTCCCGTAGGCCTGGGGTCGTTCGCGGCGTCCGGACGGGCGCAGTTTGACCTCCGAAACTGGCGCGGACGGCTTCCAATCCGACGAGTGCACCCCGGTGCTGACTGGTGCCGGATCGTCCAAAGCTGCTGCCAGGAAAGGTGATTCGCTGTCTTCACGCGTCGCCGCCGCGAGCTAGCCTGGTTCGGAAGGGGGGTGGGCTGGGATGATGACGGTGCACGTGCTGCACGCCGGCGACGGCTACACCTACCTGACCCGCCAGGTCGCCAGCGGTGACCATCGCCCGCTGCGCGGCGAGACGCTGGCCGACTACTACCTCGCCGACGGAAACCCGCCCGGACGGTGGGTCGGCACCGGACGCACCGCGATGGACGTCGAGGGCCAGGTGACCGAGACGCAGATGAAGGCCCTGTTCGGGCAAGGGGTCCACCCGGACGCCGAAGCCCGGATCCGTGCGGCGACGGCGCGCGGGGCCACGCTCCAGGACGCGCAGGCCGGCGTGCGGCTGGGTCGACGGTTCCCGGTGATCGACCACTCCAGCCAGGTGTGGCGCCAGCGGCTGGGCACGGCATACCAGGAGTTCCATGCCGCGCACGGCCGGAAGCCGGAGCGCGGGCCGGAACGCGACCTGATCCGCTGGAACGTCGCCGTTGACCTGTTCCGGGAAACCCAGCAGCGGGAGCCGGCCGACGACGCCGAGCTGAAGGCGTACGTCGCCAGGATCGCGAAACCGCCCCGTCAGCCGGTCGCCGGCGTGGACCTGGTCTTCACCCCGGTCAAGTCGGTGTCGACGCTGTGGGCGCTCAGCGACCAGCGGGTGCGCCGGCAGGTGGAGGTAGCCCACGAGGCGGCCTGGCAGCGAGCGTTGGCCTACCTCGAGGAGCATGCGGCGCTGACCCGGACCGGCGCGGCCGGGATCGCGCAGGTCGAGACCCGCGGCCTGGTCGCCGCCGCGTTCGACCACCCGGACTCCCGCACCGGGGACCCGAACCTGCACACCCACGTCGCGGTCTCGGCGAAGGTGCAAGGCCTGGACGGGAAGTGGCGCGCGCTGGACCTGCGGGTGCTGCACGCGATGGCGGTCAGCGCCAGCGAGACATACAACACCGCCGTCGAGGACGAGCTACGCGCCCGCCTCGGCGTCCGGTTCGTCGACCGGGACACCGGCCGGAGCCGGCTCCCGGTGCGCGAGATCGACGGCATCCCCCAGGCACTGCTCACCGCGTTCTCCTCACGACGGCAGCAGATCGAGCACGGCTACGGCGCGGCCCTGGAGCGGTACCGCGACACCCACGGCCACGACGCGCCCCGGCATGTGCAGTACCAGCTCGCCCAGGAGGCGACCCTGGCCCGGCGCCCGGACAAGGGCCGGCCCAGGTCATGGGCCGACGCGCGCCGGGAGTGGGCGGCCCAGGCTCGTGAGGTGCTGCGGCGCGACCCGTTCGGCGGCGACGTTGAGGGGCTGATCGGCTCCGTGCTGGGCCGCGGCGTACCGGAGGTCCACCTCGACGCTGACGCGGTAGCGGAGCTGGCCCAGCAGGCGATCGGGAGCGTCGCGGAGTCCCGTTCGACGTGGACGCGGTGGCACGTCCAGGCAGAGGCCCAGCGGCTGACCCGTCCGCTGGCCGTTTCCGCGGCCGCCCGCGGCCGCGTCGTCGAGGAGGTGACCGCCCGAGCGTTGGCTTCGGAGTGCTTGCTGCTGGCCGCGCCGGAGTCGAATCCGGTCCCGGACGCTTTGCGGCGCGGCGACGGGGAGAGTGTCTACAGCGTCCACGGCGCCGCCCGGTACACCTCGGAGCGGCTCATCCTGGCCGTCGAGGACCGACTCCTCCAGGCGGCCGAGACGCGGACCACGACCGCCACCCCGGATCCGGTGCTCGACGCGGCGCAGGCCCGGCTCGAGTCCGCCCACGGGTGGGCCTTCGACCGGGCGCAGGTGGCCCTGGCGCGGGCGTTCGTCTGCGATGACCGGCGCCTGCTGGTCGGGGTCGGACCGGCCGGCACCGGAAAGACCACCGCGATGCGGCTGGCCGCTGCCGCGTTGACGATGGACGGACGCCGGCTCCTGGCCCTGGCGCCGTCGGCGAAGGCGGCCGCGGTCCTCGGCCGGGAGATCGGGGTCCCGGCCGCCACGCTGGCCAAGCTGCTTCACGCCCACGACCAGTCCGCCGCCACCAGCGCACCCGTCCCGCCGATCTTGGCCCTGCGCCACGGCGACGTCGTCCTGGTCGACGAGGCCGGAATGGCCGGGACCCCAGCGCTCGGCCGGCTGCTCACCGTTGCGGAGAGGGCCGGCGCGGTGGTGCGCCTGCTCGGGGACCCGATGCAGCTGTCCGCGGTCGAAGCCGGCGGGGCGCTGCGGCTGCTTGCCTCCGCCGGCGCCGGCCCGCAGCTCGAGCAGGTCCACCGCTTCGTCGACTCTGCCGAGGCGCAGGCGACCCTGGCCCTGCGCCTCGGCCACCCCTCGGCGCTCGGGTTCTACGAGGCGAACGACCGGATCAGTGACGGCGGCCGGGACGCGATGCTGGACGACGTCTACGACGCCTGGCGTGCTGAACTGATAGCCGGCCGAGCCGCCCTCATGGTCTCGGCCTCCACCGCCGAGGTCGCGGAGCTGTCCGCCCGCGCCCGAAGTGACCGGGTCGCCGCCGACGAGGTCGAATCCGGTGGAGTCGTTCTTCACGACGGCAACACCGCCGGCGTCGGTGACCTTGTCGTCACCCGGCAGAACAGCCGGCTCCTGACCGTCCACGGCGGCCGGGACTTCGTCAAGAACGGCGACGTCTGGCAGGTCACCGGCCGCCACGCCGACGGTGATCTCGACCTACGCCACCGCGTCCACGCTGGGACCGTCCGCCTGCCCGCGGCGTATGCCGGCCAGCACCTCGAGCTCGGCTACGCCACCACGGTGCACCGCGCCCAAGGGTTGACGGTCGACACGGCGCACGTGCTCGTCGACAGGACGATGACCCGGGAGGCGTTCTACGTCGCCATGTCCCGCGGCCGCACGTCCAACCGGGCGTACGTGGTCACCGACGAGTCGATCGACGTCGACCTGCACCACCCACCCGGCCCGGCCCTTGACGCGGGAGCGGTTCTGCGGGGTGTGCTGGCGCGGGAGGGCTCGGAGCACTCCGCGACCGAGACGCTGTCCGAGACCCTCGAGTCCGCGGAGTCGCTGGCCACCCTGGTGCCCCGGTACCTCGACGCCTGCGCCCGAACTTTGCTGACCGGAGCACTCGAGGACTCGGTCAGAGCGGGCTTGCGGGACGCCGGCGGCCGGGCGCTCGAGGAGCGTGTCTCCGCCGCCCCGGGCTGGCAGCGCCTGCTGCTGGCATCCGTCGGTCAGGACCCGCGGGAACGGGTCGCGGAGGCGGTCCGCTCACGGCTGCTTGATGGTCCCGACCAGGTGCGCGACCCGGCAGCGGTCCTGGCCTGGCGAGTCGCGAACCTCACTACCGACGGCGCGCCGGAGACGGCTGTCGGGCGGTTCCGTCCGCCGTGGTTGCTACCGCCACCGCCCGGGCTGGCGACCGGCCCCATCGCCGCGTGGACAGCACAGCAGGACGCCCTCGTCACCGACCGGGTCAGGGCCCTGGTCGAGCGGGTGGCCAGTCAGCCTCCCCGCTGGGCAGACGGCATACCCGCCCGGCCCCAGGGGGGACCAGAGCGCGACCGGTGGGAGACGGACATGGCCGTCGTCGTCGCCTACCGCGACCAGCTCCGGGTCCCCGACGACCTCCCGCCATGGGCAGCAACCGCCCCACCTGGCCGTGGCGGCGAGGCCGAGACGCCCGCCCGGGCGGCGTGGCGGCGACTGCAAAACTCCGGTCCCGGGACCGTTGCCCACGGCTCCGTGGATGACCGGCTTCGAGCGCTGTTGACCCGGCCGGCACCACGTGCGCCGGACGACGCGAGCGGCGGGCAGCGCACCGCTGAGCGGCGCCACGCCGAGCACCCGCCGCGTCCCGCCCGACTCGAACGAGGGCCGCGCCTATGAGGGTCTTGCACAGCTGCCGCCAGGACCTCCCCTTGTCCACCCACCTCCAGCACGGCCCTCGCGCCCCATGCCGACGGGCGAGACCCTGCCAACACCACCAAGGAAAGGGCACGACTGATGACCACGCATGAGCTTCGTGATCCTCTCGCCGTTGCTTCGCAGCTGCTGGGCGCGGCGTACCGCCAGGCGCTGGCGGCGGCCCGGGCCAACCCAGACTCGACCTGGATCGATGCGGCTTCGGCGATCGGCGCCGCCGAGGCGCAGCTGCACGCCTCAGCCGGCCTGGCCGTCGACCAGGCGGAGGCGAGGCCGCCCGAAGGTACCTGCAGCCAGCTGCTCGAGGCGGCCGAGCAAGCCCTGCACAAGATCCCCGCCGGCGAAGGACCGGTCTCCCTCGCGCTCGTCCGGTCGTACCTGACCGAGGCGATCCTCGAGACGACGGGGCGCGACCAGTGAGCGTCACCACCTTCGGCGACCTGGTCACCCAAGCGGAGCAGGTCCTCATCGCGCTGGCACGCCGGCGGGAGCGCGACGCGCGCGGACTCGCCGCCGGGTGGCCGGACTTCAGCCGCCGAGCCACCTACGCCATCACCGCCGCCACCGGCGTCAGAGACCCACGCTGGTATGCCGTGGACCGGCTCATCATCGAAACCGCCAGGCGCGCGACTGTCCCGTTCTCCAAGTCGGTGGCTGCGTCGTTGCACCGGGATCCGTTGCTGGAGCGAGCCGGAGTCCTGCTCGGCGCGGCCGGTGACGTCCTGGCCTCTGCCGCGCGGGATTCCGTGGCCGACCCCATGCTCGACGACGCGAACGTCAAGGCGGCCCAGTCCCGGATCGCGGCACTGCTGGCCGCCGCAGCGCACACCACCGTGGGCGCACTCGGACGATTCGACGGCTCCACGACCCTGTCCAGGCGGGCATCGCGAGACCTGGCAATCCGACTGACGGGGGTGGAACAGGCGGCCATGGCGGTATTCGAGTCCAGTCCCACCCTCGACAGCCGCGCCGACGACGTCGCAGTCGTCAGTATCCGCCCCGGGAAGCTAACCCTGGAGGACGCGGTGGAGGTCTGGGGTCGGGAGGCGCGCGAGACGGCTCGCTCCTCGTCCCCGTCAGCCAGGGATCTGCAGGCGGTGGCGGCAGACCTCTCCCGCCTGGCCACCCACTCCCGCGTCATCATCCGGGCAGCCACGGCCCAGGACCTGGTCGACCCTGGTCGTGGCCCCGCGCTCGATCGGGCGCTGGCTGGCCTAGCCGCCGGTTGGCTTGACGTCGCGCAGGCCTGGACTGGGCTGCACACGACCCAACCAGCGACGCCAACCAAGATCGCCGCCTCCCACGGGCTCGGCCAGGCGCTCATGGCCGCGACCCGCGACGGGCGGGACTGGGCTGACCCAACCGTGGTCGCACGGCGCATCGACGTGACCCGAACCCTAGGTGCACTCCGTCGCGCACACGACGCGGGCCGCGTGGTCGCCGAAGCCCAACCTCAGATCGCGACCCGGTTGGCCGCATCCGAGTTGCTATTCGCGCCAGCCCGGTCGACCTCGCCATCGCTGGAGCGGCTACACGGCCGCCTCCGAGCCGGACTCGTCGCTGTTGATCGGGCAGACATCGGCGAGTTATCCGGCGCTATGACTTCGCAGTTGCGCCGGGCGCGGCGCGCGGACGAAGCCACGACTCCTCGTCGCCTGTCCGCACCCACCGGCGGCCCGCGGCAGGGCTGACTCGTTCGGCCGAAAGCGCAGCCCCACGCTAGACTCTCCGACTGGTACTCGACTGCGGCAGCGGTCCGAGCCGTCGAGGTCAGTCCCGCAATGTCCTGGCGCCGTACTTCACCTTGGCAGCCGCGGCGCTGCGGCGTTCGGCTATGATTGACGTATGCGCAGATGCGCAGATCCGGTGAGGGAAGAGCCGATTGGTCCAGTCGACCAGGGAGGCCAGCCCGGGCCGGTCGTCACGCGTCCCGGAGAGCTTGTCGGTGAAGATCCGTTCGGCGCCGGCCTGGCGCAGCGCGTCCTGTTGCGCCTCCAGGAACTGGTGGTCGGTGCTGACCCGCGCGTACCCGACGTCCGTCATACCGGGCAGGGTCTCAGAAGTTGGTGGGTGCCAGTCGGCGCCACGCCAAGTTACGGACCTTCTTGTGAGACGGCCGTGGGCGCCGCCGTCCTGCTTGGAGACAGGGTTGGGAATGTCTCAACCCATGTCGTCTCGAAACCAAGGTACTGAGATGCCAGTTGCCGAGCGTAGGGCGGGAATCCCGAGGCCGCCAGCGGGACGGCCGACAAGCCACTGCACCACGAGACAGCAGCTGACAGACGCAGACTCCGACCATCCGCGACCTACGCCTTGGGGCTTGACCGCCGCGGCTTTGCCGGCACGCCGATTGCTAAGGCATAGACCGCGAGTCAGGCTTGGGCTGCCGTGTGAGCTTTGGCGATGAGCTGGTTCATGGTGCTGATGGGGACGCCGTCGCGGTAGGTGATCTTCCCGGTTCGGTCGATGACGTAGTAGACGTCCGGCTCGCCGTTGCCGTCGTAGCGGAAGCTCAGGTCCTTGGACGAGGTGCCCCAGGTCCACCCTGGGTCGGTGAAGCGCTTGCCGACCAGGCCGGTACCGAGCTTGCGCAGGGCGTCGGTTCCTGTCCTTCCGGCACCGAGGTCGCCGTACAGGTCGATCACGGCGACCTGTACCCCTTCGGCGCGCAGCTGGGCCAGGTGCTCGGCGACCGCGGGGATGCTGGCGGTGCAGCTCGAGCAGCCGGCGGCAACGAACCACAGCACGGTGGGCTCCCCCCGGAACGAGGCGACATCGACGTCCCTGCCGTCGACGGTGGTGAACGTGCCGGCGGGGGCGACGCCGCCGACGGTGGCAGTGACGGGTGTGCCCGCGGCGGCCGGGGACGCGGCGACTCCGGCGGGTGTACTGGCGTTGCCGGCGCCGCAGGCCGTGACGACCAGGAGGGTGAACGCGGCGACGGCCCCGCCGAGCGGTGCCCGCTGGGGGCGGTGGTGGGTCATGGGGGTGTCCTTTCCGGCTCAGGCCGGGTTGGTGGGGCAGCCGGGGGCTTGCAGACAGCCGGCGCGAGCGACCCGTCGTAGGCCCCACCACGCGGTGGCCCCCAGCAGGATCAGGCTGGTCGCCAGAAAAGCGGTCTGGTGGGCGGCGAAGAACCGTTGCAGGGTGCCGGTGGTGCTGTAGACACCGACCGCGGACAGCCCGAGGGTGGCCAGCACAGTCGGGATGACGGGGGTGCAGCACAGGAACGTCGGGAGCAGGCTGAGGATGAACGCGGCACCGCTGAGCGCGCCGTCACCGCCGGGGCGGCGGGCGGCGGCCGCGCGCCGGATCGCGTAGAGCTGCACCGTGAGCACCAGCGCCATCCCGGCACCCAGAGCAACGGCGAACCCCAGCAGCCGACCGGTCAGGAACTGCCAGTTGGC
>JAABUM010003906.1_pt1 | contig 17561 bp, 12 predicted proteins | sample 5559161 | NCBI WGS metagenome assembly JAABUM01 (sample SAMN10711868, study PRJNA513369) | rock metagenome | isolation source: Antarctica rocks | place: Antarctica: Victoria Land, Siegfried Peak nord | reverse complement strand
CCAATCTTCGTTCAGCCGTTGATTGGAAGAGGGCGCAAGCCCCGCTTTTCATTCTTTGGTCAAGAGCGCAACCGCGACATCGCCGCGCGCTTCCATGCGCAGGTTTTGTTTCTCGGTCACTTGCTCGGCCATTTCGAGAGCGCGACGCGGAGCGACGCGAGCCATCGCGCCGACCAAACCTTGCATCGCGCGTCCGTTGGAATCGAAGTCGTCGCCAGTCGGTTTTTTCGCCATTTCCAAGCGCGTGAGCCATTCGCGCTCGATGAGGATGCGGCTTTGCCCCGGCCACTTCGCGGCCCGCTCCTCAGCATAAGCCGCCAGTGACGGAGTCCAGCCGCCGTAACTCTCGTCTTTGGGAATGGCCTTGTCGAACGCGCGGGCGAACATCTGGTCGGCCAGAGCCGCGTCGAAGGTTTGCGCGACGCCCGCCGCTTGAGAATAGAACTCGACGTTGCCCGAATTGACTTCGAACACCGCGTTCAAGGCGCGGCGCGCCACGTTGGGTTGCTGGAGCTTCACCGCGTTTTTGGCGATGACGATGAGGACTTGGGAACGCTGATAATCCTCCAAGGGCGTTGCGGCTTCGAGTGCTGCCCCCGGATCGGACAAAGCGAGCGTGCGCACGAGTTGTTCGCGGCCTTGATTGAGCAAATCCTTCGGCTTTTGATGATAGCCTTCGACTTTCACGCCTTTGTCGGGCGTTTGCGCGGCTTTTTGCGCGAGTTGTTCCATGAGCGCGAAGGTTTTGCGCGCGCCCGCCACGTCGCCGCGCTTGGCGTAAACACCCATCGCCCTGCCCAGCAATTGCAACGCAGCCGAAGGCGACCAATCTTCGACGAGCGATTGCGGCGCGTCAGGCGAAATCGACGCGGCGAGCGCGCCCCAGTCCCACGAGTTGTCGCCGCCATTATCAGGCAATTGCGCCGCGATTTGAGCCGCGTAATCGAGCCACATCGCGCCCGTTTTCGGGTCGAGTTTGGCCGCGACCTGCGCCAGGCCCAACAACTTCGAAACGGTTCCGGTTGAAATGTCGCGCTTTTCAGCTTCTTGAGCAGCGAGCCAATCTTTGACTGCGCTGCGCTGCGTTTCGTCGGTCGAACCGGCGCGGGCCAGCATCACCAGACGGTCGAATTCGCCCCGGCTGCCTTGAGGCGTTTGATCGCGCAGTTCGGCTTCGCGCGCCAAAAGCGTCGCCGGTTCGCGGGCCGCCAGGGTTTGCAAAAAGCTGCGCCAACTCCAATCGTCTTTGCCTGCGCGAGTGAATGCGGCTTCGATGCGCTTTTCGCCCAACGCGTCCCACTTCGATTCCCACTCGTAGCCTAAACGCGAACGGGAAAGCACCTCGTCGGCGAAGGCCGCGCGGTCTTCGATGAGCGCGGCATCGGGCAGGGTGATGAGGGCATCCCCGGCTTTTTCAAGACCCAGAGAAGCCAGACGCGGCCCATCCGAAGCCAGCAAAGTCACGCCGCGCGTAGGCGCATCTTTTATGGTGAAGGCGCCGGTGTCGTCGGTTGCTACGGGCAAATCGAAGCCTGTTGACAGGCCGACAAAAGCGTGGGCGATGGGGCGCCCTTGCGCGTCCACGACGCGGCCTTTGAGCGCCGAGCCACGCTTTTGCAGCGTAATGTCGCCGCGCCACACGCCGTCCTCGTTTTTGAGCGCGCTTGTTCCCAGGATGAAGCCCGGACGCGACACGCCCGTTACTTTGGGAGTGGCGTTTTGCATCGAAATGGGCAGGCTGTAAGTGCCATCCGTGTTCGAGATCACCGTTGGACTCGAATAGGAGTTGCCAGAGCGGATTTGCAGCTTGATTTTGGCGCCTGCGACGGGTTGATTGTTCTCGTCCAGCACGCGGCCTTCGACTTTGGAGGGGCCTTGCGCTTTGTCTTTGCCTTCGACCACAACGGCCAGAGCAGCGGTCGCCGTCGCCCCGATGGAGAATTTGTCGCCGGACACGACTTTGAACTCGTCGCTTTTGACCGTGTAGTTGCCTTCTTGAAGTCCATCGAAGGAAAAATTGCCGTCACCCTCGTTGGAGCGCGCGTAAACCCGGTCGCCTTTTCCCTCGGCGTAGAGCGAGATGCTTTGCGGCGCCCCGGCCTCGTTTTTCACGACTCCCGCTATTTTCTGGCCGTGCTTGAGCGTGATTGTGCCCAGGTCAATGGCGCCGTTTTTCGGGTCGGGCACATCCTGTTTTTGCTGCGAGACAAAGCCATCGGCGCGCACCGCCAGGCCCACAGCATCGGACGCGGCCAGAAAATCAAAGGTGCCGTCTTTGCCGCTTTTGCCATCGCCGCCGCTGCCGCGTCCCCACAACTGAACCGAAGCTCCGGGAATCGGTTTTTTGGTGCCTTCTTCCACAACGCGGCCTTTGACGTGCGTGCCCGCTTCAGCTTTCCAATCGCCGAGGTCGCGCGTTTCGCCCGCTTTCAAGCCTTCCACGTTTTTAGGAGGCACCAGGAAGGGCAGTTTGTCTTTGTCGTTGCCCGAACTGAGCACTTGCAAATACACGCGTGTGTCGCCCAGTCCACCGACTTCAAAGGTGCCATCGGCCTGGGTCGTGGGCTGGTTTTGAAAGTCGCCCGCGAAAAGTTTCACGCCGCCCGCCGGAGTGCCATCGGGTTTGAGCAAGCGCCCTTTGAGGGTCGCGCCGCGCTCCAAAAAGATCGGCGGCGCGCCCAAAGCGACATCGAAACTGAAACTCTCGTTTTTAAAGCGCGGGTCGGCGACGGTGATTCCCGCTGTGCCTTCGAGCGGCAAGCCATCGAAACTCCATTTGCCCTGCGCGTCGGATTGCGTTTGCGGCGCCTCGTTGGCGGGGAAATACATCTGCTTGCTCTGGTCGTCGCCTTTGCGTGCAATCGAGTCCAAGCGGATGCGCACGCCCGCGACTGGTTTTTCATCTTCGCCCAGCAACACGCCGCTCAAGGTTTTTCCTTTGTGTAGCGTGACCGTGTTGTCGCCCGCTTTGAGCGCGACTTGCTCCAGCGTCAGGCCCGCCGCTTTGACCTGCGCGAGCACAAAAACCCGGCTTTGCCCGGCCTTGCCTTTGTCTTTGGGGTCGGGCAGGGCGTTCTTCGACTCGAAGGCGACGCGGCCCGCCTCGTCGCTTTGCAAATCGAGCGGGAGTTCGGTTTTCTGATTGCGCCAATCGCCGCTCGTTTCCACAACATGAACTTTGGCGCCCGCGACGGGTTTTCCATCCGGCCCGACGACTTGCAATCGCACGGCATCGGCGTGGCACACGGCCAAACATCCCAGAAACGAGACGAGCAGAAATGACGATTTCATAGAAGTGGCGCGCAGTTTGTCTCAGCGGAAGCGCGTTGCCAACGGGCGTTTGTCGTGTCCATTCGCCCTGGCCAGGTGGCAGCGAAACTCTGGCTGTTCCGTTTGTCTTCGACTAATCGTTTTGGAGCAACGCCCGCACGATTTCGCGGATGGCTTTGCCGCGCGCGGTGCCTTCAGTGGGCAGTTGCGCCACCATTTCCAAAGCGCGCGTCGAACTCAGGCGCGCCATCTCGCCCACGAGATAGCTCATCCGCGTATCCTCGGTGTCGTAACCATTTCCGGCACGCGCGGCTTGCTCTTTCAGCAAGGACGGCCACCGGCGCTCGATCAAAATGCGGCTTTGCCCCGGCGACTTCCCAGCGCGCGCTTGGGCGAACGCCGCTATCGAAGCGGGCGTTCGCTTGGACTTCGTTGCCGGAGCAAGGCGCGCCCACAGTTCATCGCTCAAAGCGGTATCGAATGTGGCGGCAATGGTTGCGGCTTTGACGCGGTTTTGCGAGTTGCTCACGCGCGAATCGAAGGTGGCACGTAGCGCCTGCCGCGCGAGGTCGAACTGCTTCTGGTTCGCGGCGCTTTGACCGATGACGGGCATCGTTTCGAGCCACTCTGAGCCGTCGAGCGACAATTCGCGGGCGAGTGTAAAGGCGGCTTGCGGATCGCTTTGCGCCAGGAACTGCGCGTATTGGGCGCGCGTGGTTTGCTCGATTTGCCCGGTTTTCGGGGCGTATTCGCGGTGCGGCCCGTCTTTGTCGGGCGGCTGATTTTTGGCGTCTTGCGAAAGTGACGCGACTTTGTTCCACTTCGCGCGGGCAGAAGGAAGATCGCCGCGCTCGATGTCGCTTGCCATCGCGGTTTGAAGCAGCATCATTTGCGGCAAAGGCGACCAGTTTTCGCCCAATTTCTGCGCCGCATCGGGCGAAATGCGACCGGCCAGAGTGCCCCAATTCCACGCGTTGATGGCGTGGTTTTCGGGCAACTGCTCGGCAACCTGCGCCGCGAACTCAAGCCACGCCGCGCCTTCCTTAGCGTCCAAACGCGCCGCAATTTCGCTCAGTTGCAGCAAATGAGTCACGCTTTCAACCGACAAGCCGATTTTTTGGCTCTTCTCCCGGCGCAGATAATCTTCGACTTTGGCGCGTTCTTTCGAATCGGGCGAGGACGCGCGGGCGAGCATCGAGATTCGCTCGAACCCGGCTTGCGAATTCGGTGAAGTTCGCCGCCGCAGTTCTTCCCCGCGCGCCCGAAAGGTTTCCGGTTCGCGGCGCGCGAGGATGTCGAGGAAATACAGCCACGTCGTGTCGCCTGCTTTTTCGGGCGCGGCGAGAATTTCCATGCGCGGCAATCCCATCTCTTCCCATTCGCTGAACGGACGGTCGCTCCAATCGGAGCGCGGCAAAAGCTCGTCGGCCAAAGCGGTTTTGTCGCGCTCTGGCGCCGCGTCGGGAAGCGCGATTTCAATGGCCCCGCCCGCCTGCTGAACCTGAAACGAAGACAAACTCGCGCCATTCGAGGCGAGTAGCGCGACACCCGAAAGTGGCGCATCTTTCAAGGCGAACTCGCCGTTTTCGCCGGTTGACACGGGCAACTCGTCGCCGTCGCGCAGGCCAACGAAGGCGCCCGCGATGCCTTTTCCTCGCGCGTCCACGACGCGGCCCCGAAGCGACAAACCGCTCGGTTGCAGCGTGATGGCGACGCGCACAGCGCCGTTTTCGAGGCTGACTTCGCTTTTGGCGAGCACATATCCGGGACGAACCACCGAAGTCACCGATAGGCGACTTGCGGGATCGTAAAACTGCCCGTGAAAGCTGCCATCGCTTTGCGAGAGGGCTTCGGGTTCCGAACTCGAAAGGCCGTTTTGCGCGCTCGCGGTGAAGGTGATTTTGGCGCCCGCGACAGGCGCTCCCCCAGCGTCCAGCACGCGGCCTTCGATGCGCCCTGTCATGCTCGTTTTGCCGCTTTGCGCGTGCGAGGCGAGCACCACACGAAGCGGCGCGTTCGCTGTGTTTTTGGCAACAGAAAATTTGGCGCCGGACGCGATTTTCTGGCCCCCGGCACGAAACGAAAAGTCGCCAACATCGAGGCCATTGAGCACAAATGTTCCATCGGCGGCCACGCGCACGAGTTGCTCGCTTCCAAAACTGCCGCGTTGTTTGACCAAAGTTAAATCCCGGTCGCCCAGCGGTTGTCCGTCGAGATCCACGACCTTTCCGCGCCGCGTTTGGCCGCGCTTGAGTTCGAGCGTTCCTAAAGAGATGGTGCCGTGTTGCGAATCGGGCACGGCAGCCCTTTGCAGGGCAATGTAACCCGGCGCCGAAACCGTCATCTGCGAGGCGGCATCCGAGCCGATGAGAAAGCCAACCGCGCCGCTTTTGTCGCTGCGCCCGTCGCCATTGTCGGCGCCCCACAAACTCACCGTCGCGCCCGCTATCGGTTTGCTCGTTGCGCTGTCCACGACGCGGGCGCGCACAGGCAAGCCGCGCCGCGTTTTCCAGTCACCGATGTCGCGGGTTTCACCCGCCTTCAAGCCGCGCACCGCTTTGGATGGCACCAGAAACGGCAGCTTTTGAGTGCTCGGAATCCCAGGCGCCAAATCCTGCGCGTTTGAACCCCAAAGGTCGAAGTCCTGCGTGCCCAGACCGCTCACCTCGAATCGTCCATCTTTGTCCGTCACTTGCGGGAAGCGGAAGTCCGCGTAAAAGCGCACGCCCGGCGCAGGCGTGCCATCGGGTCGGAGCATCCGGCCTTTGATTGTCGCCGCCCGTTCGAGAAAAAGCGGCGGCGCGGGCTGGCTCAAATCGAGTTCAAATGTGTCGGGCGCAACGCGCGCGTCGCCCATTTCCAGATAAGCCGTTCCCCGCGAGGGAAGAAAATCGAAGTTCCACTTGCCGTCTTTGTCAGTAACAGTTGCCAACTCTGAACTGCCAAGCGAGGCAAAAGGGAAGGCGTCGGTCGAGTTGAGGGAAGAAGCGGAAGACGTAAAAGTGCTAAGCCCGATTTTGGCGCCCGCGACGGGTTGTTGATCTGCGTTCAACGCCACGCCGCCAAAAATCTGCGCCTTTTGGAGCGCGAGGGTGTTGTCGCCCGCTTTGAGAGCCGCGACTTTTAAAACCAGATGAGGCACCACAACGCGCGCCGAGACGGTTTCGCCGCCCTTGTTGGTCGCGCTCAAGAGCGGTTGCTTCGATTCAAAGGCGATGCTGCCGCTCGCGTTCGAGGTCAAGTCGCGGGTGGCGTTGGATTGTATGCGCGCTCGAACCGCGCTCGATTCCACAACATGAACTTTGGCGCCCGCGACGGGTTTGCCGTCCGGCCCGACAACTTGCAAGCGCACGGCATCGGCGTGGCACACGGCCAAACATCCCAGAAACGAGACGAGCAGAAATGACGATTTCATAGAAGTGGCGCGCAGTTTGTCGCAGAAAAGAGGCGTTGCCAATGGACCGTAAAGCCGCATGGGTGCGCTCTATGGCCCGAACTTCGGCCAAGGTCAGAGCATTGTGCCATTCTGAAAATCGCATTGGCGCCTCAACTTTGCACAAGGAAGGCATTTTGTGAGAAGGATGGTGGCGAAATGTCGAAGGCGCCGCGCGATGTAGGCGAAGCGAGCGTCTTGACAGTTATGCTTACGCACGCAACCGAACAGGAGAACTCAATCAAGGACTATCAAATGCCCCGCGCACTTTTAATTGACGATGATGTCGAACTGACCGAACTGGCGACCGAATTTTTAACTCTCGAAGGCTTCGATGTTGAAGTCGCAAGACGCGGCGACGCCGGCCTCGAACGCGCTATGGCTGGTGGCTTCGATGTCATCATCCTCGATGTCATGCTGCCCGGACTGGGCGGCTTTGAAGTTTTGCGCCGTCTGCGCTCGCAATCGAGCGTGCCCGTCTTGATGCTCACCGCGCGCGGCGACGACTCCGACCGCATTCTGGGCCTTGAAACCGGCGCCGACGATTACCTGCCCAAGCCGTTCAACCCACGCGAACTGGCGGCGAGGCTGCGCGCCGTTTTGCGCCGCTCGCATTCGGGTTCGGGCGAGGCGGCGCCACGCGAAAAGTTTGAAGTGGGCGATGTCGAACTCAACATGGCCGCACGAACGCTTCGTCGCGGCGGCGAAAAAGTCGAGCTGACCGGGCTGGAGTTCGACTTGATGACCGCGTTTTTGCGCGAAGCCGGACGCGTTGTTCCCCGCGAACAGATTTTCCGCGACGTATTTGGCCGCAAATTACTTCCCGGCGACCGCTCGATTGACACGCACGTGTCGAATTTGCGCCGCAAATTGGGGCCGCATCCCGATGGAAGCGACCGTTTCAAAAACCTGCGCGGCGTGGGTTACGGGTATACGTTGCCAGAAGAGTAAATCCAAGAAAGACCAAAAGGAGCCGCAAACGGAACCGACCTCGCCTCGGTTCCGTTTGCGGCTTTTCTGCTCTCTTGAAGCGATATGTCACTTTTCCTGAAAATCTTCCTCTGGTTCTGGGGCGCGATGACGATTTTGACGCTCACGCTCGTGATGGTGCTTTCGCCGATGCTCGAAGGCAACATCGTTTCGCGTCCGGGGTCCATCGAAAGCGCTCTGGCCTACGCCAACAATTCAGTTGCCGTTTATGAAAAGGGAGGAGATGCGAAATTGCGCGAGTATCTGCGGCCCAAACAACGCGATGGCATGAAGGTGTTTTTGTTCGATCCCCAAAACCGCGCGCGCGGCCTTAAAATCGGCGAGCACGTGCCCGATGATGTTCAAGTGTTCGCGCGCGACACCCAACTGGGGACTCGGTCTGGAGGCGTGCCCAGCCCCCAATATCAATACTCGTTTTCCCGGATCGCCATTTCCCAGCCTGTGCCCACGCCGGGCGGCTACTACGTGTTCATCGGCTCCATTTCTCGTCCGGCTTTGTCTCGCCACATCAACACACGCGCGGCAGTTATCACGATTCTATCGGGCTTTATCACCATCGGGTTGTTCTGCTATGGGCTGGCCCGCTATCTGGCGGCGCCGGTTTCGCGCATTCGCAGCGCGGCGCAGCGCATTTCCTCTGGCGACCTCGGCGCACGCGTTCAGCCCAATCACATCCCGCGCGGGCGCGACGAAATCGCTTACTTAGCCCGCGACTTCGACACGATGGCCGGGCGCCTGCAAAACCTCGTCACAGCGCAAAACCGACTGCTGGGCGACGTCTCGCACGAGTTGCGCTCGCCTCTGGCGCGCATGAACTTAGCGCTCGAACTGGCGCGGCGCGGCGACGAAACCAAACGCCAAAACGCCTTGGAGCGCATCGAACGCGAATCGGCTCGGCTCGATGTTTTGGTGGGCGAACTGCTCACCTTATCGCGTTTGGAAAACGGACTTCGCGCCGAAACGTTGAATAACGCGGTTGACATCGCGCAGTTGACGCGCGAAGTCGCCGAAGACGCCGAATTCGAAGCGCAAAACGCTGGGCGCGGCGTGGAAGTCGAGTTTTGCGGGCCGGAAAAAAGTCTCATCGTGCGCGGCGATCCCGAACTCCTGCGCCGCGCCGTTGAAAATGTGACGCGCAACGCGCTTCGCCACACGAACGACAACTCGAAGGTATCGCTTGAACTGGGCAGCGAGAACGGCGAAGTGGTGCTGAGCATCGCCGACTGCGGGCCGGGCGTTCCCGATGAGGAACTCGACTCGATTTTTCGCCCGTTCTACCGCGTCGAAGGCGCCCGTGACCGGCCCGACGGAAGTTCGGGCACGGGCCTCGGTTTAGCCATCGCCCAACGCGCCATATTCGCACACGGCGGCACCATCAGCGCGAGCAACCGGCCGGGCGCAGGCTTGATGGTGCGCCTCTCTTTGCCGGAAAACCGCGCGAATCTCAAGGGCGAGAAATCCTTGTCGGCGACGGGATAATTGGGATGATTAGACGTGTTACAATGTCAATGAACCCGCGAGGTTCTTCATGAAAAACACGCTTCGATTTTCGCCCTGCGCTTTGTGCGCCACCTTGATTTTCCTACCTTTAGCTCGCTCTCAAGAAGCGGCCAAACCACCAACCGTTCCGTCTTATGTGCTTTCTTTGGCGGGCTACGCTCCGCTTCGGGGCGAAGGCGTGGTCGTGACTCTGAGCGACCGCCAGTTGAAAGCGCAACCGCAACCCGCAGGCAATGGGATTCCGGGTTTGGTTCACGACTTCGATTTGCTGGCGGTTGTCAATGAATTGCGCGCGGCGCGTGCCACGGGCATTTCGGTTGGTGGCGTGCGTCTCACCAATCAAACCGCGATTCGTTGTGTTGGCCCGACGATTCTCGTTGGCGGGCGAAAAATCGCCATTCCCGTGCGTGTCGAAGCCACTGGAAACGCGGCTCTTCTCCAAAAGGCGCTGACATTGCCGAACGGCATCGCCGCGGGCATGAAGGCCACCGGCCCACGCGTCGAAGTGAGAACTGCCGCCAATCTGCGTTTGCCTGCCGCGCCACTTCCGCCAAATGGAGCGCTGGCGGCGCGCTAATCTTCAACCTCCTCTCCTTGCACCGAAGAGGAGGTTTTTGTTTATCTTTGCTTTGATGAACCGCCTTTTGCTCGTTTTAACCCTTTCGCTCGTTGCCACGCCCGCATCCGTTCGCGCCCAGACACTGGCTCAAGACGTGAAGGCGGGCAACGCCGCCCTCGAACGCGACGATTTTCAAAGCGCCGAAAAGTGTTACAGCCGCGCCCTCGGCGCCAAAACCGGCGACCCCAACATCGAAGCGAGCGCACGGCACGGGCGCGGCGAGGCGTGGTTGCAACTCCACAGATGGAGCGAGGCCAAAGACGATTTGACGCGCGCCATCGAACTCGACCCGACCGATGCCGGGGCATTCGCTGCGCGCGGCATGGCGCGCAAAGCGTTGGGCGACACGCAGGGTTTGCTGCTCGACGCGGCGCAGGCCGCCAAAATCAGCCCGGCCAAATACTCGTCTTTTCAAGAAGATGCCAAATCAACGGTTTTGTATCAGCGCGTTTTAATCGGATTTTTGGTTTTGGCGGGGCTACTGCTTTGCGTTGGCGCCGTGCCGCTTGTGCGCACTCTGGTTCGCATCACGCGCGCGGGCGGTTAAGTAGACCTCTTTCATAAGTCGCTCTGACAAGTCCGGCGAATGAATTCGCAGCCAGAAAAAGGCGTCGGCCTGCGCCGACGAATTCATGGCGAAGGGCATTCGTCAACGCAGGTTGACGCCTTTTTCTGGCTGCGAATTCATTCGCCGGACTTATGCAAGAGGTCCAGTGAATTCAAGAAGTCGAAGCGGCGCAAAAGCGGTTCGCATCGCGCGCGGGCAGTTAAGTGACTCTCGACGAACGCGATGTCTTTCTTCAAGCCCGTGCTCAGGCGATTGGCTGCGTTTGGGGGACGGCGAAAAATCCGGGATCGTCTCTCGCGGCACGCGCGGGCGGTTGAACCCGCGCCGCCGTTGTGTAGGCTTTACGGCCATGACTTCATCCCAAAATCCGGTGCTCATCGTCGGTTCGGTCGCCCTTGATTCCGTTGAAACGCCTTCGGGCCGCGTCGATAATGCCCTGGGCGGCGCCGCGACTTACGCTTCGACCGCGACTTCGTTGTTCGCGCCTGTTCGATTGGTCGGCGTGGTCGGCGAAGATTTCCCCAAAGAATATCTCGACTTTTTGCGCGAACGAAACATCGATTTAAGCGGTTTGCAAATCGTCCAAGGCGGCAAAACCTTTCGTTGGAAAGGCGATTATCTCGGCGACCTCAATCAAGCCGAAACGCACGACACACAATTGGGCGTCTTCGAGCATTTCGAGCCGCACTTGCCGGAAGCTTACAAGCACACGCCTTGGGTTTTTCTGGCCAACATCCATCCCGAACTGCAATTGCAAACCTTGAATTCAGTTGAGAAGCCGCGCCTCGTCGTGTGCGACACGATGAACTTATGGCTCAACCTCGCGCGTGAATCGGTGCTGAAGGTGCTTTCGCGTGCCGATGTCGCCGTGATGAACGACGGCGAAGCGCGAATGCTCCTCGAAGAAGACAACCTCATTCGCGCCGGGCGCGAACTTTTGAAGCGTGGCCCGCGCGTGGTCATCATCAAAAAAGGTGAACACGGCGCGCTGATGTTTTCTGGCGACGACATTTTTAGCGCGCCCAGTTTTCCCGTGGAAGAAGTCGTTGATCCGACCGGCGCGGGCGACAGTTTCGCGGGCGCGTTCATCGGATATTTGGCTCAGCAAAACGATGATTCTCTGGGCGCGATGCGCCGCGCCCTCGTTTATGGCGCGTGCGTGGCCTCGGCGACGGTGAGCGATTTTTCCCTCGGCGCTCTGGCCAAGTTGCAGCGCGAAGAAGTGGAGCGACGCTTTCAAACGGTGAAGAAGATGGCCGCGTTTTAAACGCATTGGGAGCCGCCTCCGAGAACGCGAAGCGTCAGCGAGTGCATTGTTTGGCGTGCCGAAGGCACATCATCTTGAATGAGGCGCTTCGCGCTCTGGATAATGCACTCGCTGACGCTTCGCGTTCTCGATGAACCCTTCATCTGCGCCGTGCGCTCACGCTCAAACACGCGCCCAGCCCAAGGGAAAACGACAGAAAACTCGATCCGCCATACGAGAAAAACGGCAAAGGCACGCCCGTAACCGGCAGGAGGCGCATCGTCATGCCGATGTTAATCAAACAGTGAAACGCCAACAGTGCCGAGAATCCGCCGCACAAAATCGAGCCGAAATAGGAATCACCTTCGCCCGCGATTTTTAGCGTGCGCCAGAGCAGCAGCAGGAACAAACCGATGAGCAAAGCGCCGCCGAAAAATCCCCATTCTTCGGCAACGACGGTGAACACGAAATCCGTGTGGTTTTCGGGGACGTAGTGCGCGGTGTTTTGCATACCGCGCCCAAAGCCCTGTCCGGTGATTTGCCCGCCGCCGATGGCGATTTGGGCTTGATTGAGTTGATAGCCCGACCCGCGCTTGCTCGTTTCGGGGTTGAGAAACACGGCCAATCGCTGTTTCTGGTGTTCCTTCAAAATGCCGCCGTGCCACGCGCCCATGAAAAGCGCGAGGCCGAGGCCGATGACCGCCAGCAAATGCGTCCAGCGCGCGCCCGCGAAAAACGCCACGCCCAGCCAAATCGAAATCGTCGCCATCGTCGTTCCCAGATCGGGTTGCTTCATCACCAGCAACACCACGGGCGCCAGATAAAGCAGGGAAAGCAGCAGCGTTTTGAACGAAGTCGCTTCTTTTTGGCGCCTCGCCCAGAACGCCGACAAACACACCAAAACCGCGAACTTGGAAAATTCCGAGGGTTGAATCGAAATCGGCCCGATTTTGATCCACGCCCGCGCGCCGTTGATGACCGGCGCGATCCAGTGCGGCAAAACCAGCAAAAGCGTCAAGAGCGCGAGGTTGGAAAAGTAAATGAGCGCCTGCGCGTGCAACAGCGCGCGATAGCGCGACAGCGCCATGCCGCCCATGATGAGCCACCCGACTCCGATAAAGACGAGTTGCTTGTTTGATTCGCCCGCGTAACCCGGTTCGCCGCGCGTCGCCGAAAACACCGTCGCCACGCCCCACAACGAAAGCACGATCACCACAAGCGCCAAAACCCAGTCGAACCCGCCGCGCCGCAGCGACAAAACCGTCGATTCGGGCGAACTTCCAAGCGAAGGAGACAACGTGGTCATGAAGCGCGCAGTTTAAAATGCGGGGCGGCTTGGGCGTTCCAGAAAAGGAGAAGAGGCGAGTTCATCCTTCTCCCGCAAGCGGGAGAGGGTGGCTGAGCTTCACGAAGCCGGGTGAGGGCCGCGTCGAAGACGTAGGAAACGTTTCGTGCCTTCCAACTCGCCAATGACCGCCCTTCGCTCCGCTCGGCCCTCACCCGGCTTCGCAAAGCTCAGCCACCCTTTCCCGCTTGCGGGAGAAGGATGAACTCGCCTCTTCTCCTTTTCTGGAACTGGCCCCGAACTCGCCCGCGCCTCGCGCGCAATGCCCGCTCTTCACACGCCCGTTTCACCCCGCGATTTTCATCAAGGCAACTTGTCCGCGCCGGTTCAAATCGTTCACTTCAGCGATTTCGAATGTCCTTATTCTCGCGCCCTTTCTTCCACTGTCAAAGAACTGCAAGCCGAAGAAGGCGCGAATTTGCTTTACGTTTTTCGCCCGTTTCCCCTCACAGACATTCATCCGCACGCCTTAGTCGCCGCGCGCGCGGCTTACGCGGCGAATGAACAGGGGAAGTTCTGGCCGATGGTTGACGTTTTGTTTGACAATCAAAACGCGCTCGGCCCGACGTTTTTGAAAACGTATGCGGGGCAAATCGGTCTCGATGTCGCGGCTTTTGAAACATCGTTTCGCGGCGATAAGCACGACGCGCAAATCGAACACAGCATCGAAGATGCTCATGCGAGCGGCGCGCACGGCACGCCGACACTGTTCATCAACGGGCAGTTCCACGACAACGACGAGCGGATGTGGAAGATCGAGCGACTGCGCGAAGCGGTGCGCAACGCCGCGAACTGATGCGATTCAAAAAAAGAGATGAACTTCCGTCGCTTTCTGGGTTTCGTTGGGGTTATGCTGCTGATCGTTGTGAGCCGACAGCCAGCTCACGCCCAATTTCCACGTCGGACGCCGCAACCGCCGCCCGTTGTGCAAACGCCCGCGCAAATGGCGCAGGATTTTCGTGCTCTTGGTTTTGTCGTTCCCGACCGGCATTGGGATTACCGAAATGTGGACGTGGTGTTGAACGATGGCGAAGGACAAACAACTTCTCTGAATCCGCCGCAACTGATTCAAACGCGCGGCTGGGTTTTACCGGGGAAGAAAGACGCGCCTCGCTCGTTCATCGCGTGGAACGGTTGGATGTATCGCGCGAGGAGCGTCGGGCAAAAAGCCGATTGGCGCGCTGATGCGCGTGCTTTAATCGAACGCGCGGCGCGCGATTATCCGCAAGATCGCTCTGCCAACAAAGGTTTTACGTTTTCACCAAAGTTCCAGACGTGGACATACGAAGGCATGATTTATGATGATCACGTCTCACTGTCTTTCGATGCGCTTACCCCGCTAAAAGCTGTGATGTTGCAGCTACTTGGTGAAGAGCAACTGGCAAAACAGGCGTTTTTGATTTTGAAGACGTCTCAAAAAAACAGCGCAACTCGTTTGAAAACACCCCTTCCGATGGCATCTCGCCTGATACATTAGAGCGTTTTGAGTTCGTCGAAGATTGGATTTGGCCCGGCATCAACCGCGTCGCCCGTTCAATTCGATATGGAGACGATGTTAGAGCGTTGCAAACTTTGCGAACTTTATCGCACGCTCTCGATGTTTTGGGCAAAGACGCTGACTCACAACGCAATGAGCCGCTCATCCGAAGTTGGCTTGCCGATTGGGAACGGCGCCAAAGTCAAAAGGCCGCGCCTGTTGACCGGAGCGATGTTGCGTTTTTGATCTGGGACTTGCAAAACGTGGATTTGCGCCATCCGGTTCTTCCTGGTCGTTACTGGCTCGATTCCGACGAACGCACGCTCAAAGTTGTGGCTCTGGGAGATGAGGCCGTTGAACCACTGCTCAATGCGTTTCAAAACGACCATCGTTTGACGCGCGCTTTTACTACGGACAACTGGCACACGCCCGTTCCTTATCGCTATGTGGTGTCGGTTTCGGATGTGGCTCTCGCGGCTCTTGAGGGAATTTTGAAAACGTCCTATCGGGGTGTTTTAGCGTCGGCTCGTGTCGATGTTCAGCGCCAAAAGAAACACGAACACCCCTTTGAACCGTTGGTCATTGATGAAGCATTCGAGGCGCAAGTGCGGGCGCAAACCGCCGCTTCTATCCGCGCTGACTGGGAAAAACTGCGCGCTGCTCCACCCGCACAACGCCCTTATTTTGTGTTGAAAGACGACGCGGCGGGCGCGCAGAAATGGCTCGATGCGGCCCGCGCCATCACCGCGCCTGCGAATCCGAAATTTACCGACTACGACATTAGCTTGCTTCGTCGGGAAAACGTGCCATTTTTGGGCGAGCCGCTTCGCACGCTGCAAAATCCAAGCGTGAGCGAACTGTTGGCGCGGCGCTCGAATGAGTTGGCCAAAGAAGGTGAACGAAACTTTCAAGACTCCGTAGAACTTGCGCTAATTTTGCATTTCTGGGACGAACCCGCAGGGCGTCCGGTCGTGTTGGCTCGAATGCGCGAGTTTGGGCCATCTTCAGGTTATTATTCCTTGCTTCCGTTGCTTGACGCGGCGCCACAAGAGGAAGGACGCGAAAGCTATGCGAATTGGTTGCGCTCTTTGAAGCGAGATAAAGGCGATACCGGTTCGGCTGCTGCGTTTCGTCCGTTGTGGAGAAATCTGGATGATCCGTTTTGGCAACAAGTGGCGAAAGATATCTTCGCCAACCCTGCCTCGCCTTGGAATCATGTATTGTCGTTGCCTCAACCTTCTCACGATCTCGATGATGTCTTTCGCGCTCCGCTTCTCGTTTTGCCAGAATGGAACGCCGTTGTGCGCCGCGATTTGAAGGATGAAACGCCTTTAGGCCAGGTGAAATGGAACGAGCGGGAAATCGAGTTCAGCATCGAAGGCACGCCCGGATGGGGACAGGGCTTATCGCCAGACAGCAACTTAACACCACCTCAAGGCGAAGCGCCATTTCGAGTTTGCGATTTGGTTGCAAATGCCTTGTCTTCGCAGTTACAGCGTCGAGGCGCGCCGTCATTTTCCGTCATCGCGCCTATTGCAACACGCGACGCGCAAATTCAAACACTCATCGCATGGGTTGCTCTTCAGAGCAAAAATAGCGCGTTTCTCAGGCGCTTTTAAACTGCGCGCCTTCAATGCAACTGAACCCGAAAAACTTCTGGCCGCCGCACAACTTCGGCGCCATCGACGCTGAACTGGCCGCTTTGGAAACCGCGCGATTCGTGGTTTTGCCCGCGCCTTATGACTCGACGACGACGTGGCGCGGCGGCACGCGCGGCGGGCCGGAATCCATCATCGAAGCCTCTATGAACATGGAACTGTTCGACCGTGAACTCGGCTGCGAACCGTGCGACGCCGGAATTCACACCACGAGTGACATCGAACCGTTGATGAGCGGGCCGCAAGACATGGCGAGTCGCATCGAAGAAGTCGTCGGCGAAGTGCTCGACGCGGGCAAATTTCCGGTTCTGCTGGGCGGCGAACATTCGCTTTCGCTGGGCGGCGTGCGCGCTCTGGCGAGTCGAAGCGAAGGCGTGACGGTTGTTCAAATTGATGCGCATACCGATATGCGCGACGAATACTGCGACACGCCTTTTGGTCACGGCTGCGTGATGCGGCGTTCGAGCGAGTTGCCAAACGTCGAGATCGTGCAAATCGGTTTGCGCTCGACTTCGCGCGAGGAAGCCGAATCGGTTCCGGCGAACGTAACGCAGTTCTGGGCGGACGACATTTTGAACGACTTCGGCGCGAATTTGCCTTTGATTCTGGCGAAAGTCAAAGGCGATGTTTATCTCACGTTCGATGTGGATGGCTGCGACCCGTCGTGGATGCCCGACACGGGAACGCCGGAACCGGGCGGCTTTTCCTTTTATCAAATCCGCGATTTATTGCGCGCCGTGTGTTCCAAACCCGATGTGCGGGTGCGCGCCTTTGATTGCGTAGAACTCATCGGCGGACACGAAGCGAGCGCGTTTGCTGTGGCGCGGTTGATTTACAAGGTGATGGGTTATGTGAGTGCCCGGTGATTTTAAGATGTGCTGAAAACCAGATGTAGGGGCGAACCTCGTGTTCGCCCTCCCACAGTTCCGCCCATGTTTCCCTCGTGTCTTGCCAACAGAGAACTGCAACAGGGCGAACACGAGGTTCGCCCCTACAACGGGCCTTCGACTCGAACTCCGCAACTCCGCACCTTCCTGTCTTTTCGATTTTTACGACTGTGAAACCAAACCGAAACACGGCTCGCCTAAGATAATCCCCGCTTGGGTCGCCCGTTTGAGCCTTCCGACGAACAATCGGACTTGCGCCTAAACTGCGCGCCAACGGGAAACCGTCTCTCTTGAACAGGAGTCTTTTCAACTATGAAACTCGTAGAAGCCGTTGTGCGGCCCCACAAATTGCAAGATGTTAAAAGCGCCTTGGCCGACATCGGCATCGTCGGCATGACCGTCACCGATGTGCGCGGTTGCGGTCGCCAAAAAGGTCACGTCGAACGCTATCGCGGTTCGGAATACACCGTGGATTTGCTCAGCAAAGTCAAAATCGAAGTCGCTGTCAAAGACTCGCAGGTCGAAGAAGTCGTGGACACCATCGCCAACGCCGCGCGCACCGGCGAAA
>JAABUM010003904.1_pt1 | contig 17566 bp, 29 predicted proteins | sample 5559161 | NCBI WGS metagenome assembly JAABUM01 (sample SAMN10711868, study PRJNA513369) | rock metagenome | isolation source: Antarctica rocks | place: Antarctica: Victoria Land, Siegfried Peak nord | reverse complement strand
CATGCGCAAACATGTCATAGACTGAGCGCAAAAGCAACTTCCTCCTGACCTCCTGGTGCCGCACGCAGGGCCGCCGGGACCCATCGGCGCGCCGCCGCAGCAGGACCGCTGGGGCGCCATGCCGCCGCGCACGCCGGGCGGGCCGTCCGCTCTTGCCGGCGGCGACGCCGACACGTCGCCAGGCGGCCGCCCCGTGCACCGCTACGGGCGCTCCGAGGCGCTGCGTGTGCTGAATGACCTGCGCTCGCGGGGGGACCTGCCGCTGCCGCGCGACGTCAACACCGACGACCCGGCGCTGCTCGCGGCCAGGGGCGAGGTGGACATCGAGAAGCAGCTCGCGGCGCGGGCCGAGGCCTGGACGCCCAAGGGCGGCGACGGCGCCGGCGCCGCAGGTGCGGCGTCCGCCCTGGGCGGCCTCAGTCTCGACGGTGGCCGCGACAGCAGCCGCAACGACGATGGCGGCGGCGCGGCTGGCGGCCAGGCGGCCGGCGGCGACAACGCGACGCGCGCGGCCGAGGGCGTCGCAGCCTCGGCGGCTGCTGGCGCAGCACCCGCGCCCACGGACGACGAGTGGTTCTACCAGGATCCAAAGGGCCAGATGCAGGTGTGTGCCTGCTGGATTCTGGTGTTGTGTTGTGGCAAAGCATTGCTTCCAAATTGGGCTAGGGCAAGTTTTTGCCATTCGAATGGGCAAGGGGCATTCTTTGCCATCCGAGTCACAATAGCAGGCTGCGACGATGCTTTCACCTTGCACTTTCTCAGCAAGCTTCTTGCAGGTTTGCAGGGGAAGCAACCTGTTCTGTTGTGATCACTCAAAAGCAGCACTGACCCTGCATCTGGTGTCGCGCTGCAGGGGCCCTTCACGCGTAGCGACATCCTGGCGTGGTTCGACGACGGCTTCTTCCCGGCAAACCTGCCCATCCGCGCGGCTGGCGACCCCGACTCCGCGCCCTTCCGCCCGCTGACCGCCATGATGCGCATCTGGGCCGGCGGCGCCGTTGGCGGCCCCCCGCCCGGCTTCGACAAGCCGCAGCAGCCGCAGCCCTCTGCGGCCTCGCAGCCGCAGGCGGCGGATGCGCCGCCGCCGCCGCAGCAGCCCGCGGCGCCGCAGGCGCAGCAGACCCAGGTTGACATGGCGTCGGCGCAGCACGCCGTGGACCGTGCAGACAGCCTGCTGGCCAAGCCGGACACGCAGCAGCAGGCGCCGCTGCAGCAGCAGCACTCGCAGCAGCTGCAGCAACAGGCGCCCGAGCAGCAGCCATACCAGCAGATGCACCAGCAGATGCAGCAGCAGCCGTTCCAGCAGCAGCAGATGCCGCCGTTCGGCCAGCCGCAGCAGCAGCAGCAGCAGCCCGGCGGGCCGCTGGAAGGGTTTGACATTGGGCAGCTGCTAGGGTCGCGCCCATCGGACCTGCCGCCGCCTCACCAGGCGTTGCTGCAGCAGCAGCACCAGCAGCAGCAGCTGCTGAACGGGCAGCGCTCCGGCAGCCTGCCGGTGTTCCCCGGCATGCAGCTGCCGCCGCAGCACCAGCACCAGCTCTTCCCGGGCATGGAGCACCACCACCCGCACCAGCAGCACCAGCAGCAGCCGCTGGACTTTCCGGGAGGCGCGCCGATGCTGCACGGCGGCCCGCCGCAGCAGGGCGGCCACACGCTGTTCGACCAGCTGGCGCCGTCGCTGCAGCAGCAGCTGCACGGGCAGGGCTCGCAGTTCCACTCCGGCGCCTCCAGCCAGGACATCTTTGGCGGCAACGGCGGCGGCACGCCGCAGCAGCAGCTGGCCAAGCCGCGGCTCTCGGCGTTCGAGCGCATGCGGCAGGGCGACAGCTCTGCGCCGGCCGAGGCGCCCGGCGCTGACGGGGACATCAACGACGTGCTGCAGCTGCTGCTGCCACAGCAGGAGCAGCAGCAGCGCTCCGAGGCGCTCCACCAGCAGCACCAGCAGCAGCAGGTGACAACCTGCTTCCTGGACTTTTTGGCATGGGGGAAGTTCACCTTGCTCGGTTCCCTCAGCTTCGTGCATCATATTTGACTTGGCGTTGTTCGGCTTGCTCCAACTGGCATTGTTGGTGATGGGCAAGCTACAGACACAACAAACGTACATGCCGCAGGCCTCGCATCGACATGGGCAGGTTGATGGATGTTATTCGGCATAGCTCGACTGCCTGTGCTGTGCCTGCAAAGCACGTGCTTGACACTGTGAGTTGACCCCGTCTGCCGATGACGTCCGCAGGCGCCAGCGCAGCAGCAGTTCCCGCACCTGCCTGAAGAGCTGTGGAGCGAGGGCCGCCAGGCGTCTGGCCCCGTCATCCCCGAGTTCCTGCCGCCGCAGCACCTGCAGCAGCAGCACGAGCAGCAGCAGCGCGAGCAGCAGTTGCATCAGCAGCACGCTGATATGCAGCGGCAGCAGTCTGGGACGCCGCAGCAGCCGCCGCAGCCGCCGCAGCAGCAACAGCCGGCTGCCCCCTGGCTGCAGGCCTCTGCCAGCTCGCCGCAGCAGCAGCAGCCGCCGCAGCCGCAGTGGTCGCCCGCGCCCGCCCCGCCGCAGCACTCGCAGCCGCCGCCGCCGTCTCCCCAACAGCCGCAGTGGCAGCCGCCTTTGCCGCAGCAGCAGCAGCTGCCCCGTGAGGAGCGTCCACAGCAGCAGCATGAGCTCGAGCCGGTGCAGTGGCCGGTGCAGCCGCCGTCGCCGCAGCAGCTGCGCGAGCAGCTGGAGCAGGAGCAGCAGCAGCCGGTGCGCCAGGCGCCGTCGGCGCCGTGGGCCGCCCGCGCCGCCGACGGCGGCCCGGCCGCCGGCAAGTCGCTGCGGGAGATCCAGCAGGAGGAGGCGACTCGGGCGGCGCAGCGCCGCGCCGCCGCGGAGGCTGCCGGCCAGGCCGCGCAGCCTGCCGGCTCCGCCTGGGCCAAGGTCGCCGCCGGCAGCAGCGCCACCTCAGGTGTTGCCTTTGTCTGCCTCCCTGCAGGCAGCACATGCAGACATCCGGTTTACCATTGGCAAGTCACATGCCTGCACAGAGGCGGAGCGAAGCATCGTGCGAGGGGATGTCAGCGCTGAATTCTCATGGTACAGGCTGCACAAAACAGCAGCTCAGTTCAGCAGGGAACGTGATTGAACTGATGGTTATCGAGGCGTTGCAGGCGTGGACATGCGGGAGGTGCTGCTCCAGGAGGAGCGGCACCGCTCGATGCCGCCGGCTGAGCACGCGGGCGGCGCCGCCATCGAGGCGCAGCGCTCGGCGTCTGGTTGGGACGCCAAGCCCGCTGCGTCGCCGCCTGTGCCCGGCCAGCGATCCCTCTCGGTACAGTGGTTTTTTTATGTGAATCAAGCAAGCATCGAATTTTCGCGACTTTGCTGTGCAATGATCAGCAAGCCTGCTGCCCTGATTGGGCGCTGTGGGAGTGAGGACACTGTTATCGTTGCCTTTGCCAACCATCAGGCTCCGGCTCATGGCTCCAGAACATACACGAGCAGCGTCCTCACTCACCACAGGCCGGCCTGCACCTCTGCGACATCATGTAAACTGCTTTCCGACTGCTTGAGCCTCCTGCGCCCTTGCCTGACCATCGTGTGCGTGTGCGCTCCCCACAGAAGATCCAGCAGGACGAGATCGCGGAGCAGAAGCGCATGGCCGCGGCGCTCAAGGCGGAGTTCGCCGCCAAGAAGGCCGCCGAGGCCGCCCGCAAGCAGGCCGCGCCCTCGGGCTACGCCGCCGTCGCGTGTGGCGGCGCCGCCGCCGAGGAGGAGATGTTCTGGGAATACGGCCAGTCGCAGGCCGCGCTACAGCAGCAGTCGCAGCAGCAGCAGCCGCTGCCGTCGCCGCCCCCCCAGCAGCGCCCCCAGGTGCGGCTGTGCAGCCTGCATGCAGGAATGCCGTGCACATCGTTATAACCTGGAAGCGGGCTCCACGCTTGCAGTTCTTGGCTCCTGTCTATGTCGCTTGGTGCATTTAGGCCGAGCGATTGCATTGTGGACTTTTCTGCTAGTGGTGTGCAACCATGTGAACTGACGGCGCTACTGGACATTGCAGGCGAAGCAAGCGACCAGTCCATGGGGAGGTGCGGACGCCGCCGCGCCCGGGCGCAGCGCCCCGCCGCGCGTGCAGCAGCCCGCGCAGCAGCCCGCCAGCAACGGCCGCGCCGCTGCCGCCGCTGCCGCCACTGCGCCGGCCAAGGACGAGCCTGGCGCCACCCTCAGCCCGGCCTTCAGGTCAGTTTCTGTATGCCTGTCATGAGCAGCGCCACGCACGAGCTTCCGGCCTGGATGTGTTGCTTTGGAAACGGCTGGCACAATGGCAGGCAGAGCCACACACGGACGACATCGGCAGCCTCGCTTTGCGCCCAATATGGCCGCCTTGATGCCTCGGCAAGCTGTCCATGGTGCTGCCAGTCATAATTTCACACAAGCTGCTGCCGCTCATGCGCTTTTATCCAAACCGCTTCTTAGCGTACTGGGCCTGCAATCCTCGCGGTGCTGACAGCGTCTGGTTGCGCTGAACTTCGGCAAGTCCAATGCGATGTGGCAACTCCTATGCAATCTTCCCATCTCACGTTTCCTTCCTCTCTGCTGAACAAAGTCTTCCAAATCTGTGCAGGGACTGGTGCCGGGCGCAGATGGTGGCGCTGAATGGCGGCAGCCCGGACCTGACGCTGGTGGACTTCCTGATGAGCGTCTCCTCCGCCGGCGAGACCATGGAATACATCGACCTGTACCTGGACCGCAAGAAGCCCGGCGTCGCCGCCTTCACCACGGAGTTCCTCAAGTGCGACCCCCCTCCCTCTCTTTTGCCAGAGTCCTCTTTCTGAATGCGCTGCAAGTCTTGACTTGACTTTGAAAGTGGGGCTGCTCCCGCCACCAGAGCAGCATACGCCATTGATATGTACTGCGTCACCCTTGGTGTCTACCTTGTGCAATTGCATCTGCCGCATCCAGTTGACAGCCGCTGCCCGCCTCTCTGACATCGTGGATTTCCCTCTTCGTGCGCATGCGCCGTCGTCGTCCTCTTCGTGCATGACCTGACAGCATCTGTCTGCGCGCCCCAACAGGCGCAAGATCGAGGAGCAGGCGCCGAAGAAGCGCAAGGGCAAGGGCAGCAGCGCGTTAGCGGCGCCGCAGCCCTCCAGCCAGGCCACCGTCGTTGCGTCGCTGCCAGCCAACTGGGAAAAGGTGCGCAACACGAGCTTGGCTGTTGCAAGTGCCCTCCTCTGTCGCCTTCTGTTTCTTTTCGAGCGCATGGGCGGGCCCGAACACATGCAGAGGGTGCCGCCAAACTTGGATCACTTCCGCTCGTGGAGCACATGCAGCATCGCCGTATCGTCTGCAATGTGCATGAGTGATGGCATGCAACACAGGTTTTGGCAGCTTTGCTGACGAGCCTTGCGGTGGGTTGCTGTTGATTTGACGCCGTCCCCCCTGTGGTGTCCCCAGGTGCCGAAGACAAAGCAGAAGAAGCAGAAGGGCAAGCCGTTGGCGGGCAGCAGTCTGGGTTTTTCCAGCGGCGTCAACTACTCCGCCCTGGAGCGCATCAACGACTGAGCGCAGGGGCCTCTGCCGGCTGCATCGGCGCAGATTGGGCGAGGCGAAGCACGTTGCATCGGCGTTGGCTGGGCCTGCGCCTGTGCTTGCTTGCAGACACTGCCGTCTGAGGAGGCGTTCTACAAGTGGTGGACCGGACCAGTGCTGGACAGTGGTGGATGACACTAGCTCAGCTAATGCAAGGTTACTCCAATGTCCTGCCTGTGTGGGTGTGCAGCATCTGGTGTAATACTGCCATACCGGTATCTGCCATACCGGTATATGGCAAGCCTCAGAGACAACACGCTGTTTCCCTCTGCCGGCAGTATCCCACTTCTGAACCGTTCTTAAATCAGGTCACTTTGTGGGACATGGCACTTCTGAAACCAGGTCACTTTGTGACATGGCGCACTTCTGCAGCGAAACAACATCAAGAATGCAGTGCATCCAGCGCCACAGTGTCTGCTTGCATCAGCCAACAGAAATGGCGCTCACGCTGCATTCCGGGTATATTCACCTTCTGTCATTTATCGTTAGAACCTTCAGTCTAGAAAACAAACAATGCCGCCAATAAAGCGCTCCCTGTGAGCCGCGGCGATTGCAGCTGTCGCCTGCATCGCCGTGCATGGGGACTGTTCGCCAGTGGCTTAGCATGTTACACTTCCCGGGCCCCAAAGCTTTGTGACGCATGAACCGACCATGTTCCGTTTCATCCTCACATCAGTCGCGGGCGCTGCCTCCGCTGACGGCCTTCTGCGACTGGTAGCGCTTGGCCCCCGCGTAGCACCCCACACCCTGCAGACCACACAATCTTGCTTTTGTCAGCGGTGTTTGCCAGCCAGCTGCAGTCGCTTTGCACGTGCCTAGCATGAGAGGACAGTGCTGTGGTACCACAGCCCTTGGAATTCGGCCATCGCTGCACGTCGCCAGATCCTGGCAGACACTTTATACATGGGGTCCTCCGTGCATGCAACGCAACATAGAGATGTGCAGTGTTCAGGGTTTTGTGTGCGCACCGTGACAGTGACGAGGTAGCCGGTCACACTGGTGACGGTGTACGGGTTCTGGAAGATGAAGATGGACAGCGCCGTGGTGAACACGCCCTTCGCGTTGCCCAGCACCTACACGCACACAAGCGACTCCAGTTGCAAACAAAGCGATGATAGACAATTATGAGTGCGCCTTGTGTCGCTTGCGCGCAGCATGCTGCCGCACTCCTGCATACCGGCATGCAGGTAAAGGCAGCCAGCGAAACCTGAGGCGTGCTGATTGGATGGAACCCCGCTCTGTAAGCAGCCAATTCCCTCTGCAGTGCACAAGCAGTTGCTGTTGGAAAGCTGCATTTCTGGAGCATCGGCCGCACCTGCAGCGTGAGGGCGCTGGTGTACCGTGTCACCAGAAAGTTGGTGAGGTTGGTGAAGTAGGCCAAAAAGGCGTTGAAGGCCAGCAGCCAGAAGAAGTTGGGGTGCGTCAGCCCCATGTCCACCGCCTCCCTGCGCGTCAGGGTTTGAAGTTTTGGTGCCACAGGCTGGGATGATCCAGCACGGTACAGCAGAGTGCATTGTAGACATGACACATCTCTGAGGAATGGCGCCGCAGCGGCTGCTGTGTTTGGCAAGAGCATGATGTTGTGGAGTGAATGTGCCACAGCAGTGCACGCCTCACCGCACGACTGTGGGCTCCAGCACCAGGACTGCTGGGATGAGGCACAGCGACGCAATGGGCGCCATCCACCTACGACGAGGTATAAGAGAGCGCGAAGCTTTGGAGACGTCCACACATCCTTGCATGTGCACAAGCGCGCACACTGAGACGAACGGCATGTCGCAGCAGCTGGACTCCTGCTGAATTGTTTGTCGTTTCCAAGCTCCAGGATCTCTCACAGCGACACAGGCAAGTGGCGAGGCCCCCAAGACCGACCTGAGCAGGTTGAGGGAGTCCATCTTCTCGCTCGCATCCATCAGCAGGATGCCCTGCACACAAAGATGGCGAGGAAGCTGAAGGTCGGGGCAAAATACATCGACGATGGCCACAACATGGTGGGACGGCAATGACCGCCGCCAAGAGCTCCTTGCAGCGGGTTGCGGCTTCAAACACAACAGGTGCAAGCATCGGTGCTCAACAAAAGATTTGCCCAACCTGCAGCACGGATTTGAGTGCACGCATGGCTGTCGCAACCACTGCGGCTGTGAAGCCCGTCATGTCGAACAGCGGCTCCGCGCCTGTGCAGACAACACCACCACTCATGTCCTGCCGGGCACACCAGGCTGCAACTCAGCGCCCATATTGAGGTCAATGTATTGTGTCATCGGACGTGCAGACGCGTCAGCTGTGCATGACGAGCTGGTTCGAGCCTGCAGGAACACATCTGTCATGCGAGGACGGCCATGAACACCCAAGGCCAGCTGGGCCGCCATGGCCATGGCGCATGCAGGCTGACATGTCCTGGCACTGCATCTGGGTACCTGTTGCGATGACGATGCCGATGACCACGGGCAGCAACGCCGTGTACACGAGGCCCGACTCGCGCTTGCCCATCATCACGACGGCCAACACCGCCGTGAAAACCGGGGTGGTGGCGCCGATCGCCTGCAGTGCGTCAAGATAAAGGTCATAGGTTGAGTTTTGTCGCCTTTTGTGGACATGCCCCAAACACACAGGGCCGCTGGCAGAGCATGCGCGGCCCTGGGACATGGCGGGATCGCTGGTGTACTGCTGACGATGAAACACAGCGGCAAGCCTGCCCTGTTGCTGGCTGCCGTCCTCAGACACGTCCTGGAATTGCTCGTGAACTGCTGACGACATGATGTCGGCGACCTGCAGGTCCTGAAACATACAACACCACACCTGGCTGAAGGAGACGGGGATGAAGCGCAGCGCCACGTTGCCCAGCACCACGCTGAGGCAGAACACGACCGCGAGGCCCGCAATCTTGCGGAACTGCTCCGGCGACTTGACGGGCTGCGGTGGCACGATTCGTGCCGCGCTCGCGGCGGCGCCCATAGCGGAGCACGCCAGCATGTGGCACAGCGTGAGAAACACTGGCCGCTTGAAGCCGTAGGTGCTAAGCAGCCACTTATTCAGGATCAGCAGCCCCGTGTTGGAGCCGTACCTGCGGCCACGGACAACAGTAAACTGGTGTCGTGTGTGCAGTGACAAAGCCGTAAAGCAGGCGGAAGCAGTGATAAAGTGCATAATATCAAGCGGTTTCAAGAGTCGTGGTTGCCTGATGCCCATGCCCATTGGAAGCGCAAGCGAGCCTTTCGTGGAAACCCCCGGTAAGTTCAGTTCAGTGGCAGAGCCAGGGCGCTACCAGCTCAGGATGACCGTCAGCGTGCTGATCCAGGAGGGACAGGTGAAGCTGATGGGCCCGCCGCCAAAGATCGCGCTGTTGGACTTGAGCATGCCGCCCGGCCGCGGCTCCAGCCGCGGTGGCTCCAGAATCGGCTGCCGCTCCACATCCTGGTCTGTGTGCACGCTGCTCAGCGGCGACTCCGGGGACGTCGGCAGCCGGCCGCCAAAGGGTGGCGTCCCGCCGTTCGACATGGCTGGGGCCGGCCTAGCGCCGCTTCTTCTGCTGTCGCCGCTACTGTGTGCGGCTGCGCCGCCCGCTGTCGCTGCGGTGGCGCGCTGTCGGTCACACCGTGCGGCCCGCGGCTCTGCGGCTGCTGAGGACTATGCGGCAACACGTCCGCGCGGCGCAGGAGTTGCTTGCCGCGACCGAAACGCCTCTGTGACAGGCTTCGCTGGTCAGGCGCTACACGGCGGCATGGCGGTAGGGTGCTCCCCTATCGACAGCACCTGCGCGGCGACATCAAGGGCACAATTTTATCAGACACCGCAATGGAGCGACGTGTGCGCAAGCACAGGCCTCAACAGCACAGGGAGCACTGACTCACCCGGAGGCTGGCCGCAAGTCCACTATGGGACGTCAAGCACGAAGCTGCGGCCTGCAGTCTGGATACGTCCCTGCAGGCGGCCGCTTTGGTCAGCTGCACTGACTCGAATCGTCACGTTTGGTCCAGACATTGGCGTTCATGGCAAAAGTACGCACGCTCCAGGAGTTGATCAAGACCAGCGGACTCGCCTTCTGCCGATGGCGATCTGCGACCGTCCCGTCTTGCCGTCGCAGTCCAGCACCTCGAACAGCACCGCGCCCCCGACGCAGCCAAACAGCTGCTGAAGCGCGCTGGTAATGGCCTCAGCAACCAGCGCTTCCGAATAAGCAAGTTTAGGCCGCTCGATCCACCTGCGGAGGTAGACGATGACTTCTCAACACTCGCGTGAGTGAAAAGGCAGCTTGCTGCTTTGATGCTGTGGCATTAGTAGTTGGGCCTCCGGGTGCCGGCCGCAGGCGGCCACCGCCGCGGCCAGCAATTACTGCCAAAATGCCAGACTGCGAGGCATACACGCCAGCGCATGAAAGCTTTCATACGATGGCGACAGCCCTTGCGAAGGAGACAGCGATCCGAGCCTCCTGGTGGCTGTCTGTCGAGGGGTGGCTTCGAATCTGCACGCCAGGTGGTTGTGCAACTTGAACACCAGCAGGCCAATGAGGCGGCTAGACGCAGCCAAAGACAAAGGCAGCAACTCACAACTGCAGCACCACGCGATTGTCAAGGCCCGACGCCCAGCAGACTTTGCCGGAATCTGTTGGCGGATCAGTTCTGGGCCTGTCCGCGTCGCTCATGCACTGCGCCTGACAGTGGACTTGACGATAGCCCAATCACTTGTCTTGCGGCAGGAACTTGACTTATCTGAGACTGTCTGAGACTGCGATTTCGCCGAGGCCAGCTGTTGAGGAAGTGAAGACTTGCTTGCAAGTGAAGACTGCCCAGCTTCTTGGCCGGTGTACGTGTGAGTGCGAGCTTCCGCCGGCAGCTGCAGTTTGTGTATCGCAAATTTCGGATGCTTAAGAATGCCCGTGATAGCGTTGCGGGAGGTGGTATAGAGTCAGACTTTTGCCTTGCACTCACCCGAAAACAGTAGCGCACGGAACAGAACAGCATGAACGGTGAGCGCGCCCGCAGTGCTCAGAACGGTCAGCGGCAGCATGCAGATTCCCTCGTCAGGCGTCCGAGCACCGGTCCTTCAGCAGAGCCTAGACAGCTGCGTCAAATCGCGAGCGACGTCAAGAGCACTCTTGGCGACAACAAGCAGGTAAGCGCTCGCGACAGGTGTTTCGCGCTTGCGAGCCTGGAAATCGACCGAAAGAGCTGCACGCACGTGTAGCATGCTGCACCGGTGCATTTGCATATGCCAGCGGTGCCAGATGTCACCGCCGCAAACCGCCCTCATTGCACTGTCCTTACATGTGCAGATGTGGACGTTCTCCTCGTCTGGCTGGCTTTTTGTCTATTTTTTTGGCGTCATCAAGTGCCTGAGGGACCTGAAGCTCAACGAGTGCGTCCCTGCTCCTGCATGCCATGCCATGCCATGCCATGCTGTGCATGGTCCTAAGACTGTCCGCCGCTATATATAGGCATCGCTCACGTAAGCAGCGATGCCGATACAGCGATATTGCCTGTGGCGACGACGAGACAATGCGCCGGTGCACAGGAACATCCACGTGATAGGCTCCAGCGGCGGCGCGTGCGCAGGCTCCTTCCTCTTCCTGGAGGAGGTGCGTGACCTGGCTGTTGTGGTGCCAGCGGCAGCCATTCTGATTTGAGCCCGGGGGTTGCCGCCGCGCCATCAGATCGGGTCAGGAATCTATCAGATTGTGTCAATCTTCACAGATCGCTGTTTTTATCTCAGGTGGACATTGACGCGTGCGTAGAGTATGTGAAGGAGTGCGCCGTGCGGGCGCGTTCCTCATGGCGGGACGCGTTGCGGATATCGGAATATGTGCAAGGTACGCCCTGCCAGCGTGGTGCACATGCTTGAATTAAGTATCGATTGCAGAGTTTCCTTTACGAGGCCTCGTCCGCAAAGGTCTCGACGGCAGAGGTGTCGATGGCAGAGGTGCCTGGGTACGGAACGCTATCCCACAAAGCTGCCTGCCGACCGCGCCTTGTGATGCTGACTCGTCACTGCCTGCGGCACAGGCGCAATCGACAAGTTCCAGCCGCTGGGCGCAGCCAAGCGACTGAAGGGCAACATGGAGATTAGCGTCAGCAAGCTGCAGCTGCCGTGGGCGCACTGGTGAGCCCCGAAGTTTACACATGCTTTTTCCCGGCGAGCACCTGCGTTCCTGTGCCAGCCATACCTGCTGTGCTGGCCCTCCGCCTGAAGGGTGGTCTCCATGTGGGTCCTGTCTCCATGTGGGTCCTTCATGCGCCAGAGCAAGCCGCTACCTCTTCGCCTGACAGCTGTTTGTAGGGTCACGAAAAGACCCTACGATATTAACCGTTGTTTCCCGGTCGAACAGGCCGCCGCTGCCGCTGCGCAACGTGCGGTTGCGGCGTTTCAGCAGCGACGCGCAGATGGGGGAGGCTATCGTCGCCTCCGCACGCATTGTGCCAGTGCCGCCGGTCACTGTCTCCGATGTAGGCCCCTGGTAAGTCACATCGCCCACCTGAGTTTGATAATACTCACAGCCCAGTCGGGGACCACATGCAGCATCGGTTTGACAGTGTTCCATGCATTGCATTAAACGGTCCATCCACTGCCTCTCACGAGAACGGTCTTTTCTTCCGCAGCATCGATGGTGTGTACACGGACAGCCAGCTGGTGAGCAGCATCCTGTTGGGGCGCAGCTTCTTCACGCTGCACCTGGAGGACGCCATCAGGTGCGGCGGCTTTGATAGGCACACAGAAAGACACACGACAACGATTGGAGGGCGCAAACATCCTCAGCCTCTGCGCTGCATGGGAGAAGCTTTGCCATGAGCTCTTTCCTATGTGTGGCTGTTCAACAAACCTCCTTCAACAAACTCTTTAAACAAACCCGCATTCAGCGTGACCTGCAGCCCGCCCTGACCTGCTGAATGCTGTCCTGCTGTGCAGTGTGTGCCCCTTCTACAGCTCGCGGGCGGACATCGTGCCGTCGCGTTACGTGCCGCCCACCTGGGCCGCGTACCCGCCTGAGCCGGAGAAGCTGGGCGAGTTGTACGAACTGGTGCGCCTTTGGTCTATGGGTTGGACGAATCAATTGTTTTGAGTTTGGAGGTGTGTAGTCATTGGCGCAGTGGGTTGCTCTGCCTACGAATTTCTCCGCCGCGCAGTAGCATTGACCACAGCTTGTGTGTGCGAACATGCTACTTCATTCCTGCTTCTCTTGCGGCATTCTAGGTGCCAGCCAAGCCAGAACCCACCAAGAACCCTCGAGTGATGAGCTGGCGTTATTGTGGGCATGCTGGCTGCAGGGCTACCGGGACGCGCTCGCGTGGCTGCTGAAGAACGGCAAGGTGCCCTACGGCGTGTCGGACGCGGACACTACAGACACCGCGGACAGCGCCGCTGGGGAGCAGCAGCCCGCCTGGCGGCAGCGCCTCAATAACACGCTGGCCAGCATCCGGGTGCAGGTGCGAGGCAGCTGCTGACGCAATGGAGAGTGTAGGCGCATTTGTGGCATACGTAAACAGGGTGTGTGTCGGTCAAAGCGTCATGGCCGGAAGGTTGGGTTCCTTGCGAGCAGGGCGCATTGCCAGCTGCTTGCGCAGCTTGTCTATGACCTTTCGTTGTCTTGCCTGCCTCTCCGCTTGCACATGATTAGAAATCACCCAGGCAAGATGCGCAAAGGCGTGAGTGAGCCTGAAACCCACCTTTCCTGCGCTGCAGATGTCGGAGGGCGCGTCTGTGCTGCGGGATGGCGCGCAGGCCGCCGTCGGCTGCGACGCCGCTGCGGAGGAGCTGGTCACAGGTGCGCCTTCCTCTGGGCAAGCATTCGGATTCGCATGCCGCAGGTTTCATGCACTGCGCAAAACAGCTTGCTATCCAAGATCCTCAAGGGAATGTTGCACAGCACATCGGGTGTCGCTGCACACCAAACAGTGCACGCCAACGACCCCTGAGATGCGTCTCTGGGCGGGGCCACAAGCCCGTCACACAGCCAGCTGTTTGTGTGTCATTAACCGCGAAGCATGTGCTGGTGCGTAGAGGCGGTGACGGGCTTCCAGTCGGTGGTGTCGCTGTTGGCGTGGTGCCTCATCATCTGGGAGATGTTCGTGCACACCTGCATCTCTGCGACAGTCGCCGCCTGGGCGCCGGTGCTGCCGCTCAGCACCTCGGAGAGTTGGAAGCGCTTCACCGCAGTCTCCAAGTGCGCTCCTGCAACATCAACGATTGTGTCTGTGCCCATCCCATACGATAGTCCAGTGTGCTGTGTTTGTATCACCTGGACCTATGTTCCACGTTCCCTGTTCCGTTGCCAGACAGGCGACTTTCGGCTGTTTCTCTGTGCAGGTCCATGACGTCACCGCGGCTGTTCCTGAAGATCGTCCCAGCTCTGGGGTGCGCTTGCGCTCGTGCGTCCTGCCACCTGAAACCCGCTTGCGGGATGGAGAATGTGCATGTCGTGCAGTGGCTGACCATTGGCCGACTCGAACTCTGCTTTGAACAACGCAGGCCGCACATCGACCTGAAGGCCAAGAAGAACCGGGAATTCGCAGAGAACCTGAGGCAGCACAGCGTGCTCTATCGGGTGCTGCAGTACGTGCTGCTCTGAGATGCCGCACGCCGCGTGGGGGGGTAACGACACGGAAGCATCATGCCAGACCATCACGCAACGGCAGTGCGACACTTGGTGAATGAGCACTGAGCACTGAAAACCTTTTATGAAGTCGTTCCTTGCTATAATCTCAGGACTGCCCAGAGAAAAGACATCTCAGGTAAGATATTTTACGTTTCACGTTTCATTCTACGCGTTGCGTTCAAGATAAAGTTCAGAGCTGCACGTACGCTTGCCAGCATACTGCTGACGGCGCTTCGCATGTATGTTGCGTGTAGACTCGCTTGTAGAGGTCGTAGGTACAGCTCACATCTAAGAACTTATAGCAATAACTGCGGTATTCACAGCAATAAATACCGCTTGCTTACTTCGCTTCACGTCATGAACCAGCACCGCGCATATACGCTCTGGCAAATTCAGCTGTCACTGCCCACACCACTGGCAATCAGTATAGGTCGTTCGCGCATTCGTGTTCATCATCCCAGCATTGCCATCTGTGCACGTTGAAAAGTCGTCTTTCAGTGAACAGAAACTGCACGTTTGCAGCTTCATGCGGGAATGTTGTGTCGAGAATTCAACAAGCCTGCATCGAACTGCACCATGAGCCTGCAGCATTGTGAATAGCACAACGATTGGAATAGAGCAACTTGCCGTCCAGCTCTTGTAGTCGGACATGAACTTGGCCAGGAACGCCTGCGGTACATGCCCACAGCAGCATCAATGGCCGTGCTCGTCAGGCATAGGCGCCATCACGCAATGGTGTGCGCCACAACCTTTTGCGAACTGGCAGCCCTGTCGGGAACTTGCACACAGCCTGGACCGAAACCACAGAAAAGGAGCACTGAAACCGACCTCCAGGTGGAATATCGGCTTGGAGCCCTGCTGCAGCCGCTGCTCAAACTTCGCCGCCAACTCCGCCACCTGTCGCAGGTCGATAGAATTCTGGCTTAGCTCAGACATGAGAATGCAGTTCTGCCAGCGCCAGGATGGCCTTTCTTACACATGCGCAGACGTGACGGCAGCCACCTGTCCACCCTGTGGAACGAAGAGATCCAGCAGCACAGTGCAGCAACGCGGCAAGACACCAAGATTACGGAGTGACAAGAATATGGCTGCCAGTACAATATGCTCAGCCATCAGGACTTTCGCACTGAGTGGCGCAGTTCGTCGTCCAGCTTGCGCAGCAGCTCGGTCGTGAGGCGGCGGAAGATGACGTCGGGCGGGATGCAGTTGACCAGCAGCTCGTACAGCTTGCCTCGCACCACATACAGCTGCTTTGGTGTCTGCTCCCGCATCACGTCGTTCACGATCTCCTGCGCTTACATCATTGTTTGCAGTTGTGGTTGCGTTGTACAGGGACCTTGTGGACACAAAAGGCCGGATTGCAATGGCAATTGCTCTGCAACAGTTGTGAGACACAGCAGTCCAGCGCGTCGCAATGTGGGCATGGTGGAGGATCCCCGCTGTGCCCTCACACTGCTGCCGCTCTCTGAGGTGGTGCATTGCTGGACATAGGAGCGCTGCAGAGAAATGGGTCCAAGACGCACCTGGATGTACAGCTCCCAGTCTGCGAGCGCCACCGCCTGGTCGTCTGTGAAGGGGTACTGCTGTGCGCGGCACACCTGCGCCATCCCCCACCGCATCACCTTTCCAGCGGGTGTCCATCAACAAGTGACAAACATCCGTCTGCAGCACAGCAATTTAGTAAACAGGTGTCGTCGGCAGCACCGAGCAGACACTTCATAGGCGGCTGATGCGGTGCGCTGCGAGCAGTCTGGACTTCTCCTGCGCTGTTGCCGCATGAGCGCCGGCCGCATGAGCACCGACCTGCACCACGTCCAGGCAAGGCCGGCCAGAGCGACTCACCTCCATGGACAGCAGCGCGCGGCGCAGGTCGCGGTTGGAGGCGGCGGCCAGCCTGTCGGCGAGCGCGTCCGGCAGCGTCAGCGACTCCTTCTTGGCAACGGCCGCGAGCACGTCCCGCACCTCGCCCACCTCCGGCGCCCGGACGCGCACGCACAGGCAGCGGCTGCGCACTGGCTCGATTACCTGCTCGACCGCCAGGAGGACTGATCGAGGTGAGCCGTGATGCTGAGGGTCCATTGGCGATGCTGCCGGCTGGCATGACCCACATGCATCAGCATAAACAGGTTGAAGCACTAGGTGCGTCAGCCTGACTGCCGGGGATGTGGCCAGCAGAGCGGGGATGCGATCGACGGCGCGGAGAGGACAGGGTTACAGCGCACCCGGGAGGCGTTGTTGCAGCACAGCACCAGGCGGCAGGCGGCGGAGTACTTTTCCATGGTGCGCCGCAGGCTGTGCTGCGCCTCCTTGGACAGGCGGTCCACCTCGCTCAGCACCAGCACCTGAAGAGAAAGGATAAAAGGTCTTCTTATTCATAGCATGACCATGTAGGCTTGCCGGGCTGTGGAGGGGCTCCAGCGGAAGCGGCAGGCGGTAACAACACGAAAGCTGCAAACTCACAGCTGCAAGACACAATCAGGCAACAGGCCGGCACCTTGAAGCCCTTCTTGCCCTTCGAGTCGATCGGCCGGCTGCGCGCCATCTCCTGCGGGAGCGCGGCGAAGGGTTCGAGGTACTATCTTGTGCTGTGTACGCTCAAACCCGAACTGGAAGCCAACATCTGTGCATGTAGTGAGCATCATGCTGATGAACACTGCAAGGACAACCATTGGGGGCGGTGTCTGCTGTGGACCAAGGCTGCTGGCCGCTCAGACGATGCATTTTGTCGAAGCCCTGCATGTAGGAAAGACGGCGCTATGCGCGCACCTTGATGATCTCCTGGACGACGTAGCGGTCGTTGTTGCCGGCGTCGCTGGGGTTGATCTCCACGTGGTGATTGCTGGACACCGTCGTCAGCTCTATCTCTATGTTGCGCGACGGCAGCTCCACCTTCCACGGCCGCGTCTCCACCTGCGCCAGTGCACATTGTAAACTATTGGCATTCTTACAAAGCAGCCCGTGTGGCTGACGCATCACCAGCATCGCAACACAGCCTTGAAGCCCCATCAGGGTTGGCAGTAACCGCACTAGGGGTGCGGTTGGCAGTTGGCGGTTGACCAACCGCGGTTACGACCGAAATGTAGTCGGTTACTGTCTCCTTTTTGCTGTTTCTGTCGGGCAATGAGCTTCCCAGCACCATGCAAGCCATGTGCAATGGAAGGCTAGCTTGAAAACACTCAAAAGTCGTTCGGTCTACTATTTGGCTGTTGGACACCTACCGCCGCGCCGCCGCCGGCATGCGGCGCGCCTAAACTGAGCAGATTGACCATCGACAGTGTGCCAACAATACTGATGCTGCACTCCCAGGGTGATCAGCGGTGTCGTCCGCAGCACGCTCAGCTTGCATCTGAGCACCCCAGGCAGCGCCAGCGCATTGCTGTATGGCTCCGCCGCCACCTCCGCCGCCGGCTCGTTGCACA
>JAABUM010003903.1_pt1 | contig 17571 bp, 18 predicted proteins | sample 5559161 | NCBI WGS metagenome assembly JAABUM01 (sample SAMN10711868, study PRJNA513369) | rock metagenome | isolation source: Antarctica rocks | place: Antarctica: Victoria Land, Siegfried Peak nord | reverse complement strand
CTTCGGCACCGCCGACGCCATCGACCAAGACCGGCAGAACACCCTCACCGCCGCCTACCACGCCCACCCGGAGCGGTTCGGTCGCCGACCGCACCCGCCGGTGATGCCGACCCAGTTCTGGATCAACAAGCCTGAGATCGAACCCAGATGAACTGAGAGCAACTGTCTCAGTTGACTTGACAGATTCCGGGCGCGATCAACCACCCACACATCAGTCAGGGGAGCCCCATTTGCGATCATTTACGGTGGAGAAACGCAGCTCCACCAGCACTCGGGTCGCAGCAGGTCCCGGCCGACCGCCGACCGTAGTGACTCCTAGAGCCGCAGGACCGCCCGCACCACAGCATCGACACCGGCGCCGCCTCGGCACGCCGCCGACGACCTCGAAGGTGCGGGTCAGCGCTTCTCCACCGGCCACCTTGAGGGTGGCGCGCAGCCCACCTCCCGCGATCAGCCGACCAGCGCCGGGAGCCAGCACAGACCCGTCACGACAGCGGCACTTCGAGCACCGTTTGGGCCACGGACCTGCCCTGCTCCACCATGTCGTGGACCGCATGCATGTCGGACCACGGTCGTGTGACAACTACGGCCGAGGGAAGTCGGAACCCGGTACGCACGTCGGCCCAAAGCTCGTGCATCTGCCCCCGGTTCCCGGTGCGTACGCCGATCAACGATTGACTTCGAAGGTAGAACGGGAGAAGTTCCATCGCGATTGGTTCGTGCCCAATCGCGCCGGACACCACGATCCGGCCCATCGTCGCAAGAGCCGGACGGTAGCTGCCCCACAGCGGAGCAAGCCCTAGGTTGTCGATGACGCAGTCCACTCCCCAGCCGTCTGTGTGAGACAAGAGCGCCTCTGCCAGGGCGGGGTCGGTGCCGTCGAACGCCGCGTCCAGGGGGAGCTCGGCCAGCAGCTTTCCCTTCGCGCCGAGCTGGTCGACCGCGATCACCGTCGCTCCTCGGTGATGGGCCAGGGACACGGCTGTCGACCCCAGGGCGCCGGCGGCGCCCATGACCGCGACCACGGATCCCGGTCCGACGCCGCCGGCGTCCAGCTGTGCTCGCGCGACCGGACCGTTGGCCGCGAGGGCTGCGGCGTGTGACAGCGGCAGGTCATCGGGCACCGGGTAGATGTTGGCGGCGGGGACGACCACGTGCTCCGCGTAGCAACCCTGACGATCCACGCCGATCAGGGAGAAGGAGCGGCAGGCCTCGTCGTGTCCGCGATTGCAGGCCGTGCAGTGCCCACAGGAGAGCACCGCGGAGACTGCCACTCGGGTGCCGATCAGGTCCGGCGAGACGTCTGGACCCACCGCGTCGACGATCCCGGCATGCTCGGTGCCGGGGATGTGCGGCAGCGCGACCCTCGGCGCGAAGGGCGGCCGCCCTGCGCGCAGCGAGACGTCCTTGGTGCGGGCGACGGCAATCGCCTCCACCCTGATCCGGACCTCGGTCGGTCCCGGGGTCGGCACATCGACGTCGATCAGCTCGAGCACCTCGGGGGCCCCGAAGGACTCCATCAACCAGGCCTTCACGACACAGATCCTTCGTCGTTCGACACGGGCGGGTTGGCCATCGCCTTGATCACGTCGGGGGTGATTCCACCGCTGGTGCCCCAGACGTCTGCGTTCTCCGGGGTGCGCGCCCAGACCTGTGGCTCCCAGGTGTCGTCGAGCTCCAGCAGCTCCGCGGTGTACTCGATCACGTTCCCGACCGGGTCGGTGAAGTAGCAGAAGACGTTGCCACCGGGGCCGTGGCGTCCCGGGCCCCAGATGGTCTCGAAACCGGCGGCGCGCATGCGACCCAGTGCCTTCATCACCTCGTCGGCCGACTCGACCTCGAAGGCGACGTGGTTGAGCGAGGTCCACTCCCCCGGCGCCAGCACGATGCAGTGGTGCAGCGCGTTGCAGCGCAGGAAGATCATCAGGTCGCGCTCGTAGGTGTCGGAGACCGAGAAGCGGAGCAGCCCGACGTAGAACGCCTGCGACCGGGGCAGGTCGACGGAGTTCAGCACGATGTGGCTGAGCCGATCGGGGCCGTAGTCGTGGAGCCCCTCTCGGTCCTCGCCGTGCTCGGTCACCGCGTGGCTCACCTCGACCCGGCGACCTTCGGGGTCGAGGAACGTCACCCCGTAGCCACCCCCCTCGACGTCCGGGCGACGCTCCGGTCCACGGACGACCTCGGTCCCGGCCGCCCCCAGCTCGGCGGCCAGCTCGTCGACGTACGCCGAGGAGGACGCACCCAGATGGATGCCCTCGAGGCTGTGGCCGTCCCCAGGGACGAGCGCGAGGACGTGATGCTCTGGGCCGTTGGCCCGGAGCAGGATCGAGCCCTCCGGGGTGCGCCCGACACTGGCCAGCCCCCAGGTCTCCTCGTAGAACGGCAGCAGGCTCTCGGGGTGCTCCGCGGAGATGGCAATGCTGCGTAGGTGGGTGATCGTCATGTGGGTTCCTTCCAGGAGGTCAGGATGAGCGCTGCTCGACACGGTTCCGAATGGTCCCGACGCCTTCGATCGAGACCTCGACCTCGTCACCGGGAGCCAGGAACGTGCCACTGGAGGCGCCGACCCCCGCGGGCGTGCCGGTGAGGATGAGGTCACCGGGCTCGAGAGTCACCAGCCTGCTGGCGTCCGCCACCAGGTGGGCGACGTCGATCACCATGTCGGAGGTCTTGCCGTCCTGCTTCACCTCTCCGTTCACGCGGGTGACGATGCTCAGCGCCTGCGGGTCGGGCACCTGCCAGGCCGGTACGACGCCAGGGCCGATCGGCAGGGAGGTGTCGGCCCCCTTGGACGCCAGCCAGTCCCACTGGAACGGCTTCGCCGGTGTGTCGCGATGGTGCGGTCCTCGCAGCGAGATGTCGTTTGCCACCAGGTAGCCGGCGACGTGGTCGAGCGCGTCCTCGGCCGCGATGCGGCGACCGCCACGTCCGATCACGACCGCGAGCTCGCCCTCCCAGTCCACCCGGTCGGCCACGAAGTCGTCGACGAGGATCGGGTCGCCGTCGGAGATGAGGCTGGTGGTGGGCGGCTTGAGGAAGAAGTAGGCCGTCCAGGCGTCCCCCAGGCCCGTCTCCCCCATCTCAGCGAGGTGGTCGGTGAAGTTCGGACCGGAGCAGAGCACCTTGTGGGGATGGGCGAGTGGCAGCAGCCGACGAGCACCGGAGACGGACTTGGAAGCGTCGGGGACCCATGCTCGCAGCGCGTCTTTCACGGCCAGCCAGTCGCGGACGACCTCGACGGCTCCGGGGTATGCCGCAAGGAACGGGGGCACGAAGATGTCGGCACCCGCCGCGATGGCAGCGAAGCGGCGTCCGCCCTTCTCGACGCTCACCAGGTGCCAGGTCGCCTCCGGCATCGACATCTCTCCCATCACTGGTGCGTGGTTGGTACCGACCTCGCGTTGGACACCATGTTGCCACCTACCTACGTAGTTATCAAGATACGGCCGCGTCTGGTCAAGGACGCGGAGGTGGGTTAGGGTTCTTACTACCTACAAACGTAGGTACTCATGACGACCTGGGGGTTCCATGCGACGCATCGATCTTCACTGCTACCCGGGCACGCAGGAATGGGTGAACTCGCAAGGCCCCTTCGCCGACGCGCTCGCGCAGTACTGGAACAAACCCTGGGTCGGTCGAGCCGAGGACGACGTCGTCGCCGACATCCGCGACGCAGGATTGCAGGCCGTCCTGGTCGCCTTCGACATCGAGCACCTCACCGGCGCACCTCCCTGCAGCAACTCCTCCGTGGCAGCGATGCGCGACCGACACCCCGACGTGTTCATCGGCGCCTGGGGAGCGGTGGACCCGCTCAAGGGCGACGCCGCGTTTACCGAGGCCATCCGGGCGGCCAAGGAGGACGACGTCCTGGGCTTCCACTTCCACCCGATCATGGGCCACTTCCGCGTCGACGACCCGGCGTACCGCCCGCTGTTCGAGAGCATCGACGAGCTCGGCCTGCCGATCATGGTCGACGTCGGCACCACGGGCATGGGCGCAGGGCTGCCAGGAGGCCTGGGCGCCAAGATCAGTGACGCGCATCCGATGGCGATCGACAACCTTGCTGCTGATCTTCCCGGCCTCACCATCATTGCCTCGCACCCGGGATACCCCTGGATCGACGAGATGACCAGCGTCTGTCTGCACAAGGCCAACGTGTTCTGGGAGATGTCCGGGTGGGCGCCGCAGTACTTCCCCCCCTCGCTGAAGACGGACATCCGTGCTCGCCTCCAGGACAAGATCATGTTCGGCACCGATCACCCGAGCATTCCGTTCGAGCGGATCCTGCGTGAGTGGGACGACCTCGGCTACAGCGACGAGGTGATGCACAAGGTCTTCCACGCCAACGCCGAGCGCGTCCTCGGACTCTGACCACCCTCACCCTCACCCTCGCCGTTGCGAGACGATCCACCGACAACCACAAGGAGAACCATGAGCAACGCCCGTCCACTCGCTCTCGTCACCGGATCCGCGAGCGGCATCGGACGGGCCTGCGCCCTCCGGTTGGCCCGGGCCGGCTACGACGTCACCATCAACTACAGCAAGTCGGCCGGACGGGCCGAGGCCACGCTCGCCGAGCTGCACGCCCTCGGCGGTGAGCACGCAGCCGTGGCCGCCGACGTGTCCGACGACAACGCCGTGGCCGAGCTCGTGCGCGTTGCCGCGCGAGGGATCGGGCTCGATGCGCTCGTGAACAACGCAGGCACCACCAGCGAGACCCCACCCGAAGACCTCGAAGGCATCGACCTCGACGACTGGGACCGGGTCTTCCGGATCAACGTCCGGGGTCTGGTGCAGGTCACCCGGGCGGCGGCACCCCACCTGCGGACCAACGGGGGCTCGGTCGTCAACGTCGCCAGCATCGTCGGCCTCCGACCCGGCCCGCAACCCCTGGCGTACGCCGCCAGCAAGGCCGCCGTGGTCAGCCTCACCAAGACCCTCTCCCGCGTCCTGGCGCCCGAGGTCCGCGTCAACGCGGTGGCACCCGGGTGGATCGCGGGTGAGTGGATGGAACGAACGCTCGGCGACAAGTACGAGTCACTGATGGAGCGTCGGGCGCGTCAGACACCCCTGAAGGCCAACGTGACCCTCGAGGACGTGGCCGACAGCGTGCACACCTGGCTCACGAGTCACCCGTTCGTCACTGGTGAGATCATGACGATCGACGGCGGTTTCACCGCCACCACCTGAACGACGGCGGGGTCTCAGATCCGCTCGAGCAACAGGGCCATCCCCTGGCCACCGCCGACGCACAGTGTGGCCAGGCCGTAACGGCCGCCCCGGTCTTCGAGATCGTTGATGAGCGTTCCGACCAGGCGCAGACCGGTCATCCCGAACGGATGCCCCAGTGCCAGCGCCCCGCCGTGAGGGTTGAGCTGGTGCTCGGTGTCGATCCCGAGCACCCGGCTGACGGCCAGTACCTGGCTGGCGAACGCCTCGTTCAGCTCCACCACGTCGATGTCCTCGATGGAGAGCTTCATCCGCTCCAGCAGCGATCTGACCGCCTCGATCGGGCCGACCCCCATCAGCGAGGGGTCGAGGCCTGAGACCGACGTACCGAGGATGCGGGCGCGGACGGGCAGGCCCTGGCGCTCGGCGAGCTCTTCGTCCACGATCACTGCGGCCACCGCACCGTCGTTGAGCGGGCAGGAGTTGCCGGCGGTGACCGCGCCGTTCTCGAGGAACGCAGGCTTGAGTGAGGCGAGCTTCTCGAAACTTGTGTCGGGTCGGGGCCCGTCGTCGAGGGTCACGGCGCCGTCCGGGGTGTCGACCGCGAGGATCTCACGGGCGAAGAAACCACTCTGTGTCGCGGCGAGGGCTCGGCGGTGGCTCTCGACCGCCCAGCGGTCCATGTCCTCACGCGCGACCGAGTACGCCGAGGCCACGTTCTCGGCGGTCACTCCCATGGAGACGTAGACGTCGGCAAACGCTCCTGCGGCAGAGAGGTCCGGATGCTTGTGCTCCTCCTGCAGGGTCCGGCCGACCTGACTCACGGACTCGACCCCCGACACCAGGTAGGCAGTCGCCTCGCCCGTCATGATCGCGTGCGTCGCGATCCGGGTCGCCTGCAGGCTGCTGGCGCAGAAGCGCGTCACCGTCGTGCCCGGCAGGCGGGTCCCGAGGCCGGCCAGCAGACCAGCGCGCCGGGCGAGGTTGTATCCCTGCACCCCCTCGGGGTATCCCGTGCCGAGCACGTGGTCGTCAAGGAGGTCGGGGTCGAGACCTGACTCCGCAACGGCGCGGGCGATGACACCCGCGACCAGGTCGTCGGGTCGGACCTCACGGAGAGTCCCCTTCCCCGCTCGTCCGATGGGGGTGCGCAGGACCGAGGCGACAACGGCTGATCGCATGCCATTTCCTTACTACTCAGGTAGGTACTAGTGTACTCGTATGTCTTCCTCCTTGGTTCACCTGGTGATCACCGGCTCGGTTGCCGTCTTGACCCTCGACGACCCGAAGCGTCGCAACGTGCTCAGCTCCGAGATGGTGGCCGGCATCGGTCACGCCTTTGACCGTGCCGAGTCCGACCCGTCGGTGCGGTGTGTGGTGCTGACTGGAGCGGGCAAGGGTTTCTGCGCCGGTGCGGAACTTGACACCCTGTTCCGGGCAGCCGAGGGCGACTTCGGCCCGGTGACGCGGGTGTACGACGGGTTCCTGCGGGCGCTCCGGTCCCCCTTGCTCACGGTGGCGGCCGTCAACGGGCCGGCAGTCGGTGCTGGGATGAACCTCGCGCTGGCGTGCGACCTCCGGATCGCCGGGCCGACCGCGTTCTTCGACACCAGATTCGCGCAGCTCCGACTGCACCCCGGTGGCGGCCACATGTGGCTGCTGCAACGAGCCGTCGGGTATCAGCACGCGGCCGCGGCTGCGCTGCTGTCGACCACATGGGGGGCGAAGGAGGCTCGTCAGGTCGGGTTGGTCCGTGAAGTCACCGGACCGGACCTGGTGCAACGTGCCATCGCTCTGGCGTCGGGTATGGACGGCCTGGAGCAGGACTTCGCCGCAAGGATGGTGGCCTCGTTCCGGGCCAGCGCCGCGATCACCCGACACGACGAGGCGTTGGCGCTGGAGACCGAGGCGCAGGAGTGGTCCACGTCGCTGCCCGGGTTCGCGGCGGGTGTCGAGGCGATCAGGAGGCGAGTCGCCGGCTCCTGAGCAACGGCGTACGCCTGCTCACGGCAACCGCCTTCGCGCTGCCGAGGGCGTGGACCGTGGTCACGAGCACCCCACCGAGCAGGCCGCAGTTGGCCAGGAAGGCGCGGCGATGGGCGGCTCGCGCGTCGGCCTCCCGCTCGCTCCAGAAACCGTGCACGACGACCGTGGTCGCCGCGAGCGACACGGCCAGAGTGACGCCTCCAACTACCGGCGCGAGGCCTGTCCCGACCGCGACGGAGCCCAGGATCATCGCGCCCGCCGTCACCCGGGGCAGGTGATCGCCGAAGGGCAGGCCGGTCTTGCGTGCCAGGTCCGGGAGCGGTCCGGGCGACCGGAGCGCCTGAGTGGCGCCCACGACGAAGGGCACGCACAGGAGTAGTCGTCCGGCGGCCACCAGGCGCGCCTGTGCGTCACCAGGAACTGTGGACACGGCGGGCTCAGACCGGCCAGCCGTGCTGGAGCGGAGACATGTCTCCGTACACCTTCACGCTGGAGATCAGGTCGCCGTCGCGCTCGAACATCGTCAGGAACGGCAGCACGTAGGTCGATTCGTCGAACATGGTGTAGGTGACCCAGCAATCGACGAAGGTCCGCCCCTGCACCTCGTTGACCGACACGTAGTCGTGACTCAGGCCGGCGAACATCTTCGTGACCTGGCGGCTGCCGGCGATAACGGCGTCGCGGCCGAGGACCTCCGGCCCGTTCCCCATCCGGAACTTGACGTTCTCGGTCAGCAGTGGGGTCATCGCATCACTGCCCATCGAGTCGACCACCTCGTAGAAGGTACGCACGAAGTCGGGAACCTCGACGGGATGCTCGGCGAGATGCTTCATGTGGTCCACGGCGTTCTTCATGTTGCGGTTGGCGTCGTCATCGCTGATCTTGTCCGCGAGCCCGGGATGCGGCGTCCAGTCCTGGATGAACTCGAGCTCGACCCGCGAGTCGTCACCGGGAACGCGGGTGAGCACGTTGGTCATCGTCCCGGTGTAGGTGGCGTTGTCGATGTGTTCGTAGACGAACTCCTGGCCACCGTCGATCTCGCGGAGGTAGATCTTCTCCTTGATCATCAGGTCGACCGGCGGCGGTTGGTACATCTCCCGGACGAGGTAGTCCTCCCCGCGCTCGAGGATCCTGCTGAAGAGGATGACCCCGACGTACTTCTTCGGCCACTCCATCTTGTCGACGAGAAGGGCCGAGACCTTCTCATAGGGAGCCTCGATGGTGGTCTTGTAGCTGGCGTGCGGCATGGCGGCTGATCCTTCCGGTGTGAGGTGGGCGGGCTAGGGGGTGGCGGTGAAGAAGTCGAGCAGGATGCGGGTCAGGCCCTCAGGGTTCTCGTCACTGACCCAGTGGCCGGCGTCCTCGACCACGCCGCTCTGAGGGGACTCGGCGACCGGGGACATTGATTTGCCGGCCATCTCCCCAAGGTTGTGGCTCCCCCCGATGCCGATGGTGGGCATGGTGAGCTTCTTCTGCATGTGTGCCTGATTGGTGGCCAGGTCCTGCCAGACGGCGGCGTAGTACTCGATCCCGGCACGCAAGGCGCCAGGTCTCGAGACCTGCCTGACGTACTCGTCGAGGTGCTCCGTCGTGATGGCCGAGCCGTCGCAGGAACCGTGCCAGAAGAACCAGTTGAGCAGCTCCCGCTCTCGTCCACGGAACGCGAACTCGGCCACGTCCGGGACCGTGAAGAACGACAGTTGCCAGTTGCTTCCGGTGTGCCACTCCGGAGTGGGCTGCATTGCCCGCTCGTAGCCGCAGCCGGGAAGGACGTATTCCACCAAGGCAAGGTGGCTCACGGACTCGGGATCGGCGCACGCGTAGTTGTAGGCCACGCCGGCGCCGTGGTCGTAGCCGACCAGCCGGACCGGGCCGAGGTCGAGCTGGTCCACCAGCGAGCGGATGGACTCTGCGATCGTCTTCTTGTCGAAGCCCGAACGTGGGATCGAGGAGGAGCCGCACCCGGGGAGGTCCGGCACCAGGACGCGATAGCTCTCCGCCAGGCGGGGGGCGACCGCGTGCCATTGCAAGGAGTGCTGGGGCCAACCGTGCAGCAGGACGACGGGCTCGCCCTCGCCGCCGATCTGGTAATGCAGGGAACCCCCGCCTACCTGGTGTCGGCCATGCCGGAAGCCGGGAAACTCGGAGCCCATCTGCCTGCCCTTTCGGTGGTGACACGACCACCAACATGGTCGCGACAGCATTACTACCTACGTTAGTAGGTACTTAAGGTTACCAGTCGTTGTCAACGGCCAGGTCGTCGACGACGGTGGCGATGTCGCGGGCGGGTCGTCCGACAATCCTCGGAACCCAGTCGGTGACGACGTCCGAGGCGGTCGTGCAGATATAGAGAACGTCCTCGATGTGCCAGTCGGGAAGACCGCGAGCCCGCATGGCCGCGCGGGCGCCGTCGGACTGTAGATGGTCGACGGCGATCGGGCGAGCCAAGACTCGGGACAGCTCAGCCGCAACCTGGTCGACGGTCACCGCGCGTGGACCGGTGGGCACCACGACGGCCCCGTGCTCCTGGGCGGGGCCGGAGACGAGCAGGGCCGCCGCGGTGGCCGCGACGTCGAGCGCGTCGACCATGCCGACGGGCGCCGTGGGATCGATGAAGGTCGGGAGCGTGCCTTCGGACGTCAATCGCGGGCTGGCGAACAGGTTCTGCATGAAGTACTGCGGCCGCAGGATGGTGTGTGGGATCAGCGTGCGAGCCAGCTCGACCTCGCCCGCGTGGTGCCAGCGTCCCATCGTCAGCGGCGTGTCCGGCCCCGTGTCGAATGCCGACAGCTTGACCACGTACTCGCAGTCCGTCGCTGCTTCGATGAGGCGGTGCTGCCTTGCCGGCTGCTCGGGGGATGGCGGGACGAGGATGAACATCCGGTCCGCGCCTTTGCCTGCTGCGGCCAGCGCAGCGGCGTTGTCGAAGTCCGCCGTGACGGTCTCCACGTCGGGAGAGCCAGTCCAGTGCCCGATCTCTCCGGGCGCCACGATCGCTCGTACGTGTTCGCCGGCCTCGAGGAGGAGCCGGACCAGGCGGCTCCCTACAGATCCGGTTGAGCCAGCGACCACGATCATGGCGTCACCACATTCTTGACTTGTTGGCTGTCCAAGGTTTGGATGCGGCGCACGGCTAGCGCGCCGATCGGCGCTGCACCATGGTGGAGATGGTCACTGCGACCACGAGGGTCCCGCCGTAGAAGAGGTTCTCGATGTAGCCGGTCAGGCCGAGGAGCTGGAGCCCCACGATGCCCGTCTGCAGGAAGAAGATGCCGACGAAGGCGCCGATCGGGTTGAACTTCCCGGGCTGGATGACAGCCGTTCCAAGGAACACCGCGGCGAACGCCGGGAGCAGGTAGTTCGGCGACGATGAGGGGTTGAAGCCGCCGAGTGTGGCGGCGAGGATCACTCCTCCAAGGGACGAGATCAGTCCGGACGCGACGTACGCGCCAACCCGGATGCGCCCGACCCTGATCCCGGCCAGCCGGGCCACCTCACGGTTGGCCCCCACGAAGGACATGCGAAGTCCGAGTGGGGTTGCTTTGAGGAGGTAGGCGAGCACCAACGTGAGGACGAGTCCGTAGACGAACGAGACGGAGACACCGCCGACGGGATGGTTGGCCACATCGGAGAAGCTGGCCGGTAGTCCGTTGATCACGTTGAGATCGGTGATCCACAGCGCCACCCCAGTCACGAACGTTCCCAGTCCTAGGGTCACGACGATCGGGTTGACCCCCAGGACCACGATCAGGAGTCCGTTGCCGAGTCCGACTCCGGCACCCACGACGAGGGCGATGACGGTGGCCAGCCACGGGTTCATCCCATGGTTGACGTTGAGGAAGGCGACCAGGGTGCCGCCGATGCCCATGACAGCGGCAACGGAGAGGTCGAACTCCCCAACGCTGAACGTGATCACCAGTGCGAGCGTGAGGAAGATGAGCTGGACCGGGGTGTTGAAGATTGTGCGGAACGTCCCGGTCTGAAGGAAGGTGGAGGGCTCGATCAGGGCGAAGACCACCACCACGAGTGCCCAGATGATCAGTAACAGGCCGCTGGAGGAGAGCCAGCGCACCACCCGCGTCCCGGATGAGGGCTGTGCTGCCGTGGGAGGCGCTGGCGCCTCGGGCCTCGGCTCGGGCTTTGGTTCGGCGGAGACGCCAGCCGGTGCGCTGAGCGTGCCGTTTGGTTCGTTACTCATGATCGGCTCCCCGACGGTAGATGAGGTCCAGCAGCTGGTTGGGGTCGCAGGGGCCGGCGAGCTCGTGCTCGACCACCCCGTCGCGGAAGATCAGGATGCGGTCGCAGATCAACGCCAGGTCGGGCGCCTCGCTGGAGGCAAGCAGCACGCTCGTGCCGCGTCGCGCCACCCGGTGGATCGCCTCGAGGATCTCGCGGCGGGCGTGCACGTCGACGGCCTGCGTCGGTTCGTGAAGCAACAGCAGACGCGGGCTGCCGACCAGCCATTTGCCCAGGAGCACCTTCTGTTGATTGCCGCCGCTGAGGCTGCCGACTCGTGCCTCGATATCGCGGGGTACGACGTTGAAGTCGTCGAGAACCTTCATGGCCTCACGTTCCTGCCATCCACGACCGGTGGCCCAGGGGCGACTCTGCCGCCCGACCCACGGCAGGGCGATGTTCTCCCGGATGGAGTGGTCCGCACATAGTCCTTCGTTCAACCTGCCCTCGGGAACGAGGACAACGCCAGCTCGCGCCAGCGAGTCGATCGTGCTCCCGGGCAGGTCGATGACGTCGGCCTCGATGGTCAGCTGACCGCCGGTCGCGGGTGACGCGCCGCTGAGGAGGTACGGCGGCGCCTCGTAGCCGGATCCGGGAAGGCCAGCGAGTCCGACAACCTCACCCTTTGCGAGGCTCAGGTCCAGCGGGCGTCGAAGCCCTGGCCCCTGCACGCCGTGCGCCCCCACGGCCTGCGCGGTGGACGCGTGGCCCTCCTCCAGATCGATGGCGGCAAGGTCGCGGCCAAGCATGATCGCTGCGAGCTTTGACTCAGCGAGCCCTTCTGTGGGCAGCGAGGACGCCACGCACTGGCCGTCCCGGAGCACGGAGACGCGGTCGCAGTGGTCAAGGATCTCTGTGAGCCGGTGCCCAATAATCAGGACGGAGGTTCCCTCGCGCGTGAGGGAGCGGATCGTGGCGTAGAAGTCCGCGAGCGCGTCCTCCGGTAACGCTCGGGTGGACTCATCGAAGATGATCAGGCCGCGACCGGGGTGACGCTCCTGCAGGGCTCGGGCAATCGCGACCCTCGCCTTGTCGGCCGGCGTCAGGTGTTCGATCGAGGCGGACATGCTGCCCTTGAATCCCAGTCGCTCCAAGCTCGTACGCGCCAGCGCTCCCTCGATCCGCCAGTCCACCCGCCGCGCCACTCGCGTGCCCCGAACCGCTCCGATGCGGACGTTCGCCACGACGTGCTCGTGCGGGAGCAGACCGAGGTCCTGGTAGACGATCGAGACCCCGGACTGGTGGAGGTCCTTGAGACGCACCGGGAGACGGAGCTGGGTCCCGTCCACCAGGAGCTCCGTTCCCGCGTCTGGTGCGTGGTAGCCGGAGACGATCTTGGCCAGGGTCGACTTCCCCGAGCCGTTCTGGCCCACGATCCCGTGGACCTCGCCGGGCATGATCGAGAGGCTGACGTCGCGGAGCACGGCCCTGGACCCGAAGGTTTTCGACGCACCGCGGATCTCGAGTCGTGCGGTACCAACCCGGTCGTCCTGCATCGTGCTCATCGCCGTCTCCTCTCCACCGTCCGTTCAACTCAGCCCAGACCCCAGAGCTTGGCGAAGTCCTTCTGATAGGTCAGCGGGCCGAACCACTCACCACTCTCGGCGGCCTGCTTCGTCAGCTTCACGCTGTCGATGTTGGTCTTGTCGAAGACGCGGACGGGAACCGTCGACTTGTCAGAGACAGGCATGTGCAGCAGCATCCGCAGCATGGTGTCCATGGCGTTCCAGCCTGAGTAGTTGCGGTTGGATCCCGCGTCGGCGGACTGGCCACCACTCTTGATCAGCTGCATGTCACTGAGGACTGCGTTGGTGCTGACGATCTTCATCTTGTTCGTGAAGCCGGCCGTCTGGACGCCGGTCTTGAACAGCGGTACCAGGAAGTCGAACTGCGGGAACCCGTAGGTGATGTCCGGGTTGCGCAGCAGGCCCGTGCTCACGACCGAGGGAACGCTGGGGACAGTCTGGGCCGTGTAGCTGACATGGGTCACCTTGCAGCCGCCACACTCCTTGAACTCGGGGGCGCTGCCGCTGTCGATGTCGTCGATCGCACCCGGGTCGTCTTGCACCTTGGTCTGGAGGACCTGCGCCTTGGCCTCCGAGTCCGCGATGATCCACTGGGCCGCCACCGCGTGAGCCAGCTGGTCGCCGTTGGAGTGGTAGGTGACCGCCTTGGTGTTCTTGCCGATGGCCGAGAGGGCGACGATCGGGATGCCTGACTTCTCGGCGTTGGTCACCGCCGTCCCGATGCTCTCAGTCGCGATGCTGTCGGTGAAAATCCCGGTCGCGTGGGCGTCAATCGCCGAGTTCACGCACGCAGCTGCGACGGCGGGTTGGAACTTAGAGTCACAGATGATCACGGTCATTCCGAGGACTCCGGCGGCCTGTTTGAGGGCGTCCTGCTCGATCGAGAGGACGGGGATCTCTTGTGAGAGGGACACGTACCAGAACGTCCCGGACGTTGGCGCTTTGGTCTTGTCGAGCTTGCCGCCGGGAGCGACGAACGTGTTTGAGGGCTCGCGGTACTTCGCGACGGAGGCCTTCGTGTCGGCCACCGCGCTGGCGTTTCCGGCGGAACCGGTCGAGCTGTCCGCGGTACTGGCCGAGGTGCAGCCGGCCATTGTCGCTGCCACGGCCAGGGACACCGTCGCGACAGCACTGCGCCTCGCCCAGGGCGCGATCCGGGCCCGCCGACGATCTCCTCGACGGTCAGGAAGCGCGTCGTCACTTCTAGGCGATCGGTTAGTCGTTCCGGTCATCAGAGAACTCCTCGTGTGAGTCGCCTACCTACTTGGGGCGTGAGGTGCGAGCTTACTACCTACTGTGGTAGTTAACAAGACCACCGGGGTCTACCTACCGTGGTAATTCGGAGCGAATGGTCGCACCGGGCGACCGACCCGAGGAGTACCTATGACCGATCTCACTGGAGGAGTCGCGGTCGTCACCGGAGCAGGCAGCGGCATCGGCCGCGCTCTGGCGCTGGCCCTCGCTCACGAGGGGATGTCCATCGTCGGCGCCGACCTTCAAGAGGGTGGGCTGCGGGAGACGGAGTCCTTGGTCTCGGAGTCAGGCGCCAGGTTTCTCGCCTCGGTCACCGACGTTCGAAACCCCGAGGCGGTCGAGTCGCTGGCCTCCACGACGTTCGAGCGTCTCGGGCCCGTCGGTGTGGTGTGCAGCAACGCCGGCGTGATGCGCCCCGGAGCCGCGTGGGAGCAGCCGGCCGCCACCTGGGAAAAGGTCCTGGGAGTCAACGTCCTAGGTGCCGTCAACCTGGCCAACAACTTCGTCCCCAGGATGCTTCGCCAAGGTCGGGCTGGCCGCTTTGTAACCACCGTCGGTGTCACCGGGCTGTTCACGGCGCCCTTCTCCCCGCCCAGTTCCTACAGCGTCAGCAAGCATGCGCTCCTGGCGTTCAGCGAGATCCTGCACCACGAGCTGCGTGCCATCGACGCACCGATCGGCGTAACCGTGCTGTGCCCGTCCGGTGTCCGCAGCGACATCAAAGGCGACCCAACCGCGGCCGACGGCCCAACCATCAGGCGTCCCGAGGCCTGGGCACGGATCGAGGCCCTCTACGAGTTCATCCGCACCGGGCTCGAACCGGCCGAGGTCGCCCGCCAGACCGTGGACGCGGTAAAGGAGGACCGGTTCTGGGTCTTCCCCCACCCCGAGCACGTAGCCCGCGCCCAGCATCGGGCCGACTACATTGTCGGCGCACTCGACCCCACACCGCCGCCGTTCGGCCCCTCACCGTCGCGTTAAGGGACACGGCTGGCGCACGGGCAGATCACGCGTGGCCTAGGTCAGTGCAGCTCCAAGATGCCGACAGGCGCGAGCTCGCGGGCCATGCACTGGGTGAACCCGATGACCGCCCACTTCGACATGGCGTACGGCGCGATGAAGGGCGACGCCTTCTTGCCGATGACCGAGGAGATGTTGATGATCCGCCCGGCCTCGTTGGCAATCATCGTCGGCGCGATGGCCTTGGTGACCAGGAACAACCCCTTGGCGTTGATGTCCATCACCCGGCACCTCTTGTGCGACGTCCTGCTGGATGTCAGCGACCACCACCTTCTCCGCCAGCGCCGAAGGAACGAGCAGTCGTCCGCCCAATGCCGTAATCAGGCGCGGGATCCGCCGCCGTCGACCAGCAGGGTCTGGCCCGACATGAACCCGGACTCGTCGGAGCACAGGAACGACATCAGGCCAGTGAGGTCCTCGGGCACGCCGGTGCGCTTGACCGCCTGGTGCTGGACGACCATGTCGAACAGACCGAGTTCGTCGTGAACCCCGGTGCTGGTGCCGGTCGAGCGGATCAGTCCCGGGGCGATCGCGTTGATGGTGACCCCATCTCCACCTACTTCGCCAGCCAGGGCGCGCACGAAACCGATGATGCCCCCTTTGCTCGCCACGTAGTGCAGGCTGCCCGGGGCCCCGGCGTGGAACATGCCGCTCGCGATCCCGACGATGCGTCCCCACGACTGGCTGCGCATCTGCGGCAGGAACGCCTGGGTGAGCAGGAACATCGAGTCGAGGTTGACCGACATCACCCTGCGCCACGCCTCGAAGGTGATCCCTTCGAAGGGCCCCATCGGATAGATGCCTGCGTTGTGCACCAGGATGTCGGCGCCGCCGAGCTCCATGACCTTTGCGCCGAGCTCTGCGACGCTCGCCGGGTCGCTCACGTCGCACTGCACACACACCGCGCGGCCACCGGCGTCAGTGATCAGCTGCTGGGTTTCGCTCGCGTCCCCGAGGTCCGCGATGACCACCTGCGCTCCTCCTGACGCGAGTCGCTGCGCGTATGCACGCCCGATGCCGGTCGCTGCTCCGGTGACGACCGCAGTGCGGTCGGCGTGAGGTTGGGACATGGTTGCTCCTGGTGGATAGATTCCTTACTACCTGAGTAGGTAGTATAGTATATGCCGACCCCAGACCACGACCGGACGGCACCTCGATGCGACCAGACCCGCGGGACCACAAGGCGACCGACGCCCAGGGCCTCGTCCTGTGGGCGGGGACCGTCCGCCGTGCGCCGCTGCAGGAACGAGTGCGCGCGGCCTCGGACCTCGGGTACGACGCGTTGTCCTTGTCGCCGGCCGACTACCACCGGGCACGACGCGACGGAGTCTCCGACCACGAAATCCGTGCGCTGATTGCCGATGCGGGTCTGCAGGTGAACTGCCTCGACCCCTACACGCGGTGGCTGCCCACCTGGGAACCACCACGTGACGCCGTACCGCGGATGTTGAGCTTCATCGGCGCCGACGAGAGAGAGTTCTTCGCCGCGGCCGAGGCCGTCGGCGCACGGTCCATGACGGTGTTCGAACCCTTCGGGCACCGCTGGCCCCTCGATGTGCTGGCCGAGAGCCTCGCTCAGGTGTGCACCCGTGCTCGGAGCTCAGGGATGCGGGTCAACGTCGAGTTCATCCCTTTCCTTGGGATCCCCGACCTCGCCACAGCCTGGCAGATCGTGCAGATGTCCGCAGACCCTGAAGCGGGGATCGTCATGGACACCTGGCACTACTTCCGGGGACGGCCGGACAACGAGCTCCTCGGCTCCATCCCCGGCGAGCGCATCGGGGCGGTACAGGTCAGCGACGCGCTCCCCGACCCGGTGGGCAGCCTCGAGACCGACTGCCTTCACCACCGCCTCCCGGCAAGGCTCGGCTCCTTCCCCCTGGACGGGGTGCTCAGCACGCTCCAAAAGACCGGAGGACTACACGACGTTGGACCGGAGATCTTCTCCGACGCGTTCGACAAACAGCAGACAGAGACAAGCGCCAGAAATGGACTGACGGGCATGGCACGGTGGCAGGCCCTCCGTGACACGCAGGCTTCCGGAGAAACACCGGCAAGCCGACGCGGCGCACCCGCGACGTCCACGTTTCTTAACTCCCATCAACCCTGAGGAGCACCCGTGTTCATCACCTCGCCGCTGGACGCCGAACGTCACGGCAACGCCGAGCACCTGCACGATGTGGATCGTTACCGGCTCGTAAATGCAGAGCTCAGCGACCCGCTCGCCGGCGGCGTCACGCTTGACATCGTCCGGGGGCCTGATCCCGCACTGGCAGCACCCATGACACCCTCTGAGTCAACCTTCTGGCGGTTTGGTCTTGTCCCGGGGTTTTCTGGTGACCGGTTAGGGCGGTGCGTCGAGGAGCTCGTCGATGGTGAG
>JAABUM010003900.1_pt1 | contig 17579 bp, 17 predicted proteins | sample 5559161 | NCBI WGS metagenome assembly JAABUM01 (sample SAMN10711868, study PRJNA513369) | rock metagenome | isolation source: Antarctica rocks | place: Antarctica: Victoria Land, Siegfried Peak nord | reverse complement strand
TGCCGGCCCTGGCTCAACGCCGGCTGATGGTGGCATCCATGGCTGACCAGCGCGGTCGTTGCAGCAACACGGACTACTGTTCCGATGCCGTGAAGCAGCGTGTCTTCATCCTGCCTGGGGCCGAAAGCTTTACGTGCCCCAGGTGCGGCGGACTCCTGCAAACCGTGAGCGCCGCCCGGAGGCGCAACAGAACGGCCCTGTTCCTGCAGGCAGCCGTCGTGTTCCTGAGCATGGCGACATTGAGTTACGCGCTGATCAGCCAGGCAGGCCCCCTATGGGCGTCAGCCGGCACCATGCTGCCCGGCCGGGCGCAGGCCGCGTTGCGGACCGTCCCGCCTGCGGATGGCGGCTCCGCCAGGACCGTGCTGCTGCGTATCGCCGGCTCGGACGTCATCGGCTCCAGGCTCGCGCCGCGGCTGGCCGCGAACTACCTCGGCCTGATCGGCAGCACCGACATCGCCACCTCGCCCGGCAGTGCCGAGGGGATGATCGAGGTCGCCGGCCAGCGCGACGCCGTCACCATCACCCTGAACTCCGCCGCGGCAGGCTTCAGCATGCTCCTGCGCCGCACGGCCGACGTGGCCATGTCCGCGACTCGCATCTCCGGCGCCGAGGCGGAGCGCCTGCAAGCCCTGGGCGACATGACCAGCCCAGCGGCGGAGGCCGTGATCGCGGTCCAAGGCATCGTCGTGGCCGTCAGCCCGGCGAACCCTGCCGTTTCGCTGACCCTCCCGCAGCTTCGCGACATCTTCTCCGGGCGCACTACCGACTGGGCGGAGCTTGGCGGCGCCGCCGGCCCGGTCCATGTCTATGTCGCCCAGGGCCGAGGCAGCGCCGCCATCGCGCCGCAGGAGATCGGCATCGGCCAGGACGGCATCACCGCCACCGCCAACTGGGTCACGGGCGGGGTGATGGCGGCGGCGCTGGCCGCCGACCGCGGCGGCATCGGCCTGCTGCCGTTCGGCGGCACGGGACTCGCCAAGGTGCTGGCGCTAGGCGACGGCACCTCACCGGTCATCCCAAACAGGCTGACGATTTCCGCCGAAAGCTATCCGCTGGTGCGCCGGCTGTATCTCTATGCCGCCCCCAACGCGGGCAGCCCCCTGGCCCGCCGCTTCACGGACTACGTGTTCACCCCCGCAGGCCAGGCCGCGGTCGAGGCTGCCGGCTTCATGCCCCTGGCCACCAGGACCGGAGCGGCCCTTGCCCCGGTTCCCGAGGCAGTGCCGGACCGCCTGCGCCAGGTGCTCGCCGGGGCGACGCGCATGTCCATGGAGTTCCGGCTCCAGCCCGGCACCAGCGCGCTGGACAGCCGGAGCGCACGCGATCTGGATCGCCTCGCCTCCCAACTCAGGGCGCAGCACATCAGCTCCAACCGCCTGATCCTGGCAGGCTTCACGGACAACAGCGGCGTGCCGCAGGCCAGCCGGGCCATGGCGCAGGCGTGGGCCGAGGCGGTGGCCGCAGCCCTGACTAGGGGCGGCATCGCGCCGGGACGGATCGTGTCATTCGGCTCGGACATGCCGGTCGCCGACAACGCAACGCCGGACGGGCGGGAGCGCAACCGTCGGGTCGAGGTCTATCTTGCGCCGCCATAGGACGCCCGTTGCCGGACGCGCCGGCCCACCCGGGCGGCGCGTCCAGCTTCCGCCCGGCTAAGTCCGGCCGTGCTCACGATAGTGGTGGCCGCCGCCGCTGTCGTCCCCGCCAGCGTCCTTCATCGGGTCCGCCTTGCTGCCCGGCGTGCCGCCGCCCTTCTTGTGGCCGTGCTCCTGCTTGTCCTTGCCGGGATGCTCCTTGTCCTGGTGGCTGCTGCCGGGGCCGCCGAAGCGGCCGGTGTGCTCGTTCTTGTCAGGCATCGTGCGATTCCTTTTGGGAGAGGGTGGAACGGGCGGCGCGGCACTTGGTTCACTGCCGCCGCAGCGGGGGGGGACCGTCACCTTCTTGTCACGGCAGCCGCCTGCCGTGTTGACGGCGCCGCGCCGGGCCGGTACGCCCGAAGTTATATTGAGCATCACATCCCGCCCTCGTCCGTTCCTGCGCCTGCGCGGCCGGTCCTTCATGGCCGTGGTGCTGACGCCCGAGCCGCCGCTGCCCGGCTGGATGCTGCAACTCGACGGGCAGTTGGCCCGCTCCCCCCGCTTCTTCGACGGGCGCCCCGTCGTGGTGGACCTGGCCGCGATGCCCGGCCAGGAGTCGGAATATGCCGGGCTGATGGAGAGCCTGGCCGCCCGCGGCATCCGCGTCATCGGGATCGAGGGTGTGGACGAGGCAGCGCTCGGCCCGCTGCTGCAAACCCTGCCGCCCATCATCTCCGGCGGACGCACCGTGGGCCTGCCGGTCCTGGTCGCGGAGGCGCCGCCAGGTGCTGCGGGCGATGCTTCGGCAGATGGCGCCCCGCCTGCCGCGCCCGAGCTGCCGCCGCTGCCCGAGCCTGCGCCCGCGGCCCTGGTGCTGGACCGTCCCGTGCGCTCCGGACAGAGCGTCGCGTTCACCACGGGGGACGTGACGGTGATCGGGTCGGTTGCGTCGGGGTCGGAAGTGATCGCCGGCGGGTCTATCCATGTTTACGGGACGTTGCGCGGCCGGGCCATCGCCGGGCTGCTCGGCGCCGGGCCGGATGGGCGTCGCCCCCGCATCTTCTGCCGCCGTCTGGAGGCGGAGCTGCTGGCGATAGACGGGGTCTATAAGACCGCCGACGAGATGGACCCGGCGCTGCAAGGCCGTCCGGTGCAGGTGTGGCTGGACGGCGACGAGCTAGCAATAGCCGCGCTGGACTAGCCTTCACTGGACGAGACGGGGCAGGACACGGCAAAAGACGCCCACAAGACGAGACGAGAGGCAGGGGAGCAGCGATGGCCAAGGTACTGGTCGTGACGTCCGGCAAAGGCGGCGTCGGCAAGACGACCAGCACGGCAGCCCTGGGCGCCGCCCTGGCGCAGGCGGGCAAGAAGGTGGTCGTCGTTGACTTCGACGTGGGCCTGCGGAACCTCGACCTCATCATGGGTGCCGAGCGCCGGGTGGTCTATGACCTCATCAACGTCGTGCAGGGCGACGCCAAGCTGGCGCAGGCGCTGATACGCGACAAGCGGCTGGAGCTGCTGCACCTGCTGCCCGCCAGCCAGACGCGGGACAAGGACGCGCTGACCTCCGAGGGCGTCGCCCGCGTGATGGGCGAGCTGCGGGACAAGTTCGAATGGGTGATCTGCGACAGCCCGGCCGGGATCGAGCGCGGGGCGCAGCTTGCGATGTATCACGCCGACACCGCCGTGGTCGTGACCAACCCCGAAATCTCCAGCGTCCGGGACAGCGACCGCATCATCGGCCTGCTGGACAGCAAGACCGAGCGGGCGGAACGTGGGGAGCGCGTCGAGAAGCACCTGCTGCTGACCCGCTACGACCCGGTGCGCGCCGCCCGCGGCGACATGCTGAAGATGGAGGACATCCTGGAAATCCTCTCGATCCCCCTGCTGGGCATCATCCCGGAGAGCCAGGACGTGCTGAAGGCCAGCAACCTCGGCGCTCCGGTGCCGCTGGCCGACCCGACCAGCGCCCCGGCCCGCGCCTACACCGACGCCGTGCGCCGCCTGCTGGGCGAGGCCGTCGAGATGTCGGTGCCCAGCGACAAGAAGGGCCTGTTCGGCAAGCTGTTCGGGCGGCGGGTCGCATGAGCCTGTTCAGCTTCTTCAGCCGCCGCACCACGGCCCCGGTCGCGCGGGAGCGGCTGCAGATACTACTGGCGCACGAGCGGGGCAGCGGCGGCCAGTCGCAGCTCGTTGCGGTGCTGCAGGAGGAGATCCTGGCCGTGATCGCCCGGCACATGCAGATTGACCGCGACAAGGTGGTAGTCAAGCTGGACCGCGGCGAGGAGGTGTCCACCTTGGAGATAGACATCGAGATGCCGGCCGGCGCCCCGGTTGGAACCTCGATCCGCGCCGGCGCTTAATCCGATCTTCCCGGGGCAGCAACTACGCTTCCGTGAATTGCGACCCTGGCGCGAGCCAAGCCACCCTGCCTCCCGCGCTGCGGCACAACCAGCGGCGCACCCAAGGAGGCCACAATCCATGAGGGCGATGCTGCTCGCGGCAACGATTCTTGCCGCCTTGTCCCTGGGCGCCCTGGCCCAGCCTGCTCCGCCCGGTGCCGCCATCCCATCCACCAACCTTGACCGCCTGCGCGGGATGCAGACGACCAGCACCTCGCTGGAGCTGCCCCGCCGAATCGCCTTTGGTCCAAGCTGCCACCAAGGCTGCCGAGCGTAACGCGTGCTCAGGGCGGCGCCTGGCAACCAGGCCGTCAGGGCGGCGTTGCACGGCCTCAACCGAAGCATCGAGGCTGACAAATGGTCCGTGTCCTTTCCGCCGCCGTTCTGGCGGCCAGCCTGGCCAGCGCCCTTCCTGCCCTGGCCCAGACCACCACGCCCAACGGCGCGATGCCCGGTGCCACGTCCGGCAGCCTGACCGAGCTTGACCGGCAGTTCATGATTCTGGACGCCACCGGCGGCGTCTATGAGATCTCGTTGGCCACCCTGGCACGGGAACGGTCGTCGCGCGACGACATCAAGGCTTATGCGTCCATGCTGATCCAGGACCATGCCGAGTACAACGGCGCGCTGCAGCAGCTTGCCCGGTCAAAGGGCGTCACGCTCCCCACCGACATCAGCCCCGACGACCGCGCCAAGCTGAACGGCATTAACCTGCAAGGCGGCAGCACCTTCGACCGCTCGTTCATCCTGGAGGCGATCCGGATCAACGAGGAGGACAAGAAGTCAGCGCAGGACGAGGCTGCGGCGACTCGCGACCCCGATATTAAGGCGTTCCTGCAGAAGTACGCGGCAATGGACGCCCGGCACGAGCAAGGTGCAAAGGCGATGCAACGCTAGGACAAGGTCCAGCCCCGCCAATCGCTGCAACACTTTTCTGCTCCCTCTTCCTCCGGGAGAGGGTCGGGGTGAGGGGGTCTGCAAGGACTGTTCCCAGCCAACGCCGGGCCTCTGTCCTTCTGAGCCATAAGTTCTCCGCTTCGTAGCCAAGACCCCTTCACCTCGACCCTCTCCCGGAGGGAGAGGGAGCAGGAGCAGGGCGCTGCCCATGTTGAGCATAGTAGCTGTGCCTTCAGGCAAGGTAGGCTAACCCACTTTCGTGATCGCCCACTTCGCCTGCTGTGTCCCGTCCGCATGTCCGGTCAGCACGATCTGCTGGCTAGGCTGCGGCTGGGCACCCCCGAGATAAACGCTCTCCTCCAAGGAAACCTGCGCGCCCTCCGCCTTGAAGCGCCAGGCGGTGCCGCCCGGCAGGCGCAGCATGACGCTCTCGGCATCGGCCTGCAGGACCGCGGCGACACCGGGATGCAGGTGGAAGCGGACGGCATAAGCCTGCGGCTGCGATCCTTCCACCGCGTCCTCCCCGCGCACGTCCTCGCCGCTCTCGGCCATGTAGAGGCGGCGCCGGTGCAGCGCCCCGAACGGCGCCTTATAGCCGTCGTGGCTCGCCTCCAGCCAGTGCGCGCCGTTGGCCTCCTGCCGCTGCACGTCCACCTGGCCGGGATGGCGCCCCAGCCCGGCGGGCTTCAGCTCGGACGAGTTGGTGTCGGCGACCACCAGCGTGGAATGGGCGGCGCTGGCGCGGGCGGCGTCGCGCCAGGCCGGGCCGCCGGCAGGCGACCCGCCGCAGTTGACCACCAGCCGCTCCTTGCCGACCGACAGCTCCATGGACAGCGTGCCGGCATGGGCCATGCGGTCCAGCCCCGGCGGCGGCGGGGCGCCGCAATCCACCACCAGCACGCTGCGCCCCGCCTGCAAGCGGTGGAACCCGCCCTCCGTCAGCCCGGCGGGCGCCCGGCCGCCGCGCCCGGCCTGGGCCAGCACCAGGTCCATCAGCGCGCCCTGGCCCTCTTGCGCGCCGTTGAACAGCACCAGGCCGCCGTCGCCATGGCGCAGGGCGCGCAGCGCAGGGGCCATTCGTTCGATGGCCGACGACAGCGCGGCCGGGGGCTGCACCTGGGCGGCCTGCATCAAGGCGCGGATTTCAGTCAGGTCCTGCAAGGCGGCCAGTTGCGCGGCCGGGCTGCGCTCGGCGTGGCAGCCGTCGGGCAGCACCTGGCGGGCGATCTCCTGCGGCAGGCAGCGCTGGGCGCGGGTCAGGAACGCCGCATGGTCCGGCAGCGCCACGGCTGCGGCGACCAGGCCCTTGAGCGCCGTGAGCGCCCGCGCGTCCAGCTCCTCCGCCGGCAGGGACGCCGCGAGGGTGCGGGCATCGGCAACCAGCCGGCCCATCAGCTTGCTGCGGAAGCCGTCATCGGCGCTGGCGGCGAAGAAGTCGTAATGGCCCAGCCACGCCGCGATCCGCGCCCCGGCCACGTCCGGACGGTGCGCCAGCCGCTCCAGCCCCGGCGCCCCCATCCAGTCCGCCACCAGCAGCCGGGCGCGGGCGCGGGCGGCGTCGGTGCCCAGGGCGCGCAGGTCGCGCAGCCAGGTGAAGCCGTGGGCATGGGCGCGCAGCAGGTCATGGCCGGTGGCGTCGGCCCAGCCGCCGGGCGCCAGGGTGCGGACGGCGCCGGCCAGCTCCAGCTCGTCCTTCAGCAGGCGGGCGCCGCGGGCGGGGTCGCCGGGCCAGGGGTCGCGCACCGGCAGCGCGGGGGCGTCGGGGACGCGGCCCATACGCATGGCCGGCATCCGGGACATGGCACGCCTGGCGTCGCGTGCCCAGCGGCGGGGGTCCATCAGGCGTGGCCCTGCGAAGCGCGGCCCGCAGCGGGGCCGCGCATGGCGGCGATGGCGGCGGCCCGGTCCGGGGCGGCGAACACGGCGGTTCCCGCCACCAGCGCCCCGGCGCCGGCCTGGACGGCAAGGTGCGCGGTATCCGGCGTGATGCCGCCGTCCACCTCCAGCGCGATGGCCCGGCCGCCGATCATGGCGCGGACCTGCGCTATCTTGGCAAGCTGGTCGTGCAGGAAGGCTTGGCCGCCGAAGCCGGGGTTCACGGTCATCACCAGCACCAGGTCGGCGAGGTCCAGCACGGGTGCGGCGGCCTCTGCCGGGGTGCCCGGGTTCAGCGCCACGCCGGCCCGCTTGCCCATGGAACGGATGAGCTGCATCAGGCGGTGCAGGTGCGGCCCGGCCTCGGCATGGACGATGATGTGGTCCGCCCCGGCCTCGGCAAAGGCGGCGATGTAGGGGTCGGCGGGCGCGATCATCAGGTGGACGTCGAACGGCAGGCCGGACCGGCCGCGCAGCGCCTTGAGCACCGCCGGGCCGAACGAGATGTTGGGCACAAAATGCCCGTCCATGATGTCCAAGTGCAGCCAATCCGCCCCGGCGGCGGCCACGTCCGCGGTCTCGTCCCCAAGCCGGGCGAAGTCTGCGGCTAGCAAGCTGGGGGCGATGATGGTCCCGGATGGGGGCCAGGACGTGTCCCGGGCGGGGGCTGGGCTGGTCATGGCGGGGGTTCTAGGGGCGGTTGCGGCAGATGGCAAAGGCCGATGGGCCGCGGGGGCCGGGAAAGCCGGGCCTCTAGCTGCGGCCGGGCGGCAGCATCCGGCAGGTCACGTCGAGGAAGCGGCGCAGCACGGAGGATCGGTCGTCATAGCCTTCGTGCGAGACCATCACGAAGGTCCGGCCCTGATATTCGAAGGGCTGCGTCTCCTGGAACGCCGGCTCACCCCGGACGATTGTGAAGTGAACCCCTGTCCCGTCAGGCGCCGGGAGCCAGCCCAGGGCGGAGCCGACGCGCTTCCCACCCTGCCGGATCGCGTCCCGACGCACCTTGCGGACGAGCAGCAGCGCCAGGGTGGCGATGACGGCGAGTATCCAAAGGATCGTGGTCACGGCTGGTCCTCCCTGAGCGCCGACAGGGCTGATGGCGAGAAAGCGGGTTCCGGGACGACCTCTGGCACAGGCTATGGATGCAGCCTGGTTCCTGCATGGCCAGGGTCCACGCTTGAGGCATCGGCATCCGCGGCTGCGCGTTCCAGGAATGCCGCATAGCCGTCCCTCAAGGGCACCAGGAAGGTCATGGGATGCCGGAGGCCCCCGGCATCGGCCTAAACGCTGCCGATGGAGAAGGCTGCGCCATTCCCATCGCCGCTGCGAGGTCCGTGAGGAAGCCGGCGCCGCTGTTCCGGCGTCCGCTGGCCTTGCCGGCATGGAACTGCTCCGGCGTTGCGGCCTGCTCAGCCGGATACCGGGCGGCGACGGCTTGCGGGACCGCCGATCCCAGCAGGTTGAACCCACCATCGCGCAGCCCCGATGCACGGCCATGCAGACGCGCGCGGGTCAGGCGCCGTCCCGCACGAACCGGGCGATGAAGAACCCGTCCATCCCGCCGCGGTCCGGCCACAGGCCGGGATGGGTGCGCACCCAGCCTTCCGGCGTGAGCGCCGCGGCAAGGTCCGGCAGCTCCTCCGCGCGCACCGGATCAGGACGCAAGCCCGGCAGGGCGGCAGCGGCGCGGGCCTGGCCCTCCTCGGGCTGCAGGGAGCATGTGGCATAGACCAGCCGCCCGCCGGGCCGCAGCATCCGTGTGGCGGCGGCCAGCAAGCGGTCCTGCCCGGCGGCCAGGTCCTGCACGTCGCGCGGGCGCTTGAGGCGCATCACGTCGGGGTGCCTGCGTATGGTGCCGGTGGCGCTGCACGGGGCGTCCAGCAGCACGGCGTCCAGGAGGGCCGGGGGCGTCCAGGCCAGGGCGTCGGCCTGCACGACCTCCACGGGCAGTTGCAGGCGGGCCAGGTTCTCGTGCAGGCGGCGCAGGCGGCCCGTGTCGCGCTCGATGGCCGTGACGTGGGCGCCGGTGGCGGCGAGCTGCGCCGTCTTGCCGCCGGGGGCGGCGCAGAGGTCGGCGGCGCGCTCGCCAGGCCGCACGCCCAGCAGCCGGGCCGGCAGGGCGGCGGCGGCGTCCTGGACCCAGAACGCGCCTTCCGCGAAGCCTGGCAAGTCCTGCACGCGGGTGCCGGCGGGCAGGCGGACGCTGCCGGTGGGAAGCAGGGCGCCGCCCTCCGGCGCAGCGGCGCCGGGCCGCAGCGACAGGTCGAGCGGCGCCTCCAGCGCATGGGCCTCCGCGATGGCGCGGGCGTTGGCGCCCCAGCTTGCCCACAGCCAGGCCGGGGTGTCGAGGCGCGGCCCGTCCAGCCCGTCCAGCGCCGCCGTGCCCGCCGCCGCGACCTTGCGCAGCACCGCGTTGACCAGCCCGGCGAACGGCGTCAGCCGTCGGGCGCGGGCCAGGGCGACCGCGGTGGCGACCGCGGCATGGGCCGGTGTGTCCAGCAGCAGCAGCCCGGCGGCGCCCAGCCGCAGGATGTGCCGCACCCCGTCCGGCGGCGCGCGCTGCAGAAGCGGGTCCAGCACGGCGTCCAGCGACCCCATCCGGCGCAGCACGGCGGCGGCCAGGCGGTGGGCGGCGGCGCGGTCGCGCGGGTCGGCGGGATGGGCGGCGTCCAGCGCCTCCTCCAGCGGGCGGCGGCGGTCCAGCACGGCGGAGAGCAGGTCGAAGGCGACCTCCCGCGTGGGGTCCTTCATCAACGCCGCGGGCGTCGGCACAGCGGGCTTGGGCGCAGCGGGTGCGGGCGCACCGGGCTTGGGCGCATTGAGATTCATGGTCATGGGTCGGGTTCATGGCGCGGAACGGGGCGCCATGCTAGGCCCCGGCCATGCGCCACCTGCTGGATACGCGCCGTCCGCGGCTGCTGCTGACCGTGTTCTGCCTGCTGCTGTGGACGCCGGGGTTCTTCACGCTCCCGCCGGGAGACCGCGACGAGAGCCGGTTCGCCCAGGCCAGCAAGCAGATGATCGAGACCGGCGACTACGTCCGCATCCAGAACGGCGCCGAGGCGCGCAACCGCAAGCCCATCGGCATCCACTGGCTGCAGGTGCCGTTCGCGGCGGCGGCGCATGGGCTGGGCCTGGCGACGGAGAACCCGGTCTGGCCCTACCGCGTCCCGTCCGCATTGGGCGGCCTGTGCGCGGTGCTGGCGACGTTCTGGGCCGGGCAGCGGCTGGTCGGGCAGCAGGCGGCGCTGCTGGGTGCGGCGATGCTGGCGGCCAGCGTGGCGCTGGTGGTGGAGGTACACATCGCCAAGACCGACGCGGCCCTGCTGGGCGCAACGACGGTGGCGATGGGTGTGCTGGCGCGGGCCTACCTGGACCCGGGCGGGCTGCGGGCGGGCGGAGCGGCGCTGTTCTGGCTGGCGATGGGGGCGGGCATCCTGCTCAAGGGGCCGGTCACGCCGATGGTGGCCGGGCTGGCGGTGCTGGCACTCGTGATCGCGGACGGGCAGATGGGAGGCGGGCGGGCGGGACGCAGGCGGGCCGCGTGGCTGCGGGCGCTGCGGCCGGGCTGGGGGGTGCCGCTGATGCTGGCGGTGGTGCTGCCGTGGTTCGTGGCCATCGGGGTGGCGACTGGGGGACGGTTCTTCGCCGATGCGGTGGGCGGGGACCTCGGGCGCAAGCTGTCGTCCGGCGACGACTCGCATTGGGGGCCGCCGGGGCTGCATTTGGCGCTGCTGCCGCTGCTGCTGTTTCCGCTGTGCGGGCTGCTGCCCGGCGCGGCGCTGACGGCGTGGCGCGGGCGGCGGGCGGCGCCGGTGCGGTTCCTAATCGCGTGGGTGGTGCCGGCCTGGCTGGTGTTCGAGGCGGTACCGACGAAGCTGCCGCACTACACGCTGCCGCTGTATCCCGCCGTGTGCCTGCTGGCGGCGGGGTGGCTGCTGGACCCGGGCCGGGCGGCGCTGCCGCGCTGGGGGCGGTGGGCGGCGGCGGCGTTGCCGGGCGTTGCGGCGGCGGTGTTGGGAATGGGTGGCGCGGCGCTGCCGCTGGTGCTGGGGATGCCGGTTTGGCTGGGCGTGCCGGCGATGCTGGCTGCCGGACTGGCCGGGTGGCTGACGGTGCGGGCGATTTCGAGAATGGCAAACCGGACGCGGCTCCCTCTCCCTCCGGGAGAGGGTCGGGGTGAGGAAAGCCCAGCAGCACGAAACTTCGGCTCTTTGGGAACGGTTCTTGCCATGGCGCGGGGTAGTCCTCGCGGCTTCCCTCACCCCAACCCTCTCCCGGAGGGAGAGGGGGCTGTCGCAGCCCTTGCCGCGGCAGTGGTGCTGTATGCGGCCATTCTGGGGTTTGAACTGCCGCGCCTGGCGCCGGTGTGGATCGCGCCGCGCGTCGTGGCGGCGCTGCCGGATCACGGGCCGCTGGGCGCTGTCGGCTTTGCCGAGCCGAGCCTGATGTTCCTGGCCGGCACCGATACGCAGTGGCTGCCCGCAGCCGACGCCCCGGCGGCGCTGGCATCGGGCCGCGTCCGCACCCTGCTGGTCGGGGACCGGGACCGCGCGGCGGTAATGGCCGGGGCGGAGCGTGCCGGCATCCGCTTGCAGGAGGCCATGGCCGTGCCCGGCTTCAACTACTCGCGCGGCCGGGCCGTGCTGCTGACGCTGTATCGGCTGGCGCCGTAGCTATGCCGATTGCAGCACGTCCAGCCGGTATTTCTCCGCCCGGCTCTGGTGCGTGGTGCGGAGCGCCGGTGCGCCCGCGGCGGTGAACAGGTCCGCCGCTTCCTCCCCGGTGCAGGCGCCGTCGGTCGGGCCGCGCCAGTTCACCAGCACCACGGCGCCGCCAGGCAGCAGGCAGTCCAGCGTCTGCCGCGCGGCCTGCTGCAAGCCGGGAACGCCGAGGTAATACAGCACCTCCGAAAAGATCACGAGGTCGAAGCGGCCCTCCGGCCAGGCGCCGGGCAGGACCATGTTGGCGAACGTCACCCCCGGCAGGTCCGCGCAACGCATCCGCGCCTGGTCCAGCGCGGCGTCGGCCACATCCACGCCCAGCACCTCGTCGCACCGCGCCGCCAGGTCCCGCGTCAGCACGCCGATGCTGCACCCGACCTCGAAGCAGCGGGCAAAGCGCGGGCGCGGCAGGGCGGCCAGGGTGGCGTCGTACTTGTCCCGCTCATAGCCGCTAGTGGCGAACGCCCAGGGGTCGGGGTTCGCGGCATACAGCCGGTCGAAGTGCGCGGGGTCTATGAAGGGCTGGGTCATGCCAAGGTCCTGCTCAAGAGAGTTCCGCTCAAAGCTCGACCTGGGTGCCCAGCTCGATCACGCGCTCGGACGGGATCAGGAAGTAGCGGGCGGCGCTGACGGCGTTGCTGGTCATGGCGGAGAACAGCCGCTCCCGCCACAGCGGGATCGCCGGGTTGAAGGCTGGCACCGGCAGCTCGCACCCGGTGAAAAACGACGCGGTTGCGGGATCGACGCCCAGCTTGTTCTAGTGTGCCTCAAAACCCCCTCACCCCGGCCCTCTCCCGGAGGGAGAGGGAGCAGGGCACCCTCTCGCACCGTATGCGTGCCCCTGCAGAAGCTCCGGCGCAGGCGGTCGCCAGCCCTATGCCGCAGCGCGGATCGCCGCCGCCTTCACGTCGTCGCCGACCTTGCCCTGGAAGGTGGCGAAGTTCGCCTCGAACAGCCCGACCAGCTTGCGCGCGGCCTCGTCGTAGGCGGCCGGATCGGCCCAGGCCCGGCGCGGGTCCAGCACCTCGTTCGGGATGCCCGGCACGTCCTGCGGCATCATCAGCCCGAAATGCGGGTCCTGCACGTAGCGCGCGCCCTGCAAGCTGCCGTCCAGCACCGCCGCCAGCAGCGCCCGGGTGTGCTTGATGGCCATGCGGTTGCCGGCGCCATAGGCGCCGCCGGTCCAGCCGGTGTTGACCAGCCAGCAATCCGCGCCGTGCCTGGCGATCAGGTCCGCCAGCATCCGCCCATAGACCTCGGGGTGCCGCGGGATGAACGGGGCGCCGAAGCAGGTCGAGAACGTCGCCTGCGGCTCCCGGCCCATGCCCTTCTCGGTGCCGGCGACCTTCGCGGTGTAGCCGGACATGAAGTGATACATCGCCTGCGCCGTGCTGAGCTTGCTGATCGGCGGCAGCACCCCAAAGGCGTCCGCCGTCAGCATCACCACGTTGCGCGGCTGCCCGGCGCGGCCCGACAGGTCGCAGTTGGGGATGAACTCGATGGGGTAGCAGGACCGGGTGTTCTCGGTCAGCGAGCCGTCCGTCAGGTCCAGGTTGCCCTGCTCGTCCGCCACCACGTTCTCCAGCACGGTGCCGAAGCGATGGGTCGCGGCATGGATCTCAGGCTCGGCCTCCTTGTTCAGGTGGATGACCTTGGCGTAGCAGCCGCCCTCGAAGTTGAAGACGCCGTTCGGACTCCAGCCATGCTCGTCGTCGCCGATCAGCGGGCGGTTCGGGTCGCTGGACAGCGTGGTCTTGCCGGTGCCGGACAGGCCGAAGAACAGCGCGGCCTCGCCGGGGCGGCCATCCGCCGTGCGGCTGACGTTGGCCGAGCAGTGCATCGGCAGCACGCCCTGGGCCGGCAGAAGCCAGTTCATCACGCCGAAGATGCTCTTCTTGATCTCGCCGCCGTATTCGCTGCCGGCGATCACGATCATGCGCTCGGTGAACGACGCGGCGATGGCGGTGCTGCTGCGCACGCCGTCCGTCGCCGGGTCGGCCTGGAAGTTGGGGGCGTGCAGGATGACGTAATCCGGCTCGAACGCCGCAAGCTCCTCCTGCGCGGGGCGGATGAACATGTTGCGGGCGAACAGGGTGTGCCACGCCTCGGTGCTGACCAGGCGGACGCGGACGCGGTAGGCGGGGTCGGCGCCGGCATACAGATCCTGGGTGAACAGCTCGCGCCCTTGCAGGTAGGCTTGCACGCGGCCCTTGAAGACCTGGAAGTGCGCCGGGTCCAGCTTCTGGTTGCCGGGGCGCCACCAGATGTCGTCGGTGATGGCGGGGTCGTCCACGGTGAACTTGTCCTGCACGGACCGCCCGGTGTGGACGCCGGTCTTCACGATCAGCGCGCCCTCGGCGGACAGCCGGCCCTCGCCCCGGCGCAGCGCGTGCGTCACGAGCTGCGCCGCCGTCAGGTTGGCATGGACCGGCGCGGCGGTGTGCAGGCCGGTGCCGGACAGGGGGGATGCAGAGACGGATCGTTCCGACGTGACATGCGCCGCGGCGGGACTGGGCTGGTAGTTCACGGACGTGCTCCCCTGGGCAACCCCGCCTTTTGACGGGTTGGGTTGGACTGAATGCGGCCTCTCTAGGGGAGGCTATGCACCCCGTCCAGGCCCGCCAGCCACCCTTTTCCGTGCTGCATGTGCGAGGCGGACAAGCTGTGTGCGAATGCCTCCCGCGTCCTGTACGGAGGCGGACCAGGGGATGCGCAGGGTGGCTTCGTCCCGCACCAGGTCGCAGCCGTCCACGTCGCAGGCGGCCATCAGCCAGCCCGGGCCATCGGCGCCCGTATCAGTCGCGATGGCGTCCAGGGCGTCGGCGTGGTCGGCGTTGCAGTGGCCGATCACCTCCGCCTCGGCCTCCGCCACGGCGGCGACGGCGGCAGGGTCCCATTGCAGGTCGGCCTGGCGCAGCCGGGTGGCGCTGGCGAAGCCGCCGATGAACTGCCCGGCGACCGGCCGCAGGCGGAACACCTGGAAGTCGGCGAACCCGGCGTAGAACGCGGCATAGGGGTGCAGCGCGATCCAGCGGGCCTTCATCGCCGGGTCAGGCTCGTGCGACGCCAGGCCGGTGACGGTCAGGCGCGGCGCCGTCTGCGGATTCAGCCCTGCCGGCGGCCCGGCCACCATGATGGCGCAGCGCGGCTCGTCCCGCAGGTGCCGCGTGTGCTCGGACAGGCCGGACAGCAGCATCAGGACGGACCCGTCCGGCGCTGTGGCGGGCGTGATAAGCGACGCGAAGGGCTGGCCGTCCGCGCTGGTGGCCAGCGTGCCGCCGCGGGCCGCGCGCAGCAGGGCGCGGGCGTCCTGGACGGGGGTGGCGGTGGGGTTGTCGCCGGTCTGGGCGTCGCTCATTTGTGATGCTCCTGTATTCCGCCATAATCACCATCCAGATAGCGTCCCGATCCCGTGCGGCCAGGGCTGCCGGGTGAGCACAAGGCGGCCTCCCATGAAGCACACCATCGCGCTGGTTGACGACGACCGTAACATCCTGACCTCGGTGCAGATGACGCTGGAGGCGGAAGGCTTCCTGGTCCGCACCTACACCGACGGCGAAAGCGCCCTGCAAGCCCTGACCGCCAAGCCCGTGGACCTGGCGGTGCTGGACATCAAGATGCCGCGCATGGACGGAATGGAGCTGCTGCAGCGCCTGCGGACCCGCAGCCAGCTTCCCGTCATCTTCCTGACCAGCAAGGACGAGGAGGTGGACGAGCTGATGGGCCTGCGCCTGGGCGCGGACGATTACATCACCAAACCGTTCAGCCAGCGCCTGCTGATCGAGCGCATACGCGCCCTGCTGCGCCGCAAGGAGGCCAGCCGCGCCGAGGGCGCCGGAGCCGCGCCGGGCGGCGTCATGGCCCGCGGCGACCTGCTGCTGGATGAGACCAAGCACCAATGTACCTGGCGCGAGAAGGACATACAACTGACCGTTACCGAGTTCCTGCTGGTGAAGGCGCTGGCCGCCCGGCCCGGCATGGTGAAGTCCCGCGACCAGTTGATAGACGCCGCCTATGGCGAGAACATCTACGTGGACGACCGAACGATAGACAGCCACATCAAGCGCGTCAGGAAGAAGTTCCGGGCGATGGACGACAGCTTCGACCATATCGAGACGCTGTACGGCATCGGCTACAAGTACAAGGAGCAGTGATGGGCATTGCCCCCTGCCCTGATCCTGGCGGCCCTGGCGCCGCTGCCGTACCTTTGTCATTGCAGGTGTTGTTGCGAGCCGCTTGCGGCGCGGCAACCAGGGGGCCGTCGGCACACTCCTCGCCGCCCCTGGATCGCCGCGTCGCTGCGCCCCTCGCAATGACAGGCAGGGACGGGACGGGACAGCCAAGCCGGAGCGCGGCTGGCGCTAGGACCCGCAGTGCCGGATAGCGGCGTCCTTCCCGCGCCACCCGCGCGCGCCGCCATACGCGGCGTGCGTCGGCGCTGGGTGTCGCCGTTGCTGCGGCGCATCCTGCTGGTGAACGCCCTGCCGCTGGCGCTACTGGTGGCGGCGCTGCTCTACCTGGACCAGTATCAAGCCGGCCTGCTGGAAGCCGACGTGCAGGCGTTGCGGGAGCAGGCGCGCATCTATGCCGGCGCCCTGGGCGAAAGCGCCGTGCGGGAGACGGACCCGGATAACCCGATGCTGCAGCCCGACCAGGCCCGCCCGTTGCTGCGCCGCCTGACGGAGCCGACGCCCAACGCCCAGGCTCGGCTGTATGCCCCCGACGGCCGCCTGATCGCCGACAGCCGCGTGCGGGAAGGAGCCGGCGGCGCCGTGGTGACGGAACCGCTGCCCCCTGCCATCGTACGCAGCCCAGTGATGGAAACGGTCGGCGCGGTCTATGACAGGCTGATGTCCGTGCTGCCGCGCAAGACGCAGGGTCCGTTCGTGGAGGTCAGCGCCGCTGGCGGCATAGACTGGCAGCCCGACGTGAAGGAGGAGCTGCGTATGACCAGCTCCAGCACCGGCCGCGAGATGCCGCCCTACATACGCCGCACCACCGAGGACCGCCTGCTGGTGACGGTGGCCGAGCAGGTGCTGCGGAACCGCCACACCGTGGGCATCGTGCTGCTGACGCGGGAGGCGCGCGAGGTGGACGAAAGCCTGTTGGCGGTGCGCATGAGCATCCTGGGGCTGTTCGCGCTGGCGCTCGTGCTGACGGTCGCGCTGTCCTGGTACCTGTCGCTGACCATCGCCCGGCCGATCCTGCGCCTGGCCGGCGCCGCGCACGAGATGCGGGAAGGCCGCGGACGCGCCAGCACCGTGCCGTTCCCGCTGCTGCGCCGCACCGACGAGGTGGGCGAGCTGGCGCAGGCCCTGGCCGAAAGCTCCGCGGCGCTTTGGGCGCGCATGGACGCCACCGAGCGCTTCGCCGCCGACGTGGCGCACGAGATCAAGAACCCGCTGAGCAGCATACGCAGCGCCATCGAGACCCTGCCGCGCATCCAGGACCCGGCGCGGCGGGCACAGTTGCTGGCCATCATCTCCGACGACGTGATCCGCCTGGACCGCCTCATCAGCGACATCAGCGACGCCAGCCGGGTGGACGCCGAGCTGTCCCGCGCCGCGACCGAGCCGTTGGATGTCGTGCAGATCCTCCGCATCTTGGCCGAGATACACGACGCCACCCGCGGCGACGGCGACCCGGTGCTGGTGCTGGACGTGCCGGAGGCGCCGTTGCTGGTGCAGGCCGTTGAGGGCCGGCTGGTGCAGGTGCTGCGGAACCTGATCGGCAACGCCCGCAGCTTCTCGCCGCGCGACGGGCGCATCCTGCTGCGGGCGCGGGAGGCCGGGGCGATGGCCGAGGTCGCCGTGGAGGACGAGGGGCCGGGGATGCCGGCGGCGAAGCTGGAGCATGTGTTCGACCGCTTCTATTCCGAGCGGCCGGCGGGGGAGGAGTTCGGCCGGCACTCCGGGCTGGGGCTGTCCATCAGCCGGCAGATCGTGGAGGGACTGCGGGGCAGCATCGCCGCGGAGAACCGCCTGGACGACGCCGGCCGGGTCGTGGGCGCCCGCTTCGTGGTGCGGCTGCCCCGGGCGTAGGTCTTCTCCCTCTCCCTCCGGGAGAGGGCCGGGGTGAGGGAAGCCGCAAGGGCC
>JAABUM010003899.1_pt1 | contig 17579 bp, 10 predicted proteins | sample 5559161 | NCBI WGS metagenome assembly JAABUM01 (sample SAMN10711868, study PRJNA513369) | rock metagenome | isolation source: Antarctica rocks | place: Antarctica: Victoria Land, Siegfried Peak nord | reverse complement strand
CGAACAGCCCCGCGAGCGTCGCGTCGCGCGGGTAGTCGGCCGCGGTGGCGTTCCACCCCACCAGCACCTGCTCCCGCTCGGCCCCCGTCAGCAGCGGCAGCTCCCCCAGCCGCCGGTCGGGGTCGGCAGCAACTTCTTCCAGGAGTGTCTGGAATTGCCTCGCCAGTCGCGCGACCGTCGCCGCGTCGAACAGGTCCGTCCTGTAATCCCAGTCTGCGCGCAACTCACCGTTGACCTCGACCATGCTCAGAGTAAGATTGAACGGCACATGAGTAACTTCTGGTGGGATGACGTCATACTCGATTCGGGGCAACTCCGGCAGGGTGACAACACGATCAAGGTTAAAAACCGTGCTTATCAGCGGGGCATAACTGGCATCTCGCGGTAGCTGGAGCCGATGAATTAGTGAGGGCAGGGAGAAATCAGCGTGTTCAGACGCCTCTAGCATCGAGTGCTTCACGGAAGCGAGGCATTCGATGAACGTAGAGGATTGACTTGTGGTATCCCGGATCGGTACTACTTGGGTACAGTAACCGCAGATCCCATCAGCATCTTCCAAAGACCTATCTGCGAGAGGGACTCCTACAACTACATCCTCCTGACCTGTCAGGGTATGCAAAAGCGTAACGTAACCCGACAAGAGGGTCATAAACAGTGTGCAACCGTACCGGGTACTCAGCTTCTTAAGCTGTTGGCAGAGCCGCTGGTCCAGCACTGTACTGTAGCGGGCACCGCGATAGGTAGTCTCGGCTGATTGAGGATAGTCTATGGGCAATTCAAGAGTCGACACCATACCATTCAGCCGTTTCAACCAATAGGCTTCATCGACTTGCCCCTTCAGTCCATGTACCTGCCGTTCTTTCCAGCGCGCGTAATCCCCGAACTGGAGGGGTGTCCGCTCCGGTCGCATGTCTTCGCCCAGGTGCTCAGCCGCGTAGAACATGCTGATATCTTGTAGCATCACGCCGAGCGACCAGCCATCGAGCACAAGGTGATGGACTGTTAGAATGAGTATATGCCGCAGTTCCTCGAGTTTGAGAATCTGGACACGTAGGAGCGGACCGCGCAGCAAATCGAAGGGAGTATCGCCATCTAACCTTATTCGCCGTGTTACGTCTCGCTCACGCTCATCGATGGGTAAGTGGGTGAGGTCAATCAGCGGTACGTCTATCGCCTGGGTCAGCAGAACATGTTGGACCGTCCCGTCGCTCCCGAAAGTGGTTCGTAGTGCTTCGTGGCGGTTTACCACCGCTTGAAGCGCTCGTTGCGCTGCCAGCACGTCGAACGCACCACGCAGATCGAGTCTCACAGACTGATTGTATGCGCATGATAACCCGTCATCCAATTGCGAAGCGGCCCATAGTTGTCTTTGCGGATCAGTAAGTGGTACCACCACAAATAATGGCTCCACCTCCTCCTGATCGGCGGGCTGGGCTGGTACAGCGCCCGCAGTAGAGGCAGATGTAGCCCCTGCAGGATCGTTGGTAAAGACTACTCTGCCGCTGGATACCGCTCCCTGTGACTGTCTTCCCTTAGGAAGCGAATTCCTGGTCGGCGCTGGCAAGAAACCTGCCACGCGCATCTCCTCTACACTCTGCACAACGGCCTGGTTAATAGCCTTGATGTCGTCGTCCGTGTGTGCGGTCGAGAGGAAGCAGGTCCGGCCTTCCCAAATATACACCCCCTTCATTGCAAGATGGTAGAAAAACAAATCTAGGTTACCCGAGAACGTGAAACGGAAGAGCGAGCCGAAATGCACAACCCGGATAGAGACATCGGTTGTCTCGAAGTACCTATTCAGCCCCTCGGCTAATTGTGCTGTCCGTTGATTCAATCGCTCCTGCAACTCTGAACCGTGGCTCTTGAGTTGAGTCAGTACCGCTCGCGCGGCAGCCATTGTTAGGGGGTGCTTACAAAAAGTACCGGCGAAGAAGGTAGTCTCGGCTCCCGGATAGGAAGCATCGCCATATGTCCAATCCCCGCCATCAATGCCATCCATGTATCTCGCACTGCCAGCCACAACTCCTATCGGCATACCGCCACCGACAATTTTTCCGTATGTCGCCAGATCCGCATGTACCCCAAACCATGCTTGTGCACCACCTAAGTGAATGCGGAAACCGGTAATCATCTCATCGAAGATGAGAGCTGCTCCGGCCTCACGCGTTAACTCCCTCAGATTCTGAAGGAACTCGGCAGGCTGTAGCTCAGGCCTCCGACTTTGTACGGGCTCCACTAGCACAGCCGCTAGCTCGTGTGCATAGGCTTGCAGTATTCGGAGCGATTCGGGACTGCCATACTCCAGAACCAGGGTATCGGATACCATGCTGGGCGGAACCCCTGGGACGAGCGGAACACCATCAACCTCTCCGTCCCCCTTCGTCCGACTTAGCACGCCATCAAAGTGTCCATGATACGAGCCCGCAAAGAGCGCCACCTTCGACCTACCTGTAGCGGTGCGAGCCAACCGGAGTGCTGTCATAACCGCCTCCGTGCCGGAGTTGCAGAAGGCAACACGTTCCATGCCTGTTAACTCGCTCAGCAGCTCAGACACCTCGCCCGCAATTCTAGATTGTGGACCCAGGAGCGTGCCCTCGGCGAGCTGCTCGTCCAAGGCTTTTCTGATGAATTCTGGGGCATGGCCGAAGAGGTGCACCCCGAATCCCATCGTGATGTCGATGTACTCGTTACCGTCCACATCCCACATGTGGGCACCGACCGAGCGCTGTCCCACGATGGGGTAAAGCATTTCTTTAGTAGAGAAGCGGAATCCCGCTGAAGCCCTATTATCAGCCAAGGTAGTACGATACCTCTGCGCCATTTCCTTAGACTTCTTTGTTCGTTCAGTGTATCTAGCCACGAATTGCTCAAGCACGCTTTTCTGACCGACGGGTAGAACCTCATCAGGCCATGGGTTCAATGGTTGATAGGGACCGAGGGACTGCGGGGCAGATGTTTGCCCCCTGTCTGGCGCAGTACTAGGGGTAGTCCCTCCAGCAGGCAATTGCGATGACAAGTCGGGCATAGGCACGACAGCGACAGGGTGCTGTTGCACATATATGCCTGACGATTGGTGAGTGACGTCGCTCAACGGGAACGCGGTCGACTCTGGATGCTTGCCGCGCAGGAGCTGGAGCTGTTGCGACATAATATCGGAGAGTAACTCAAGTTGCCGCGTCATAATGCGCTCGACCGGTGTATGTACGCCCGGCTGCATTTCGGGAGGAACCGACGGCGCAACAAGTGGCAATCTGGGCTTGCTCTCTGTCATCCCAGCATCTGGCGTGGCACTTGATGGCCCGTTTATCGCCTCCTCCACAGGTATAGTGTAGGCAAATATTTCTTCTGGCGGTGACTGTTCATCGATATAAGCAGCTAATGTGCTGAGTGTCGAAGCCTCCTCAAACAATACGCGGATGGATGGCTTGACGCCGAACGTCTTGTCAATAAGTCGCACAGCCTCGGCCAGCACGATGGAATCGGCACCCATCTCAAGAAAAGGCTGGCGGTCATCGATTTCGGCCGACGGTATCTGCAACACACCGCTCAGCCTCAACCGCAATTCGGACAGTATCTGTTCCTTCCGCCTAAGGCGAGGAGGTGCGCTGTCACTCTTGTCCATTATGGTTACACTCTCCTGCCCTGTTATATTGCTGCGATCCCCTTTGCTTTCCGGGGTTGAATGGCCCGTCAGAATAACTTGTCTGCGTTGCGTCTCGCTCTCGCCACGCACAGCTTCTCCAGCCGAGATCCAATATCGCTGACGCTGAAAGGGGTAGGTAGGCAAGGGCACCCTCTGACGCTCATAGTCTCGGTCGAAGCTAAGCCAGTCCACCTGCGCCCCCTGCGTGTACAAGGTGCTGAGACTATTCAGCAGGATTTGCCAATCATCCCCACCGCGTTGTAGAGAAGGCAACCAGATAGACTGATTGGCGGGGAGGCATTCCCTACCAAGGCGAGATAGAATAGGCTGCGGCCCCAACTCGAGGAAGATATCGCAGCCCAATTCGGATAAGGTACCGAGCCCATTGGAGAACCTGACTGGCTCCCGTAGGTGGCGTCGCCAATAGTGTGCATCGAGTGCCGCCGTCGGACTGAGCAGTTGTCCTGTTAAATTAGAGACTAGCGGTATGCGAGGGGCATTGTAGCGAACATCCTGGGCGGCTTGCTCGAAATCGTCCAGTATCGGATCCATGAGGGGGGAGTGAAAAGCATGGGAAACCTCCAGCAAATGTGCGGCTATATCTTGTGACTGCAGATTCCGCACTACTGCCTGCACCACCGCCTCCGCGCCTGAGATCACCGTATTCGCCGGACCGTTTAGCGCGGCGATCGAGATCTGTGCTCGGTACGGTTCTAGTACCGCCGCAATGCGTGCTTCGTCGGCAAGGATCGCCGCCATCAGTCCCCGGGACGGTAGCGACTGCATTAATTTGCCCCGTTCGGTGACAAGCTTGAGCCCGTCCTCCAAACTGAACATTCCTGCCACGCATGCGGCTACATACTCACCCACACTATGGCCGAGCATTGCGCTCGGCTCTATCCCCCAAGACCGCCACAGTTCGGCGAGAGCATACTCGAGAGCGAACAGAGCAGGTTGAGCATAGGCCGTCTCGTACAGCAATGACGACCCCTCCAAGTCCGAGAAAATTACCGACAATAACGGCTGCTGCAAGTACTTATCTACGAGCGTCGCGCACCTCTCGACAGCGGCGCGGAAGGTCGGTTGGGTGTCGTACAGCGCCCGCCCCATGCCACGGTACTGAGTGCCCTGTCCAGAGAATAGGAAGGCTATCCTCGGGCGCTGCCCCGCTTGGACATGCGCCCGCTGCAGCCCAGGAATCTCTCGTCTTTCCCTAAATGAGTCGAGACGTTCGCGAAGCTGTGCAGAGGAATCGGCGACTACCGCGAGACGGTAGGGAAGATGTGCTCGTCCAGTATTACTGGTGAAGCAGACATCGGCTAAAGGCAGCGCCCGCTCCGTTGCAATGTGGCGTGCGAGTCGCTCAGCTTGATCCCTCAGTGCCTGCTCGTTGCGGGCCGATAAGGTCAGCAGCTGTGATGGACGATCAATGCGATTGCGTGTCAAAGGTCGGACTGGTGCCTCTTGTATCACCACATGCGCGTTCGTGCCCCCGAAGCCGAAGGAGCTAACTCCTGCATAGCGTGGATTCCCACTACGAGGCCAGGGGTGTAGCTGCGTTGGAATTATTAGGCCCGAGTCGGCAAGATCGATGTGTGGATTTAGATTAGTCAGGTGCAGATGGGGTGGTATCTCCTCGTGCTGCAATGCCAGTACCACCTTCGCGAGGCCAGCGATGCCTGCTGCGGCCTCTAAATGACCAATGTTTGTCTTGACCGATCCGACATAGCAAGGTTGGTCAGGGGCGCGCCCGTCCGCTAGTACTGTAGTCAAAGCCCCGATCTCTATAGGGTCGCCAAGAGGCGTGCCAGTGCCATGCGCTTCGATATAGCTTATCTGCGCGGATGACAGGGATGCATCTCGAAGAGCACTATGTATGACCGCTTGCTGCGCAGGCCCGTTTGGCGCAGTCAAACCATTAGTTCGGCCATCTTGGTTAACAGCAGAGCCACGGATGACGGCTAGGATTTGATCGCCATCAGCAAGGGCACCGGACAGCGATTTGAGTAATACTACGCCGCAGCCTTCCGCGCGCCCGTAGCCGTCTGCAGCAGCATCGAAGGTTTTGCATCGACCATCGGGTGCCAGCATCCCTGCCTGCGATAGGGCTGTCGTTACTTCCGGAGATAGGAGCATGTTCACGCCGCCGGCGATGGCCATTTCGCACTCACCCGTGCGCAAGCTTCGACAAGCGTAATGCACTGCCACTAGCGAAGATGAACAGGCCGTATCGATAGCTATACTTGGCCCCTGTAGGTCAAAGGTGTAGGAGAGGCGATTGGCGGAGATACTCAAGGTGTTACCCATGGCACTGTAAGCGTCGATCTTGCCATTGCTGTCCAGTGCAAGACGCGCGTAGTCGCTGCCACTTATCCCAATGAATACCCCGGTTTGGCTTCCGCGCAATTGATCCCCAGCCCAACCCGCATTTTCCAATGTTTCCCAGGTTACCTCAAGCAATAGACGCTGTTGAGGATCCATGTACGTAGCTTCGCGAGGGGAGATTCCAAAGAACTGGGGATCGAACTGATCCACCTGCTCCAGGATACCACCGTAGTGGGTGGTCATCCCAAATGGGGTGGCGGAGTGAGGCGCGTGAGAGGGTTTCTTGTCCAATCTTTTTTCAGGCATCTGCACAACAGCATCTTGCCCATTACGCAGTAACCGCCAAAACTCGTCAGGGTTGTTTGCACCAGGGAAGCGGCAGCTCATACCGATAATGGCAATCGGCTCGGACGTACCGGGAAGTCGAGGGGGTTCTGCGGTTGCCGCGACCTCCGTTGGACTGGAATCATCGCCGGATAAGCGACGTGCCAATGCGCGGGGAGTTGGATAGTCCCATGTTAGCGTGGGGGACAAGGAAAGACCTGAAAACGCTTCAAGTTGCCCTAGCATCTCCAAAGCGGAGAGAGAATCCAACCCATAGGTTATGAAGGGCTGGTTGACGTCTATATCCACAGGATGGAGTCCCAGTCGCTGAGCGAGGTGCGTACTCAACCAACCCTCAATGGCCGCCGCGCTCCGAGAAAGGGACTGGAAGTCTGGTTCCAGTGTGGCTTCTACACGTGTGGCGGCCGGGAGAGACGCAGAATTGTTGTCGCTAGTTCCTGACAGCATCGACTCGCGCCACTCGTGTATTACCTCCAAAGAACCTTCCAGATATTTAGCACGAGTGGCGCGTCGTTGAATTTTGCCGCTGGATGTCCTGGGGATTGCGCGTGTTCTCACAAGTTGCAAAGCGTGCACTTGGATCTCGTACTGCTCCGCGACTGCAGTTTGGATTGCTCGCGTTACCTCTTCCCAGTCTAGTCCTCGACGGTATGTTCGAGCTACCTCCTGAACCATTACTAGCCGCTCCTCACCGGCGATCTCTACAGAGAAGGCAGCACCACCGTCAGGTTGCAGCCCAGGATGGCATTGGGCAACCGTTAGTTCTACATCCTGAGGATAATAATTGCGGCCACGTATAATAATCAAGTCTTTGCTACGACCACTGATATACAGTTCACCTTCGTGCAGAAAGCCTAAGTCACCCGTGCGCAGATAAGGGCCTTCCTCCGTATCCGCCGTGTATGCACGGAAAATGCTATCCGTCTCCTCACGGCGATTCCAATAGCCTTGAGTAACGCTTGGGCCAGATAGCCAGATTTCTCCCACCTCATTCGTTGTGCAAGTATTCCGCGTGTCAGGATTAACAATGACCATGCGTTGGGTGGGCTGCAACTGCCCACACCCGACCAATGTCAGGGCGTTTCCCCCAGCCGGGACCTCTACCACGCGATCGTGTTGGAGAGCTGCCGACTCGAAGTGCCGGACTACAGATCGCGCGATTTTACTGCCTGTGCTAACTAATAACGTCGCTTCCGCCAATCCATAGCTAGGGAGCATCGCCTCAGGCCGAAAGCCACATGGTTCGAATGTTGCAATGAATCGGTCAAGCGTTTCTCGGCGCACTGGCTCGGCACCATTAAATGCTACCTCCCAACTACTGAGATCGATGCTTGTGCGCTCTTCGTGTGTAATCCTGCGCGCGCACAAATCATAAGCGAAATTAGGTGCCGCGCTTACTGTTGCTTTAGTACGGGATATAGCCTGCAACCAACGAATCGGGCGTTGTGCAAAGGCGGCCGGGGGCATAAATGTGACGGGACAACCAGCAAATACTGGCAATAATACAGACATAATGAGACCCATATCATGGTATGGTGGCAGACACGACACGACACTGGTGCCGCGTCTGGGCGCAATAGAATCCTCGAGCAGTCCTAGGTTATGCAGTGCATTGCCATGCGAAACCATGACACCTTTCGGGGTTCCAGTCGATCCCGAAGTGTATTGAAGCACAGCTAAGTCATTCGCACCTAGCGATGGCATTTGCCACCTCTCACCAAGTGCGCTAGCTACCAAGTCGTCAATATTTAGCCATGGCAAGGCTGTTGCCCAAGTTTCCTGGGCGAATTGCCGCTGTATCACGCTAGACAGAACCTGTGAAGTTGTAAGTACGATCGCTGGCTGTGCATCAATGACAATAGCCCGTAAGCGTTCCACAGTTTGGTTAGCCCTTGGCGGATAGGCGGGAACAGCGACAGCTCCCGCAGCTAAGCATCCCCAAAATGCTATCAAATACTCCAATCCAGACGGACAAAGTATCATCACACGTTGCCCGGCTGCTCCCATAGTTTGCAGCACTGCCCCAACGGTTCGGGCGTGAGAAGTTAACTCCTCATATGTCAAACTAATTTCACGAGTCTCCCCATCAGGCAAGTACGTGTAAACCCGGTCGTCCGGCTGGTGCTCAAGTCGCCTATTGAGCACATCTATTAGGGTGGTAGAGTTTCTGATGGTTGTCACCTGAATCCTCCTCCTCATGTCAAAGAATTTACGGCTCGTTGATTGGTCTCCCGAACATTTGATACTGATGGCGAAGTCAGCACCGCCCAGTACGGACATCATAAGGTGGGAGCGACCGAAGGCGATCTCAATCCCTCATCGAGCTTGTTCCCCACTTCGCGATCAGCATCTAATTATTAATACCCTCCTGAAAATAAGCGGCACTGGGCTCCCCACACAGCGTCGTCTCAGCATTTTCACCGCCACTGACGAGTCGCAGGCCGAGGGCAACTGCTGCTAAATTCGACGAATGTTAGACCACCAGCAGTTCCGCCATCAACGTAGCGAACAATTAAGGACGGGCCTTGGCACGAGACAGGTCGGCAAACCGTTCGCCAAGATGGAAGAATTCCAACCCTGCAGCGGTCAGGACGGGTGACGAGATACGCCGTCTGCCGAAAAAGTGTGTTGGGCTCTGTGGAGGAGTAACACAGGGTACCAGACACCCAAGGTGGACACAATCACGCCAAGTGAGGACTGTACTCGAGTCTAGCATGTTCTGCCCAAGAGCGGCAAGAGCAGAAGTCACCCATCCCAGGGGGATTGCATCTAATTTCTGAACACTACGTGTTTAGTGATGTTTAGACTAAAACGGGGCAAGCTGACCGGGGCCAGCTTGCCCGAGGGGTATCCTTCCGGTGCTGAAGCCGAAGGAGGCCCCGATGGAGAGTACCACGCTGCGCGACTACCGGCAGGCGCTGTATGCCTGTTTCACCCGCGCGGGTGACGCCTTGTTCGAGGTGGCCGATGCCCTGCTGACGACCCCGCAGCCCCACGCGTTCATCGAACTGTCGCAAGCGTCCGGCTTCCGGCGCGGCTGGCCGAGCCTCTACGCCGCGTTCCGCGACGGGCAGCTCGACCGGGCGGCACTGCGGCGGCTCTTCGCCCGGCACGCGCCCGCCCCCGCCCCGGGCGCACGGGTGGTGCTGGGCCTGGACACGCGCCCGATCCATCGCCCGGAGGCCGCCACCTTCGCCGACCGCACCCTGGTCTACGCCCCCAACCTGCCCGCCGGGGTCGCGCCGACCCGCCCCGGCCGGGCGTTCTCGACGTTGGTCGTGCTGCCCGACCCGGTCAGCAGTTGGACCTACACCCTCGACAACCAGCGCGTCCCCAGCATGGCCACCGCCACCACGATCGGGGCGGCGCAGCTGACCGCCGTACTGCCGCTGCTGCCGGCGCGCCCGCTCGTGGTCGCCGACGGGCACTACGGCACGGCGAAGTGGGTCGCCGCCACCGCCGCACAGCCGTGCGACCAACTGCTGCGCGCCAAGCGTACCGCCGTGTTGTATCGCCCCGCCCCGCCGCCCACCGGCAAACGGGGCGCGCCCAAGAAGGATGGTGCGCGTTTCCAGGGCAGCGACCCCACAACCCACGGGGCACCCGACGCGCGGTGGGCGGGGACCGACGCCCACAGGCAGGCCCTCAGCGTGGCCTGTTGGGGCGGACTGCATCGCAAGGCGTGCCGCGCGACCGCCCTCACGGCCATCCGTATCGTGCGCGCGGGGGCCGCCGACACCAAGCGCGACCCGCGCGAGGCCTGGTTCTGGTGGCGGGGCGACGCCCTGCCGCCCCGCGACACGTTGCCCCACCTGTACGCCCGCCGCTTCGGGATCGAGCACGGCTACAAGTTCGACAAGCAGGCGCTGCTCTGGGCGGACCCGCGCCTGCGCACGCCGGAGCAAATGGAGCGCTGGACGGATGTGGTGGCGGCGGTGCATAATCAGCTGCTGCTGGCACGCCCGCTCGCGGCCATCGCGCACCGCCCGTGGGAGTGCGCCGCCCGCCCGGTCACGCCGCAACAGGTACGCCGGGCGATGCCCCGGATTATCGCCCAAGTCGGGACGCCGGTCCGGGTGCCCCGACCGCGCGGGAAAGCGCCGGGGCGCGCGCCGGGCACGGTGGTCCGGCCCGCACCGCGCCTGCTGGTCATCCGCAAGGCGCGCGGTGCCCGCCGCAAAGCCCGGCGCAAGGCCGCCTGACCCCGCCGCGACGCGCGCACACTCGCCCTCCCGGTGCGGCCATGCCTGCACCGCAAAGCCGCGCTGCCCGCCGATAGTCTAAACATCACGTTTAGAGCAAGAGTCATAATGGTTGACTCGATGTGTGGTAGCCGCAGTGGCGGAACCAGTTGGCCGTCTCGGCGGGGGTGATGGTGTCGAGGGCGGCGGCGATGGCTGCTCCAGATCGTCCCGCGTGCGTGCCGCCGCCCGCTGGAGGGCGGCCTTAAGCTTGGCGAAGGCGAGCTCGATCGGATTGTCGTCGGGGGAGTAGGGCGGCAGGAAGAGGAGCCGGCACCCACGCGCCTCGATCAGGTGCCGGGCGGCGGCGCGCTGGTGGACGGCGAGGTTGTCGAGGACGACCGTCTGGCCGGGCACCAGCGCCCCGGCCAGGGTCATCGCCGAGCCGGGACCGCCGGGGGTGAGCGCGGCGACCAGGGTGACGTTGTCGCCCCGGTTGTGCGGCACCCGCCCGTAGACCCGCGCGCCGCGCGGGGTGCGGGCGTAGCGCGGCGTCATGGCGACGTGGGTCCCGCGCTTGTCCAGGAACACGAGCGTCGCCGGGTCCAAGCCTGCGGCGGCGATCCGCCACGCTGCCCGCTTCGCCTTGTCCCGCTCGGCGGCGATCAGCGACGTCTTTTGCGCGTCCAGCCGACCCGCACCAGGGCGCGCTCCGGCGTCACCCGGCTCACCGCCGCGCCTTGCGTCCCCTGCCATAATCGCTGGTGCTCGGCGCGGGTGGCGTCTGGGTGGGCCACCACCTGCGCGCGCAGGGCGTCCTCCCCCGCCGCGTCCAGGGCGCGCGGCCGCCGCCTGCCGCGTGACGTACCGCTTGACCGTGCTCAGCCCGATCTCGTAGCGCCGGCCGCCGCCTTGCTCATGCCGTTGTCGACCGCCCGCGCGACCCGCTCCCGCAGGTCCATGCTGTATGCGCTCATCTGTAATGGTGCGCGAGGATGGCCTCGTCGTCCCAGGTTCCGACGTCGATGAACTGCTGGAGCGCCTGGGCGTTGCTGCCTTCCTGAGCGAGGGCCATCGGTGCGATGGACTCCCGCCCCAGATCGAGCAACTGTCCCGCCAGATAGTGCCGGGCCGAGCGGCACCGCTCGGCCCGGCACTATCTGGCGGGGCGAAGTGCGCATGCTACGCGAGGAGTTGCTCGGCGAGGCCGATGACATCGCGCGGCGACAGCTTGTCGGTCGGGGGACGCGCTGAGGGTGGTGGGCGCTGAGCACGTGTGCGCTGTCTGCCATACAGCGCACACCTCCTACGCCGCCCACGCGCAGGTTCCATGCGAAGTCACTTTGTCATGTTAGATCCTGCGAAATACATTGAAGAATCAAACGTTCAGCATTACGCAAGAAGAAATGGTTTCCTGGGAGCATGCGGCACACGAAGCGCCCGTGCGTCTGCTTATGCCATTCCAGTAAATCTTTCTGTAGAACAACGGGATCTTCCAGCCCGCCGAAAGCCGATATGGGGCAAATCAATCTTTCGTCTGATAGGTACTCGTACCTTGCGCCGATCGAGAAGTCAGCCCTTAGCGCGGGCAGCACGAGTTGCAGGAACTCTGCGTCCTCAAAAACCGCCTCCGGTGTACCGTTAAGTCGGCGAAGTTGCGCTAGAAGGTCGGCCTCAGGCAAGTCAGGGATGGAAGGATTTAAACGAGAGTCTCTTACCTGTGGCGCGCCGTGACCAGACACGAAGAGGCATTGCGGGTTTCGTCCGAACTCCCTGCGTAATTGCCGTGCGAGTTCGAAGCTGATAAGAGCGCCTATACTGTGACCGAACAGCGCAAAGGGTTCATCTAAATAAGGCCGTAATGTCTGCACTAAACTCTCAACAAGTGGTGCCATCACTTTGAATGGAGGCTCGCTCAGTCGATTCTCCCTCCCCGGCAATTGCACAGGCACTATCTCTATTCCCGTCGATACCCCTCGCTGCCACGTGCGGTAAATTGAAGCACCCGCACCAGCATACGGCAGACAAAATAAACGAATTCGTCTTTGCTCCTGTTGTCCAGTAGAATCACTCCAAAGCACTTTCACAGGTGGTGCACTTGTCACTACTTGCTCCCGTTGATTGCATCAGTGAAGTTGATTCTAGGCTGATGCAGGAATACGGAGCGATAGAACTCAATGAATATCTGGAGTTGTTCACATTCTACTTTGCCAATGGTCAGTAACATCATTATCCCCTAGCAATTCACCACTGGGAAACATTAAGACAGAATAACGCTAAGTGGAGCGCCAGTCTAGCTTGTAGTGTACTAGCAACAGGAAGGCGGCTGCGAACGCACTCAACGCGAGGACATCTATCGCAAGCGCTATCGTCAGATCCCCGCTGAGGACGGCCCGAAAAGCATCCGCCGCGTACGTCGCCGGGTTGAGTTGTGCAATAACTCGCAGGGGAAGGGGCAGCCTCTCTAGCGGTATCAACATCGGGGAAAGGAAGACGACTACCCCGATGATCCCGTTGGCAAGCTGATTTGCGGTCTGGGCATCGCCAGCATAGAGTCCCAGAAACGCGCCCAGTCCGGCGAGGGAAAGGGCAGCCAGAGGCATCACAGGTAGCAGCATGAGCAGTCCGACGGCTGACAGTCCGATCAGTGGACCGCCGAGCAGGTACACTAGCAACAGCCCCGGTAGCGAGAACAGCAGTGAGACGGTGACGACGGCCAGGACGAACACGACCTTGGGCAGCGGAAGGGCCGCCCAGTAATCGAAGGCTCGCATCTGTCGCCACCATCCAACCCTAGTCATCAGCATTGTCATGGGACCAAGCACAATGCCGCTGGTCAAGCTGCCTCCCATGACAAAGATGGCATCGGCTGGGTTCGTCCCCCCGCGGATTCCCTTGTACAGGAAGAGCAGCCCCAACGGCATAAGCCCCCCGAACAGGATGTACAGAAACCAGGAGTTTCGATATTCTCGTATGAATACGCTGACAAGCTGCCCATATTGTGTCCCCCTAGAAGTGAGCGAATATGATGGCACCCGGTAGGGGGGGTGTGCAATCACCTTGATATCTCGATCTCTTCGTTCTTCATTCAAGGCGGGTACCTCCACCAAGTTGTAAGTAAACATCTTCAAGTGTTGGGGTGGTAATACGGAAGTCATCCAGACGGTCCAGTCCAACAACCTCCAGAACTCTGTCAATTGCTTCCCGCGAATTATTCCTGCTGCATAATACTCTCCAGTGCTGCGATGAAAGCATCTTAACCTCACCTAGATCCTTTAAGATGTGCACGAAGCTGTTGGCACTGGACTTGAAGAGTAACTCCAGGCTGACCCTCTGATCCACACGGGCTTTCAGTTCGCCTGGGGTTCCGATGGCAACCAGGCGCCCCTCGTTGATGATGCCGACGCGCCGGATGACACGCTCGGCCTCGGCGACGTTGTGTGTCACGAGCACGATAGTAGTACCTTGTTGACTAAGTGATAGTAGCTTATCCCAGACAAGCCGACGCACCTGCGGATCCAAATCGTTGGTGGGTTCATCGAAGATCTGCACCGGGCGATTCGCGATGAAGGCCACAGCTAAAGTCACCAGCTTCCGTTCGCCTCCCGACAATCGGCTAATCCGCTTGCTGCGGAGCCGATCGAGCCTTAACTCCTCCATCAGCTCATCGGTCGCGAGCCGGGAAGCGTGGCGCTCCATACCGCGGAAGCGACCAGTGTAATAAATCGCCTCCTGGGGATACAAGTCGAACAGCGCCATGGATTGCTGGGGCTGTAAGGCAACGTACTCCGGGACGATTTGCGGATTCTTGCCCACATCCATCCCGTATAGTTGTATCGATCCTGCTGTCGGTTTAGAGAGTCCGGCAAGTTGGTTAACCAGAGTCGACTTCCCTGCCCCGTTCGGACCCAGGAGACCAAACAATTCCCCCTGGGCAATCTCAAAGGTCAAGTCATCATTTGCGGGATGCTTCGACCCAGGGTACTGCTTAACCAAACCTGCGACACTGTAGACGGTCGCCATGAGCAATTACCCCCGTCGACTTACGCGAAATAGAAGCTACATCATCCTTCATTGACCCGGTTGCTAACAGGCCGGTTCATAACCCTTGATAAGGCCACGAGTGTGTAGCTGGAGCGCCAGTTCTCGGGATGCCCGCGGGGTTATGAAACGGCCTATTAGCTCGACTTTGGCCTTTTGAGGTGTGAGGAGGGAAGTGGTAGGGTAGGCTAGTCGACCACTCTTGCCGGAGGAGGAGACGATGCCTACCCTGCCGCCCACCATGCTACACCTGCTCACACCGTTCGCGCCACTCTTCGCCCGCCGAGTGTGGTGTCACGCGCTGGTGCTGGTCGCCGGGGCCATCCTCACGCCGGGACGGCGTACCGTCTGCGCGGCCCTGCGCGCGATGGGCCTGAGCCAGACGAGGCGGTGGACCTGCTACCACCGCGTGCTCAACCGCGCGAAGTGGTCCAGCCTGGCAGGCAGTCGGGTGCTGCCGGGCCTGCTCGTGGCGATGTTCGCCCCCGCCGGGCCGCTGGTCGTCGGCGTGGATGAGACGATCGAGCGCCGCTGGGGGGCCAAGATCGCGGCGAAGGGCCTCTATCGCGACGCGGTGCGCTCCAGCAAGGACTATTTCGTGAAGGTGAGCGGGCTGCGCTGGCTGTGCCTGATGCTCCTCGTGCCGCTCCCCTGGGCCGCGCGCACCTGGGCCTTGCCCTTCCTCACCATCCTCGCCCCGTCCGCGCGGCACGACCGGGCGGCAGGCCGTCGCCACAAGAAGCTGACCGATTGGGCGCGGCAGGCGCTCCTGCTGCTGCGGCGCTGGCTGCCCGGGCGGGCGCTCGTCATCGTCGCCGATAGCGGCTACGCGGCCATCGCGTTATTGGCACGCTGCGCCCGCCTCGCCGACCCGAGCGCCGTCGTCACCCGGCTGCGGCTCGATGCCGCGCTGTACGAGCAGGCTGCGCCACGCCGCCCGGGGCAGCTGGGCCGCCCGCGCAAGAAGGGCAAGCGCCTGCCCACCCTCGCCGCGCACCTCGGCGACCCGGCGACGGCCTGGGCACCCGTCACCGTCGCCAACTGGTATGGGGAGGGGGCGCGCACCGTCGAGGCCGCCTCCGCCACGGCGGTGTGGTACCACAGCGGCCTGCCGCCGGTGCCCATCCGCTGGGCGCTCGTCCGCGACCCGCAGGGGCAGTTCGCCCCACAGGCGCTGCTCTGCACCGACCTGGCGGCGGATCCCGTGTAATCTCCGCTCGGGAAATGGACGCCGGTGACGGTGGTGCCGAAATAAAAGTGTTACACGCTGCCGCTGCCGTAGTAGAAACCCAGTCGAGTGACTGGGAGGAAGGATGTTACGGCAGATGGAACGCAGCACGATCCACCTCCTCGCGAAACGGGGCAGGAGCATCCGCCAGATCGCGGCGGAATTGGGGCGCAGCCCGACGACGATCAGCCGGGTATTGCAGGAGCCGGTGGAGCGCGCGCCGGCGAAGCGGTACCGGCGCTCGAAGGTCGACCCGTACCGGGCGCAGATCGCGGGGTGGCTGGGCGAGGGGTTGACGGCGGAGCGGATGCTGGCGTTGGCGCGCGCCGATCCGGACCGGCCGTATCGCGGGGGGCAGAGCGTCTTCCGCGGGTATGTCCGCCGGGTCCAGCTGGAACAACAACAACAACAGGCCGCGTCCGACGTGCCGATCCGCTTCGAGGGGCTGCCCGCGGAGTACCTCCAGGTCGACTGGGGCGAGGTGCGGCACTTCCCCTTCACCCAGCAGGCCCCGGCGACGCGCTACTTCCTGGCCTGTCGGCTGAAATACAGCCGCTGGACCTGGGTGCGCCATGCGCCAGGAGACCCTCTTCCGCGGGCTGGTCGACTGTCTCGCCGCCCTCGGCTGGGTGCCGTGGGTGCTGGTGTTCGATAATATGAAGACGGTGACGAGCAGGCGTGACGCGGGCGGGCAGCCCATCTGGACGCCGGGGCTGCTGCAACTCGCCGGCGAGTGCGGCTGCCACCCCCAGGCCTGCGACCCCGGGGCGGGCAACCAGAAGGGCAGCGTGGAGTCGCTGGTGAAATGGGTCAAATCCAGCCTCCTGCCGGGGCGCACCTTCGCGGACGACGCCGACCTCGCCGCGCAGGCGACCGACTGGCTCGGGTATGCCAACGCCCGCCCCTCGGCGGCGACCGGCGAACCGCCGCTCGCACGCCTCCCGGCCGCGGCGGCCAAGGGCGGGCCGTTGCCCCCGACCGCCGACGACTACGGGCTCCTCGCCGGCGGCCTCGTCTCGGCGGCGGCGCTCGTCGCCGTCGCCGGGAATCGCTATTCGGTGCCGGTCGCCCACGTCGGCGCGCCGGTCACCGTCCGGATCCATCGCGACCGGGTGCGGCTCTGGCGCGATGCCACCTGCCTGGCGGACCATCCCCGCGCCCCGGACGGCGCGCGCCGCCGCGTCCTCGACCCGGCGCACTTCGCCCCGCTCTTCCCCCGGAAGCGGCGCGCCCAGGCGATGCTCTACCGCGAGGTGCTGCTCGGCCTCGGCGGGCGGGCACCCGCCTTCCTCGGCGAGCTCTCCCGTCGGCAGCGGGACCGCCTGCGCGAGGAACTCCTCGCCGTCTACGCCCTCCACGAGCGGTACGGCCCGGTCGCGCTGCTGGCGGCGATGGCCCGCGCCGACGACGCCGGCACCTACAGCGCCGACGCCCTCGCCCTCCTCCTGACCACCCCATCCCCCGGGCCAGTGGCATCGCCCGCGCCGTTCGCCGACCTCCCGGCCCAGGGCGAGGTCGACCGCCTCTTGAGCAGCTACGAGGTTTGGGTCCACATCGATGTCGCCCTGCCGTCCGGGACCACCGACCCGGCGGCCCGGCCTGGGACCCTCTCTATAGAAGGGGGTGGCCGATGAGCGCGGCGCTCGACACCCTGCTGGCCCAGTTGCAACTCCATCAGGCCGCCGCCGCGCTCCCGCTGTGGCTCGACCGCGCCGCGCAGGAGGAGTTGCCGTATGGCGACTTCCTCGGCGGCCTCCTCCAGGAGGAGGTGACCGCCCGCGCCGACGCGGCCACCCAGCGCCGCCTGCGCCAGGCC
>JAABUM010003898.1_pt1 | contig 17580 bp, 16 predicted proteins | sample 5559161 | NCBI WGS metagenome assembly JAABUM01 (sample SAMN10711868, study PRJNA513369) | rock metagenome | isolation source: Antarctica rocks | place: Antarctica: Victoria Land, Siegfried Peak nord | reverse complement strand
ATCCGAGGACACCCATACCAGTTATGCGCTGCCTAATTGCTCAGGACGCTTTGTCCAACGGTAGCCTGGAATGGGCTGCCAGCATAGCGCCACTTAACAAGGGAGGAAAGAATGAAACAAGGGTTTGTCATTCATCGTCAGTTGCGCCGGAGCCTGCGGTTGGGCTTGGCCGGTGTGCTGCTGGCTGGCGCGGGAGTCGTGATCAACGCTCATCCCGCGCAGGCTGATCACATGGCACTGGCCCGCGCCCGCGCGGCGGCTGGGATACTGGTCTATCCTAACGTGGGTATTCAGGAGCTTCCCTCGATCGACACCGTCAACGGTGGCGACTCCAACTCGTATCAGGCTGTTGGCGTCGTGTACAGCAATCTGGTCAAGCTCAATGAGAAACTTCAGCCGGTGGGGGATGCCGCGCGGGACTGGACTGTCTCCCCCGATAACTTGACCTATACCTTCCACCTGCGTCACAACATCCGCTTCTCAGACGGCACGCCTGTCAACGCCTCCGATGTTGTCTACTCCTTCGTCCGCGACCTTAATCCGCGGTTCGTGTCCAATGGCCACGCCGCGCTGCAGCACATCGTCGGCGCACACGATGTGCTCAGCGGCAAGACCAAGGCGCTGGCCGGCATCAAAGCGCTGGGTATATATGACGTGCGGATCAGCATCGACGCGCCCATCCTGTACTTCCCCGAGTTGCTCAGCCGCGCCCAGGCGGGCATTGTGGATCGTCACGTCATTGAGAAGTATGGCGAGGGCAAGTGGTACGACCACGCCATAGGCAGCGGCCCCTGGATGATCAAGACGTGGACGCACGGCCAGGGCATGGTTCTGGTCCCTAACCCATACTATTTTGGCGCCAAACCCGCTCTGCGCGAGTATGATATGCCGTTCATCCAAAATCCTGAGACGGCCTACAGCGAATATCAGACCGGCCAGATCGATGTGGACAACAATGTGCCCGCCGCCGAGATTGCCAACGCGGCAAAGCTGCCCGGCTTTCACGAGGCCCCGCAATTGGCCACCGACTATATAGGCCTGAACACGCACATCGCTCCCTTCGACACGATCAAAGTACGCCAGGCCTTTCTGCTCGCCACCGACCGCAAGGTGTTGGCGGAGAAGGTGCTGAAGGGCGGTGTGGTGGCTGCCGATGGACTGCTGCCGCCGACCATGCCAGGTTGGACACAAGCAAACCAGAACTTGATGCCCTACAATCCCGCAAAGGCCCGCGCCCTACTCGCCGCGGCTGGTCATCCCAACGGCGCTGGTCTGCCGCCGATCACCTTCAGCTTCCAGGCTGGCTCTGGTCGCGATCTCCTGCGTGAGGGCGCTGTCTTACAGCAAATGTGGCAGCAGAACCTTGGCGTGAAGGTCAACCTCAATGTGGTCGAACTGGGCAAGTATAACCACGATCTGGACAGCCACAACGTGCCGATGTATGTGATCCAATGGGGCGCTGACTGGCCTGATCCCTCCAACTGGCTGAGCCTGCAGTTGCATAGCGGTGTGAGCAACAACAACGGTGACTGGAGCAACTACCAATTTGACAAGTTGGTGGACGAGGCCGACATCACCCACGATACCACCAAACGCTTTGCCCTTTATCAACAGGCTGAGAAGATTGCCATCCAGCAGGTCCCCTGGATCCCGCTGGACTCGCCCAAGGCTCTGGTGTTAGTCCGTCCCTCCATTCACGGGTTTACGCTAACTGGCGAGAACCTCAGTGGCCAAGGCCCCGTACTGGCTGACTGGAGCAAAATCACCACGCGCTAATTAAGAGATCGGGCGGCATGATGATCAGCGCCGTCCGAGCCCGTGTCGCGGCCACCGGATGTGTGGCGCTCAGGGTCCCACGCCTGTGTTTGATCGAGAGGAATTGGGGCCGGTCTAATCCTCACGCATCCCTATCCCTGTGGTGAGTGTTAAAACGACTAGTCGCCTGTCAGGCCGGAGTCGAGGGATTGGTGTAGGGGCGTCCCCCTGTGGGCGCCCGGTCTGGTCTGGGTGCGCAGGGCGCCTCAATTAGAGCGCTAACCTCTCATAGGACGATTGCTAGACGACTAGTCCCAAAAGGTGGGACACTGCCCCAGCGTTGAGCAGCAGGTAGAAAGACGGAAGCAACGCAGTATGAGCCGCGAGATTTTGACTTTGTTAGCGGTGCATGCGCATCCCGATGACGAGGCGATCAGCATGGGCGGCGTGCTGGCCCGCGCGGCCGCGGAGGGCATACGCACGGTGCTGCTCTGTGCGACATTGGGTGAGTGTGGCGCACTTCATGATAGTGACTGTGATCTTGAGGAAGCCAAGAGAAATCTGGCCGCGGTTCGTGAACAGGAACTGCGGCGCGCTTGTGCCGTGCTTGGTGTGACTGACCTCTATCTTCTGGGCTACGGCGACTCGGGGATGACCGGTGCGCCAGACAACGCCGATCCGCGCAACTTCCTCAATGCCCCTCCCAACGAGGCATGCGCCCGGGTAACGCTGCTCATGCGCCAGGTGCGGCCCCAGGTGGTGGTGACCTACAACGCACAGGGCAGCTACGGGCACCCCGATCATATTGCGGCCCACCGGGTGACTCTCGCTGCCGTGGAGGCGGCTGCCGACCCCCTGTCCTTTCCTGAGCTGGGCGTGCCTCCCTGGCAGGTCCAGAAGCTCTACTATACTGTCCGCCCGCGTGGCGAGATCACCCACTTGCAGACTGTGCTGCGTCGTCATGGTTTGGCTGTGCCGGACCGGCCAGGGTTCAAGATGTCCATCGCCGTACCCGACGAACTGGTGACCACCCGTGTGGACATTCGGGCCTACCTGGACCAGAAGCGGGCGGCATTGCGCCTGCATCGCAGCCAGCTTGACCCCGACAATGTGCTGCTGACTATGCCCGAGCGTGTCGCCCGTGAGGCCTGAGGCGTCGAGTCATTTCAACGGGTCTTTGCGCACGTTCCCTGTGCCTGCGCGTGAGGATGACCTGTTCGTGGGCTTGCGGTGAGCGAGAAGAGATGAGGCTGCACGATGAGCAGATTTAGCTATCTGACTGACCTAGAATGTACGGCATGCGGCGCCGTCCACTCTGCTAGCGAGTGGCACAACGTCTGTACCCTGTGTGGCAAAGTGCTCTACGCCCGCTATGATCTAGCCGCTCTGGGCAAGACTCTGTCCCGCCAGGAGATGGAGGCGCGCCGCCCGGACCCGGCTCTAGGCCCTCTGTGGCGCTGGCATGAACTGCTGCCCGTCGGTAATCAGGCGGCCATCGTCTCGCTGGGCGAGGGTGGCACTCCCCTGTTGCCCGCGCCACGTGTAGGCAAACAAATCGGGTTAACCCACCTGTGGATCAAAGAGGAAGGCCTGAACCCGACCGCGAGCTTCAAGGCCCGCGGCATGGCCGTGGCCGTCTCACGGGCACGTGAGCTGGGGGCCCGCGCTCTTGCCGCGCCGTCAGCAGGTAATGCCGCGGGCGCGCTGGCTGCCTACGCTGCCCGTGCTGGGCTGCCCGCCTATGTGTTCATGCCTCAAGACGCCCCAGAGCCCAACAAAGTGGAGAGTCTGGTTGCCGCTGCTCGCCTTCACTTGGTGGATGGGCTGATCAGTGACGCCGGAGCGATTGTGCGAGCCAACGCTGGGCCGCGCGGCTGGTTCGATCTCTCGACGCTGCGCGAGCCCTATCGGGCCGAGGGCAAGAAGACACTGGGCCTGGAGCTGGCTGAGCAGAGCGGTTGGCAGTTGCCCGACGTGATCATCTATCCCACCGGCGGTGGCACGGGTATCGTGGGCATGTGGAAGGCGTTTGCCGAGCTGGAAACCCTGGGGTGGATCGGGGCGCACCGGCCACGGATGGTGGTGGTGCAGGCGGAGGGTTGCGCGCCTATCGTGCGCGCCTATCAGCAGGGCGAACGCCACGCCACACCCTGGCAAGGAGCGCGGACCATCGCCGCGGGGATGCGCGTGCCCGCGGCACTTGGCGACTATCTGATCCTGGATGCGGTGCGCCAGAGTGGAGGTACCGCCCTGACGGTGACCGATGATGAGATGGTGGAGGGCACACTGCTACTGGGCCGCACCGAGGGACTCTATGGGGCTCCTGAAGGAGGCGCGACCGTGGCCGCCGCTCTTCGGCTACGCCATGACGGTTGGATCGCCCCTCATGAGCGCGTCGTGCTGTTCAACACCGGCTCAGGACTCAAGTATCCTGCCCCGACAACCCTACCCATCAACGTGCCCCTGCTCAATCCACGAGACCCTGACCTCAGCGCGAAGATCCTGCCGGACATTGGGTAGCGCGCATAGGCCGCCACGTTGTGCTAGGGCTGGGCAGGCTGGAGGTAGCGACGCAAGAAGGCCAGCACGCGGCGGCGATACTCAATGGGGTTAGCCGCCAGTGCCCCAGCGTGGCCGCCGTGGGGGGCGAATCCATAGCTCCACGGGGCCGCGGGCGGCCCGGCGCAGGGCCAATGCGCCGGCCAGCGGAGTGGTGGGGTTGGTGTCGTCGCGGCTGTGGATCAGCAAGAGTGCATGTGGCGCTATGTAGCCCACTGCCTGGAGGGGGCTAAACGCGGCCAGCGGCGTGCCCTGCAGGTGATCCACGGCCCAGGGGGCTACAGGCAACAACGGCAGCCGCAGGGGACCCAAGGCAAGGGTGTCCAGGCGGCTCACCGTCCGGGTTTGGTCCACGTAGGCGCTATCGGCCACGGTGGCGGTGACCAACGGGTCGCTGGCCGCGGCGACGACAGCCACGCCGGCGCCCAGGGAGACGCCCAGCAGGCCCACGCCGTGGCCGGCCAGCCCGGCGCGCCGCAGGTAGGCCACGGCGCCGCGGGCGTCGGCTACTTCGCGCAGGCCCAGGCTGAACGAGCCGCCGCTGCGCCCGACACCCCGGCTGTCGTAGAGCAGCACGGTGTAGCCTGCCGCCCGCAGAAATCGGGCGTAGGGCAGCATACTCAGGCGGTCTTCCTTGAAGCCGGCCACCAGCGCCACGGCTGGCCCCCCAGGCCTGGCGCGGGCCAGCCCTCCGGCCAGTGGCACGCCATCGGCGGCGGGGAACGACACCTCGGCCACGGCCAGGTCGGCGGGCGGCAGGGGCGAGTGTCGGCTGGGCGCCTGGAGCAGAGCCACTGCGCGGACCAGGGGCAGACCGGCAGCGGCAGCCACCAGGAGCAGACCGGCGGCGATGGCGTATCCGATCTGGCGACGCACTGCTCTGGTCCTCCTCCTGGTCCGCCGCGGCGCGCTACCGGCACCCCCCGCGCTTGGTCCGGCCTCAATGCCATCAGCACGCCGCGGCGCCCCTGTCCTACTGGTAGGGGCGTCCCCGTGCGCGATCCGGCCTCCGCGACGTACCCTCGGGGCGGCCACACCGCCAGACCGGCGTCACCAGCTCTTCTGCTCTCATAACGGGGCGCTGCCCCGGCTGGTGACAGTTCGGGGTAGCGCCGGGAAAGGAGAACGGGACCGGTACGAGAGGTCCCCACCCCCGCACCGGTCCCTACCAACTCATGACACGACGCGTGGCTCGCATCGTGTCCACACCCCTATCATCGGCGGATCATCAGGCCTTCCACAGGTCTGGCTACGCGGCAAAGTGGCGTCGCGGGGAGGCCGACTACCCCGGTGGGAGCAGCGTTAGCGCGCCGGACGGCCACCTCGCATGATGAACAGGGGCGTAAGAGGGTAGGAGAAGCCTGGGATGACATCCTCAACGTCGAGCGCGTCGCCCGCGGCCACGCGTAGGGTCACGGCGGGGCGCATGTCCTGAGAGTGTGGCCGGAGACCGCCCGGGCGTCACACGGTGACCTCTCCCTGCTCCGGCCAGAAGATCCAGACGAGGGAGGTCCCGCCACGGAGGTACTGCTGTGCCTTGGCGGCCAGGTCGCCGGCATCCTGTGAAGGCGACGCCACCTCGGCGGCCAGGTCAGGGGGGAAAGGAATGGGCTTACCGAGGTCCACAATGAGGTCGGCGCGCGCCGCAGCGAGGTATCCCACATCGGGAAGCAGACCCGTCTCGGCGCCGGGGAACTTGAACACCCCATCGGCCCCTGTGACGAGGCCCAGGCCCCGCTCATCAACATAGTCACCCAGCCGTGCGCCCAAGCGTCGCCCGATAGTTGTTGCCCAGGCTCCGCTCCCCGCCACGCGAACCAGCACCCCCTCGACGACTTCATAGCGCCAGCCGTCATCAGGACGGTTGAGCAGGTCAGCCACGGTTGTAAGCCCGCTGTGCGGCACGATGTCCGCCCACGGGGCCACTGTGTTCGATGGGTAGGCGCGCGCTTCAGCCATCCCCATCATACCTCCTCCCGTTCACGCTCGGTTGTGCCGCTCAGAGGCATCATAGCATAGTGGCCGGCGTGGTCACGTTACACCGTGAGGGCAGGGTCACGGCCGCGGGAGATCAACGGCGCCAAGGGTCAACTCTGCGCGCCTGTAGAAGAGGAGGCAGGGTCACGGCCGCGGGACATCAACGGTCAGGACCAGGGCGCCGTCGGCGGAGTGGGCAACCCCCACCCCTACGCGCTGAAAGACTGTAGAGAGGGCCTGGGAGCGGTGCCCTGGGCTGATCATCATGTTATCCAGGCCGGCGCGCACCGACGTAGCCTGGGCCATGGCTTCGCCTAACAGGGCAAAGGAGAGGCCCGCGCCGCGCACCCGGGTGGCCAGGGTCGAGCCATCGGATCCGAGATGGGGATGATCGCGATAGTAGCCATGGGCGACCACGTCCGCACTATGGGCACGGGCCACCTGGCTCAGGGCAGCATCAAGGGTATAGGGCGGGCAGCCAAAGCTGGCGCGCAGCGTGTTCAGCGGGGCTCAGGGAGCGCGCGTCGGCAGGGTAGACAGCGCGGGGGGGTGGCGACAGATACGGCACGCCACAGTAGAGGTAGTCGCTGAACAGCGGAAAGCCGCTGACGCCGTTGACCTCCAGATGGTAGACGCCTGGTCTGACTGCGGGCGCTCTCCAGTGGGAGAACAGAGGATCAGGCTAGGCGCGACTTGACAGCGGCGGCGGCAGCCGGGTAGCCTCCGGGTAGAGGGTGGGCCGAGACACCACATCACGGATAGATAGTCAAGGAGGCTAGTGATGACCGCGGCAGAGGTGCGCCACCTGGATATCAGCGACCTGCAGAGGATCGAACGCTACCGCGCGGCTGGCTACGGCGGCAGCGTCTCCGACGCCTTATGGGGGCTAGGCGTACGCGATACGGTGTTTGCCAGCCACTTCACGCCGCTGCGCCAGGGCATGCAGCTGGTGGGCCGCGCCCTGCCGATCAAGCTGCACTCGCTGGTCGAGCGCTCCTTGAGCCCCCAGGAGCAACAGGCCCAGGAAGACAGGTGGGCGGCGGAGGGCGGCCACCCGCAGCAGCGCATGATGACCACAATCGCGGCCCTGGAGGATGGCACGGTGTTGTGCTTCGACTGCGGCGGCGATATGCAGCCGGCTCATTTCGGTGAGATGAGCTGCCAGTTAGCCTACGCGCACGGCTGCCGGGGCATGCTGCTGGCCGGCAACTGCCGGGACACCCAGTATGTGCTCAAGATGCCCAACTTCCCCATTTTTAGCTTTGGCGCGCGGCCCAACGCCTTTGGCGGCTGGGTCATCACCGAGGTCAATCAGCCGATCTACCTGCCCGGTCACCTGACTCATTATGTGCGGGTGATCCCAGGTGACTTCATCTTTGGCGACAACGATGGCGTGCAGCTAATCCCTGAGAACCTGGTGGACGAGGTGCTTCTGCGCGTGGAGGCCACCTTTGCCAAGGAAAACGAAGAGCGCGAGAAGATCGCCGCCGGTATGTCGGTAGATGACGTCTACCGCATCTACGGCGTGCTGTAGCGGGGAAAGGAGCGCACCATGGCCATTCGCCTGGCCCTCTACCTGCCGCCGCGCCCGACCGAGATGTGGACCCTGGCCGCGCAGCTTGGCGTCACCGACGCGGTGACCGGCCTGCCCCAGCCCGAGCCAGGGGGGCCGGTGGCCTGTGACCGCGCCGCGCTGACCACCCTGAAGGAGCGGTTCGCCGACGCGGGGCTGGACGCCTCGGTGATCGAGAGCGCGCCACCCATGGAACGCGTCCGACTGGGCCTGCCCGGCCGCGACGAGGAGATCGAGCTGATCTGCCAGATGCTGACCAGTATGGGCCAGGCCGGCATCGGCGTGTGGTGCTACAACTGGATGGCCGTGTTCAACTGGCTACGCACGTCAGTGACCGTGCGCGCCCGTGGCGGCGCGCTGACCAGCGGCTATGATCATAGCCTGGCCGAGACGCTGGCCGTGACCGAGGCGCGGCCCGTCTCGGAGGAGCAGCTGTGGGACAGCTATGCCTATTTCCTGGAGCGCGTCGTCCCGGTGGCCGCCGAGGCCAGGGTCAAGATGGCCCTGCATCCTGATGACCCGCCGCTTTCGCCGATCCGTGGCGTCGGCCGCATCATGCGCAGCGTGGAGAACTTTCAGAGGGCGGTGTCCCTCTATGAGAACCCGTACCATGGCATCACCTTCTGCCAGGGCAACTTCGCCGCCATGGGCGCCGACCTGCCCGCGGCGATCCGCCACTTCGCCCAGCGCGGCACGATCCACTTTGTGCATTTCCGTGATGTGCGTGGCGTCGCCGATCATTTTGTGGAGACGTTTCACGACGACGGGCCGACCGACATGCTGGGCGCCATGCGCTGCTACCACGAGGTGGGCTTCGACGGAGCGATGCGCCCCGACCATGTGCCCACAATGGCCGGCGACGCCAACGACACCCCCGGCTACACAACTCGGGGCCGCCTCTACGCCATTGGCTATATGCGCGGCTTATTGGAAGCAGTCACCGCTGGCTCCGGCCACGGAGAAAAGGAGCCGGACGCGGCGGCTACGTCAGCAGGATCATCAAGCTAGGCGCCTATCACCCGCCGCCTCGGCGGGGCGTGGGCCTGGCCCAGCGGCACACCACGACCAGAGATCCGCATCCGAGGCCGACCAGACAGGTCACGGCAGGCCATGGGCTGGGCGCGGCATGTTTCCTGCGCCCTGATCGTGGCGATGACGGATCAGCGTGATCAGGGAGGGTGCGGTTGATGGGCAAGCAGACGGCGCCTGGGCTTAGGCGAGCGGCGACCCGCGGGATAACTGTGGCCTGCGTGGTGGGTATGCTTGTGGCGGTAGGACCGCCAGCGTCCCAGGCGGCGGCCTGGCCCTATGGCTACCGGCCGCTGGCCCTGCAGCGCGCCTACGGCTTCCAGCCGCTCTACGCGGCGGGCTACACGGGCAAGGGCCAGACGATCGCCTTCGTGGAGATTGATGGGTTCGATCCCGTGGACCTGGCCCTGTTTACCCGGCAGTACCGCTTGCCGCCGGCGCTGGTGACCCGCTACAACTATGATGGTCACACCGGCACATACCGCACCGGCCAGCGTGGGCTACGGCCTGGCCCGGAGGCGACCATGGACCTGGAGTGGGCCCACGCTCTGGCCCCAGGCGCCCGCCTGGCCGTGTATGAGGTGCCCCAACCCACGGTGGCCGCGCTGGCCGGTCAGGAGCGGCTGGGCAACATCCGCGACGCGCTGGCGGCGGCGGTGAGCAGGAAGGCAGGCGTGCTCTCCCTGTCGCTGGGCGCCGGTGGACTGTCCTGCCTGACCGTGATCGCCCGGCTTGTATTGAGCGACCTGTTTGATGCGGCGGGCCAACGCAACATGGCCGTGTTCGCCTCGTCGGGTGATAGCGGTGAGGCGCAGTCCCAATGCGGTGGTGGTACAGGCACCAGCTACCCGGCCTCCGATCCCCATGTGACCGCCGTGGGCGGCACCACACTGCGCCTGGGCACGGGCGTTGACGCGCGGCAGGAGATTGCCTGGAGTGGCAGCGGTGGCGGCTTGAACACCAGCTTCCGGCGAGCAGGCTGGCAGTATGGGCCGGGGTTGCCCGCCGGGCCCGCGCGGGGCCTGCCCGATGTGGCTTTTCTGGCCGATCCCTTCACCGGCGCCTCCGTGGCTTTCAAAGGGCAGTGGCGCCGCTTCGGTGGCACCAGCCTAGGCGCGCCCTGCTGGGCCGCATTGTGGGCCATCGCCCTGCAGTACGCGCCGCGGCTGAGCCGGCCTACCCCCGATGGCGTCAATGGGCTGCTCTATACGGTGGCCCGTGGCGCCTCTGGCCGCCAGGCCTTCCACGATATCACCAAGGGCGATAATGGGCGCTACCAGGCTGGCCCAGGGTGGGACTTTGTGACCGGTTGGGGCACCCCTGACGCCGCCCAGCTGGTTTATGCGCTGGCCCGCCTGACCAATGACGGGCCACAGGGGCGCTAACCTTTAGCCGCGCGGCGCCCCTTACAGCGAGGGCATTCCTCGCGGTTGTAGCCCTGCCACCTGGTAAACCCTATCAATCACGCGCATGGTCGCCACGGAGTCGGCGGGTGGCGTGAGCACCGGCGCGCCATCCAGCACGCTGGCGGCAAACGCGCGCAGTTGGTACACGTAGGTGGGCACGCGCGACGACTGCTCTACGTGAAGCCCTGTCGCCGTGCGCAGGGTCAGGCGGTGGAGCCGCGCTGGCTGGAACGGGTTGATCACGGTCAACTCACCCGCGTCACCGCGCACCCGGACACTAATGCGCAGGAGCGTGCGCGAGAGCAGGGCACAGGTCATGCGGGCGGTCCGGCCGTCGGCGAAGCGGAAGTCAGCGGTCATCCAGCGGTCTAGTTGGGGCGCGGCCAGGCGGGCCCGCGCGGTGGTCACCTCTGGCTCCGCGTCGGCTAGCAGGCGGATCAGGTGGATGGTATAGGCGCCCAGATCCATCGTGGCCCCTCCGGCCAGATGGTAGCGGTAACGGATATCGCGCGGGAAGGGCAGCGGCACACAGAAAGCTGTCTCAATGTGCCTGATCTGGCCCAGCACACCACTGCGGACCACCCTGAGCATCCGGTCGGCCAGGGGATGGTAGCGGTAGTGCAAGGCTTCCATAACTACTTTGCCCGCTACCTGGGCAGCAGCGGCCATCTGACACGCTTCCTGCTCGTTGGCGGCAAACGGCTTTTCGCACAGCACGTGCTTGCCGGCCTCTAGCGCTCTGATCGTCCACAAGCAGTGCAGGTTGTTCGGCAACGGGTTATAGACAGCGTCCACCTCGGGGTCGGCCAACAGGGCCTCGTAGCTCGGGTGAACCCGTGGGATGCCGTGGCGATGGGCAAAGGCGGCAGCCCTGTGCGGGTCGCGCGCCGCCACGGCAACTACCCGGACCCGGGGAGTTTGACGCGCCGGCAAGATCAACGCGGCCGGCGTGATACGCGCCGCGCCCAACACCCCTATGCGCACCTCGGCGACCATCTATCGTCCCTCTTGCCCATCGGGGCTCCACTATCCCGCCGAGCACGTCAGCCAGCGGGAGGGGCGTCCCATACAAACCGCCAGGCCGTTTCAGCCGCCAGGCACTAACGGGCAGGCCGACGGGTAGAGGAGCCCTCATGAAGGAAAGCAGCCATCCCGGCGATCAGGAAGAGTGTCCACACCAGGGCCTGCAGCGTGGTGGGCGCGGCGCTATAGCCGACCAGCCCGTGCAGGATGTCGCCCACCATGCTATCCTGCGGCACCACGGCCCCCGTGTCCCACACCGTGCTGCCCGTACCGGGGAGCACACCAAGTTCCTGGAGGTTCTGAATGGCGTTGGCCAGCAGGCCGGCGGCGACGACCATCAGCGCCGCCCCAATCCAGGTGAAGAACCGCTGCATGGGCGCTCGCACCCCCAGCCGGAAGATGGCCAGGCTAAGAGCTAGGGCCACCGCCAGCCCGGCAATCGCCCCACCAAGCAGGTGGAGCGTCGAGTTATGCATGGCAATAGCGGCCAGAAAGATTGCAGTCTCCAGGGCCTCCCGCCCGACCGTGACGAATGCCAACACGACCAGCGCCGCGCCCGAGCCTCCCGCGGCGGCGGCAGTCACCTGCTCTTTGAGCGTGGCGCTGATACGGCGCGCGTTGCTCTTCATCCAGAAGGTCATGTACGTGAGCACAACCACCGCCAGCCCAAAGGTGGCTGTCTCAAACCACAGTTGGGCGCGCGAACCGACAAAGGCGTCGGCGGCGATCAGGTAGATAGCCGTGCCCACGGCGGCTGATCCCAGCAATGCGGCGCCCGCCCCGGCCAGGATCCAGTTCATCAGATCGCGCCGGCCCACAGCGGCCAGATAGGTACACATGATCGTGATGATCATGCATCCTTCGATGCCCTCGCGCAGGAAAATCAGAAAACTGCTCAGCATGACGCCCGCGGTATGACCTCAGTTCAACACGGCGCATGCGCAAGGTGGGTCATCCGCCACCCAGGGCGTGGCGATGCTCTCATGCGCTACCCTATTATAGGGCCAGCGGTGGTCATCACGCATCCGTGATTCTGCTCCGTTTGTTTGATCACTTATGATGAGACGGGCCGGCCGGCGGGCCCGCTTACCAGCCCGCGCCAACAAGGGTGTCCTCGGTGGCAGTCGCGCTCGGACCATGGGGATCATAGACGGCGCAGCCCGCGCCAGCGCGTTTCGCGGCATACACCGCGCAGCGGAGCAGGTCACACGCTGCCATGCCATGGCCGGGGTACAGGGCAATGCCGATACTACCGGGCACGCTCATCCGTCTATGTGTGCTGGGGTGGTGGCGCGATAGGTGGATATAATAATAGAGGAAGGGTACTCTTGAGGATAGTATAGACGCCACAGTGCGAGAAAGGACGGCCAGACATGACCTATCCCGAGATGCGCGCGGTGCTACAGTGGGTTGTGACCACCGATGGCTATTTCTCCGGGCTCGACGCGCTCAGCGATGCCCAGCGGCGCTGGTCGGTTACCCTGCATGATCCCGTGGTGGGCCGCACGATCCACATCGGGGCCTTCGAGTTGTTCGCCCAGCAGGCACCCTACTTCCTTCAGCGACCCCGCCCCGCTCCGTTGCATTTCTGGGCTGGGGAGGACGCCGATCTGCGCCTGGCTCACGTGCTGCACATCCTTAAGCACGTCGAGGCGGCCTACCCCCGTTGGGCCGTACATAGCCTGTTCGAGAACCAGCGCGGCCGCTACCAGGTGACCCTTGTCGATACGCGCCAGGTCGGAGGGGTACATATGATCACCACACCAGCCGCCTTCGAGCGCGTCTTCGCCGCCTGAACCCTGCTGGCCTCGCGTTGGTGGCGCACGGCCCGACTAACGGCGTGTGCGCAGTCCCACGACACCGATGAGAGCAGCCGGGCCAGCGTGGCTGCCCACGCGGCGCGGATAACCTGGCTCGGCGGTGGGTCAGGCCCCCGTGGGTGGCGCGATCAGACGCCCAATGGACCGCCTACCTGAGTGATGTTACCCTCGGCCGTGGAGGGGAACCACGTGGAGGGGCAGTCCCTGTTTGACCTGCAGCACGCCGCGGGGCCAACATGTGCAGCAATACACCGCCCATGTTGGCTGCGTACAGCTTGCGCCGCCCGATCAGCTGACCGGCGAACTGTGCTTGCACATAATCGCGCCCCCACCGGCTTCCACTCAGCGGTTTTATCCCTTCGGCCAGTAACGCGGCGATCGCGGCATTCGCGACTGCCACCACATCAGCGGCCACAGGTTATGAGCGAGCGCCCCGACAAGGATCAAGGACATTTATGCCGTGGTCGCGTTGCCTGACAGCGACCCGAGCGCATGGGCCGCAATCCAGTGATACGCCGGCACGCACACGGCGTCGCCGAAGGCCGTGCGTAGGTCGTTGTCCTTGAAGCCCACGAGTTGGTCAATGGTCGGCACACCCTGTAGGCGCGCGTATTCCAGGGGGGACATCCAGCGTACCCTTACAGCGTCGCCCTCAACGACGACGACGATCTGCTTACTGCTCCCGCCTACCGCCGTTCTCAAGCAACCAGCCACACCATCAGCGCGCAACTCGTAGACGCTGCGTCCATGGCGGACACGGCGATACGCGGTGGCCACATGCCGGCCGCGCTGCCCCAGCAGGCCGTGCAGCCGTGCCTGATGCATAGGCTCCATCTCCGCGATGAAGCGGGCGACCCGCTCATCGTCCCACCAGTCCTCGTGCTGCCAGTCAACAATGTCAGCCAGGGCGATCGAGCGGTGTGGCAACGGGGGTAGCTCCAGCACTCCCCAGCGTAGGGGCGCGGCCAGCATGAGGGCGCGTATCTTGGCCGGCCGCAACAGAGGGTCCATGGTCACGGCCGTTCTCCAGCGCGGCTCATCGTGGGGCAGCGCCATCAGGTCGGAGGTAAGATCCTCGCGGACGGCGATGATGAACAACCGCGGCCGGCTCTGCGGTGTGAAATGCTCCGCTGAGACCTGGATGGCGTCAACGACGTAGCCGCGCTCGTTGATGGCGCACACCGCCTCCCTGAAGTCCCGCCCATCATGTGAGCTGAGGAACCCTGGCACGTTCTCGATGATCAGTGCCCTGGGCCGTTCCCCCACGAAACGCAGTTGATCCAGGAGGCGGATCAGCGCCCAGAAGGCGCCAGAGTGAGTCCCCGCCAGACCCTTACGGTTGCCTGCTATTGAGAGGTCAATGCACGGGAAGGATGCGGCAATGAGATCAACTGGGCGCGGCAGAGCGGCAACGGCGACGTCCCACAGGTCTGCCCGCTGGAAGTGCGCGTCGCGCGGATAGCGCCGACGGTAGATAGCCTCTTTGGTCGCATCAATGTCGTTGGCGTAGATGCACTGCCACCCTAGTGGCTCAAGAGCATCTCGAACCAGCCCGATGCCCGCAAACAGTTCATAGAATGTAGGCGCCATGACGCCCTTTCTTGGATTGGCCCAACATGGAGTCTGGAGTCAGTGGCTTCCGAGCCACCATTGTACGATGCCGTGGCGCAGTGAGCGATGGGGTGGTCAACAAGTACATGAGAATGCTCAACGCCTCCACACGAACCAAGACCAGCCCGAGTAGCTGTACCTACTCTCTTCGGGAGCGTGGCTAACCGCGCCATCGCGACCGGGCATGCTCTCCTTCAGGCATGCAGGGTGCGGAGGCGCCCAACGCCGACCTCCCTTCGTGCTCCCCCTGGCTCTAACGGTGTATGCTAGTGGTTCGTCAAGCCCTTTTTGACACATGGCCTGAAGCCTCTGCCTGAGGCCATCAACGTCTCAGATAACAATTGACAGACCACTAGGAGTGAATGAAAGGAGCGATGACGATAGTTGCCCACCCCACGGACATGCCGATCAGTGTGGCGGAGTATGTGGCGCTCGAACGGCACAGCCATATCAAGCACGAGTACATTGACGGCTACGTGTATGCCCTGGCCGGTGGCACGCTCACGCCCAGTGTGATCACGGCAAACGTGACCACGGCGATCAGGATGTGCGTACGGGGCGGCCCGTACCGGGTGTACGGCTCTGATGCGCGGGTCCAGCTGACGCCGACGCGCTATGTCTATCCTGATGTGTCGGTCGGATGCGATCAGCGCGACCGTGGGGCTGCTGGCCAGGATCACACCTGTATCTATTACCCCACCCTGGCTGTCGAGGTGCTCTCCGCGTCCACGGAAGCCTATGACCGGGGTGACAAGTTCGCCTTTTATCGCGGCAACGCGACGTTGCGCCAGTACGTGTTGATCAACGCGCGCCATGTCGGCGTCGAGGTCTACACGCGCGCCGCGGCTGACACATGGCTCTATCAGGCCTACAGCCCCGGCGACGATGTTGAACTGGAGTGCATCGGGCTGCGCTGCCCTATTGCCGTCTTCTACGAAGATGCGGACGTCCCCGATGTGGCCATCCTGCCTGCTCCTGGCGATCAGTAGCTCTGTGTAGGCCACTGTGTGAGTGGCAAGCGCGCCAACTATTCCGACCATCAGCATCCAGCCGACCATCGGCGATGGCGCCTTCGACAACGCCTGTACCGGGCGTGCTCGCTACCCGCTGACCTGCCTGTGCTACACGCTGACGCATCGCCAGCGACGGGCGTTGCCCCAGACGAACCTGGCCACCCGCACGGCAATCAAGGCTTATCTGACCTAGATAATTGGCCACGATGGTCAGACCCCGGTTCAACAGATAGAGATGGCGGCGGTAATCCCCTCGTTTGATGGCTTGGAACATGGCCCCTGGCCGGTGTCCGAGGAACTATCCGGGGCGATCAGGAAGTTGGTCGCCAGCCTGGACGTGTAGAGGCGTCATACGCCGAGCCGATGCTGTTCCTGGCGGCTGACGTCAGCTCGACTGATCAGCAATGCATGTGGAGGGGCGGCGATTTAACCGCGCCTTAAAGGGTTCTTAACGCTGTCTTAACGTCCAGCCTATACACTGCCCCATGTACCGTGGTAGCAACGGCGGCGGCGGCCCCTTAACCTCCACGTACATCAATGGATGGGGCTGGCGCAGCCACGGCTGGTAAGGGCGCCAGGGGGTACCGTGGTCGCCGATGGTTCAGACGGATCAGCAAGAAAGGACACATCGTACTTATGCGCATCTCCGAACAGCACTCGCGGCGAACGCGGCCTCTCCTCTCCGGCCGGCGCCTGTTGTGTGGCGCGCTGCTGGGCGCGGCAGGCATCGGCATGGCCGTGCCCCAGGCCAGCCTGCTGGCCTCATCACACGCTGCCGCCACGTTGGCCGCGCCGACGGCCCAGCTGATCAACCACCACATGATTACCCCGGCGGGCGCCCAGACGCGCCTGGGCCACCTGCCCATGAACGCGGTGCTGTCCCCAAATGGCAAGTATTTGCTGGTGGCCAACAGCGGGGGCCTATAGTCCGGAGACGCTACAGGTGGTCTCCACAGCCACTGGTCAGGCCGTGCAGACCCTGCCCTACGCGGCGCCTGATGGCGTTGTGTTCGGCCTGGCCTACAGCCCCGATGGCTCAATGGCCTTCGCCTCGGGCGGCGGCTTCAACACGGTGCATAGCTACACGGTGGCCGCTAACGGCTTGCTCACCCCGGCCGGCGACATCAGCCTGGGCGCGCCTACGGCTAACGTCTTCCCCATGGGCCTGGCCGTTACACCGGATAACGCCACCCTGTTGGTGGCCAATAACCTGGCCAATACTGTCTCCGTAGTTGGCCTCGGTGGCCCCAGCGTAGCCGCCAGCATCCCCGTGGGCTCCTACCCCTACACGGTGATTGTGGCCCACGACGGCAAGCGGGCCTACGTGTCCAACTGGGCCGCCGCGACCGTGTGGGCGTGCTTGATCTGGCGATGGTCACCCGGGCCTCGGCTGTGGCCAGCGGCGCCGCGCCAGCCGTGGTCAAGGCGATGGTCAAGACGATCAAGGTGGGCCGCCACCCCACCGGCATGGCCTTTGGCCCCCACGGCATGCTCTACGTGGCCAACGCCAACGACGACTCGGTGTCGGTGATCAACACGGCGACCGACGCCGTGGCGCGCACCATCTCGGTGGCCCCTTATGCTAACGCGCCGCTGAGCAGTTCGCCGGTCAGCTTGGTCGTTAGCCCCGGCGGACGCTTCCTGTACGTGGCCAACGCCGGTGAGAACGTAGTGGCCGTGGTGGATACCGTGGCTGGCCGCACCGTGGGCCGCGTGCCCACGGCCTGGTACCCCTCCACCGTCGTCCTCAGCAAGGACGGCAAGACCATGTTTGTGACCAATGCCAAGGGCTATGGGGCTGGCCCCAACGGCTA
>JAABUM010003897.1_pt1 | contig 17581 bp, 15 predicted proteins | sample 5559161 | NCBI WGS metagenome assembly JAABUM01 (sample SAMN10711868, study PRJNA513369) | rock metagenome | isolation source: Antarctica rocks | place: Antarctica: Victoria Land, Siegfried Peak nord | reverse complement strand
CCCGCGGACACCTCGCAACCAGGCTCAGCGAACTCCTGCCCTGGAACTGCAAGGACGCCCTCGCAGCCAAGGCCGCCTGAACCGCCAGGCCAGCGCCGTCAACCGTGGGCATCGGCTCACGCTTACCCACCTGGCTCAGCTCCATCTCACAAGCCGGCCAGCCCCCAAGTTGCCGGTGGCAGTGGAAAAGTCCCGGCGTGCTGCCCCGGCGGGCTCAAGAGCGCATGCCTCCTTGCACTTGATGCGGTCCAGGACTCGTCTGATCGCTCTCGCGTTTATGCGGTGCAGGATCAGAGGCGGGGGTGTCGCTGCCAGCGTCGTGTTCGGCCGAAGGCTTGTGGTTTCCCATCGTACCGTCCGTCCCGGGCTGCCCTTGGTTTCCCGGCAGGACGCCAGGGGCCTTGGTCTCGTCGTGCATTATGCCGCTTCCTTTGCGTTTGAGAGGACACCGGACATCAACGCCGCCGCCATGGGCCGGATTGCCTGCCAGGTGATCACGGACGCGGGTATCGACGCAGCCGGCGGCTGCGACGTCATCGCCCGCCGGCCCGAGGGCGAGTTCTCGGGTCCACGGTAGCGGCTGGGGGACCTCGCCCTTTCATCCTCAGGCGGCGACCAGGTACCCTCGTGCTCGCAGGTGCCCCAGGCGGCCGCGGCTCCGGCCGGCAAACATGCATGACGCTGCAACCGGGCGCAGGGTGCGGGGTTGGTGGAAGGCGGAACCGAATGGCGCGGCTGGGCCGTTGCCCGGAAGAGGTAGGCGGAGCGGGGCTAAGCCGTGCAAGAGTGCTGAAACCTGAGGAGGACCGATGTCGAACGAGGATGGCCGGGACCGCGATCCCGGAGATGCCGTGCCGCCGGGCGTTGCGGTCAAGCATCCCACGCCACTGACCGAGCATGACCGCGAGGTGAAGCGGAAGCTCGAACACCTCGGGCCGCAGCCTGGTGCGTCCGGAAAGGGAACCGGGGAACCGGGGACCGGAGGCGGGGAGGCCGGGAACCGCGACGAGTAGCGCCTGGTTCGGCGTTGCCCAAGCGGGCCTGAGTCGGCCCATCCGTTGGAGCCGCAAGCGCGCAGCGCACCGCTTGACGCCGAAGCCAAAAAGGGCAGTTCCCGGAGCGAGACGAGCACTGACACAGCCGGGGGACGCTTCATTCATGGACAGCGGCGGAACAGACGAAGCCGGGAGCAACTCCCCACACCTCAGCAACCAGGAGCAGGAACAGGCCGCTGCGCACGCGATCGTCGGCCCCCTGGTCATCCACGAGATCGTCCGCGACCAGGGCCGCAAAAAGCTGGAGCGGTCGTTCGGTGGATTAGCTTGGTCTGCACTGGCCGCGGGTTTGTCGATCGGCTTCTCGTTCGTGCTGCAGGCCTATCTGCGTGCCGGTCTGCCGGAGACCTCCTGGAGCCACCTGGTCGATGGTTTCGGCTACAGCCTGGGGTTCCTGATCGTGGTGCTCGGGCAGCAGGAGTTGTTCACCGAGACGACGCTGACTGCCCTTGTTCCCACCCTCGCCAAGCGAACGGTGGCGAGCCTGCGGCGGACGGTCCGGGTGTGGGCGATCGTGCTTGGCGCGAACCTGCTGGGCACGCTGGGGTTTGGCGCCATCGCGGCCCAGCATGGCGTGTTCTCGCCAGAGGCCATGAAGGCAATGGCCACGTTGTCGGCGGCGACCATGGCGCATCCGTTCGGGCAGACGCTGATCACCGCCGTTGCGGCGGGGTGGCTGATCGGGCTTATGGTCTGGCTGCTTCCAGCCGCAGGCCCGGCTAGGCCATTGATCATCATCGTGCTGACGTACGCCGTCGCGGTCTGCCAGTTCCCGCACGTGATCGCAGGCTCGGTCGAGGCATGGTTCGGGGTGGTGTCGGGGCAGGCCAGCATCGGCGACTACCTGACGAAGTTCCTGGCGCCGACACTGCTCGGCAACATCATCGGCGGCACCGCGTTGGTGGCGCTGTTGAACCATGCGCCGGTGGCGGGCGAGCTGGACGGCTCACACCGGTAGCCAGGGTCAGGCACGCAGCCGTCCCGGCCGGGGCAGGCCAGGCGTCGCGCCCAAGCCCAGCGCCACGGCGGTCCCCAAAGCCGGGTACTATCGGACGCGGATGGCGGCCAGCTCTGCCGCAGCCTCACCAATGTACCAATGTCGATAACGCGCGACGCCCGTCAGGCCATACCGGAACCTTTCCGCGGGTGACATCTGGCACCCCTCTGCCTCGCTGCTCGTTCTGGCAAGATCGGATGGACGTTTGAGGGACTTACGAAGGAAAGTGGGCAACCGGGTGGATGGGCCATCGTGCCGCTGATGGCTTGCTCCCCGGACGTCACCTGACACCTGGGAAACCGACCTGCGCAAGACCTCGGAGCTGACAGCCCTCATGCTGCTCCTGGCGAACCCCACGCCCCTGACGCTGCGCATGCTCTAGCCGAATGAGCAGCCTCATTGAAAGGTGCTCCGCCGATGGGGGTTCGGCTGCAGCGCGCAGCGTTGGCACCATGCTCGCGCAAGTGCGGCGAGGTGCCGAAGCCAAGTCCAGCCGGCCCCACGCACGAAGATCGCGATGAGGGGAGGCGCTACCGCGGGAGAGAGGTCGGTGCACCGTCCCAGTGCCGGCGCGACCGCACTGGCCGCTGCGGCCCGCGCAGGAGCCGGTCGGCCACGGCACCGGTGACAAACGCGTACACCCCTTTGTGCAGCAGATCGATCACCTGCTCGTCCTCTGGCCAGGTCCAGGGTGGCGCACCCACGCCGGTCGCGTTCTCCAGCGTTTGGTCGTTCAGCAACCTTGCACTCATGAACATGAACGATCCAACCGGGCCGCGCAGACCACGCCGCGCCATCGCCGCCCGCAGCACGCCGAACACAATCCCTTGGCCGTAGTGCATGGTCCAGTTCAGCCACAGCCGCTCGCTGTCGGGCCGCGCGGGAAGGCCAAACAGGCGCTGCAGCGTTTGAGCGGGAACATAGGAGTTCGGCCGCTTGGTGATGGCCTGCTCAGCCTTCTCGCCAAGTGTCATCGCCACCACCCCTGCCGCCCCAGCAAGCGCGCCGGCGCCAACCGTCGTCCAAATGCGGCTCATCTATACATCCTTCATGGAAAGCGACGCTGGACCTTGTTCAACCACCACACAGCAACGCAACGGCTTCAGGGTTCATGATGCTGTACCAGTCACCCTAAGCAGCCCTTCTCAGCCCATCAAACGGATGCGGCGTTTGGCGTTCCTGGTCAAGCGTTCCGACTGCGGTGCGGATGAGGTCATTCGAGGTCGCTGGGGTTCCTGACGCCTGGTCCGCGACCTCGGTGCGCGTCCCATCAGGAGGTCCGACGCCTTCAGTTCCTGACAGATGGCGGCCCATCGTCGAACGCCCAGGCCAAGGCATCGTCGGCGATGTGCGCGGGAACAGTGTGACCGCCGTCGAACTCGCGATAGCGCACCTCGTAGCCAGCCCGTCGCAGCATTGGCACGATGCGCCGGCTGCACGGACCGATGGGCAGCACCCCATCCCCGGTTCCGTGCGAAACGAAGACGCGCGGACGGCCGCGGGTCGGCGCCGGGGCAACAAATCCAGGCGAGAAGGCGAGGATGCTGCCGAACAGCCCGCCATTGGCGAGGCCAAGCGACAAGGCATAGGACGCGCCATCGGAGAAGCCGGCTATCGCGACCCGCGCCGGGTCCACGGGCCAACGAGCAGCCACGGACTGCAGCGCGCGACCGATGAAGGCGACATCCGGTCCCCAGCCACCCGTTATCACGTCCCATGTCGGCGCACGTGACGGCGGGGCCAGCATCGCCAGCACGGCCGCGACCGGACGGTCCCCGACCAGGTCCAGCGCCTGCCGGGCCGTGCCGCCGGCGCCGTGCAGCAGCACGAGCAGGGGCGTGGGCGCACCCGTCGCAGGCGGGCAGCGCACGAGCGCATCCCGCCGTGCATCAAGGCCCAGCGGCGACACCCCTGGCGGCAGGAGGGGGCCGATGCACCGCCCCAGGCCGGCAGGCAGGACCAGGCTGCTATCCGCCCGCGTCACGGCCGGGCGCCCGCAAGCGGATGTCGCGGCATGACTGCACCTTTCCTGTTGAGCATGGCCCCCGATGGCCACGACAAGGATGCCCGCCGGCCAAACCGCCCATCCGGAGGCTGGTTGCCCCACTGGCCCCCCGCAGCCGGTGAGAGGACGGTGAACGCGGCTTTGGGAAGCACCACGGGCATGACAATCATGCCACCGAGTTATGTTCGAACCTGGGTGACGACGGTTTGAGAAGGGCGGCGTATCGAGGCGGGTGAAGGCCTGCCTGAACTCCCGAAAGAGCCGATACGCCATGTCGAGCAGTAGCACCATCGTTCCCCTCCGTCAGCCCGACGCGGTTGACGACCCGCTCACGGCCGTCCTGCGCGACGGCGCCCGCCGGCTGTTGGCGCAGGCCGTCGAGGCGGAAGCCGAGGCGTTCCTGGCCACCATGCGGGAGATGCGGCTGCCGGACGGGCGCGAGCGCCTGGTTCGGCACGGCCACGGCCCGGAGCGCCTGGTGCAGACGGGGATCGGCCCAGTTGCGGTCCAGTGGGTGAAGCTGCGCGACCGGGGTGCCGACGAGGCAGGGGCGGACCGCATCCGCTTCGCGTCGGCGATCCTGGCGCGCTGGGCCAGACGGACACGCAGCTTGGATGCCCTGTTGCCGATCCTCTACCTGCGCGGCGTGTCGATGGGCGACTTCGGCGAGGCGCTCGCAGCCCGGCTGGGAAAGGACGCCCCGAACCTGTCGCCGTCGGTGGTCGCGCGGCTGCGGGGCGAGTGGGAGGCGGACTACGCGCGCTGGCAGCGGCGCGACCTGTCGGCCCGGCGCTACGTGTATGTCTGGGCCGACGGCATCTACCTACAGGCCCGCATGGAGCCGCAAGCCGAATGCATGTTGGTGCTGATCGGGGCGACGCCGGAGGGCAGGAAGGAGCTGCTCGGTTTCCAGGTGGGCGTGCGGGAGAGCGCGCAAAGCTGGCGCGAGCTGCTGGTCGATCTCAAGGCGCGCGGCCTGGTCGTCGCGCCGGAGCTGGCGACCGGCGACGGGGCGCTCGGCTTCTGGAAGGCGCTGGACGAGGTGTCGCCGACGACGCGGCACCAGCGCTGCACCGTCCACAAGACCGTAAATATCAAGGACAAGCTGCCCAAGTCGGTCCAGCCGGCGGCCAAGTCGGACCTGCGCGAGGTTTGGAGCGCGCCGGACCGCGCGACGGCGGAGGCGGCCATCGCGACGTTCGCCGAGAAGTATGGGGCCAAGTACGAGAAGGCGGTCACCTGCCTCACCAGCATGCTGGAGCAAGGCAGGGCCATGCCGATCGTGGATGCCATCGTCCGCCTGGGCTCCACGCTCCACCTCGACATCGTCGCCGAGGGCGTGGAGACGGATGAGCAGCTTCGTATGCTGCGCTCCATGTGCTGCGGCCAGGTGCAGGGCTACCTGCTGGGGCGCCCAGTGCCGGCAACTGACGTGGTGGGCATCCTTGATGAGGACTGCGCCAGGGCTGGCCTTGCTGTCCTGGCCTGGACAGGTAGGGCGGTCTGATAGGTGTAGGCGCTCGCAATCATCGGCGCTCGTGCTCGCAAACAGCGGCGTTTCCCGCTCGGATTAGCCGACAATGGAGCGCGCGTCGTACTCACATCATCTGCCACTGTGCTTGCCATCATCGGGCCGCACTCGCCAACGGAGGATCGTGCCCGCATTGGCTGCCAATGGAAGTTGCCTCTCGCCCGACGGCTGGGCGTTCTCAATAACCAGCTCTTGTCTGATATGAGCGAACGTCGCTCGTGCTGCTGCGGGGTGGGTGGCGATGCCGAATTCGCCCGACAAATCCGAGCATGTTGCGCCCCGAACGCCATTGCCGCTTCAATTCGGCCATAAAGGCCGGGCAAATCGTATGACCACTTCATGCCGTCGAGGAGAGCGATGCCTGCAGGACCCATGACCCGGCGGTGCCTGCTGGCGGCAGTTGCGTCATCTCCGGCGCTTGCCGTACCTTGTTCGGCAGCGGCGCTACCGCACGTCCGCATCGATCACCCCATCGTACCGGGTCCGTTCGTGCCCACGCGACCCCGCTTGTTCCGGAGCTTCATCCTCGGCGGTTTCGAATGTTCCTCTCACCGCCGTGCTGATGGTCGCCGACTCGATCTGATCGCCGGCACGCGGCACGACGTGATGGTGCTGAACGACTACCAGCAACTCGCCGAGCACGGCATCCATGCAACGCGGGACGGCGTCCGTTGGAACCTGGTGGAGACCGTACCCGGCCAATACGACTGGTCGTCCGTCCTGCCTATGCTCCGCGCGGCGGAAGCGACCGACATGCAGGTGGCTTGGGACCTGTTCCACTATGGCTGGCCGGACGGGCTCGACATCTTCTCGGCCGCTTTCGTGGACCGCTTCGCCCGCTACGCCGCCGCGTTCGGCCGCCTCCACCTGCAGGAGACCGGCCGGCCGCCCATCGTATGCCCGATCAACGAGATGTCGTTCTTCGCCTGGGCCGGGGGCGACATGGCGCAGATGAACCCCGGCACCCGTGGACGCGGGCGCGAGCTCAAGACACAACTGGTACGAGCCGCGATCGCGAGCATCCACGCGTTGCGGCAAGCAGCTCCGAACACGCGGACTCTCGCCATCGAGCCGGTGATCCACGTCGTGCCGCGCCGGGAAGAGGACACAGCACTCGCCGACGCCTACTACAACCTCGCACAGTTCCAGGCGTGGGACATGCTGTCAGGGCGGCTGGCGCCTGAACTCGGCGGCGGGCCGGACATGCTCGACGTGCTCGGGATCAACTACTACTGGAACAACCAATGGGCGTGTGAGGGACATTGGCTATCCCCGGACCGATGGCTCTGCGAGGGCGAGCCACTATCCCCGTTTGATCCGCGCCATCGCCCTCTCCAAGAGCTGCTCGCCCTGGTCCATACGCGCTACGATCGTCCGGTTTTCGTGGCGGAGACGAGCATCGAGGGCGACAAGCGTGCTGCTTGGCTGGACCACGTGGGCGGCCAGGTCGGCGCTGCGTTGCGCGCCGGCGTGCCGGTGCAGGGCATCTGTCTCTATCCCGTGTTGAGCCACCCGGGATGGGACGATGACCGTTACTGCCCCAACGGCTTGCTCGAAATGGGAGGCCAGCACAACACCGGCCGTCGGCCAGTTCATGCCCCGCTGGCGGCCGAGTTGCGCCGACAGCAGCTTCTCGTCGAAGCCCTCTTCGGAGGGGGCGCCGAAGCGGCAACGGATGGCCTGCCTCGCGGCTCAGCACCGCCCTGAGCCTGGGAGTGAGCGGCCCAAGGACATTGGCGGACCAGGCGGCAGCTATGGCTCGACGATGGTCGAAAGGTCATTCGACAGCAAGAGATCGGGGCTGTCCTGCCAATCGGAAGCGATCTGAGTGTCTGTCCGGAAACTTGGTCTTGAAATCACTCGAAAACGCCGACGTGCCGCGCGAGCTATGGAAGCTTGGTCGCCCGATGCATGCTGTATTCTGACCATCCACCCGGCGCGGACTATCTCGCCAGAAGCAAGCATTCTCAATGATTTGTTTTCGGACAAACACTGAGGCGTTTGCCCCTTTCTGACTGGAATAGCGGAGCGCCGGCCATAGGTCATGGGTGTACAGTGATGAACTACGGTGAGTTGGAAGCTGCTACCCCGCTCGTGCGACCGTACCCGGGCGCCGAGCGGGCCTTGGACGTACTGAGCTTCGTGCTCTCGGACGTGCGCTACGGCCTCGGCGCCTACCTGGCAGTCTATCTTCTGACGGAGCACGCCTGGGACGCGGCGAGCATCGGCTTGGCGCTTTCCTTCGGCGGCTTGGTCGGGCTGGCGTCGCAGACGCCGCTCGGCGCCATGGTGGACGCGCTGCGGGCCAAGCGCGCGCTGCTCGCGGGCGCCGTCGTGGTGGTGACCGCGACATGCTTCCTCATCCCGCTCGCGCCGCGCTTCTGGCCGGTGGCGGCCGCAGGGGTGGTCGGTGCGTTAGCAGGCACCACGATCGGTCCTGCCCTCGCGGCGATATCGCTCGGCATCGTGGGGCCGGCCGGGTTCGCGCGCCGCGCAGGCCGGAACGAGGCGCTGTTCCATTTGGGCAACGGCGCGATCAACGTGGTGATCCTCGCGGCCACGCCGTTCTTCGGCATGGCCGTCGTGTTCTGGATGATGGGCGTGACGGCGGTCGCCAGCGTGGTGGCCGCCTTGGCGGTGCCCGAGCGCGCCATCAACCATGAAATGGCCCGCGGCCTTCTGCCCGGCGACGCCGGGCGCGGCTCGCGGCCCTCGCCCTGGGGCACGCTGCTGGCGAGCCGGCCCTTGCTGGTGTTCGCGGGATGCGGCGCGCTCTTCCATATGTCGAACGGCGCCATGCTGGGGCTGGTCGCGCAGAAGCTTGCCTTGGAGCACCCGGGCCAGGGCATCGCCTTCACGGCGGCCTGCGCCATTGCCGCGCAGTCGGTGATGGTCCCTGCCGCGGCGCTGGCCGGCAGGCGGGCCGATCTCTGGGGACGCAGGCCGCTGCTGCTGGCGGCGTTCGTGGCGTTGTCGCTCCGGGGCGCGCTCTACACCTTGTCTGACCACCCGTCCTGGCTGATCGGCGTGCAATTGCTCGACGGAGTGGGGGCGGGGCTGATCGGCGCGCTGTTCCCCGTCGTGATCGCCGACCTGACGCGCGGGAGCGGGCACTTCAACGCCGCCCAGGGCGCCGTGGGCACCATCCATGCGATCGGCGTGATCCTGAGCGGCGCGCTCGCCGGCCAGATCGTGGTGCTGGCCGGCTACCAAGCAGCTTTCCTGACGCTTGCCGGCATCGCCGCCCTGGGTGCCGCCCTGTTCTGGATGGCGATGCCCGAGACACGCGCCAATGCCGGTCCTGCCGTTCCCCCAATGGCCACCGCGACAGGGGGATCATGAGGCGGCCTGGCATTGATGCTCCGCAACCCCCCTCACGCCGGCACGCAGCCCGGACGAGGCGAGCGCGTTTCCGAGCAGCGTGCCCGTCAACAACACCGTGCTGCCCAGCCAGCTGCGGCAAGGGCCAAAGCCAGTTCGGCCCTTCAAAGAGCCGATTCCGTCCTCAACGCCAATCTCGTTTCAGCGAACTTCCGTGTTGGTGTCGAAGTGGCGTTGCTGCAACTGCCAGGTCGCGGCGAACTGGCCGGTGCCACGGCGCAACTCATCCGGTGAGCCGTCCTCCACTATCTGCCCGTCTTGCAGCACGACGACGCGGTCGAACTCCATAAGGGTGGACAGCCGGTGCGCGACGGCGAGCACGGTGCGCCCGCCCGCCCACGTCAGCAGCGCGCGCTGCACCTGCATCTCCGCATGGCTGTCGAGTGCGCTGGTCGCCTCGTCCAGAAGCAACACGGGGGCATGGCGCAGCAGGGCGCGGGCGACCGCCAAGCGCTGGCGCTGTCCGCCCGAAAGCCGGATGCCGCGTTCGCCGACGATGGTGTCGTAGCCCTGCGGCAGCTCTCGGACGAAGGCGTCGCACCCGACTGCCCGGGACACCCCCAGGACCTCGTCCCATGGTGCATCCGGCCGGCCATAGCGCAAGTTGTCCGCGATGCTGCGATGGAACAGCGCCACTTCCTGCGTCACGACGCAGAACGCCCCCGCGAAGCCCTCCCGCGCATGGTCCGCGAGCCGCTGCCCATCCAGCAGGACCTCGCCTCGCTGCGGCTCCACCATTCCCTGGATCAAGCGCAGCAACGTGGACTTGCCGGCGCCGGACAGGCCGACCACGCCCACTCGTTGCCCAGCGGGAATGCGGAGGTTCAGGTCGTGAAACAGCGGGTAGCCCTGATCGGGCGCATAGCGCACGTGCGACAGCTCGATTTCGCCTGCGCCATGGGTCCGCAACGCCGGCAACCCCGGAGGCTCCGCCTCGTCCGGTGCGGGCCGCAGGGCTTCCAACGCTTCCGACACCGCGCCGAGCTGCTGCGTGACGCCAAGCAGGGACAAGGCAAGCTCGCGCGAGCCTGCCAGGATGCGCAGAGTGAGAGTGCTCGCCACGACGACGCCGCCCGTGGTCATGGCGCCCCGGCTCCATTCCCAAACCGCCGCGGTCAGCACGGCTGCGGTCGCCAGCCAGAACGCTGCATCGTGGCCGCACCGCAGGCGTTCCAGGAACATCCAGCTTGCGGCATGGGCCCTGCCCTCGGCCAGCATCGTTTGGCGCAGGCTCTCCTGCTCGCGGCCGCGTGCGCCGTAGGCGCGGACGAGGCTCATGTTTGCGAGCACGTCGCCCAGACTGCCCGCAACCTCCGCCGCCTTGCTGTGGTGGGCGTGGTGCAGCGGGAAGCCCCGGTTGCCGAGCCGGTGGAGCGCCCAAGTCCCGCCCGCCGCTGCCACCACCAGCCCGGCGCCGATCCGCCAGTCTATCATCGTGAGCACGACGACCGAACCGACAATGTCGGTGATGGGCGGCAGCAGGTTCCATACTACCGTACGCATCACAGCCGTGGCGGAGGTGGCCGCTGCCGTGATCCGACTGGCCAGCGCGCCGCTTGCCTGGCCGTTGAAGAAGCGCCAAGGACGGGCGCTGAGGGTGCCGAACAGGTCCAGCCGTATGTCCCGGGCGACACGGATCATTGCCCGCCCTCCGAGCCAACCACCCACCCGCCAGCACGCGCTCTCGAACGCCAGCAGTCCGAGAAACACGCCGAGCAGGGCGAACACATGCGCCCGGCCTGCTTGCAGCGCCGCCCCGGCGGCTGCGGTGGGCGCGGTCATTGCGTCCACCAGCAGCTTCAACCCATATTGCGCCGCGACCGCGGACACCGCACCCCCTGTCACGGCCACCAGCAGGCCGGCTGACAAGCGCAAGTGACGCCTGACGTAGCGCATCAGCAGCGGCAAGCCTCCGATGGGCAGGTCGAGAACGCCGGGCGCCGCCGGGCGCCAAAGGTCGCGCCCCGGTTTCATAGGAGCTTGCCGGACCTGGCAGCGGGCAGGAGCGCGGCCTCCTCGGCAAGCTGGTCGCGCAGTTCGGTGTCAACGGCCCGGCTGCGCCAGGTCCAGTCCGCGCGGATCAGGCCGCACCGGCAATGCCGGTCGTCGTTCCAGCCGGGGTAGTCCATCACGGGATAAAGGCAGATGCCCTCCACCGGCACGCCGGTGCGCCGCGCCGCGCGCACCTCGCCGGCCACGTAGCCCAGCCACCCCGGCCCGTTGCTGCCCTCCGCCCCGGTCTCTGTCAGCAGCAGCGGGCGGTCGTAGCGGGCATGGACGTCTGCCAGCAGAAGGCGCAACGAACGATACATCCAATGGCCAAGCGGGAGCGTGGCGCCGCCGCGGAACAGCTGGTTGTCGGGATAGAAGTTGACGCCCACGATGTCCAGGCAGCCGTCGCTGCCGCCCAGTTCGGGGGCCAAACGCCCCGCGATCATGTCGCAGACCTCGAACTGCGCCAGGCGGTGCTTCTCTGCGCCGGCCTTGGCGTCGTCCGGCGCCTCCGGCGGCGTCGTGACGTGGATGAGCGGCTCGGCCGTGATGAAGCGTGCCCGCGGGTCCACGCCGCGCACCGCCCCGGTCGCGACGATGGCCGCCCGGGCAAGCTGCCGCTTCAGCTCGGGGCCGCGTCCCTGACCGAACGGATACATGCGCCCATGGTCGCCTCCGGCCCACGCCCAGTAGGACATCTCGTTGATCAGGCAGTAGAACGGGACCTCCCCCCTGCCCTCGGCCTGGATCACCCGGGCTGCCGCGGCGGCGAACGCTGCAAAGCGGTCGAGGAAACGCGGCGACCAGATGTCCAGGTCGTGCGGAATGCCGTAATGGCAAAGATCCCAGATCACCTGCACGCCCGCCTGCCTTGCCCCGTGCAGCATGGGCAGGAGGCTCGACCAGTCGTAGCGGCCCGGCTCCGCCTCGATCAGGTGCCAGCGCAGGGCGTCCCGGACCGTGCCGATCCCGTGGTCACGCAGCATTCGGTAATCGGCGGACGCTTGCTCGTCGTGCCGGGTGGCGGCGATCAGGTCGAGTTGCCGTCCGTCGGTCCGGCGGTGGGATGACGCCTCGAACCCCCCCATGAGGAAGCTGCGGAACAGGCCAGGCCCGTCTTGACCTTCCCTGGCTTTGATGACTGGCGTGTTCGCGGGCTGGGGGGTGGCAGATAGTCGCGCGGCGTCCGGCCAGCGTGGACGCAAGACTGTCTCACCTTCCATGCATTCTTACTCCCGTTCGCCGAGGGCCGCGTTAGGGCGTGCCGTCAATTGAGCCAGATTGCGATTGCGGCGAGGTGGATGCCGGCGAGGAAGTTGCGTGCGGTCTTGTCGTAGCGTGTGGCGATGGCCCGGAACTGCTTGAGCTTGGCAAAGAAGTTCTCGATCAGGTGCCGGGCCTTGTAGAGGTCGCGGTCGTAGTCGCGCTGGACAACGCGGTTGGCTTTAGGCGGGATCACCGCGGCCTTGCCGGCTGCGGCCAGCGGCTCAAGGACGCGCTTGTCGGCGTCGAACGCCTTGTCGGCGATCAGGGTGTCCGCCTCCATTCCTGGGAGCAGGTGGTCGGCGCCTTGCAGATCGTGCGCCTGCCCGCCGGTAAGGAGGAACCCGACCGGGTTGCCCAGCGCGTCCACCATCGTGTGCATCTTCGTGCTCAGGCCGCCGCGGGACCGTCCGATGGCCTGGTCCTCGCCAGCTTTTTTTGGGCGCCCGCGCTGTGCTGATGCGCGCGCACGACCGTGCTGTCGATCATCGCATACTCGTTGTCGGCGTCCCAGGCCAAGTGCTGGAACACCCGCTCCCACACGCCGGACTTGGCCCAGCGGCTGTGCCGGCGGTGGACGTTCCTCCAATCCCCGAACCGCTCCGGCAGGTCGCGCCACGGCAGGCCCGCACGATACCGATACAGGACCGCCTCGACGAACAGGCGGTTGTCTGCAGCCGTCACGCCCACATGGCCCTCCCGCCCAGGCAGCAGGTCCCATATGCGCTCCCACTGGTCGTCGCGAAGGCCGTAACGCCGCATCAGTCAACCCCACCGTGGCTGACAAGCTATGAATCACAGCGTCCCCGATGTGGGAATCCACTAATTGACGGCACGCCCTAAAACGGCGGCAATGACAGCGTCGAGTCCTCGGTCAAGCGGCCAGCACACTGGCAGGGGCCGGTCACAGGCGGCTGAGGACAACCATAGGCGCCCTGGCACCTTGGCGCTCTGCGGCGTCCTCGATCAACGCGCGCATCCGGACCCATGTGGCCTTCCAGGACAAGTGGTTTAGGCGCCGGTCCACATTAGCCAGCCATGGCTTGCGCGGACGCGCCATCGCCGCCTCGAGGGCAGACACGACCTGGTCCAGCCCGTCCGCGATCCCGACTAGCTTGTCCAACCCCCAATCGGCGACCACGTCCGGCACCGACGTCGAAACAAGTGGCACTCCAGCCGCCAGGAACTCCGGGGTTTTTGTTGGACTGATAAACCGCGTTGCCTCGTTCGAAGCGAACGGCATCAGCCCGGCATCCCATCCCGCCAGATACTCCGGCAGCTGCGCATAGGACTTCATGCCGAGCCAGTGCAGGTTGGGACGCTGGGGAAGCATGGCAGGATCGATCTTGGCCGTGGGGCCGAGCATCACGAGCTGCCAGTTCGGCCGGGCTGCCGCCACGCTCTCCACGAGAGCTAAGTCGATCCGTTCGTCCAGCACGCCGAAGAAGCCGATCCGTGGCTCTGGAAGGCCAGCCTGGTCCGCCGGGTCCGCAACCATAGCCGAGCGGGCACGACCGAAATGCGCCGTGTCAACGCTGCTCGGGAACAGGTGCGTCCGGGGGTGAAACCTGCGCTTGGCCTCATGCAGGCTGCGCCCGCCCGTGAACACGAGGTCCGCACGCTTCAGCAATTGCCGTTCCAGCAGGGCCAGCCGGGGTGATGCGCCGCGGAACAGGCTCAGCTCGTCCATGCAGTCATATACCACGACGCCGGCCGCGACATGCCCGGCAAAGGCAAGCGCCATCGGCGTGTAGTACCAGGCCACCGTGACAGGCGCCCCAAGGTCCGACAGCATCTTGTCCAGCAGCTCGCGCTGCGACGCCTCGGCCGACAGCACATCCAAGCCCGAGGGCAGCAGCGGCGTGGCGACCAGCACGCCTTCCTGGGTGCGGCGCACCTGCAGGTGTGGCACGTCATCCAGTTGCGCCGTAGGCTTCGGCTCCTCGAAGAAGATCACCTCATAGGTCGCAGCCGCCTGGGTCAGCAAATGCTGGGGCCGCTGGAACACGAAATCCCACCGGAGGTGCGACAGGCAGAGCAGGACGGGACGCGGGCGAGGGGCTGGGTTCATGGTGCGTTGAGCCATCATTCCTGGGGGCGCGATACGGACTGCTCAGAACTGCTGCCAACCCCAACTGTTGCTGCAAAGGCGGGCGGGTCGCTGGCCGGAAAGGTCTCCGCCACCGCCTCGTCCACGGCTGCTTCCTCGGCTGAACGCGCCTGAAGCGGGGTCACCATCGAAGGTGCGGCGTCAGCCTCATGCAGCAAGCGGCCGCGCTCCCAGAATTCCTTATCACGGCCGTCAGGGCATCCTTCCTTCTGCCACAGCAGGTAGGCCCGTTCCTGGGTTTGCTTTTCGTTATCGTCAGCCATGCCCACCTCCCGCGCTTGATGCGATGAAAAAGCGTAGATCCCCCGCGCAGTTGCGGATCGACGTTCAAGAATAAAACAAACGCTCCGTTATACGCTTTCACATCTAGGGTCTAGGGACAAATTTGGTCGGAGTAGCAATGACCTCGCCAATCCTACTTACAATGACCCTGTGCCTTCTGCATTCCATCTTCTCGGATATCGCAATAATACTGTAGCTGGATCAAGAATGTACCAAGCAATTACAGCGGGTTAAAAACTTTGTCCCTAGACCCTGGGTGAAACTTCAACCGAGTTTCCCATCGGTCTTTTGGCTGTACAACAGGTAATCGGGGCAAAATCCCGGGGTTGACCGCATTTTAGGGCTTCCCTGACGCGGGCGAGTACGATTCGCTTGGCGTATGTCAACGCTGCCTGCCCTGCCGAGCCTATCGCGCGCCGATCTGGAGGCACTGTTGGTCGAGCTGCTCGGCCAGGTCGCGGAACTGAAGGCGCTGGTCGCCGCGCAGCGGGACGAGATTGCGCGGCTGAAGGGCCTGAAAGGCCGCCCGTCGATCAAGCCGAGCGGGATGGAGAAGAACACCGAGCCGCCCCGTGGCGGCAAGAGTGGCAAGCAGCGGCGGCGCGGCAAGGTGGCGCCCCGGGTCAAGGTGGAGACCGAGGTGCTGCGGGCCGCGCACCCACCCGGCTCGCAGTTCAAGGGCTATGAGCCGTATGACGTGCAGGACCTGGTGATCAGCGCCCGCGCGGTGCACTACCGGCGCGAGCGCTGGCTGACGCCGGATGGAGAGATGATCGTGGCCCCGTTGCCCCGCGGCATCCGCGGCCATTTCGGTCCCGAGCTGCGGCGCTTCGTGTTGATGCAATACCACCAGGGCCAAGTGACGGTGGAGCGGCTGGTCAGCCTGCTGCAAGCGGTCGGCGTCAGCATCTCCAAGCGCCAGGTGATGCGCCTGCTGATCGACCGGCAGGACGACTTCCTGTGCGAGACCACCGAGATCCTGCGAGCCGGGCTGTCGACGGCGGACTGGATCACCGTGGACGACACCGGCGCGCGCCACCGCGGCGCCAACGCCGTCTGCACCCAGATCGGCAACGACGACTTCGCTTGGTTCGGCACGACGGGCAGCAAGAGCCGGATGAACTTCCTCGGCCTGCTGCGGGCGGGTCACACCGACTACGCGATCAACGATGCCGCCCTGGACTATATGCGCGGTCACCACTTGGCGGGACCGCTGGTCGGCAAGCTCGCGGCCCATGAACAGCGGCGGTTCGCCGATGGCAAAGCCTGGACCGCCCATCTCGACCAGCTTGGCCTGACCGGCCTCGAGGTGACGCCCGATCCGGTGCGCGTTGCCACCGAAGGGGCACTGTGGGGCGCGGTCGGCGCCCACGGGTTCCTGTGCGACGCGGTGGTGGTCAGCGATGACGCCGGTCAGTTCAACATCGGCACCCATGCTCTATGCTGGATCCATGCCGAGCGGCTGATGCACAAGCTGGAGCCCGTCACCGACGCGCAGCGCTGTGCCCAGCAGCATGTCCGAGGCCTGATCTGGTGGTTCTACGCTGATCTCAAGGCCCACCGCCTCGACCCGGCGCCGCGCCGCCGCGGCGAATTGCGGGCCCGCTTTGACCGTATCTTCCGACGCCGCACCGGCTTTGCTACGCTGGACCGCCTGCTCAAGCGGCTGCACGCCAACAAGGCCGAGTTGCTCAGGGTGCTCGACCATCCCAGGATACCGCTGCACACCAACGGCTCGGAGAACGACATCCGTTGCCAGGTGACCAAGCGCGCCGTCAGTGGGGGCACACACAGCGACACCGGGCGCGACTGCCGTGACGCCTTCCTGGGGCTGGCCAAGACCTGCCGCAAGCTCGGCGTCGCTTTCTGGGACTACCTCGGCGCCAGGATCGGCGTCTCCGGCGCTCCCGCCATCGCCCCGCTTTCCGATCTTATCCGATGCCGCGGTCAGCCTGCCTGAAACGCCGGCTGACCCGGGGTTTTGCCCCGGTTACTACAACAGGGTACAAACCATTGCTGATGTTGGCGGAGCGGTGCAACGGTTTTTCGGCCTCGGCCGGCCCCTGGCCCGGTTGGCATGAGGCCGTGGCACGGGCACGATGCGAGCGTCGAACGGAGATCAGAAGCCGGGCATCCAGCCTGCGGTGACTTACCTTCTTAACTGTCGCTTGCCGTTCCGCGTTTCAGGTGCCGCAGAAGGTCTGGTAGGGATGCGTGGCCGGTTCGGGACGGGCAGCAAAGCGCTCAGAGCCTGGCCGATCCTCGTAGGGGTGCTCCAGGGCCGCCAACAGGTCCCCGAAGGGACCGAAGTCTCCACGCTGCAAGGCGGCGTCAATGACAGCCTCCACCAGGTGGTTGCGCGGGATGACGGCCGGGTTGACGGCCCGCATGGCGGCGGCGCGGGCGTCCGGCGCTACGGGGTCGGCGCCCAGGCGTTCGCGCCAGCGTGCGGCCCAGTCGTCGTAGGCGCCGCCGTCCGCGAACAAGGCGCGCACGGCGGCGTCGCCCTCCGGCCCCGTGGCCGCGGCGCACAGGCCGCGGAACGTCAGGGTGAAGTCGGCCCCATTCGCGGCCATCCGCACCAGCAGGTCCTGGAGCAGGGCATCGTCGCCGTCGAGTTCCGTGGACAGCCCGGCCTTGCGCCGCAGCCCGCCGAGATAGGCCGCCTCGAAGCGCGGGCCGAACGCGGCGAGCGCGTTCTTCGCTGACGCCATGGCCGCGTCCTCGTCCGCGTCCAGCAGCGGCAGCATCGCCTCGGCCAGCCGCGTCAGGTTCCAGTGCATGATGCGCGGCTGGTTGCCGTAGGCGTAGCGGCCGGCATGGTCGATCGAGCTGTAGACCGTCGCGGGGTCGTAGGCGTCCATGAAGGCGCAAGGTCCGTAGTCTATGGTCTCCCCCGACACGGAGGTGTTGTCCGTGTTCATCACGCCGTGGATGAAGCCGATCAGCAGCCACTGCGCCACAA
>JAABUM010003893.1_pt1 | contig 17593 bp, 16 predicted proteins | sample 5559161 | NCBI WGS metagenome assembly JAABUM01 (sample SAMN10711868, study PRJNA513369) | rock metagenome | isolation source: Antarctica rocks | place: Antarctica: Victoria Land, Siegfried Peak nord | reverse complement strand
ACTGGGGTGCGGACCCCTCCGCTCGGCTGGAAGGTTTGTGGGCGTATCAGTCGCGGGTCAGGCGACGGTGCGTGACGCGGTGCGGCCGGGCAGCTTCGGCACCGAGGCGCTCGACCTTGTTCTCCTCGTACGCATCGAAGTTGCCCTCGAACCAGTACCACTGCGCCGAGTTGGCGTCGGTGCCCTCGTACGCCAGGATGTGCGTCGCCACCCGGTCCAGGAACCACCGGTCGTGACTGATGACCACGGCGCAGCCGGGGAACTCCAGCAGCGCGTTCTCCAGTGAACCGAGGGTTTCGACATCGAGGTCGTTGGTCGGTTCGTCCAGGAGTAACAGGTTGCCGCCCTCCTTGAGCGTCAACGCGAGGTTGAGCCGGTTGCGCTCCCCACCGGAGAGAATGCCGGCCTTCTTCTGCTGGTCTGGACCCTTGAAACCGAACTGCGACACGTAGGCGCGCGAGGGGATCTCGACCTTGCCGACCTTGATGAAGTCCAACCCGTCGGACACGATCTCCCACAGCGACTTCTCGGCGTCGAGGCCGCCACGGCTCTGGTCGACGTAGGAGACCTCGACGGTCTCGCCGATCTTCACCGCACCGCTGTCCGCCTCCTCGAGACCGACGATCGTCTTGAACAACGTGGTCTTACCCACTCCGTTCGGGCCGATGACGCCGACGATTCCGTTACGCGGCAACGTGAACGACAGGTTGTCGATCAGCACCCGGTCGCCGAAGCCCTTCTTCAGGTTCTTGACCTCGATGACCTGCGCGCCCAGGCGCGGACCCGGCGGGATCTGGATCTCTTCGAAGTCCAGTTTGCGGGTGCGGTCGGCTTCGGCCGCCATCTCCTCATACCGCGCGAGGCGTGCCTTGTTCTTGACCTGGCGGGCTTTGGAGTTGGAGCGGACCCATTCCAGTTCGGCCTTCAGGCGTTTGGCGAGCTTCGCGTCCTTCTTGCCCTGAACGTTGAGGCGCTCGCCCTTCTTCTCCAGATAGGTGGAGTAGTTGCCCTCGTAGGGGTAGAGCCGGCCGCGGTCGACTTCGGCGATCCACTGGGCCACGTTGTCCAGGAAGTACCGGTCGTGGGTCACGGCGAGGACGGTGCCCGGGTAGGCCGCAAGGTGCTGTTCCAGCCAGTTGACCGACTCGGCGTCCAGGTGGTTGGTCGGTTCGTCGAGCAGCAGCAGGTCGGGCTTGGCGAGCAGCAGCTTGCACAGGGCCACGCGGCGACGCTCACCACCGGACAGGACAGTGACGTCGGAGTCGCCTGGGGGGCACTGCAGCGCATCCATCGCCTGCTCCAACTGGGAGTCCAGATCCCACGCGTTGGCGGCATCGATCTTCTCCTGCAGCGGACCCATCTCGGCCAGCAGCGCATCGAAGTCGGCGTCCGGCTCGGCCATCTCCATGCCGATCGCATTGAAGCGATCGACATCGGCCTTGATCTGACCCATGCCCTCCTCGACGTTCCCGCGGACGTCCTTGTCCTCGGTCAGCGGCGGCTCCTGCAACAGGATGCCCACGCTGTACCCGGGCGAAAGCCGTGCCTCACCGTTGGAGGGTTGGTCCAGGCCCGCCATGATCTTCAGGATCGTTGATTTGCCGGCACCGTTGGGGCCGACGACGCCGATCTTGGCGCCGGGGTAGAACGACATGGAGACGTCGTCGAGGATGACCTTGTCGCCCACAGATTTGCGCGCTTTGGTCATGGTGTATATGAACTCAGCCATATGGAGAAGGCTATCGGCGTGAGGCACTCCCACCGAATCGAGCCATCACGACGGGGGTCGGGCGGAACGAATCAGACAGCTGCGCGGTCCAGGTGCGTCCGGGTCAGCCGGTGCTCATCGAGCACCGCTGCCACCGGCTCGATGATCTGAGCGGCGGAGACCCTGGCGATCTGTTCGCTCATCGTGTTGCCCAGGCTGGTGGCACGGCGAGCAGCCCCTCGGCGCGCCAGCCAGCGGGACAACGCCGCGAGGGTGATTCCCGCGAACACCCCGAGAACCAGCATGATCAGCGGGATCGGGATGATCCCGATCGTTGGCGCGTCGAGGTGGATCTGCCCGAAGCCGACCAACGCCAAGACCGCCAGCCACAGCAGACCGACTACAGCGATGATCGCGAACAGCCACTGCGACATCGCCGCAACGATCCACCAGGAAGGAACGCGTCCTCTCAGTGGTACTCCCATGACGGCCTGATCCAGTTCGTCATACAGGTCGGCGTCCGGCGCGGACGCCTCTCGGAGCGAGTCTGCCCACGGTTGGGGCAGTCCGGCACTGACGTGTTCGGCTAACTCGCGGGTTGCCAGGTCGACGCCGGCCCGTGATGCCGGGGTGGGCGGCGGCAACGAGGACCGACCGAGCACTGTGCTGCTCTCTTTCCGGTTGAGCGTGCCGTTGACCACTTTGTCGAGGCCGAGGCGCGAGAGCGGAGCGGGACGCAGCTTGGTCATCCAGCGGGTGAAGGGCCAACCACCATGCTGGGTCGATCGCATGACGTGGTCGCGACGTACGGCATCCAGGACCGCGGGCACCCCTGCCGCCTGGCTCAGTGCCCGATCGAGGTCGGGCCGGTTGTCCGCCACCGACGCTTCGTCGTCTCCGACGTGACGACGAAGTTGCATCGACGTCACCCTCAGATCGCCCAGCAGACGCTGCTCGGCGGCGTTGTGCTGTTGGACGACGGTCGCGATGGCATCGATGACCTTCTCGACGCTCTGCCCGCGCGCCGCCGAAGTGGGGATGACCTGCGCGTCGTGCAGTCCGTCCGCTGCGAGCAACCGGTGCAGGTCCGCCACGCAGTCATCGACCTGGGTGCGGTGCAGCAGGTCGACCTGGTTGAGCACGACCATGGTGACGGCATCGCGGCCCACGAACCGGGAGATGTACTGATCGTGCAGCACCGCATCGGCGTACTTCTGCGGGTCGGTCACCCACACGAAGACATCGGCCAGTTCGAGCACCCGATCCGCCTCGACGCGGTGCGCGGCTGCCGTGGAGTCGAAGTCCGGTAGGTCCAGCAGCACCATGCCGTCCAGCTCGGCGGCGCCCGGAGTTGCGGAGGAGACCTGGTGACGTGCGGGCACGCCCACCCAGTCCAGCAGCGGTGCGCTCGGCTCGCTACCCCAGATGGCGGCGACCGGGGTGGAGGTCGTCGGTCGTCGCGCCCCGATCCGTGAAACCGGTTCACCGACCAGCGCGTTGAACAGCGTGGACTTTCCGGATCCGGTTGCACCGGCAAGGGCCACCACGGTGCGCGATCCGGTGATCGAGGTTCGGGCTGCGACCTTGGTCAGCAGAGCCTGTGCTCGTGCCACCTCTGCTGCCGGCAGGCGTGATCCGCCGTGCTGTAGAGCTATCCGCAGATCATCGGTGCGCTGGGTCACCTGATCACTGGAGACCGGGTGTTCTTTCTTGCGTTGTAGCGCCGCGATCATCGGCGGGCCGCCTTGAGGTCGCGCATGACACCGGCGAGGCCCTGTCCACCAGTCGTCGCGACCACACCTGCGTCCAGCACCTGCACGTACCTCGTCTTTTCTTGTTCGTAGAGCTTGTCGCCGGCGACCATGAGTTTCTTGCGAGCTTTGATCGACAGGGTCCTGACCGCCTGATCACCGAACAGGGCCTCCAACAGTCGCTGGGCCAACACCGCCGAGCCGCCGGCGATACCCACCTCGGCGCCGCTCAGCCCGTAGGTGGCCGAGAACGCGATCAACATCAGCATCACGGCGAGACCGTTGACACCGAATGCGAGGAAACGAGCGGTGGTCCGCTTACCGGCTGCTTCATCGCGCACCATCTGCAGCACGTCGCCCTGCCAGCGGCGGACCAGTTGCTCAGCGCGGGCCGTGAAGTCGGGGGACAACCGTGCCAACGCCGGGTTCTGCAGCACGAGCGGCGCGCCGCCGGGTGTCGCGCGCCAGCCTCGGGTGATCGACTCGACCGCAGACTCACCGTTCGAGCGCACCAGCACGACGACGCCGGATTGCAGGGCCTCGCCCAGATCCTCGGCGGGTTGCGCCTTTCCGCGGCCTCGCAGGTAGGCCGTGACGCGATCCCGAGCGCGACCGACGTGTTGCTCCAACTGCCGCAGAACCTCGCCGGTTCCGACGAATTCATGCCACCGAGCGAGCACCTCGCCGCGCAGCAACGACCCGTCCTGCATACCTTCTTCGACGCCGACTATTGCCGCGGCGAAGCCGTCGTCGACGTCCTTTCGCAACCGGGCTGCGCCTTCGGCCTGGGCCGCGACCCCGTCCTGCAGGGCGCCGACCCGCTGCTGCAGTGAATCCAGCGCGCCGTCCAGAGTGCGACGGATCACGATGTTGCGGGCCTGCGCATCGCAGGCCAGAGAATGCAGCCACCTACTCAGCCGCGCCACCTCCGCGTCGGGCAGCCGTCCGTCCTCAAGACCGGTCTCGATGATCGCGAAGACCGGCGCCTGGCCCAATCCCTCGTCTGCGAGCATGCCGGCGAAGTGCGCTCGGACGTCCTGCATCGCGTCCGGCGGAACCCGGTTCAGGACGACCGCGACCGACGTCCCCCGGTCGATGGCCTGGTGCAGCAGTTCCCACGGCACCGCATCGGCGTAGCGCGCGGCCGTGGTCACGAAGATCCACAGGTCAGCGGCGGACATCAGCTGTCGAGACAGGTCGCGGTTGGCAGATACGACCGAATCGATATCAGGTGCATCGAGCAGCGCGACACCCTGAGGCATCCCGGCGCAGGACACCAGGTGCAGCGTGGTCGGATCGCTCAGCTCGCGTAGCTCGAGGTTGTCACCGGTCAACCGGGCCAGGCCAGGGAGCACCCGATCGCCGGTGAACCAGCGCTCGTCGGCCGCATTGTGCACGAGGGTGGAGGCGAGAGTCGTCGGCCGCAGCACGCCGCTCTTGGAAACCTGTTCTCCGACAATCGAGTTCACCAGGGTCGATTTGCCTGCACCGGTCGATCCGCCCACTACCGCGAGAAGTGGGGCATCCAGGGACTTCACCCGTGGGATGAGGTAATCATCGAGCTGCGCGAGCAGTTCGGAACGAAACCGGCGCGTGGCTGCTGCGCCCTCGACTTCCAGCGGCAGCCTCGTCTGCTCGACCTGCGCCCGCAGTGATTCGAGCACCGGGAGCAGCACAGTTCCCTCCAGCGCGCGCGTCACCGGGCAAGCATCGCCTGTCAGGTCCGGTTACTCAACTTACGGACGATGGTCAATTGGTCCACATCGGGTCCTAGACTGATCTGTGCTTGCTCGCCCCCGTAGCTCAGATGGATAGAGCAAGGGCCTTCTAATCCCTAGGTCGCAGGTTCGAATCCTGCCGGGGGCACCGGTGCACGTGTGGTGCCAGCACACGCAGGTAGACCGTTCGAAGCGGTGCACATCAATCGCGCCGGTACAGCACCGCGCCGAGGTAAGGCGCCCGACAACCGGCGATCACGCTCAGCCGTGCACGTTCATCGCGCAACAGGCGTTCGTCGCACTGACCATTGCCGATGCGGGCTCGGAGTAACGAAAGCTCGCTCCCGGCGTCCCGCAACTGCTGCATCTGGTGTTCGCCGAGCCGGCCCGAGCACGTGCGTACCGACACTCGGGGTTCGACGCCAGCATCGTCACCTCGGGCTCGGTGAGGTCGCCGGTCTCGATGTGGTGGTGCAGGTGCAGGTCGATGATCCGCGCCTCACGACGGCAATCCGAGACCACGAGCGCCACGAAGACCGCGAGCAGCGGCACTTGCAGCCACCAGGTAGGGCCACAGCGCGCCCATCACCGCAAACACCGCGCCCGCATTCCAGATGATGTGCAGGCCCGCCGCGCAACAGAGCCCGAGCAGCGGCGCCCCGATCCGCAGCACTCAACCCTGCGTAGACCAACCCCTCGACGATGCCGTCGATCTCGCGACGGCAGAAAACCAAGATCGGCAACGACGCCAACTCCTTGAGCGTTTCTTCGACGACCCGCGCGACCGCGATGTCGATCATCCAGTCACCGGCCTGCGCCCCCACCAACGAACCGCCGATGTGGTTGAGGGTGATGACGCCCAGTGGCGCACAAGCTCCCCACTCGAAGACGAACGCCAACAGTGCCGGCGGCTCCCGCTCGAACCCGTTCAGCCACAACCGCGCTGGAACGATGATGCCCAGCACCACGAGGGACAACAGGACGCCGAGGACCGTGGCGGTGACCCCCGACTCCGCCCGGACGGCGGCCAGCACCGAGTACCCTGCATGCGCCGAAGAACACTCCCAGCCCGGCCACGCCGATCCAGTGACGCCGGATCGGCCGAGGTGACGCAAGCGCAGGCCTAGGCCACCGACGTCCTACGACGTGCGCCGGCGCACGCTGCTTGCGACGCGGGCTCGCGACGCCAGAAATAAGTTCTCGTCAGCAGTCCCGCGCGGGAGCCGCGCTGCCCGGCGACCCGTGCGGCTTTAAGGTGGCCGATGTGACTGACGACAAGACACACAGCGATCGCATCGTCTGGATCGACTGCGAGATGACCGGACTGTCCATCGAGAACGACGCGCTCATCGAAGTCGCCGCTCTCGTCACGGACTTCGACCTCAACCAGCTCGGCGATGGTATCGACGTCATCATCAAGCCCCCCGCCGCCGCGCTGGCGCAGATGAACGACTTCGTGCGTGACATGCACACCAAGGGCGGTCTGCTCGAGCAACTCGACGGCGGTCTGAGCATGCAAGAGGCGCAGAGCCAGGTGATGGCCTACATCACCGAGCACGCGCCGGAGGAACGCCGCTGGCCACTTGCCGGAAACACGGTCAGCACGGACCGCAACTTCCTGGCACGTGACATGCCGGCTCTGGATTCGCACCTGCACTACCGGATCATCGACGTGTCCTCCATCAAGGAACTTGCCCGCCGGTGGCACCCGCGCGCGTACTTCTCCGCGCCGGCCAAGAAGGGTGGGCACCGAGCGCTGGCCGACATCCGTGAGTCGATCGACGAACTGCGGTACTTCCGCCAGGCCGTTTTCGTGCCCTCACCCGGCCCGACGAGTAAGGAAGCACGCGCCCTTGCGGAGCCCCTCGAAGCGCACTGAGGCCCGGGCCTGCGGTCCGTTTTAGGAACCATCACCGGGCAGGTATGGTTGTCCGCGCCGCCTGCGCTGCAATTGCGTTGGCGTTTCTGGCGGCACCTGGTGGGTGTAGCTCAGCTGGTAGAGCACCGCGTTGTGGTCGCGGTGGTCGCGGGTTCAAGTCCCGTCACTCACCCCACACCGACGATCGCCCGCTCCGACATCAGGTCGGGGCGGGCGATCTTCGCGTTAGCTGGTGGTCAGCGGTGGTGACCGGCGTACCACTGCTCACGGCGATGGGCGCGTTCGGCGTCGACCATCACCTGCGACGGGCTGTCGCGTTCGTCCTCTCGCGACGAACTGGGGATCTCGTGCTCAGCGGCGGGGTGTGATCCGACGGCGGGCAACATCGCGGCCGCGTCACGGTTCTTGTCGGCCTGCTTGGCGGCCACCGTGTCGGCACGCTCGTGGAAGTCTTCGCGACGCGCCGACCGCTCGGCCTCGATGTCGTCGCGGCCCTTGGACTCCTGCGGCGCAAACTGGTTGCGGACGGCCTCCACAGCTTCCCAGCGCTTGCTCTGCGGCAACGCTTCAGCTGATGCCCTCAGCTGCTCCTGACGCTTCTTCTCCTGGACCACGCGCTTCTTCTCGGCCTTCGCCTCGGCGGCAGCCATCCGATCGCGTTGGACGCGTTCCTTGCGTGCGTGCGAAACGGCGACCGCTGCGCGCTCGGCACGCATCTTCTCGATCTGCTCGCGGTCCGCCTGCGGGTCACCGGTGCTACGGGTCATGACAGCTCTCTTCTTGGCCAGGCCGGACGAGTCGTTGCGATCGAGTTTGACGCTACCGATCTCGTTCTTGGTGTCGGTGACGCTCTCGGATTCGGTCACCCGCATCGTGCCCACGTCCGGGCCGTAGGGGTTCTTCTTGTCCTTGGAGTCTGCCTGATCCTCGATGAACCGGTTCGTCGCTTCGTTGTGCGGGGTCTTCAATTCGCGCTCGGCCTCGGCGCGCAGACCGCGGGCCTGCTCCACGATGTCGAACTGCTTGTCGGACTTCTTTTCCAGGCCGCTCTCGTCGCGTGCCGGCAGCAGGATCAGCTCTTCGGCGGGCATCCCAGACTTCAACTGTTGGGTGCGGATGAGTTCGGCGTCCAGTTCGGCGCCGAACAGTAGCGCCAGGTTGGTGATCCACAGCCACAGCAGGAACATGATGATGCCCGCAAAGGCGCCGTACGTCTTCTGATAGCTGGCGCCACTGGTGAGGACGAAGTAGGTGAACAACGCTGCTGAGGCCAGGACCCAAACAACCAACGCGACGAGAGCCCCCCAGCTGAACAACATTCGCTTGGTCTTGCGGACGTTCGGTGTGGCCCAGAAGAGCAACGCGATGATGAAGACGACGATCAGCACCACGAACGGCCATTTGGCAATGTCCCAGATCACGACTGCCTGGCTGGGGATGCCGACCTCGCTCGCGATTGCACGAGCTACGACGCCGGTAGTCGTGATTGCGAAGAGCAGGACGATCACCGAGATCAGAATCACGACCGTGATCAGCAGCTGGGCCGGGCGCAGCTTGATGAACGGTCGTCCTTCGCCGATGTCGTAGATGTGGTTCAGCGCGCGACCGAAAGCCCCGACGTACCCCGAAGCCGACCAGATCGCACCCGCGATACCGATGGTCAGCGCGATCGTGCCCCCTCCGGCTGTGTTGATCTTGTTGATGAAGTCCGTGATGAACTGCAGATCCTTGGGCGTCTTTCCGGCGATCTGAGCGGCGATGGCGACCACCTTGATCGTGGTCTGTTTACCGTTGCCGAAGACGTTGATCAAGGACAGCAGCGCGATCAGGGCTGGGAACAGCGACTGCAACATGTAATACGTCAGCGCGCCGGCTTTGTCGGTGCACTGATCCTGGGAGAACCGAGCGCCGGCTCGCTTGAATGCGACTTTGAAGTCCGGCTTCGCCGACGACTCGGGGATCTCGTCCTGCGGTCGCTCGACGGGCAGATCGGGTATGACGGTCATCGGGTGGGTCCTCGCGGTCGGGGCTGTCGGCACTGGTCACAAAACTTACCCGCACGGAGGCCGGATATGCGGCAGCGGAAACGATTTCGCGTCGCCCGGAGCCCCTGATACAGTTTCGCCTCGTTGCGCCATTAGCTCAATTGGCAGAGCAGTTGACTCTTAATCAGCGGGTTTGGGGTTCGAGTCCCTGATGGCGCACCACCGCAGTACGACGAAGAAGGCCCGGCAGTCTGCCGGGCCTTCTTCGTCGTTCTGAGCCTGGTTTAGAGGTACAGACCGGTGCCGGTCTGTACGACGTCGTCCTGGGCGATCGCGTGCAGATCGCGCTCGCGCAGCAAGATGTAGTCGCGTCCGGCCAACTCGACCTCCGAGCGCTCCTCGGGGTCGAAGAGCACCCGGTCGCCGACCTGCGCCTGACGCACGTGCTGGCCGACTGCCATCACCTGCGCCCAGACGAGGCGCTTCCCGACGCTCGCGGTCGCTGGGATGACGATTCCCCCACCGGAGCGGCGTTCGCCAGCCTCACCCTCGGTTGAAACCAGCACCCGGTCGTGCAACATCCGGATCGGCAACCGCCCAGGAACAGGCGCGGGCGGGGCGGTCGGAGTCAACGTGGTTCAGGAGCCGTCAGGAACGGGCGCGGCGGATGAGGCCGAGGACCAATGACACCGCACCGACTCCGGCGACGCCGTAACCGATCTTGTCGGTGGCCAGGGTGCCGTCCGAGGTGCGTGTCATGTCGTTCACCTTGAGCTTCGCGCCCTCGGCGCTGCGACGGACGATCTCCTGGGGCTGGGCACGGAAGGCCAGCTCGTCGATGGTGCTGGCGAGACGCTCACGACTAGCGGCAAGATCCGCCTCGATGTCTTTTGCGGTAGGCGCTGCGGGCTTGTCAGCCATGTTTCTCCTCGAAATCGTGTCACGTGGTGCACCCTGTCCAAACAGGAATGCTCTGCTGAGACGATAACCCAACTCATCCGCCAAAGATTCTGGAGAATACCGTGTCCCGACTCGAAACCGGCGCGGTCGCGCCGAGCTTCACCCTTACCTCGCACACCGGAGAGCAGGTCTCCCTCTCCGACTACGCCGGTCAGCACCTCGTGCTGTTCTTCTACCCGGCGGCGATGACCCCCGGGTGCACCACTGAAGCGTGCGACTTCCGCGACTCCCTCTCGCCCCTGAAAGCTGCCGGGTACGCAGTGCTGGGTGTCTCCCCCGACGAGCCGGAGAAGCTGGCCCAGTTCGCCGAGCAGGAATCGTTGTCCTACCCACTGCTCGCGGACCCGGACACGGCGACGTTGACCGAGTACGGCGCATGGGGCGAGAAGAACCTCTACGGCAAGACGGTGACCGGTGTGATCCGCTCCACGATTGTGATCGACGGTGACGGCAAGGTCGAGCTCGCCAAATACAACGTCAAGGCCACCGGACACGTCGCTTCGCTGCGCAATGCACTCAAGATCGGCTGACTGGTGCGGGCGTGTTTGGGACCTGCTCTCGGCGCGTCCTAGGATGGACCAGCGCGCGGGTGGCGGAATTGGCAGACGCGCCAGGTTTAGGTCCTGGTGCCTTCGGGTGTGCGGGTTCAAGTCCCGCCTCGCGCACATCTCGAGCCGGCCGTCCTCACGGTGGCTCACCAAAGCTCGAGAGGCTCAGGTCGGCCTGAGCCTCCCGACACTTACTGAGCCCCTCGTCGGGTCGCTCACTCTCCGATCAAGTCAGCGAGCATTGCGTCGATGCTGCCGATGACGACCGACAGGTGACCTTCGCCCTGTAGCAGGTGTGCGGCGACGCCCGGAATGGCCTGCGCCAACCAGCGTCCGTGGGCGGCGGGCACCATCAGGTCCTCGCTGCCCTGCCACACGTGCGTCGGCACCTCGATCTTCGAGAGGTCGAACCCCCACGGTCGTACGAACGTGAGGTCGTCGTCGAGCCACCCGTCTGCACCGTTGCGCAAACCCTCACGGAACCCTGCAGCGAGGTCCTGCCCGAACTCGTCACTGAGCACGGCCAGATCTGATTCGGGCAGCAACGTCGACATTCCCGCGACGATGTTCTGGGCAGTTGCGTGGGCCAGTTGTTCGATGTCGTCGCCCATCGCCGCGCGCCACGCGTGCTCGCCTGCCACAGTCGCGCCGAACTCCTCGACGTTCTCTTCGCCCATTCCGTCCAGAAAGTTCAGCCCTGGGGCGTCGTAGGGCGCAACCCCGGCGATGGTCAGCACGCCGCGCACGCGGTCGGGTGCCAGCACGCCACAGGCCAGTGCATGCGGACCGCCGCCGGACCACCCTGCCGTTACGCAGTCTTGGATGCCGAGTCGATCCAGGACGTGCAACAGGTCGGGTACGACGTCTGCGACAGTTCGTCCGACGTGGCGCGTGGAGTCGCCGTACCCCGGGCGCGAATAGGTGATCGTGCGCATCCCGAGTGCGCGGGCCGCAGTTGTGATGAACCGGAACGGTGCCGCGGATCCTGGGGTGCCGTGATGGAAGAGCAGCACCGGGCCTGCGGCGGGCCCGCCGATGCGAATATCGAGCGTGCGACCGTCGGGCAGATTCATCAACGTCATGAACTCACCTTGACTCCCGACCTGGCCCAGCACAAGCCCGAGGTGCGTACTGTTCAGCTGTCCACCGTTCGCCCATGAGCTCCGGCTGATCCCGGGCAGGATTCGGAAGCGAGAACGCCGTCTACCCCCACCCCCGGTTCGAATCCGATCACTGCTCACCCACGTTGCGAGACCTGGGATCACGCGGTGACCCCTCAGTGCTGGAGCAGGTCGAACTCACCGTCATGGAGGGCCAAGAGGCGGCGTACGAGGCTGCCTTCGAGCAGGCCGCGCCGATCATCCGGCGCCAGACAGGCTGCCGGGCCGTGCGGTTGGTGCGCTCGGTCGAACACCCTAGGCACTATGTGCTGCTGGTCGAGTGGGCGCGCGAGAGTGACCATTCGATCGGATTCCGGCAATCGCAGGACTACCGAGCGTGGCGAGCGTTGCTGCACCACTTCTATGAGCAGGTGCCACCGGTAGACCACTGGCGGGACATCCACCGCAGCTGAGAACTAGGCGACAGTGAAGGTGATCGAATGCAGGCCCGTCGAACCGTTCGGGGCCGGTGCGGCCTCGGCAGAGACCTGCGTTTCGCCCTTGGCATTGACGGCTCGCACAGTGGCCGTGTGCTGGCCCTTGGTCGCGGGCCATGCAAATACCCACTGACGCCAGGCGTCGGGTGTCGCGTCGGTACCCACACGGGCTGCCTGCCACGGCCCGTCGTCGATCCGCACCTGCACTCCCTTGATGCCGGTGTGTTGGTCCCAGGCGACACCCGCGATCACCACTTGGTTGTTGGTCGGGGTCACCGTGTTGCCGCTGGTCGGTACATCGATGCGCGATGAAGTTTTGACAGGCCCGAGCGCCGACCAACCGCGGGGCGTCCAATACCCCTGATCCGCCTCGAATGTCGTCACCTTGAGCTGACTGACCCACTTGGTCGCGCTGACGTACCCGTAGACACCGGGCACGACGAGCCGCACCGGGTAGCCGTGTTCGACCGGCAGCGCTTTGCCGTTCATCGCGACGACGATCAGCGCGTTCCGGTCGTCGGTCAGCACCTCGAGTGGAGTGCCTGCGGTGAAACCGTCGACGCTGGTCGAGAGCACCATGTCGGCGCCCGGTTTGACGCCGGCTTCCTTCAACAGTTCACGGATCGGCCACCCGGTCCAGATCGCGTTGCCGTTCAGGCTGCCACCCACCTCGTTGGAGACGCACATGAGCGTCACCATGGCTTCCTGCATCGGCTTGGCCAGCAACGCATCCCAGCCGATCGTGATTTCGCGGTCGACCATGCCGGTCACCTTCAGCGACCAGTCGCTCGCGACGACCTGCGGTATCTGCAGCGCCGTGTCGATTCGATAGAATTGGTCGTTCGGCACCACGTAGGGCGTCACGCCGGGCACTCCTACAGAAGCTCCGGCCGGCACCTTCACGGCCGCGCGACGGTAGGCGCGACGAAGGCCGACCTGGCCGCTTGCACGACCCGTGCGCTACCGCTGACGGCCCTTCCCGCAGCGAGTGCCAGGCCGCCACCGATGACGCTGAACGCCGTCCACACCAGGACCTGACGACGCTCGGCTCCCGCCTCAGCCGGCCACTGCGGTACGACGAAAGCCCCGCGCCACCAGTGCAGCATCAGCAACCCCGCCATGCCGCCGAGAATCATCGGCAGCAGGTCGACCGGCGCCGCACCGGCCCGGGTGATCACCGCCGCCGAAGCAATCGCGAGCAACACGACGAAGCCGATCAGCGCAGCGACCGGCGTCCGACTCAGCAGGAAGCCGACCACGCACGACAAAGCGAGCAGCACGACCGCGATGCCGATCAGCAGCACGGTCTTGTCGTTCGTGCCGAAGGTGTTGATTGCGAATGTCTTCAACCAGGTAGGCGTCAGATCGATGAAAGCCTCGCCGACGGCGAGCACCGGGGAGGGCGTGCCCCCGCTCAACCCCATCCGCTCCATGAAACCGGCGAGCAGCTCGGCGACTCCGATCGTCACGGCACCGGCAGCGATTCCACCGAGCACCGCCATCCAGGTTCGGGGTGTGGGGGTGCTCGTCACGGACTTGTCTGTCGCGTTGGTGGTACTCATATGAGCGCCTTGGTCAGGTCATCGCGCATTTCCCGCAGCGCGATGGCCCGGTGTGAGATCTGGTTCTTCTCAACTGCAGATAACTGCGCCAGCGTGCGGCCGTCGGGCAGTTCGAGGATCGGGTCGTACCCGAAGCCGTCGGCACCACGCTGGTCGCGGGTGATGAATCCGTGCAACTCGCCTCGGCTGATGTGCTCGCCGCCCCCGGGCAGGGCGAGCACCATGCAGCACACGAAGTGCGCGGCCATCGAGGTGTCGACGTCACGGGTCTGAGCGAGAAGTAGGTCGATGTTGGCCTGATCGGCGCCGTGCGTCCCGGCCCACCGGGCGCTGAACACGCCTGGAGCGCCGCCCAGCACATCGACACACAGGCCGGAGTCGTCGGCAACAGTCGGCAGCCCGGTAGCGTCTGCGACAGCGCGCGCTTTGAGCGTAGCGTTCTGCTCGAAGGTCACGCCTGACTCCACGACGTCCTGCACATCAGGGAATTCGGAGACGTTGACCACCTGGATGCTCGGTAGTGCGGATAGCAACGCCTGGAACTCGCGTAGCTTGCCGGCGTTTCGGGTGGCGAGGACGACGGTCGTCATCGCCGTGACGTGACCAACGGCAGTGCCAGCGCCTCGTGCTGGCGGCGGGTGAGGTCTTCGATGCCACCGGCAGCCAGTGCCAGCAGGCTGTCCAGCTCGGAGCGGTCGAAGGGTGCGCCCTCGGCGGTGCCCTGAACCTCCACGAAGCCGCCCGTTCCGGTCATCACCACGTTCATGTCGGTCTGCGCAGTGGAGTCCTCCGGGTAGTCCAGGTCCAGTACCGGCTGCCCTTCGACGATCCCGACACTGATGGCTGCGATCGAACCCGTCAGCGGCTTGGCATTCTTGGCGATCAACCCCTTGGTGCGCGCGTCCTCGATCGCGTCCGACAGCGCGATGTAGGCGCCGGTGATCGACGCGGTGCGCGTGCCGCCATCGGCCTGCAGCACATCGCAGTCGAGCATGATCGTGTTCTCGCCCAGCGCCTCCATGTCGATGACGGCTCGCAGGCTGCGACCGATCAACCGGGAGATCTCGTGGGTGCGTCCGCCGACCTTGCCCTTACGGGACTCGCGGTCCGAGCGGGTGTTCGTGGCGCGCGGCAGCATCTCGTACTCCGCAGTGATCCAGCCGGTGCCTCGGCCTTTCATCCAGCGCGGAACACCCGTCGTGAACGACGCTGCCACCAGCACCCGGGTCTTGCCGAACTCCACCAGCACGCTGCCCTCGGCGTGGTCCAACCATCCCCGGGTGAATCGCACCTCGCGCAGCTGATCTACAGCCCGGCCGTCGTGTCGGGCAACGCTGAGTGCGGGTGAGTCGGGAGGCGTTTGTGTCATAGCTCCACGATAGGAGTCACCCCTGTCAACGCTTCACCCCGTCCACTTCGCCCACCATGAAGGGTCAGATGTCCCAGGTGACCCCGGCTTCGGCGAGCTCAACCTCGCCGGGCCAGACGGTCGAAGCCTCTTTGCGACAGGTGTGCGGGTCGTTCCATGGTGGAATGTGCGTCAGCATCAGTCGCTGCACGCCGCCGGCGTCGAGCGTTGCCTGCGCCGCGCGCGCACTCGAAAGATGGATATTCTCGTCCGTGTCGCGACCCTCTACGAACGCAGCGTCGGCAAGCGCCAGATCGGCGTCCTTCAGTAGCCCTGACAAGGCCCGGCAGGTATCGGTGTCACCGGTATAGGCCAGGGTGCGCCCGTCGGCTTCGACTCGCACCCCGTACGCCTCGACGGGGTGATTGACGCGGGTGGGTGTGATCGTGAACGGCCCGACCGTGAAGGCCCGACCGCCTCGCAGCGTGCGGAAGTCGAACTGCGGGTCCAACCCGTGAACGTCCCGGGTCTCGGCCAGCGTGACCCCGTTGGCTCGTGAGATGCGGGCGCCGATGTCCTGGGGCCCGTACACCGGCAGCGGCGAGTGCGAGCCGCCGGCGATGGTGGGGTCGTACTTCTGCACGACGAACAAACCGCACAGGTCCAGGCAGTGGTCGGGGTGCAGGTGACTGATGACGATGGCGTCGATCTCGTCGAGTCGGACATGGCGCTGCAGTGGGCCGAGCGCACCGTTTCCCAGATCGAGCACCAAGTTCCAGGTGCGGCCCTCGTGTTCGGCGCGCACGAGGTAGCACGATGCGGGTGAATCGGGGCCGGGGAAGGAGCCGGAGCAGCCGACGACGGTCAGTTTCATGACACCGACCCCAGCACAGCGTGCTCTTGCCCTGACTGCTGCTCCACTGCGCGCGCATCGGCGAGCAGCACCGGATGCTGCGCGAAGTTGTTGACGAAGACGTGATCGAACTCCGGCCCCATCCCCAAGAACCGCTTGGACAAGGCCCGAAAGCGTTGGGGGTCACCGGTCGTGGTGAACGAGTGTCCGGGCGCCGGGAGATGGTCGGGGCGTTGCTCACCGCTGTCGGCGAGAAGCCGGAAGACATCTTTGGCGGTCTCTTCAGCTGAGGACACCAACGTGACGTCCTCACCCATTACGTAGGAGATCACCGCGGTCAGCAACGGGTAATGGGTGCAACCGAGAACGAGGGTGTCGACGCCGCGGTCCCGCAGCGGCTGCAGGTACTCCCGGGCAACAGCAAGCATCGCCGGCCCGCCGGTCACCCCGCCCTCGACCATGTCGACGAATCGAGGGCACGGTTCGCTGGTCACCATCAGCTCGGGAGCGGCAGCGAACGCATCGAGATAGGCCCCGGACTGGTGGGTGCCCTGGGTAGAGATGATACCGACGCGGCCGTTGCGGGTCGCCCGTACGGCGCGGCGGACGGCGGGGCGGATCACCTCGACGACGGGCACGTCGTAACGTTCGCGCGCGTCATGAAGGACCGCCGCACTGGCGGTGTTGCAGGCGATCACCAGCACCTTGACCCCGTGGTCGACCAACCGGTCCAAACACTGCAGCGCGAATTCGCGGGTCTGGGCGATCGGGCGCGGACCATACGGAGCACGGGCCGTGTCACCGAGGTAGGCGACTGATTCGTGGGTCAACTGATCGAGCACAGCGCGCGCGACAGTGAGACCGCCGTAGCCGCTGTCGAAGATCCCGATCGGAGCGTCAGACACGAAACCATGGTAAAAGGCCCGGCACCTACTTACCCCACGATCAGCAGGAGATGTTGATCACGCGTCAGCCTCGTGTCTGTCGTGCCGCACGAACGGGTTACGCAGGGTGCCGATGCCCCCGACTTCGACCTCGACGCGCTGGCCGGGCTGCACCGCTCCGACTCCTTCGGGCGTACCCGTCAGGATCACGTCGCCTGGCAGGAGTGTGAAGGCCTGCGATACGTAGGCGATCAGTTCCGGAACGCCGTGGATCATGTCCGCCGTCGTGCCGTCCTGCACCAGCACGCTGTCGAGACGGGTGCGGATCGCGAGGTCTTCGGTGTCCAGGTCAGTCTCGATCCACGGCCCGAGCGGGCAGAACGTGTCGAAACCCTTGGCACGCGCCCACTGACCGTCCCTCGTCTGCAGATCGCGAGCCGTCACGTCGTTGGCACAGGTGTATCCGAAGACAACCGACATCGCGTCGGCAACCGAGACGTTGCGGCATATCCGACCGATAACGACCGCGAGCTCACCCTCGTAGGCGATCTCCTCGCTCTGGCTCGGCATCACCACCGGGTCGTCCGGACCGATGACGGCGGTGTTCGGGATCAGGAACATCAGCGGCTCGGTGGGCGGTTCGCCACCCATCTCACGTGCGTGAGCCGCGTAGTTCTTACCGATGCCGATCACCTTGGACCGCGGGATGACCGGAGCCAGCAGTCGCACCTCGTCGACGGTCGTCGTCACTCCGGTGAGTTCGATCTTGGAGTAGAGCGGGTCGCCGCTGATCTGCGCGA
>JAABUM010003892.1_pt1 | contig 17594 bp, 13 predicted proteins | sample 5559161 | NCBI WGS metagenome assembly JAABUM01 (sample SAMN10711868, study PRJNA513369) | rock metagenome | isolation source: Antarctica rocks | place: Antarctica: Victoria Land, Siegfried Peak nord | reverse complement strand
TTCCTACATCGAGGTGTTCTACAACCGCAAACGACGGCATTCCGCACTGGGCTACCTGAGCCCGCACGATTACGAGCAGACCATGCTTAACTGACTGTCCACGTTATCGGGGGAAGTCCAACTGAGGGAGCTTGCCATTGAGAACCCATTAGCCGCCCAAGTACTGTTTCAACTCCACATTGGTGCTACTGAGGGTTGGTCGTGGTGCCGCAAGCAGAGGCAGCCTTCAGCGGTTTCAACTCCACATTGGTGCTACTGAGGGTCAAGGGACTTCTCGCAACGGACAAACCTCAGTGCATGTTTCAACTCCACATTGGTGCTACTGAGGGAAGTGCTCGAGGTTGGCCTGGTGATCGTCGCTGTCAAGTTTCAACTCCACATTGGTGCTACTGAGGGGTACGAAGACAACCTCAACGCCTGGATGCAGGCGAAGTTTCAACTCCACATTGGTGCTACTGAGGGCTTGCCCACCGCCTGCTCCAGTTCGGCCTTGGCCAACGTTTCAACTCCACATTGGTGCTACTGAGGGGAGCCATTGATGAGCCGCCTTACGTTTTCCTTGATCTGTTTCAACTCCACATTGGTGCTACTGAGGGCGGCTCGTAAAATTCGGTGCCGACGCCGTTTTCGAATGTTTCAACTCCACATTGGTGCTACTGAGGGAGTTGAGGCGCTCACCCTCGAGCAGCACCTCATCTCGGTTTCAACTCCACATTGGTGCTACTGAGGGAACACTCTACGGATTCATCGGCGTCACTGAGAAGTTTCAACTCCACATTGGTGCTACTGAGGGCGGCAGCGCGGCGAAGGCTCTGGCGGCAGATTAACAGTTTCAACTCCACATTGGTGCTACTGAGGGGCAGAGCCTGGAGTTCGTGCGCTTCAGCAAGGACGGGGTTTCAACTCCACATTGGTGCTACTGAGGGAAGTGGGTAGTTAATCGCGCGAAGGGCACTTATCGTGTTTCAACTCCACATTGGTGCTACTGAGGGTGGTGCTCGACAGCGACGGGCGAGAGTTCGGTCTGTAGTTTCAACTCCACATTGGTGCTACTGAGGGCGTGCTGGTTGCGGGGCCTGATGGCGTCCTGGCACAGTTTCAACTCCACATTGGTGCTACTGAGGGTAGATCCAAAGGCTTTAGTCAAAGGCTTTAGTCCATCGTTTCAACTCCACATTGGTGCTACTGAGGGCGTATCTGCGCAGTGATAATTGGGTAGATGCCAACAAGTTTCAACTCCACATTGGTGCTACTGAGGGTGCCGGAGGCCGAGGAGTTCCACACCCGCCACACCCGAGTTTCAACTCCACATTGGTGCTACTGAGGGCTTGACCTCGCCGTTCTTCATGCGATTAAAGCCAAGTGTTTCAACTCCACATTGGTGCTACTGAGGCGCGTTTTTTGTCGATTGAGCACATAAAGCACTTGCGTTTCAACTCCACATTGGTGCTACTGAGGTCCGGCACAAGCCGGCAGCAACCTCAGCATCACCTTCGGTTTCAACTCCACATTGGTGCTACTGAGGTACTTGTAAGTACTTGTAAGCTCAGGCGAGGCCTCAGTTTCAACTCCACATTGGTGCTACTGAGGTGCAGCACGGACGTGCGGCCCATCAAGGCGCTCATCGCGTTTCAACTCCACATTGGTGCTACTGAGGTTGGCGCACTCGCCCAGCAGGTCGTCGCAGGGCAGGTTTCAACTCCACATTGGTGCTACTGAGGTCGACTGCGGGCACCTTCTCGCCCCAGTCGTCGCAGTTTCAACTCCACATTGGTGCTACTGAGGAAATGTGCCCAACCCACTGAGCAACCTTTCCAACATGAGTTTCAACTCCACATTGGTGCTACTGAGGACCACAGCCGCCCGCGAGGGCGTGCGCGTCGAGGCGAAGTTTCAACTCCACATTGGTGCTACTGAGGTCCGGATGGTACGGCGTGGTGCTGATGTCGCGGGGCAGTTTCAACTCCACATTGGTGCTACTGAGGCCACTTGCTGCCCGTGCCGACCGCGCCCGCCTGGTTTCAACTCCACATTGGTGCTACTGAGGTTGTGGTGCAGTACTTGGACGTGCGCGCCGATCTTGGTTTCAACTCCACATTGGTGCTACTGAGGACGTCTTCATCGCCTTCAGTGACGCCCCCACGTGGCGGTTTCAACTCCACATTGGTGCTACTGAGGATTGACGCTCGGACTGGGCGGCACTGCCATCGAAATCAAGTTTCAACTCCACATTGGTGCTACTGAGGATGAGCGGGCGGCGCGAAAATGGGACGGGCATTCGCAGTTTCAACTCCACATTGGTGCTACTGAGGCGTGGTCGGCGACTTCAAACGAGCGCGCGAGGAAGGGTTTCAACTCCACATTGGTGCTACTGAGGTGCGGTCGGCGAGATGTTGGCGATGTCAGCGGTGCTAGTTTCAACTCCACATTGGTGCTACTGAGGTTCGACCCCGCGATTTGGGACGGCGACAACGACGCGCGTTTCAACTCCACATTGGTGCTACTGAGGTCCAAGTGCTGGCCTTTGCCTCATCTTTGCCGCTCACGTTTCAACTCCACATTGGTGCTACTGAGGCCGCCCGTACCATCGAGCCAGGTGCCGGCGTGCGGGGTTTCAACTCCACATTGGTGCTACTGAGGCCTTCAACACCGTCTCCTACAACGGGAGGGGCATACGTTTCAACTCCACATTGGTGCTACTGAGGCCAGACGTGGCCGACATCGCCGCAACCGTGCTCGAAGTTTCAACTCCACATTGGTGCTACTGAGGTTGGCAAAGGTCGCCTGGTTCGCGCCCGTGCCGACAGTTTCAACTCCACATTGGTGCTACTGAGGCGGGCACAGGACGCAATCCGCACCTGCTGACCTGTCGTTTCAACTCCACATTGGTGCTACTGAGGCTGTACGAGAACGCCAGGGGCACCGGGCATCTGGGGTTTCAACTCCACATTGGTGCTACTGAGGTCCGTGCCTTCGATGACGCAGCCGAGCTCACTTCTTTGTTTCAACTCCACATTGGTGCTACTGAGGTCGTCGATGACAGGGCGCAGGACGTTGCGAGTCAAGAGTTTCAACTCCACATTGGTGCTACTGAGGTCAGCAAAATCTCGATCTGCTGCAGCGCGATGACGGGTTTCAACTCCACATTGGTGCTACTGAGGTGTGAGCGTCGCCTTCTCGTGGAAGCTCACCTTCATCGTTTCAACTCCACATTGGTGCTACTGAGGACACCTCGAAAGGCATCAAAAATAGCCGCTTCAGGCAGCTAAAGTTATACATCTTCGAGAGGTTTTGGCTCTTGACAATCGTCAAGCTGTAATGCATCCGAATTGTCAAGGAGCCGACGACGAATGGCCTGGGACTTCCTGAGCTTACAGGAACGTGGCGGTCGTCGCACGCTCGCGGCCCATCACGCGCTTCTCCCAGCCTTTGGGGTTGCCGATGCAGTAGAACAGCACGCTGTCACTCTTGGGCTCGATGATCTGGGCCAGGTCGAGCTGGATCTTCTTGAAGTCGGCCTCGCTCACCTCGCCCTCGAAGACCGAGTTCTGGATCCACGTCAGGTGGCGGCGCAGCGTCCTACACACCTTGCCCACGCGCTCCGTCCCCACGTCATACACCAGAATCAGGTACATCATCGCCTCCCGCGCCTCAAGTACTTGCCGATTCTTGAGGCGCTACCACCACATCTTGAAGGGCGCGTAGGTGCTCATTCCGAGCATATGACGCGCCAGCCCATAGCACTCCAGGCGCACCAGGCGGCGGTAGCTGACCTTGCGGCCCAGCCCGCGGTGCTCGATGGTGTCGCGCAGCCTCTCGTCCCACGCCTCGGTCACGATGCGGCGCCCCTTCTCCTTCAGGACGCAGAAATTCAGCCCCGACTCGAAGTGCTCGGGCCGGATCTCGCCGTTGTTGACCAGCTTGAAGATCAGGCGGTCACACAGGATCGGCTTGAAGATCTCCGCGATGTCCAGGGCCAGCGAGAACCTCCTCGCGCCCGGCTCGTGCAGGAACGAGATCAGCGGCGACAGCGGAGTGCGGTAGATCTCGCTCAGAGCCAGCGTGTAGCACAGCGAGTTGGCAAACGAGATCAGCGCGTTGATCGGGTTGTCGGGCGGGCGGCGCACGCGCTTGGTGAACTCGGCCCAGGAGGGGCTCAGGATCAGGGGCCACGCCTCGTAGTAGCGCGCCCGCATCGTCCCCTCGAGCCCCATCACGCCCGGCACGTCGGACGCCCCAGCCAGCTTGGCGCGCTCGGATTCAATCGGCACAATGAAGGGGCTCAGGTCGCGCCCACGGCTGGGCGAGCCGTAGTACTTGAGGTTCTTCAGGATGTTGTACGAGGCGCCATCGACCAGCGAGCGCGCCAGCTCGACGCGCTTCTTCGCGTCGCTGTAGTGCCCGACCTGCTGTACCAAGAGGCTGCCCGAATGCACTTCCTGGCGCGGCAAGAACGAGCCGGTGTAGAAGCCGAAGTAGTTGAAGAAGTGGATCGGGATGCGGCGGGCGCCTGCGAAGTTGAAGAACTTGGTGTTGAAATCCATCTCGCCAAAGACATAGAGCGAGTCCACGTCCTCGACCGGAACGGGCCGCTTGGCCGAGATCGCGCGCGAAGGCGAAAGGCCATTGTGCCACTCCTGGGCATCGCCGCAAGTACTTGCAGCCGCTTCCAAAGCATCGGGCGCCGCCATCTCAGAAGCGGGGAACATCTCCTCGAAGGACAGTTCGTCCGGCCCCAGGTCTTCGAGCACGCAGGAGGCTTGAGGCGTGGCATCGGGTAGCGCCAAGTCGTCGCCGTCCTCGCGCTCGCCCGCGTAGGCGTGCAGGTACAGCGTGTTGTGCTTGCGCACCAGGCGCCCGTTCGAGAACACAAAGTAAGGTCGTCGCATCGGAACCTCGCTGAGCGAAAATTCGGCTCTCCAAGTACTTGCAGCACTCGAATAGCTTCTGTATTAAGTTGGGAAGTCGAGCAGAAGTGCGTCTGCAAGTACTTGAGGCGTCGCTTAGCTCCAGCAGAGCTCGAAGTAGGCGCACTTCTCGCAGAAGGATTTCTTGGTCAGGCGCGGCGGCACTGCCTCGGCTTCGATGATGCGCGCGGTGCCTTCGAGGGCAGCTTGCAGCTCGGCTTGCGCCTCTGGCGTGAGCTCGATCTTGTCGTTTCGCTTGAGCAGCGGGTAGTCGATCTGGCCGCGCGCGGGCACGCCCTTGTCGCGCAAGATCGAGAGATAGAGCAGCATCTGCAAGCGGTGCGCGGCCTCGACGGAGCGGCCCTTCTTGACTTCGTGGACGAGGGTCGTGCCATCGTCGTCTCGTTCCAGCTCGGCCCAGTCGAGCACGATGCGCGCATCAATGCTGATGGCTTTTTCCTCACGCCCGTAAGTACTTGCGTCCAGCATCTTGCCGATCTGGACGGCCTCGTTCTCGCGCTCCATCTCGACGCCGCGCGAGAAGAGCCACAGCTTGCGGTGGCAGACCACGTAGTAGTTGACCTGCGTCCCCGTGATGCGAGAGGTGTCAATTGTCATGGTTCCTCCTATAAAATCACGCCGCTGGGGTCGGAGGTGTGGAGTTGCAGCCCGGTTTCTGCTGAGTAATCAGCCCCAGGATGCGCCAGACGGCGCAGGCCGCACACGTCGTCCAACTCGTTACGCGACGGCTCAACTGTTGGAAGAACTTTACGCTCGCAACGCACCGCGACGACGCGCCCGCTCATCTTGCGCAGTTGGTTTTCGAGCGCGATGTTCAGCGGGCGCATCTCGTTGAAGCTCGCACGGCGCTTGAAGGCATCCGCGATGTCGGCGCGTATCGCCTGCATCTCGTTCCAGTTCGTGTCTTCATCTCCTGCGGGTACGTAGAGGCGGAATTCCTCGCCGAACTCGCGCTCGTCGATGAGCCGAAAGCTGCCCACGACAGGGAAGTTGAAATCGCCGATGTACTCAATCAAGTTGGCGTGCTCATCACGCTGGTCGTGCACGCGTAGAGAATGGTCGCCGATAGCGAAGTTGTGCGCCATGCGCTTGAAGAACTCGCGCTGCACTTCGAGCAGATCGCGCTCATCAGTGGCCTCGGGCAGTGCTTGCGTGGTGTGCTTGAGCAGCGCCTTGTCGGATGGGTGCCTGTAAATGAGTTCCGCGCGCGGTTTGCCCTTGTCACCAATCAGCGTGAAGAAGAAGACGCGGCCCCGCTCGCGCAGGCCGTTGCGGTTACAGCGTCCCGCCGATTGGATCAAGTTGGGTAGCGGGCACAAATCGCGGAAGACGACCGAAAAATCTACGTCAACTCCGGCCTCGATGAGCTGAGTTGAGATTAAGATCACGCGCTGCTTCTGCTCCGGCTTCAGCATCTCGCGGCAGAGTTGGATCTTGGCGCTGCGGTCGTCCAAAATGAAGTGCGTGTTGAGCAGAATGACGTGAGCACCCTTCATGTTACGGTTCTTCGTCAGCTCTTCGTAGAGCGCGCGGGTGTCGGCGATGGTGTTGAGGATGACGAGAGTGGAGCCTTCCTCGGCTTCGACGGCGTCCGCCAGTTGAGCCGCGCTCAACTCGCCGCGAGGCTCGATGCGGTAGCGGTCAAAGACATCTTGCTGGAAGTGCGCCTCGAAATCCAGCAGATCTTCGGGCCTTTTGTATTCGGGGAAGAGGCGCTTCGGTTGCTGCTTGTCGGGCGTTCCAGGCTGAGACACCATTTCCAGGTGCGGCATGGTGGCCGTCGAGAGGATGGCGTAGCAGTCGAAGTGCTTGCACCACTCGCGCAGGTAGGCCGCGAAGAAGATATACAAGCGCGGCGGCAGCGCCTGCACTTCATCGAGCAAGAAGATGGTGCGCTTGAAGTTGGGCAGCTTGAGTAGCGTGGCGTTGCGGTTCGAGAGCAGGGTCTCGAAGAGTTGCACGAAGGTCGTGATGGTGAAAGCGCCGTCGAAGGTCTGCCCCGAGAAATGCTCTTGCGCCAGGCGCTCGGAAGCTGCGGGATCGGTTTCAATCTGGGCCAGCAAATCATCCAGAGCCGGGTTCTGAGCGCGCGAGTCCAGGCGCGTCACGAACTCAGGGTTCTCGCTCCACACACCTCGGCACACGCCCTCGACCTGCTCGGTGATGGAGAGGAACGGCAACGCGTAGAGCACGCTGTGATTGGGATGCGAGCGGCGAATCTCATCGGCCAGAGCCAACAGGATAAAGGTCTTGCCCGCTCCTGTCGGCGCCGTCAGTGTGAAGACGCGCTCGTCGCTACCCAGCTTTTCACGCAGAGAAGCCACAGCTTCCTCGCGTATCGTGGTGCGAACTTGGTTGATGGGCTTACCCGCGTGCTCGCTGGTTTTGTGACTTGCAAGTACTTGCAGCAGGGCAGGAGAGAAGTTGTCGCGCGCCCAATCGAGTTGCTCGTCGCGCCGGAATCGCTTGTTGTCTCCGGCGTCGCGCTTGTCCGATTCGATGAGCGAGGCGAACGAAAACTGAGTGCGCAGCCAGAAATCCAGCGGGCGCTCGATCTTCTCCAGCGCCTTGCCCGCGATTCCATTCTGAAAATCCCAATTCTTGCGCGCGTCGGCGTCGCCCATCTCGAACGTTTGGTGCCCGAGCCACTGCTTCAGGAACGGCGAGGCCGCCACATCGGGCTGCGTGGCCATGAAATTAAACAGCCGCTCGCTCTCGTCCGCGTTCAAAATGGCGCGCAGGTGTGGCAGCGAGCCGTGGTGGTGCGCGATCAGAGCGAGCACAGCCCACATCTCTTCGCGCTTCAGGCCCAGCGACGCGAGGTGTGGGTTGCGCGCGATGTAGTTCAGAAACGCCAACGCGCTCAGATACGAGTGGTGGTCGTAGCCCGGCGGCTTGGTGCCGCCGAGCTTGGTCTGGAAGTTAGGGTTGAGCTTGCCTAGGTCGTGAAACAGCGCGGCCACGCGCGCGATGGGCGAGTCCGTGTGGCGCTCGACGCCCGCGAGCACCCCGTTCATGTGCACACGCAGCGGCTTGTGCGGATGCGAGCGTCGGATGTCGAGCGCGTGCGGCGTGCTGGCCGGGTTCAGATGAGGCACCATGATTCACCGTTGCTTAAGCGAATGTGCTCGCCCGTCGCCTTCAGGCTGGCGCCATCGGACGGGTAGGCGACGGACACGTAGCGGTCGGGCAGATTCCACCAGTCGTCGTTCTGGAAAGCGGGCAGCTTCTCGTAGCCCACGCGCAGGCCGCCCAAGCCTGGCTCCCAATTCGGGTTCTGGTCGCGGCGCACGAAGCCTTGCGTCACGTATCCGCCCGAGGCCACTTCGCCTTCACATTCGCCGACGTAACTCAGTTCTGCTGGGCAGTTGTGCAGGCCCAGGACGGGCGTGTAATGCGCCTCGCTCTCGCGCACCGAACGGGCGAAGTCGCTCAAGTACTTGGAGGTGCGCTCGTCGCTCGCGTCGTGCAGGGCGAGTGTGACCAGGAAGTCGGGGTCGCGCAGGAACTCCATCTGCTTGGGCGCGCGCTCTGAAATCTCGCGCTTCAAGAAGTTCGAGCCATAAGTGGAGGCGCTGCGCAGCGTGAAGCCCCACGATTCCTTCTTGACCACGCCCTTGACGCGCACGCCGTAGCGCAAGCCGTCGCACAGCACCGGGAACAGCGCGCGCATCTCGCGGCGCTGGATGCCCAAGACGGCGCCCATCATCCCGACGAGGGCGGTCTTGGTGATGAGGTCGTGCGTGAGTGGATTGTTGTTCGTCTCGGGCTTGCGGAACTGCGCCCAGCGTCCCGCGATGCCCATTTGAAGCACACGCATGGCGCTCCTTTAGCTCAGGCCCATCGGCTCGAACTTCTCGAAGCCTGCAAGTACTTGGGCCAGCGCCTCGTCCTCGGTGTGGAAGCGCACGCGCTCGACCTTGTCGCTCGCAGCCGCCTGGCGCAGCTTGCCGAAGTCCAGCTCGTAATCGTCGCGCGAACGAAGCTGCTCATGTCGCTTCTCTTCTTGGCCTTCCAACTTGGTATTCAGGTCGATCATGCGATCCAAGCCGTAGAGCTTCTTGGTCGGTTGCGCGTAGACGATTTGGAGCAGCAAGAGCGAGTTCTGGTTCGACTTGGAGCGCGTGTTGGCGTTGTTGACCGAATCCCACAGCGCCACGAACATCGCCTCGACATCTTCGGGCTTGAGGCCGGTGATCTGGGCGGCGAAGGGATTGACCCAGCCGTGAATCTGGCACAGCGCGTAGGGCACGACCGTCGTGGTGCCGATGGCGCCGCGCGACTTGTCAGTGCTGGACGCGAACACTGACGTGTTCTGGTGCATCCGCAAATCAACTGCATTTAGCGACGGATTGAGTAAGGCGAATTGCACCGGCCCGGTCATGTTGATAGCCGCGCCCTTCTTGGTCAGGATGCCGCCGAAGAGACGCACGTCGATGAGCTGCTTGAGCGCGGCCTCGGCGTCGGCTCCGGCCAGATCGCCCTTGAGCTTGATGAAGCGGTCAGCCGAGCCAGACTTGGCTTTCTCTTCTGTCGCGGCTACGCTCGCAACTTCGCCGTCAGCAGCGCCCTTCTTGGCTTTGGGAGCGACTTGCAGCGAGGCGTCGTTGAGCACGTAGATGCTGTTGGGATCGGAGAGCGCGAAGTGGTCGCGGATGAAGCGCTTGATGCGCACATCGGAAACCAGAATCTTCTTGGTCTCCTCGTCGTAGCGCTGCTCGCCGGTGAAGGGATCGCCGTTTGGCACCGAGTAGGTGCTCTCGTACAGGAACAGAATCTCCGACTTGGAAACGGGAAGCGTGCTGTTGTCCATCAGTTCTCCTCCATAGAGCCTACAAGTACTTGTGGCGCCTCGTCTGAATCAGCGGCGTCGGTTGTGGCTGTTTCCTTCTTGGGAATGGGCGCGTAGTAGCTCTCGAAAAAGCCGAAGGCGCACTCGTCCTTGTCGTAGCGGCCTGTGAAATCTTTGAGTTCGAGAGCGATCGCGCGCGATGTGGCGTAGGTGAAACCGATGCAATCGTGCATGATGAGCTTCTGGTTCAGCTCGTTGACGAGCGCGACGAGATCGGCCTTGGAGCCGATGCGACGCGACAACAGCCCGGCGTAGTTCTTGTCGAACGAGTTGATGCGCGTGCGGAGCGGGCGCGCCAGCTTGCCCAGCAAGAGGCCGATCTTGTAGCTTTGCGACTCTTTGATGTCCATCAAGTACTTGTCTCCTTCGATCTGGATGCGTGTCAGGAACAGGAAGTCGTAGCGCAGGAACGGGAAGAACTCGTTCCCCTCGCGCAGGTGGAACTCGGACTTCTCGATCAGCGCGGGCAGCAGGATCGGGTCGCGGAAGTAGGTGCCGGTGTAAATCTGTGGCAGCACTTGGAAGAGGTGGCTCTGATACTTCTTCTTGGCGGTCGTCATGTCGCCCACCAAGCTCTTCAGCGAGCCAGCCACCGAAAGCGACCTGTAACCTTTCTTGGACGGCGGCATCTCGCGCTCGCGCATCTCTTCGATCTCCGCGCGCATCTTTCGGATTTGCGTGGCGATGTGTGACAGCTTGGAGCGGTCAAGTCCAGCGACTTCAACCGCATCAATTGTCACCTTGCCCTCCTTCTTGCAGAAGATACAATCAAACTGCGTGAAAGACTTAGAGCAGTCCTCACCAAAAAGGAATTTGAAGAGTTCATCCGCCGCATCACTTTCGAATGTAGGGCCTGTATTTTGAGCCGAGATCTGGCCCTCTTTGGTTTCAATCCCACCGTCTTCGATGCTCGATTGATGAAGGAAGAACCTCTCGATATCTGATGCTTCGATTCTGTCGCCACGAGGCAAGACAACAATGCTCAGGTCGTGCGCCCTTGCAACTGCGGTACGGGAGCAGTCGATGGCATAAATCAGGTTCAACGCTTGATCGCGTGAGAATTGGGCAACTTTGTGAGCGTTACGCGAACCGAAGTCAGGCATCCAATGAACCTTCCCAGACAGGGTCTTATGTAGAGCCGCGTCGATGACGTAGTGGGAATCACTCGTCGCAGCAAAGAAGCTGGAAAGCAACTGCGTATTGAGCACCTCGAACTCGGGCAGCTTGTGCCACGGCTGGCCTTCGTAATCGAAATGCAGGTAGACGTTGCGCTCGGCCCGCAGAAAATCCGTGATCGCCTCAATCTGCGTGCGGAACGAGCGGCGGAAGTTGTCCAGGTGCTCACTCTTGAACAGCGTAGCGTCCGCCTCACCACGCAGAAACGAGTTGACGCGAAACGCCGCCGCTCCGCTGCCAGGATCGCCGAGCCGAAAGTTGCCGTCCTCGCCCGTCTTGGTGATGGTGCGATACACATCGCCCATCAAGTACTTCTTGAGCGAGTCGGCATCCGAGGTCTTGAAGTTCAGGTAGAACAGCCCTTTGTACTGCGACTCGCCTTCGAGCAATTCGCGCTGTCCAAAGTCAAACGAGCCGTCTTCATTGACCCGAACCGCCCAGTATTGAACCGGGTTGTCCTTGGATGGCAACGGTGCGGGCTTCACGTAGCGATGATGCTTCAGCCCTTCTTTCGATTCGCGCAGCACGGCTCCGATTTCCAGCAGCGTGTCAAGCATGACGACCTCCTTCAGTAAGTAGCGGGAAGTGGAAGAGCCAGGCGCGGTGCTATTGAATAGGAAAGCACCGAGAGTGGATCTCTTGCAGTGTTTCAACCCGCTGCCTGGCTCAGCAGCACGAAGCTTACCCTGCACGCTTACCAACTGCAAGAGACCACTTCGGTTTCCAAATTGTGCCTACATTCGGTCCGCAGTATGCTTTGTCCGCATGAAGCGAAGCCTTGGCCTCTACGCGGGCGGCGATTGGTCGGGGAAGCCGGACAAGCCTTCGGGCGCCATCGACATCTTCGCCTTCTGTGTAGCGGCCTTTCCTGACGTGGAGGTGTTGAACGCTGAGGCTCTTGCTCTGCGCCAAGAGTTGGGGATGCCGCTGGACGAGGAGTTCCACGGCCACGAGATGAGCGACGCCATGAACGCTGCCGTCATCGAGATGGGGCTGCGTTTGGAGATGCGTGTCGGCGCCCTCCTGGTGAACAAGAGCGCGATCCCCTTGAGAGGCCAGCTCATTCTGCCATCGCCTACGCGCTTCACCCGTGAGATCGCGCTGCGCTTGCTGGAGCGGTTCGTGGCGGGGTGCCCACTGCAGCGATTGTGGCTTGATGAGGACATCAAGGGACGCGCCGCGCAACAGAGTTTTGAAACAGAGGTGCGTCAGGTGAGCCACGCGCATCATCCTGCAAGTACTTGCAGGGCGGACTTTCGCCGCTCCCACACCAACGTGCCGGTGCAAGTGGCCGATGTAGTGGCCTACGTGCTGTCGCGCCAGGCGCGCGGCGTAAGCTTTGGGTCGCCGCTGCAGAATGCGCTGCGCAAGTTGCGCAGCAGTCCACAGCACCTGATCTTGGGACCTGTGCCTTGGGAAGAGTGAGGGGAGGGGAAGAAAGGTGACCTGCGGCCCTATCCGTGCCCAGCCCATCGGCGAAGCCGAGGGCGGCAGCGGTAGCTGCACTTCAGCGCGGAAGTCCGTTCGGCGAACGTTCGGGCCGCAGGAACGATTACGCATCCTATGATGCAATAATCCCGCGCCAAGTTCCACCCCGGTAGCCCCTTGCCTCATGGCGCCACCTCGATCATCCCGAAGCCCGCCGCGTTCTTTTCGCCCAGGCCCGCTTCGAGAGCCGTGCGCATCAACTCGGTTGAGCCGGTCATGGTGAACGGGCACACCACGCCCACGATGTGGATGTCCTTGTAGGCGATGAGCTTGGTGCCCGCGTGCTTCTGGTTCTTGCGGCTCTCCAAGTACTTAGCATCCCACTCCAGCCTCAAGCTCTCGTCTTCAGGCGGCTTGCCGAACAAGGCGCGGTGCTTGGCGAGCAAGTTCTGGCGCAATCTCTCGCTCATCTCAGGGTCGCCGGGACGCAAGTACTTGCACGCGCTCCGTCCCGGCACGCCCACCGAGGCCACGACCGGCGACAGGCAGCGCCCGCGCATCGTAGGGCTTAGCTCAGGATTGGGCAGCGTCTCGACGCTCGCGACCGGGAAGATCGCTTCTCCCACGCGCATCTCGCCGCTCTGCAGCAAGCCCGAAGCGAAGGCGTGCAGGAATGGATCGAGAGGCGAGGCGATCTGCCAGTGCATCTCGCCGGGCAACAGGCGCAAGAGGCCGTGCCTGGCGTCCTGGAGGACAGAGCGTTGCGGGAACAGCGATGAGAAGACGAACCCCTTGAAGCGGCGCGACATTCCAGCCCGCGCTTCGGAGGGCGGTGTGTCCTCCGGCAAGGCGTAGCCCTCGTGATGGAGGAAGCGCGCGTAATCCGAGTCGCCCTTCTCCAACAGCGCATACACCGCGCCGGTCAGGGCGTGGTGGTAGTCCAGCGAAATCACCGTCTCCCGCTCGATACAAAGCGTCACCAGCATCCGCATAAAGTGATCTTCCTCCCGAGAAGTCGCGCCTTTCTTCGCCTGCGCACAGCATTATGTGATACGCAGGAGGACAAGTACCTGTCCTCCTGCTCCCAAACCCGATTATTTTTCCTGCAAGTACTTGAGGCTCAGCCGGTGCCTGCGGCGACTATTCTACTTGCCCGCCTCCTCGGCCTCGTCGCAGGCATACAGCGCCGCCATCGCCTGGGCCTGGGCGCGCATCTGCCGGCGCAGCTCGGGAGGCTCCAGAACTTCTACCCTGGCGCCCCACGAGAGCAGCTCGCTCCGGATCTCCTCCAGACCCGAGACCGTGCCGCGCAGGATCAGGGCGTCCTTGTTCTGCTTGTCGGCTTCGAGGGTGTGGCGGAAGGGCCACTTGCGGCGGCGCGCCCAGCGGGCGATCGAAGCGTCGAAGCGCACCACGATGTCGTGGGGTTCGCCTCTGAGCGTGCCCAGCGAGTTCTGCATCCAGCGCGCGAGCGAGAAGCCCGGCTGAAGCTGGAACTTCTCGCCGGTGCTCCTGAGCCCGCGCACGCCGTCGAGCGCGAAGAGGCGCACCTCGCGACGCTGGTGGCAGAAGCCGACCAGCTGCAGGTAGCCCTGGGGCATGGTGATGGCGTAGGGGTCGATGCGGCGCCAGGCGCAACGGTCGCTCGACAGCGAGTAGTAGTGCATCTCCAGCGTCTCGCGCCGGGTCGCCGCGCTCAGGATCTCGGCCCAGGGAGCCGCCTGGTAGTCGCGCCGCGTGGCACTGCCCGGCTCGACGGCCTGGTGCGCCAGGTCAGCCTCCTCGCGCAAGGCGAGCGGCAGGCGGCCCAGCAGCTTCTCGAAGGCGCGCCTGGCCAGCACCTCGTGCGGAGAGCCCGCAGGAACCGCGCCCTGCACCAAGGCCAGGGCCAGCAGGTCATCGAAGGAAAGCTCGACCGCCTGACATTCCAGGGCACGCTCCAGGACGTAGGCCCGGCGGCCACGGTCGTAGGTGACCCGAGCCCCGGCTTCGCCCAGGGTGCTCAAGTCGCGCCGCAGCGTCCGAGTGGTCACGCCGCAGCGCCCGGCCAGATCGCGGGCGGTGAGGTGCTGGCCGGACGCCAGGGTGTTGTAGATCAGGAACAGCCGCGCCAGGCGGCTCAGCCTCTCGTCATCGGGGTGCATAAGGATCCACGGCTTCCTCTTCTATGAAAGGCACTGGGCAGTCGTTCTATTTTTCCCACACATCGCTCGCCCCTGCGCGGCAAGCCAAGTTGACGCAGCGCGACGGCCGACGCATCGGCCAGCCCTTTTCCTATCCGGCCAAGATCAACAGGGTCCTTTCTGCTTCCGTAAAGAGTATCCGGGCCTGCTTGTCGTGGTGCCGGGCATTTCCCTTGATGGTGACGCCGACAGAAGCGCCCCACAAGCATCTGCGGGGCAGAATGAACTTAACGCGATGGAGGAGCGAACGGCAGCTCAAGCGGCCCGCGACGGATCGACTTCGACAACCTGGCTGAAGGCGTTGTTGGGCAGGGCCTAATCATGGACGCCCGCCCGCCGTAGGCCAATGCTGGCCGGTACCCGCTGCGCAAAGATCCCTCAGGAGTCAAAACCCTACAGGCGGCTACGGCTTGGTTGGGTCCGCCGCATCCCAACGAGGAGTTGGACGGGCAGCATCTTCTCCCACACCTTTTACCGTGGCGCGGCGTTGTTGCACGAATGGTCACGGCTGGGCAGAGCCGTTACTGTTTGGTGTGTGAAAACGAAACAGAAACGTCAATACCACCCGCCCAGGGGGCACCCGGCAACTGGCGCCAGTATAATGCGGCTCTGGTGCAGCGAGGGTCATTGACCCTGTGGGTGGATGAGGCGGCTGTGTCCGGCTGGCACAACCAGGAGAAGAGCGGTGGGCGTGGTGCCTCACGCACCTACTGCGACAGCGCCATCGTCTGTGCTCTGACTCTTCAGTCCGTCTACCACTTGCCCTTACGTACCATCCGCCCAGAGGGCACCCGGGCTTCCTGGGCTCGCTGTTTGGCCTGATGCAGGTGGATCTCTCCGTGCCTGACTTCAGCACGCTGTGCCGCCGCCGCCAAACCCTGGAGGTCGCGCTGATGGCCCGGCTTCCTGCAGGCCGCCTGCACCTGCTGGTGGATGCCAGCGGCTTTAAGGCGGGTGCCCTTTGGGCGGGGCGAGGGCGAGTGGAAGGTGCGCCAGCACGGCTACTCCAAGCGCCCGGGTGCCCTCTGGGCGCATGGCGCAAGCTGCCCATCGGGATCAATGAGACCACCGGGGAGATCGTGGCGGCCATGGCCAGCACCAATGACCTGCGCGATGATGCGCTGCTGGGCGATCTGCTGGCGCAGGTGCCGGGTGAGATCGAGCAGGTTTCGGGTGACGGCATCTCCGACACCGCCGCGTGCTACGGGCTGCTCCAAAAACGAGAAGCGCGGGCGGCGATTCCGCCGCGCCGCGGAGCCCGCAAGAGCCACAAGCCCGAGATGGCGGCGCGCAACGCCCACCTCAGGCGCATCCAACAGTTGAGCCAGGACGGAGAAGATGGGCGCAAGCGGTGGAAGCAGGAGGTCGGCTACCACAGGAGGAGCCTGGTCGAGACCGCTTTCTTCCGCTTGAAGACCCTCCTGGGCAACACCCTGAGCGCCCGCCACTTCCAAGCCCAGGCCAACGAGTTGTTCCTGCGTTGTGCCGCCCTCAACCGCATGACCCAACTCGGGATGCCACACAGCTATCTCATCTAAAGCGGCCTACCGGATGAAGTAGACCGCCGTCACACTATTCATGCAACAACGCCGAGCTGGGTTGTCGCGCAGGGCGAGCCAGGCCCGGCGGTCGTGGCCGTTTTCTGTGCCTATGATCTTGCGCGTGGGCTTCTGCTCGTGCGCGGCCAGCAGCTCGTTCTCGCGGTAGTTCTGGCCCACCACATCCAGCATATCGGCCAGCCCGTTGCTGTAATCGTGGCTGGCGTTGGGCCTGAACAGGGCCTGAGTCACAGGGCGCGTCGGGTCCGTTTGATGGAAAGCCGCGAGGAGCAAGGCGAGGGTTTGCCTGGCCTGAGCTGCGTTGGGCGTGTCGCGGATTTCGTTGCCCGCGCTGTAGAGGATCACGCTGGGGTGGTTGCGATCGCGCAGCACGGTGTCGCGCACATCCTGAACCAAGCGAAAAAGCCGTCCCGATGAAGAGGACGGCTTTTGGACATTGCGAAGGCTACTCAAGCGCTCAGCGAGCCTTTTGCTTAAGGTAACGCTGGTGCTGCGCTTCGATGTTGGCGCGCACCTTGGCGGGCACCAGGGCGTTGATGGCTGTATACACGGCCTGGGCGTCGGGCTCGGCCTGGCGGTCGCCCAGGTAGGATGGGATGCTGAAGGTGCGCCCGTTGGACACCACCTGCAAATCTTCGCTGCCGCCTCCAATGGGACGCTGACCCGGACCAGCTTTTTGCCAATCGCGCGAGAAGACGCCGTGCACGCTCATCATGGCGCGCAGAGCTTCCAGGGCATGAGGCGAAACCGGAAAGCTCTGTCTCCACACCGGCGGCTCGTCGCCGCTGACGCCGGGCCTCATCGTCATGCTGCCTCGATGCCCTGAGCTCAGCTGGATGTTGTAGTGAGACTGGTAAGGTGGCGCCACCGTTCCCGTGCGCCACTCATACAGCACGCTGAACGTAGGCGCGCCCGCCTTAGGCTTGCCCTGCTTGGACTTGGCCGCGTCCGCAATCTTGACGCCTCCCGCGCACACAGCGCACGCACTCAGCACAGCCAGAACCTTCTGCTTTGTTTTCATCATTCCTCCGCAAGTACTTGAGGCTGAGCCCAGCCATCTCCGCTTAGCGCAGCTTAACCGCAAACTCTTCTCCCGACACCGGCCAGAGCCGTGATGTTCGGCCTACGCATCACCAAAAGTAGGCAGGATGCCCCCGCATTTATGCGCGGGGAGGAAGGCCGTCCGGCTGAAGAACGAGGAACGCCCTTGTCTGATTCGCGTCCAGAATCGAAGAGATGAAGCTGATCGCCCAACTCCAACTGAAGCCCACGCCGGAGCAAGCCGCGGCTCTTGAGAACACCCTGAAGACAGCCAATGCCGCCTGTGACTTCCTGTCGGCGCTGGCGTGGGAGCATCAGGAGTTTGGAAAATTCGGCTTGCAGACGTTGGGTTACCGCGTGGTCAAGGACAAGTTTGAGCTGACGGCGCAGGTGGTGATTCGCTGCATCGCCAAAGTCGCCGACGCCT
>JAABUM010001771.1_pt1 | contig 17609 bp, 15 predicted proteins | sample 5559161 | NCBI WGS metagenome assembly JAABUM01 (sample SAMN10711868, study PRJNA513369) | rock metagenome | isolation source: Antarctica rocks | place: Antarctica: Victoria Land, Siegfried Peak nord | reverse complement strand
CACCTGGACGAGATCGCCGAGCTGATCGCCCCGCAAGGACGGTTTGCGCTGATCGACGATCCCGCCACGCTCAACGTCAACGTGTTCAAGCGCAAGTCCGTCTCGATCCACCTGGAGCTGATGTACAATCACCCGTGACGCCGCCGCCGCACTCGTGGCCGCGGCACGCGCGACGGCCGGCGACCTTGGCATCGAGGTTGTCGTCGCAGTCGCTGATGCCGGCGGCCACCTGACTGCATTCGAGCGCATGGACGGTGCGCCGTTCCTGACCGGCGAGGTCGCGATCAACAAGGCATGGGCCGCGGCGTCCTACGGCGTCGTAACCCATGACTGGAACCGCTACGTCGCCGATCCCAAGGTCGCGCCGCTCGCGAACATACCACGGCTCATGCCCGTCGGCGGCGGCAATCCGGTCAAGGACGGCGGCAAGCTCGTCGGCGGGATCGGCGTGTCCGGCGGCAACGCCCAACAGGATCAAGATATTGCGGAGGCGGCCCTCAAGTCGCTCGGGTTCGACGTGGCTGGCTAGGCCGGCTCCGGCGCCGTCAACCCTTCATTAAACAACTTACGGAATATGCAGTATGACCACGATCATCCGCCGCAGCGCGTTGCTGGCATCCGCCGCAGTCTTGGCTGTCGCTCTCAACGCGCTTCCTGCATCCGCTCAGGCGGATGCAGGAACGTTCGCCTTGCTAGCCAAGATCACCATCAAGCCCGGACAGGAAAGGAGGTTTGTTGAGGCGATGAAGGCCCAAGTGGACGCCAGCCGGGCCGAACCCGGCGTCGTCGAGTTTCGCGTTCTTGCATCCTCGTCCGACCCGCTCGTGTTCTACAGCTTTGAAGAATACCGGGACCACGCCGCCTTTGAAGCGCATGTGAAAACTCTCAGCACCTCCAGGCTCCTGTCCGTCCTGAAAGACGTGCAGGCGAAGGACCTTGAAGCGCAGTTCCTCACGCCGTTGCCATAACCTCTAAGGATTGTCAGCCTTGTGGGCGATGGACAGGAGAATTTGACGCTTCTATCCATCGAATTGCCCGTGACCAGCCGGGCCGCCCTGCCCGTTAAACGAACCGACACTGTTGGCGAAACCAATGCGGCGAGGCGTTTCACTAACGGTCCATACGGCTGGGACGAAGACTGTTGGTCAGCACCTCGTTGATGAGTGTCTCGATGTCGGCGCCCGGCACCATCCTGTCCGCCACCGGTCCAAGCCGACCATCGATGACCAGCGTCGCCAGGCCATGCACCAGCGACCATCGTTCCGTGGCTGCGACGAGGGTTTGGAGGCCAGGTGAAACGTGCTGCGTCTCGGCCTTGCTTTCGGGTTGCGTCAGGAGCGCAAACGCTGCGGCTCCTGCGGCCGACAACGCCGGGGATGACCAATCCAGCCGCTCCGAGCGGAACATCAGCAGGAACAGGCCGGGGCAGGTTCGAGCGAACCCTACGTAACCACGGCCGATCCCGATCACGCGCGCTTTCGGGTCCGGCCCAGCCGCCTCGGCTTCGGCCTGCATGCGCTCGCGGAACCGGACGAAGCCGGAAGCCGCCAGCTCGCTCAGCAGTCCTGACAGGCTGCCGAAGTGATGGGCAGGTGCTGCGTGCGACACGCCTGCTTCGCGTGCTGCGGCTCGCAGGGTCAACGCCGCGATCCCGTCCCGCTCAAGGATCGCCTCCGCCGCGTTGAGCAAGGCGGCGCGCAACGCGCCGTGGTGGTAGGGCTGGGCCACGCTCAATCCTTACACTGACAAGATTCTGCTTGACGAGAGCACGGGTTGTCGGCCAGGTATCCTGACGTTGTCAAGATAGGATGAAGGCTATGGTTGATCGCTCGGATGAGACTCCAACGGCGCTGCATGGCGCGTCGCCGCGCAACGGTGCCAGCCCGCAGTTTCCCGCCAACAACGCCGTTTGGTTGCCAGCGAAGCGCGCCGAACTTGAGATCAAGCCCGCCCCGTACACCTCCCCTCGTGAGAACGAGATCGTCGTCAAGAACCGCGCCGTGGCGATCAACGCCATCGACTGGCTGACGCAGTCGATGGGCGACATCTTCTTTCCCTGGACCAAGTACCCGTTCATCGTCGGATCGGACGTGGCGGGCGAGGTGGTCGAGGTCGGGACCGCTGTCTCTCGCTTCAAGGTGGGTGACCGTGTCCTCGGCCACGCGGTTGGCGCAGACAAGAAGCGCAACAGTTCGGCGGAGGGGGCCTTTCAGGAGTACACCGTCCTGCTCGCCCACATGGCCTGCCCGATCCCGGACGCCATGGCTTACGAGAACGCCGCTGTCCTGCCGTTGACCCTGTCCACCGCGGCCTGCGGCCTGTTCCAGAAGGACCAGCTGGCGCTGCGCCATCCCTCGGCCCACCCCGAACCCACGGGCAAGACCCTTCTTGTCTGGGGAGGCTCCACCAGCCTTGGCAGCAACGCCATCCAGCTCGCCGTCGCGGCCGGCTACGAGGTCATCGCGACGGCGTCGCCGAAGAACTTCGACTACGTCAAGGGGCTCGGCGCCACCCAGGTGTTCGATTACAAAAGCAGGACAGTCGTCAAGGACATCATCAAGGCCTTCAACGGCCGGATGATCGCGGACGCCCTCGCCATCAGGGTCGGTTCGACGGAGGCCTGCCTTGACATCGTTCACGCGTGCAACGGCGACAAGTTCGTCTCGATCGCCACGGCTCCGGTTTCGTTCGACAAGGCGCCCAACGGCCGTCGCAGGACCTTGTGGCTGGTTCCGACCATGGCACGCATGATCGCATCGACCGCCGCGATGACGATCAAATCGAGGATGAGGGGAATCCGCACCAAGTTCATCTTCGGCACCACCCTCTTCGACAACGAGGTCGGCCCGATGATCTACGCTGACTTCCTGCCAAGCGCGCTCGCCGATGGCCGCTATGTCGCAGCCCCCGATCCGCTCGTCGTAGGACGAGGGCTCGACCAGATACCGGCGGCGCTGGAGGCACAGAAGAAGGGAGTTTCTGCCAAGAAGCTGGTCGTCACGCTATGAGCGAGCTTGCCAAGGGTGCGGCGTCAGATGCGCCGACCAAAGGCAGCATGAAGCGTAAGCTCCCGAAGATGGCGTGGCTTGGAGGCGCCGTGCTCAGCGTTGGCGTGGCGCTCTTCTCATACCGCTATGTGACAAGGGTCGGCCCCGTGCCGCCAACCGTGGCGCACAACCGGTTCCTCAATCCCTGGATCATCGTCCATGCCGCCGGGGCAGCAACGGCGCTCCTGCTCGGTCCGGTTCAGTTCCTGCCGGCGGTGCGGCGGCGCTGGCCCAGGGTCCATCGCTGGACAGGGCGAACATACGTCGCTGGCTGCTTGGCCGGCGGAGCCTCCGCCCTCGTCCTCGCGGCAGGGGTATCCTCGGGCGCCATCGCCGGGGCGGGTTTCGGAACCTTGGGCGTCGTGTGGATGCATGTGACCAGCCAGGGCTGGCGCACGGCGCGCACGCGTCAATGGCCGGAACACCGGCGATGGATGATCCGGTCGTTCGCCATGACCTTCTCGGCCGTCACGCTCAGGATTTACATGCCGCTCGCCGGGGTGCTGGGCTTCGACCTCATGCGTGCCTACCCGGCCATCGCGTGGCTTTGTTGGGTGCCAAACGCGATCCTGGCGGAGTTGTACCTGGGGAAAGGCGGGGCGTCGTCCGCCGTGGCCGCCATCGTGCCCTCTTTCCCTTCGGCGGCCCCAATTGCGGCGCAAGCGTACCCATTGCCGCGGCGTTGGTGCACTTCGATGGTGTGAATGATGGTAGGATGCTCTCCCCTCTCTTTGGTCCTAACTGCACGGATGCCGCACAAGCACAACGCCGACCGCCGTCGCCACATCCCGAAGATGTCGTTCAAGGTGCAGAACTGGCCGGAGTATGAAGCGGGGCTGCGTCGGCGTGGCAGCCTGACGTTGTGGATCGAGGACGCAGCGTTGGGAGACTGGCAGAGCACGGGGCCGGGCGGGCAGGCTCGCTATGCGGACGCGGCCATTCAGACCAGCCTGATGCTGCGCGCGGCGTTCAGGCTGGCATTGCGGCAAACTGAAGGCCTGATGACATCGGTGCTGACGTTGATGGGCTTGACGCTCTCGGCACCTGACCACACCAAGGTCAGCCGTCGCGCCGTTGCGTTGCCGGTGATCCAGCCAGCACAAGTGCCGCCTGGCCCGTTGCATGTGCTGATCGACAACACCGGCCTGCAAGTCTACGGAGCAGGCCAGTGGCTGGAGGCGAAGCACGGCGCGAAGTCACGCCGGACATGGCGCAAGCTGCATCTGGCGGTCGATGCCGCCAGCGGCATGATCGTGGCACAGACCCTGACGGATCAGGACGTCGACGACCCATCCCAGGTGGCGCCGCTGCTCGATCAGATCGACGCCCCGGTTGGCCAGGTGACGGCGGACGGCGCCTATGATGGCGCGCCCACCTATCAGACGATCGCGGCGTATGGTGATGGCGTCGAGGTGGTGATCCCGCCGCGTTCAACGGCTGTCCCTGGCGGTGATCCGGATGTGCCGACGCAGCGTGATCGTCATCTGGCGATGATCGCGGAACAAGGCCGCCTGGGCTGGCAGGCCGCAACCGGCTACGGCCAGCGTTCGTTGGTGGAAACGACAATGGGTCGCTACAAGGCGCTGATCGGACCCTGGCTGCGGGCCCGCGGCTTCGCCGCCCAGCAGACCGAGGCCACCATCGGCGTGGCGGTGCTGAACCGGATGCTGGCGACTGGAGGCCCAGACTCCGTCCGTTGCCAGCCGATCATCGCATAGCAGTCGGGGGGTGGGGCTATCTCGACCTCCAGCCGCCAAGTGCACCAACGCCGGGCCGGCCACCTGCGGACGGTGCAGCGGTTTATGAAGGTGCGCCGGGCGACGATGGCGCGCGAGGTGCTACTGGGGCCGCTGGTGCCCGTGGCAGGGGCTGCGCCGGACATCGTGCCCGCCCTTAACGGAATGACTTCGAATGGCGACACGGAAGCGCTCGGTAACATTGCGTCTTGAGGCAACACGCCGGATGAATTACCGATATCGTTTGACACCGATCAGCTACGCCCGCTTTTACCCGCGCACCAGGCGTTTTCAGCCCCGCTTCCCCGCCCGGACCTCACCACCCCGGAACCCAACAAGAGCCATCCGGGCTAGCTTCCGCGGTATAGGCTGAAGAACTCCCGCAGCCGCGCCGCAAGGACGCCGGGGACCTCCAGTGCCGCGAAGTGGCCGCCGTCTGGTTCCTCCGTCCAGCTCCGGACGTCAAAAAACCGGGTCACGAGTGACCGTGGCGGCGGGACGAGGTCGTTGCCGAACATGGCGAAGCCCGTTGGCACCGAGACGTAGCTCGGCTCGGGCGCGGGGTGGTGCGCCTTCTCGTAGTAGATGCGGACCGATGAGCTGATGGTCTGCGTCACCCAGTAGATGGTGACGTTCGTGAGCAGCTCGTCACGGGTGATCACCTGCTTTAGCGAAACCTGCGGATCGACCCAGGAGTGGAACTTCTCCGTGATCCAGCCCAGCAGTCCGGCCGGGGAGTCGTTTAAGCCGTAGCTCAAGGTCTGAGGCTTGGAGCTGTGCATGTGCGCGTAGCCGCCCTCCGCCTGATCCCAGGCCGCCACGCTCCGGAGATAGCTCCGCTCCACGTCGTTCAGGGTCGCCAAATCGAGCTTCGCGTTGTGCTGTGGGGGCAGGCTGGTGAGGTGGATCGCGGCGATCCCCTCGGGGTGCAGGAGGGCCATTTGCTCAAGGATCGTGGCGCCGTAGTCGCCCGCGTGCGCGACGTACCTGTCGTAGCCGAGCACGTCCCGCATCAGCCGCGCGAACAGCCCGGCGATGACGACCGGGCCGCAGCCGGGCTTCGTCGGCCTGGCCGAGAACCCGAAGCCCGGAATGTCGGGCACGACGACCGTGAACGCGTCCTCCGCCCGCCCGCCGTGGCTGGCCGGGTCGGTCAGCAGGGGGATAATCTTATGGAAGCGGTAAAAGCAGTCCGGCCAACCATGCAGCAGCAGCAAGGGCATCGGGTTGGGTCCCTTGCCCTGAATGTGGACGAAGTGCAGGTCCATGCCGTCCACCGCCGCAGTGAATTGCGCGAAACGGTTGAGCTTCGCTTCCTCGGCCCGCCAGTCGTAGCCGTGCTGCCAACGGTCGGCCAGCGCCTGCAAGTACTCACGGTTGGCGCCGTAAGCCCAACCCGCGCCGTCCACCTCATCCGGCCACCGCGTCCGGGCCAGGCGGGCCTGGAGATCGTCCAGCACGGGCTGGGGCACGTTGATTGTGAAAGGCGTCGCCGTGTCGTCGTGGCCCGGCGTGACAGTGGCTGGTTCCTCAGGGACCGGCGCGGCATCCGCGGGTTGGAGACCTGCCGCCAAGGCTGGAAGCAACAGCGCAGGCACCGCACGCCGCAGGAAGGGGCGACGCTTGACGTTCGCCGCATCGCCAAGCGCAGGGACGGTCGAGGGGGCGGGCTGCCGCGGCTCGTGCATCAGCAAGATCCTTCATGGTGGGAACGAAAATCGTGGATCATTGGCAGTGCAGACGGCGGGGCAGTTCGCAGTTGCGGCCAAACAGGCGTGCGCGCGGCACGAGTAGCCGCCGGCCAGAGAAGGCGCTGCCGCTTTTTCTCCGTCCAACAGTGCGGCCCGGTCCTGCCGCTGGCCTCGTGAGCTTGCGGCACGGGGCTTCTTCTACTTCAGCCGTCCCAAGGCTTTCACGAAACCACAGTCCGACTTGTCGAGCGGACGGTAGATCTGGTCCGCGGGAAGGTCCCGGATAATCCGGTAGTAGTCCCAATCGTATTTCGAGTCCGCAGGGGATTTCACTTCGACGTAGTGCATGTCGCGCAGCACCCGGCCGTCCACGCGGATGGTGCCGCCGAAGCCCAAGGCGTCCTGAATCGGAGTCTGTTTCATGCGCGCGATTACCGCCGCCGCGTCCGTTGTGCCCACCGCTTGAACCGCCTTGAGATAGTGGGTCGCGGCGCGGTAGGCGTCCACCTGGATAGAGGTCGGCATGTGCTTCTCCGTCGCGAAGAAGCGCCGGGACCAGGCACGCGTGGCGTCGTCCGTGTCCCAATAGAACACCTCCGCGAACCGCGCGCCCGCCATTTGCGCCGGCCCGATGCCGTTGACGTCCATGATCAGCATGAACAACGGCACGACCCGCATCTGCCGGTCCAAGCCGAATTCGTGCGCCTGCTTGACCGCGTTCTGCATGTCGCCTGCAGTGTTGGCGAGGCCCAGAACCTTCGCACCGGAAGACTGCGCCACCAGGAGCAGCGCAGCGAAGTCGGAAGCCCCAAAGGGGTGCTTCGACCCCCCGGCGACGCTGCCGCCATTCGACTTCAGCACGTCAGTGGCGTCATGTTCGAGCGCTTGGCCAAGTGCGGTGTCAACGGTCAGGAAGTACCAGCTCTTGCCCCCGTCTTGGAGGACGGACAAGGCGACCGCACGGCCGAGCGCATAGGTGTCCGATTGCCACTGTATCCCATTGGGCGAACACGCTGATCCGGTCAGCAAGGAGGAGGAGCCTCCAGTGATGAGGAACACTCTGTCCTTGTCGCGGGTCAGCTGCTGGACCGCCAAGGCCACCGCGGAGTTGTTCGCGTCGAGGATGGCGTCCACGCCATCCTGATCATACCACCTCTTGGCCAGCGACAAGCCGGTGTCAGCTTTGTTCTGGTGATCGCCGACAAGCAGTTCTATGGGCCGGCCCAGCACGGTGCCGCCGAAGTCCGCTATCGCCATCCGGGCGGCTGCAACGCCGCCAGGCCCGTCGTCGATCGCACCAGGGCCGGACATGTCCGTGAGGAAGCCAAGACGCACGGGCTTCGCGGCCTGTTGCGCGGAAGCAGGCAGCCACCCCAGGCCGCCAAGCACGAGCACAACCCTCAAATATGCAACGAAAGGCATCCGCATTTCCTCGCTTCGCTGGGCCGCCATGGTTCCGGGCATGTGTCCGTCCAGGTCTTCGGCTCACCTCTTGAGCCTCTAGCTAGCTTGCTGCCCTACAACGCACAACAAAATTGTTGACAACATTAGTGACAACACTGGCGCTGTTCACAAGCGCAGCGTCGTGCCTCTTCAGCTTGGCCAGCGTGCGCGCCCGATTTGTGGTTCGCCCGTTTTGGCAGCAGGCCGCCTGCGTCAGCGGAAGTGGTTGACTTTGAACGTGGCCAGGGCTGGCTTCATGTGCTCGACGCAGAGCGTCGCCAGCTTCTCGTTCGTGCCTGACGCGATGGCTTCGACCATCCCATCATGCTCATCAATTGTTTCAAGGATGCGTTGCATGTTGCCGGTTGCGTAGCACCGGGAATGGACGGACGCCGTCTTGAGCCAGAAACTCTGGATCATCTCCGCGAGGAAGGCGTTGCCGCACGCCGCATTCATAGTCTGATGGAATTGGTCGTTCAGGCCTGCCGCCTGATAAAGGTCGCCCGCGTCGCAGCTGCGCCTGTACTCGTCGTTGATGCCGCGCAACTCCGTTACCAGCGCGGGCGAACCTGGCAACTCCATGCGCATGGCGGCTTCCCGGTGAAGCAAGCGGCGCACGTCGTAGAGCTGGTCCATCTCCGCGGCCGTGTAGTCGCGGACGACGGCGCCGCGGTTGGGGCGGCGCACAACCAAGCCTGCCCGGTCCAGCTCCTCAAGGACGGCACGGATGACATGCCGCCCGACCGCGAACCGGGCGCTCATCTCCTCCTCCACCAGGCGCTCCCTCGGCTTCAACCGGCCGAACACGATGTCCTGCTGGAGCGAGCGGATCACGGGCAGCACCTTGTCGTCCGGTGGCGGCGCGGCGTCTGCGGTGGGTTGCTGGGCGGATTGCACCATGCGTCGATCCTAACGGGTCCTGGTTTCTACAGCAATATTGTTGACAATCTCGACGCCAAGCTTGATACCGCAGTAGGCGAGGCTTGGCTCAGACGGGGCAGCGAGGGTTGAGCAGCACAGGAAGCGTCCCCTCCGCGGCTCTTCGAACCCTGTTCCCTGCCACTCGCCTCTTGCCGGCCTCCGCGCGGTCCGCGCAGCATTCATGAAGGGTTCGTCCATGCTGGATACCATAGGCGCCAATGCCACCGTCGCACACCGGTTGGCCGAGGCGTTCGCCCGCCACGGGGTGACGGTGACGTTCGGCCAGAGCATCCCGAGCGCCTTCCACCTGGCCTCGCCGCACGCAGGCATCGAGCAGAAGCCTTACCGGCAGGAGAACGCAGGCGGCGCAATGGCGGACGGCTACGCCCGCATCTCGCACAAGGTCGGGATCGTGACGGGCCAGAACGGCCCGGCGGCGACGCTCCTCGTGGCGCCGCTCGCGGAAGCGCTGAAAGCGTCCGTGCCAGTGATCGCACTGGTGCAGGAGGTGCAGCGGGACGGCATGGACAGGAACGCGTTCCAGGATCTCGATCATATCCGCCTTTTCGACGGGGTGGCGAAGTGGGTGCGCCGGATCGAGCGAGCGGACCGGCTTGAGGATTACGTGGACATGGCATTCGTGGCCGCAACCTCCGGACGGCCTGGCCCGGCCGTCCTGCTGATAGCGCCCGACCTGCTGGCGGAGGATGCCCCTCCGCCGTCACCGCGTTCGGCCAACCTGGGAACCTTCCCGCTGGACCGCACGGCCGCGGACCCGGCGGCCGTGGAGGCAGCGGCCGAGCTTATTGCGACCGCAGAGTGCCCGATCGTTGTCGCGGGCGGTGGCGTCCACCTTTCGGGCGCCGCGGCCGAAGTGGCCGCATTGCAGGAAGCCGCGCACCTGCCGGTCGGCACCACCAACATGGGCAAGGGCAGCGTGGACGAAACCCATCCGCTCAGCCTGGGCGTGATCGGCAGCTACATGGCCCTGGGCAGCCGAACCCATGGGATGCGTCCGCTGGTGGAACGGGCGGACGTGATCCTCCTGGTCGGCAACCGCACCAACCAGAACGGAACTGACAGCTGGAAGCTGTTCCCGCCGGGCGCGCGATATATCCACATCGACGTGGACCCGATGGAGATCGGCCGCAACTACGAGTCCCTGCGCCTGCAGGGCGACGCGAAGCTGACGCTGGCCGCGCTGACGGCTGCGCTGGCCCGGCGCGACCTGTCCCGCCGAGCCGGCGCCCGCCCGGCCCTGGAGGCGGAGATGCGTGACGCGGTGGCGGACTGGCGGCGCACGGTGGCCGGGGTGTCAGCCCGGGACGGCGACCCGGTGCGGCCCGAGCGGATCATGGCCGAGCTCGACCGCCGGATGCAGCCGACGGACATCGCCGTGGCGGACGCAAGCTACTCCTCCATCTGGATCAACAACTACCTCACCGCGCGCCGGGCCGGTCAGCGGTTCATCACGCCGAGGGGCCTGGCCGGCCTGGGCTGGGGCCTGCCGTTAGCCATGGGCGCGCAGGTTGCGGCCCCGGACAGCCGGGTGGTGTGCCTGGTCGGTGACGGCGGCTTCGCGCATTCCTGGGCGGAGCTTGAAACCGTCCGGCGCCTCGCGTTGCCGGTGACGATCATCCTGCTCAACAACGGCATCCTCGGCTTCCAGACGCACGCGGAGGACGCAAGGTACGGCGAGCACACGGTCGCCTGCGACTTCGCGCCCGTGGACCATGCCGGCATCGCCCGGTGCTGCGGCGTGAGGGCCGTGCGGGTGGAGACGGGCGAGGCGGTCGGCTTGGCGCTGGACGAGGCCTTCGCGGCGCGCGAGCCGATGCTGATCGAGGTGATGACCGACCCGGCGGCGAAGCCGCCCATCACCGTCTGGGCCGGCAAGTTCCCCGAGCCGTTCTGAGGTCCGACATGGGCGTCGAGCGCGCCGTCAACATCGCCGACCTGCGCCTCCAGGCGAAGCGGCGGTTGCCGAAGGTGATCTTCGAGATCATCGACCACGCGTCGGAGGACGATCTCGTGCTGGCCAGGAACATGGAGCGGCTGCAGGCCCATACGCTCGTGGCGCGTGTGCTCATGGGCGTGCCGAAGCGCGAGCAGGCGACCACGCTGTTCGGCCGGGACCACTCGACGTTCTTCGGCATCTCGCCGATGGGGATCATCGGTATCATACGCAAGGACGTGGAGCTGATCCTGGCGGGAGCGGCCCACGACGCGCAGATCCCGATGATCCTGTCAGGCGCCAGCGCCCACGCGTTGGAGAAGGTCGTGCCGAAGGCGCCTGGCACGGTCTGGTCGCAACTGTATGCGGCGAGCGACCCGAAGATCACCGAGGACCTGGTGCGCCGCGCCGCGGACGCCGGCGCCACCGCGCTGGTCTGGACCGTTGACCTGCCCGTTTATCCGAAGAACGACCGTTCGATCCGCAACGGCATCGGCATCCCGGCGCGCCTGAGCCTTCGGGCCAAGCTGGAAGCGCTGCTCCATCCCGGCTGGATCAGGGAGTACCTGGGCGGCGGGATGTCACGGATGGGGCACTGGGAATGCTACGTGCCGCCCGGGTCGCCATCGGCCGACGTGCTGAAGTTCTACCTGTCGCAGAAGAACAGCATGCAGACCTGGCGCGAAATGGAAACGCTGCGCCGGCTCTGGCAGGGGCCGCTCATCGTCAAGGGCATCATGAACAGCACCGACGCTGTGCAGGCGGCCGAGTTGGGGGCGGACGGGATCATCGTGTCCAACCACGGCGGCTACGGGCTGGACCGCGCGCCGGCGTCCATAGACATGCTGCCGGGCATCGCCGCAGCCGTCGGCAAGCGCGTGACGGTGATGTTCGACGGCGGGATACGGCGCGGTTCGGACGCGGTGATCGCGCGCTGCCTTGGGGCGCAGTTCGTGTTCGTGGGCCGCGCGGCGCTTTACGGCGCGGCCGCCGGCGGCTTGGCCGGGGCGGCCCGGGCCATCGAGATCCTGAAGGACGAGATCGACCGCACCATGGGGCTGATGGGCTGCGCGCACAACGCGGACCTGCGGCCCGAACTCGTGCGCCAGCCGGCGTGACGTGGCGGCTTTTGGAGTAGAGCGATGAGCAAGCTGTTCGAACCTTTCGCCCTCGGCGGCGTGACGCTGGCCAACCGTGTGGTGGTGCCGCCGATGTGCCAGTACATGTCAGTGAACGGGCTGCCCGCGCCGTGGCATGAGATGAACTACGGCACGCTGGGCATCTCGGGCGCTGGGCTGGTTATCGTCGAAGGGACCGGGGTGGAGGACATCGGCCGCATCAGCCCGCTCGATCTCGGCCTTTACAACGACGAGCAGGAGGCGGCGCTGGCTGCCATGCTCGGGCGCATCCGGACCTACTCGCCGGCCAAGTGGGGCATCCAGTTGGCCCATGCGGGCCGCAAGGCATCCAGCCAGCCGTTCGACGTGCCGTACCCGGCGCCGCCGGAAGAAGGCGGGTGGATGCCGATTGGCCCCTCCGCGATCGCCCACAGCGACCGCTGGCCGACGCCCACCGCCATGTCGCAAGCCGAGATCGACCGGGTCGTGGAAAGCTTCGCTACCGCGGCGAGGCGCGCCGGGCGCATCGGCTTCGACGTCATCGAGGTGCATGCCGCGCACGGCTACCTGATCAGCTCGTTCCTTTCGCCTGTGGCCAACGCGCGGACGGACGGCTACGGCGGCCCGCTCGCCAACCGGTTGCGTTTCGCGGTTGAGGTCGCGACGGCCATGCGCGCGGCCTGGCCCGCGGACAAGGCGATCGGCTTCAAGGTCAACGGAACCGACTGGATTGAGGGCGGCATCACGCCTGAGGAGACCACGGAGTTGGCCCGGGCGCTGCGCGGGTGCGGGATCGACTTCGTGACGGTGTCGAGCGGCGGCAACGCGCGCGGCCAGACGCTGCCGCCCTTGGTGCCTGGCTACCAGGTGCATATCGCCCAAGCTATCAAGGAAGGCTCGGGCATCACGACCATGGCTCTGGGCATGATCCTGAAGGCCGAGCAGGCGGAAGCCATCGTGGCGAACGGCCAAGCAGACCTGGTGGGGATCGCACGGGCGACGCTGGACAACCCGCGCTGGGCGCTCCACGCGGCACAGGAACTGGGCGCCGAGGTCGGCTATCCGCGGTCGTGGTGGCGCCTGGCGGGGCAGCACTGGCCGGGCTACAAGCTGGTGCGGCCATTGCCGGAAGCGGCGCAGTAGCGGCCGATGAAGCTGCTGGCCGACATCCACGAGCGTAATGCCTGGCTGCGCCCCCGCTCGCCCGCCGTCGTTTACGAGGGCGAGGTCCGCACTTACGGCGCGTACTGGGACCGGATCAACCGGATCGCCGACGGTTTGCACCGGGGCGGCACCCGCCACCAGGACCGGGTCGGGATGCTTTCGATGAACCGCCCGGAGTTCCTGGAAGTTTATGGCGCCTGCGAGCGGGCCGGCTTCATCGTGTCCACCGTCAACTTCCGCCTGTCCGCGGCCGAGATGCTTCACATCCTGGCGGACAGCGCCCCGCACACGCTGATCTTCGAGGACCAGTACGCGGACACGGTGGACGGGCTGCGGGCATCCCTGGGCGTCAAGCGTTACGTTTGCCTGGGCGACGCCCCGTTCTGGGCGGACAGCTACGAAAGCCTAGCGGAGGGATCGCCGGACGGCCCGCCGAGCCGGGCGGCACCGGACGACGCCGCGCTGATCATGTATACCAGCGGCACCACCGGCCGACCCAAGGGCGTGCTGTGCCACCAGCGTGGCGAGGCTGGCTGGGCGGACCAGATGTCCGGGCTGATCGGCACGCGCGGCGACACGCGCCAATTGCTCATGATGCCGCTCTTCCACCGCGGCGCACGCAGCCAGTACGTCGCCTCGTTCTGGCGCGGCGGCACCGTGCACATCCACCGCAAGTTCGATCCGCCGCACGTCGTGCACACGGTCGAGCGGGAGCGGATCACCCATATCCACGTCGCGCCGACCATCCTGCGGGACATCCTGGACGTGCCCGGCATCGAGACCCGCGACCTGTCGAGCATCGAGATCGTCCTGTGCTCCGCCGCACCCACGCCGGTGCCGCTGCTCAAGCGCGGCCTGGCGCTGCTCGGTCCGGTGTTCGCCAACGGCTACGGCGGCACCGAGTGCAACGCGACCTACCTCGCCCCCCACCAGCATCACTTGGAGGGCAGCCCGGAGCAGGTCGCACGGCTCGGCTCGGTCGGCCAGGCGGCGGTGGACGTGGACCTGCGCATCGTTGACGACGCCGACGAGACGTGCCCGCCGGGCGTGCCGGGCGAGGTGGTCTACCGGTCCCAGACGGCGCTCAGCGGTTATTGGAACAACGGCGCGGCGACGATCGAAGCGCTGCGCGGCGGCTGGTACCGTAGCGGCGACGTCGGCTACCTGGACAACGAGGGCTACCTGTTCCTGGTGGACCGGAAGAAGGACATGATCATCTCCGGCGGCGAGAACGTCTACTGCCGCGAGGTCGAGGACGCGCTGGAGGATCATCCAGCGGTCTTGGAGGTCGCCGTGATCGGCGTGCCCGACCCGAAGTGGGGCGAGGCGGTCCGGGCGGTCGCCGTGCTCAAGCCTGGGGCGGCGCTGACCGCGGAGCAGCTCATCGCGCACGCCCGCAATGGGATCGCCCACTACAAGTGTCCGAAAAGCGTGGTGTTCATCGACACGTTGCCCCGGCTGCAAAGCGGGAAGGTCAGCAAGGTCGCGCTGCGCGAGCGCTTCGGCGCGCCCGCAGCCGCCACACCGAAAGTATCCCAAGGAGTCGGCCATGTATGACGATTACCGGCATCTGAAGATCGCGCGCCGCGGCGCGGTCCTCACCGTCACCATCGATACGCCGCCGCTGAACGAGGTGACGAAGGAGATGCACACCGAGCTGGCGAGGCTCTTCCCCGACATCAACCGCGACGGCGAAACCAAGGTCGTCGTGCTGACCGGCGCGGGCACGAGGGCGTTCTCCGCAGGCGGCGACTTCAACGCCATGAAGGCCCACCTCACCCAGCCGGGCGGCACCATTCAGTCCATGCGCGAAGCGGTCGAGGTCGTCCAGGGCCTGTTGCGCCTCGACAAGCCGATCATCGCCCGCATCAACGGCCATGCGATCGGCTTCGGCGCGACCCTCGCGCTGTTCTGCGACCTGACATACGCCGTGGAAACCGCCAAGATCGGCGACCCGCACGTCGCGGTCGGCTACACGGCGGGCGACGGCGGCGCCCTGATCTGGCCGCAACTGATTGGCTATGCCCGCGCCCGCGAGTACCTGCTGACCGGCGATCCGTTGACCGGCAGAGCCGCGGCCGAAATCGGCCTGATCACCCGCGCCGTGCCTCCGGAGCGTCTCGACGAGACGGTGAACGGAATGGCCGATCGGCTGGCCGCCGGTGCCACCTTCGCGATCAACACGACGAAGCAGGCGATCAACATGGTCCTCCGGCGGCAGTTCGACGCGATCCTGGAGGCGCATGTCGGGATGGAGCTGATGTCGCACTTCACCGCTGACCATGCCGAGGCCGTGAACGCGTTCCTCGACAAGCGCCAACCGGCATTCACGGGGACATGACGGCGCGATCCGCGCATGAGCGTGCCTTATCTCCGACCGCCGGAAAGTTCCTCGGTAGCCAGGACGCCTTGAGCCGGAACTAGCCCGCGACAAGCCGGGCAAGGGGGAAACATGGTTGGCACGATTGGATTCCTGGAATGAGCGCCACCGTTGCCCGGTCGAGGACCCTGGCCGTCGAACCCGGCGTGCTGGTCCTGGCGGCGCTGATCGTGTGCGCGCTGGCCGTGTTCGTCGTCTATCCAGCCCTGCGGGTGCTCGCGACGCCGGATTGGGCCGACGCGCGCAGCGTGCTCGCCAGGACGCGCACGCTGCAGGCTGCCTGGCACAGCATCGTCATAGCAGTGCTGTCCACGGCATCGTCCACCCTGGTCGGCTTCGGGTTCGCCTTCGTCGCGACCCGGCGCGACATGCCGTGGCGTCCCGCCTTCCGCATCCTGGGCCTCCTGCCGCTGTTCGCTCCGCCCTTCATGGTCGCCTTCGCCTACATCCTGATGTTCGGGCGCCAGGGGCTGCTGACCAACCACCTGCTCGGCTTCCAGCCGAACATCTTCGGCTGGCCCGGGTTGTGGCTGTCGCAAACGGTCGCCTTCTTCCCGCTTGCCGCGTCCATCATCCAGGGCGTGCTGGAAGGCGTGCATCCCAACGTGGAACAGGCTGCGCTGACGCTGGGCGCCACGGAAACCGCTGCGCTCCGCACCGTGCTGCTGCCGCTCGCCTGGCCCGGGATCGTGGGCGCCATGCTCGTCGTCGCCATCACCGTGCTGGCCGATTTCGGGAATGCCGTCGTCATCGCCGGCAACTACCCGCTGCTGGCGACCGAGGCCTGGTCCATGATGGACGGGATGGGCGACCTGCAGGGCGCGGCGGTGGTGGTGTCCATCCTGCTGCTGCCGACGGTCGCGCTGTTCGTGGCCAGCCGCCTGCTCCTGCATCGCCGGGAGTTCGCGGCCAGTGGCGGCCGCGGCGCGGCGGTGGACCAGATCGCGACGCCGCGGCTCGTGAAGTGGGCCGTCCTTGCGGTCTGCACGGCCGCAGGCGCGCTCGTGGTGATCCTGTATGCCGCCATCCTGCTCGCCGGGCTGACCACCCAGTGGGGCGCGGACTGGTCGCTCACGCTGCGGCACTGGTCCGAAACGGCCTCCCACCTGGACGCGCTGGGGCAGAGTCTGCTGGTGGGGGCGCTTGCGGGCTTGGTCACAGCCGTCGTGGGACAGGTCGCCGCGTTCGTCCAGTCTCGGCCGGTCCCGCTTCGGGGTGTGGTCGGCTTCCTCGCCGTGCTTCCCGGGGCGCTTCCTGGGGTGTTCATCGGCGTGGGATTTCTGCTGGCGTTCAACGGACCGCCCATCGAACTGGCCGACACCATATGGCTGCTCGTGCTGGCGCTTGGGTTCTGGCACCTGCCGCAAGCCTACCAGGCGACATCGGCGGCGCTGGCCCAGGTCCACCGCAGCATCGAGCACTCGGCCCGGGACCTTGGTGCCAGCGAGCTGCGGCTGATCGTCGATGTCTATGCGCCGCTGCTGTCGCGCAGCCTGCTGGCGGCGTTCCTGCAATCGTTCATCCGGTCCGTGTCCAACATCAGCGTCATCGTCTTCCTGATCTCGCCGGGCCAGGTGCTGGTGACCTATGTCATCCTGCAGCAGATCGGCGGCTCCGACTGGAGCGGCGCGGCGGCGCTCACCACGGTGCTGCTCGCGGTCACCTTCTGCTGCGTCGGCCTCGCCGAGCTCGCGCTCCGATGGGTTGGCCCGGCCCGTGGGAGACCGGCATGAGCGCGCAGGGTGCGGTCGAGCCGCACGCGCGGCTGATCGACCTGTGCAAGCGGCTCGGTGCGCTGATGGCCGTCGATCACGTCTCACTCGACATCCCACGCGGCGGCATCACCACCCTGCTGGGGCCGTCCGGCTGCGGCAAATCGACCACGCTCCGCTTGCTGGCAGGGCTGTACAAGCCCGATGCGGGCGACATCACGCTGGACGGAGTCAGCATCGCCCACCTGCCGCCCAACCGTCGGTGCATGACGATGGTGTTCCAGGAGTACGCGCTGTTCCCGCACCTCACGACCGCAGGCAACGTCGGCTACGGCCTGCGGCGGCGCGGGATGCCGGCCGCTCCGGCGAAGGCGCGCATCGGGGAGATGCTGGAGCTGGTGGGCTTGTCGGCCGCGGCGGACAAGTACCCGCACCAGCTCTCG